>Ga0316626_10000186_pt1 | contig 22006 bp, 22 predicted proteins | sample OWC_Aug_T1_C1_D5_FD_207656 | JGI IMG/M metagenome (GOLD analysis project Ga0316626, IMG submission 207656) | Wetland soil microbial communities from Old Woman Creek delta, Ohio, United States - OWC_Aug_T1_C1_D5_A | ecosystem: Environmental > Terrestrial > Soil > Wetlands | place: USA: Ohio...
GGTCGCGGTCATGGTCGCGCTCGCCCTACGCTCGCGAAGTCCGTTCCTCTTCCTCGTGATCTGGACGTCGCAGCACTGGGTTCTCGCGACGGGCCTTGCCTCTCGGACGCCGGGCGCGGAGCCGGCTCCGCTGCGCGGTGCGGTGCGCCACGCGCTTCACGGGGTGAACGTGCGGCCCTGGGCCCTCGTGCTTCTGCTCGTGCTCTCGTCGACTGTTCTTCTGCCGCTCTTCGAGATCGAGGCGAATCGGCAGGGAGGTACGTACTACGCCGACCGGATATTCGGGGCCTTTGCGATCGCCTTGCGGACGTCCTCCTGGGTTCCGGCTCTGGTCGCGCTCGGCTTTGCCACCGGGTTCATTCACTATCTGCTCGACCGGAGCGTGTACCGGCTGTCCGATCCTGGAGTGCGCGAGGCTGCACGTGGTCTATTGAGTTAGGAGTCTGCGGCCGCGGACTCGTCGCCCTGCGGAGATTCCACCGGGTGCCACGTTGGGTCGGGATTGAACAGCTCCATTTTGTGGAATTCTTCGAGCGTATTCGGTCCGAGATCCTTTTCGTAGACCACGCCATCATTGCTCACGATGAACGTCTTGACGCCGGTAACCCGGTACTCGGCGGGCGCTGCGGCCAAGGCAAAACCGCCGATCATCACGCCCTTCACGACATAATCCATCCGGCCCAGCGGTGCCGCAGGGCCCTGGCCCTTCAACACTTTGAAGAAATAGCCGTGATACGGATCCCCCTTGGCATAGCCTTGTTCGATGAGCTGCGCGATCCGCTCGCCGATCGGACCGCCCCCGGTGCCGTCGGGATTCCGCCAGGCGAGGCCGTCCTGCTTTCCCGGCGTGCTGATGATGCGCTGCGCGTATTGCGCCACGCCTTTGTCGCCGCGCTTCATGACCGCATATTCATTCTGTGCCTCAACGTAGCCGCGACAGATCTGGATGGCGTCCAGCTCATTGCCGCCGATGCGGCGGTAGAGGATCTCCTGTAAGCCTGCTTTCGAATCGAAGAACCACTCATTCTTGCCGTTCTTCACAATCGGCACGGGAAGGGGCCAATCTTCCGCGCCGATCACCAGCACGGCGCGGTCCGGTGTCTTCGGGTCCGTGGCGATCTCCTTCTTCTCACGGGCCTTTGCCGCGAAGTTCGCCGCGTTCTCCTTGTCGCGCGCCGGCTCGCCCGTGTGAATGATGTCGTCGCCTTCAGGGCCGAAGATGGCTTCCAGGGCGCTGACGTCGTACTTGTCCGCCGCATCCAGCAGTGCATCCACCGCTGCTTGCGGGGAGTCGAACGTTCTTGCCGTGGTCGTGCCGCTCGCCGTTGTTTTCGGCGCGGACTGCCCCGCGACCCAGACGGGGAACGCCAACATGCACGCGCATAGGGCTGCCATCGGCAACGTGAGGCTCTTGACGAAACTCGACTCTGGAAGCGGACTCATATTCGTTCTCCGTCTTGATCCATTGCTCTCGGCTCCACCTATCGACGCCGGCCGCCGCCACCGCCGCCACCGCGGCCGCCGCCACCACCGCGGCCGCCGCCACCACCGCCGCCGCCACCACCGCGGCCGCCACCACCGCCACCGCCGTAGCTCGATGCTCCGCGGCTGCTGCTCGCACGAGCGCTGCTGCCGCTGTAGCCGCTCGATCCGCCGCCGAAGCCGCCGCCCCGGTCTCCACCTCCGCCGTAGCCTTTCGACATGTCCCGACTGCCGACCCGGTCGGGTGCGCTCGCACCGCGACCACCGCCGACGTCCCGTGACGGAGCGGCCGCGCGGTTGCCGGCGCCTGCCCCTCCGGCGCCGCCGGGTCGATTCCCCCCTTGGCCACCTGGAGCCTGACCCTGCCGGCCCGCCTGCTGACCCTGCCGGCCCGCCTGCTGACCTTGCCGACCCGCCTGCTGACCTTGCCGACCCGCCTGCTGACCTTGCCGACCCGCCTGCTGACCTTGCCGACCCGCCTGCTGCTGACGGGCGCTGGCCTGCCGGCTCGACAACGAGTCGCCGCGCGCATTCCCGCCATACTTGCTGGCCGTCGCGCGGTCGCCATAGGGCGCCCCGCCGCGATGCTGCGGGTTGTGCTGCCATTTTCCGCTGTTGCCCCTATTGATGTTGCCGCTATTGATGTTGTTCCGATTGAAGGTGTTGTTGTTGTTGATTGTGACGTCGTTGTGACCGCTCCCTCCCCATCCGCAGCCGTATCCCCATCCTCCACCCCAGGCGGCGCCCATCGCGACCCCGACGCCGAACGAAATCGCCAATCCCGCCGCATAGTACCCCGCTGGCGGGTAATAGATCGGCGGATAGGGATAGGCGGGAGGGCCATACACTACGACTGGATCGTATGAAGGGACGTACACCACCTGTGGACTCGCCTGCTCGATCACGATCACCTGCTGGCTCTCCACGACTCTGGTTTCCACCTTCTGCTGCGAAGTCGTCTTGAGGTTGCCCTTCGCCTCTGCCTTCCTCCGCATCCGCTGCACCGCCTCCATCACATCGCTCTGCTGCGCCAAGAACGCGTTGCCCAGATCGGTGGTCCATTGAATGTCGTCGGCGAGCCGCTTGACGACGTCCGGAAGCGCCGCCATCCCCTGGATGCTGGGATCCCATGGTTGTTGCGAAACGGCGTCCACCAACGCTTTGTCTTTGAGGTTCTTGTGCTTCTCCAGCCACTGTTGAAGCTGAATGATCTCCAGCGGATACGTGGACGCCACGAGCACCTGACTGAGGAGCGGATCGGGATAGAGCGCGATGGGCGCCACGAGTGAATCCAATTGATCGTCGGGGATCTTCGCCGCCACTTCGTCCGAGGAAGCGCCCTGCGCGTTCTGGGCATAGGACAACGATCCTGCGGGCACGAGCAATGCTGCGCAGAGTACCGCGACGGAGCTCCGCAGAAGCCTCGTGAACTGTTTTCGTTTCATGGAGATCACACTCCTCTCCCTCGCAAACGGATTGACGGTGAAGACGGCTTACGGCACTCCTAGCCGCTCTTCTGCATTCGTTTGGTATCATTGGGCACCATAACGTGCAACGTTGGACATGTGCCCCTGGACTGACGTTCGTCACACGAGATTGCATTTCGACCCCGAGACGGTCGCTTCGACGCGACCGATGCCGCCATTCGCAAGGATCCCGAGTACATCGCGAACGTTTCCGATCTCTGGGCGTCGGGAAAGCCCGTTCGGCGGCTCATCAACGAGTTCCTGAAGGCCCTCGGCTCTGCGACTGCCATCAACTGCGCGTTTCACCATCGCCCCGTGTTTGCAGTGCGTGGATCAGTTCGTTTCTCAGATCGCGAGGGTCAATCACCCGGTCGTAACCCAGGTTGTCGGCCGCCGCCCATGCGCCGGACTGCCGATCGCTCATGCGGTCGCGCTCCTCGTCCGAGGCGTTGGTAGCGGCGGCGCCTCCGAGGGCGGGCAGGCCGCCGAGGGAGATGCCGGTGAACGCGAGCGTGACGGTTTGCCGGTCGAACGGGTTCATCCCCATGAGAGAGCTGCCGAACCCGAACGCCTTGCGCAGGGTGACGTGCAGCTTGGGCGCGCGGATCGCCCGCTGGGCGAGGTACATCTCCGCCACCGCCCTGAGCGTTCCCACTCGCTCCGCCTCGGGGCCGGGCATCACTCCCGGGGTGTCCGCGAGAAAGACGACGGGAAGTCCGAACGATCCCGCCACCCGCAGGAAGTGGGTCGCTTTCTGAGCGGCGTCGATCGTGATCGTACCGGCCTTGACCGCGGGCTGATTCGCAACGATCAAGAGCGACTGCCCTCCGATCCGTGCAAACGCCGTGATCATCGTTTGCCCGTAGAGAGGCTGGACCTCCAGGAGGGATCCCGCATCGACGAGCTGCTCGAGCACCGCGCGCATGTCGTAGGGCCGTTGATGATTCGTCGGAATGGTGTCGAGGATGCGGTCCAGACGCCGCTCGCCGGTGTCGCGTCCGGCCGGTGCCGGCGGGAGTGCGGCGCCGGCATGTTGGGGCAGGTACGAAAGAAAGCGGCGCGCCAGACTGATGGCTTCGTCCTCGTTGGCAGCGAGGTTGTGGGCCACACCGCTTTCGGCCGTGTGGAGACGCCCGGAGCCGAGTTCCTCCGCCGTCACCTGGACGCCGAGAGCGGCGCGGACCACCGGCGGACCGGCGGCGAAGAGCGAAGCGCTTTCGGTCATGATGATCAGGTCTGCAAAAACCCCGGTGAGCGCGCCGTGGCCCGCGGAAACGCCGAGCACCACCGTGATGACGGGCACCTGGCCTTGCAGATCGGCGACGATCTGCAGGTCGTTCGGTGCGAAGGGGTAGCGTTCGAAGATGTTCGAGGCGCGCTCGCCGGCGCCGTCCAGCAGCAGGAGCAGCGGGATCCGTTCCTGCTGAGCCAGCATCGCGAGCCGCAAGCGCTTGGCGGCGTTCACGTGACCGATCGATCCGCCCTGAACGGTGAAGTCCTCGGCGAGGACGACGACGGGACGGCCGTCCACGCGAGCCACCCCGCTCACCAAGGCGTCGCCGGGCACCGGCGCTCCTCCGCCCGGATGCGATCCAGCGCCCAGGGCGCCGATCTCCTTGAACGTTCCCTCGTCGCACAGGCGCGCCACCCGTTCGCGCGCGTTCAGCCGCCCCTTCGCGGCCTGACGCGCAAGCCGCTCGGGCCCGCCCATGGCGGTGGCGGCATCCGTTCGGCGCTTCAGATCATCCAGCAGGTCGTCCCAGCCGTGGTCTCCTCGTGCCATGAAGGCTCCCCTTTCCTCGGGTCATACCATGCGCGGATTGAACCACCGCGACGGTAGGGCCTGTGCATGCGCGTCATCTTGAAACCATACTACTCGGGTAGTATCAATGGACCATGCCTCGCGGGTCCCCCGCAGTGAAGCTTGCAATCACCGTCGATCCGGAGGTTCACGCGCGGGTCGTTCGTGCGGCTCACGAGGACGAGGTAAGTGTCTCTGCCTGGATGACCGAGGCCGCACGCCGATCCCTGCGGATTCGAGACGGCTTGGCTGCCGTGGCCGAGTGGGAGGCGGAGCACGGCGCGTTCACCGACGAAGAGATCGAGGAGGCGCGCCGGCGGGTTCGTGCGACGCACGCGCGCCGACCGCCCCGGCGTCGTCCCCGCGCGCGATGAGGCCGGTTGTTTATGACGCCGGTCCGCTGATCGCCGCAGAGCGGAACGATCGCCGCTTCTGGGCCGAACACCGGGCTCGACTCGAGCTCGGCATCGTGCCTTGCGTCCCGTCACCGATCCTTGCACAGGTGAGCCGTTCTCCGAAGCAAGCCCAGCTCCGCCGCTTGCTTCGTGGGTGTGAGGTGGTTGCCCTGGATGAAGCAGGAGCGCATCAGACCGGCGCGCTGCTCGGCAAATCGGGAACCACTGACATCGCGGATGCTACGTTGGTAAGCGTGGCCGTTGCACGCAAGGCGGACATCGTGACCAGCGACCGCACTGACGTCGAGCCACTGGTCGCGAAGGCTCGCGCTGGGGTTCGTGTCATTTACGCCTGAGGCACAAGAAAACCGCTTCTCTACCCGAACGTGGGGCTCGGCTCCGAACTCACGATCCCAACCTGCGAAATGCTGCCGCCGCTGGACGTCGATCCCTTCGCCGAGGAGCTGGAGTGCCCGCACGTGGTCGCCGGCCTCGGGCGATACTATCTCGTCTTCTCGACCCTCGGCGACCTGCTGCGGTCGGCCATCTCGCGAGCGGCGACCGCGCCGGGCGGCAACATGTACGCCATGGTCGGGCCCGGAGATCCGCCAATAGAGACAAGCGGGAGCCGCGCTGCACGACGCGCTTGCGTTTTCCCCGGCATGCGAACACGGTTTTCGCCAGATGAGTCATACGATTACTATTCGTCTCCCGCGAGACCTCGCTGCCTGGCGCGAAGAACAGGCGACCAGGACCGGCGTGCCGCAGGGCAAGATCGTGCGTGATCAGTTGGAAAAGGCCAAGGCGAACAGCGCGCGCCAGGCCTTTATGCGCTTGGCCGGCTCGGTGCGCGGCGCGAAGGATCTTTCGTCGCGAAAGGGTTTCTCGCGCGCATGAAAGGCATCGCGGACACGGGTTTCCTCGTGGCGTTCGCGAACCGTAGCGACGACGGAACAAGCGCGAGGTCATCCCGCTGATCTGCCCGCCCGACGCGTGAATTTCTCCGCCGCCAGTAGCAGCCGCTTCTCTACCTGTACGTCGGGCTGGGCTCCGAGCTGACGATCCACATGGCGAAGTAGTTCGAGGCTCCGCCGTACGCCTGGCCGAGCGCGACGCGGGCGCCTTCGACCTGATAGTCGCCCGCGGTGCCGCGCACCTGGTTCGCCGCCTCGAGGCAGCGAAGCATCCCGGAGGCGCCGATGGGGTTGGAAGAGAGCACGCCGCCGGACATGTTCACTGGGAAGTCGCCGCCGATCTCGGTGGCGCCCGAATCGACCATCTTCCAGCCCTCGCCCTCGTCGCAGATCAGGTGGCATTCGAGCCACATGGGCTCGAACCAGCTGAAGGGGACGTAGAGTTCGGCGCAGTCGATCTGCTTGCGCGGGTTGGTGATGCCAGCCTTCTGGTACAGGGCCCTGGCGCACTCGACGCCCGCCGCCGGCCGCACCGGGTCGCGGCCGGGGAAGGTGGCAAACTCGATGCGCTTGGCGTGGGCGATGACCCAGGCCGGTGGACGCGGCGTGTGCTTCGCGCCATCGGCGTTGGTCAGCACCATGGCGGCCGCGCCGTCCGAGGAGGGACACACTTCGAGGAAATGGATGGGATCCCAGAGCACCGGGCTCTGCTTCACCATCTCGACGGTGATGTCGGGCATGACCAGGTGGGAGTATGGGTTCTTACATGCGTTCAGCCGGTCCTTGGTCGCGACCTTCCAGCCGATGTGCTCCGGCGCACCGCTCTTCGTGATGTAGCTGCGGATCCACGGGGCGAAGGAGCCACCGGCCCCCAGGGCCCCGCTCTTCCCACCGCTCAAGGCCCACATGAAGTCGCCTTCGCTCTGTTTCTCGTACGACACGGTAAGGACCCTTTCGTACATCCCGCTCTCGATGAGCGTCGCCGCGCTGATGGCCGTCGAGGCGCCCACCGAGCCGGCGGTGTGCACGCGGTGGATGGGCTTGCCGACGGCGCCGAGCGCGTCGCAGAGGGAGAGTTCGGGCATCATCACGCCCTCGAGCGCGTCGGGGGCCTTGCCGAGCACGACGGCGTCCATGTCCGTGAATGTGAGCTCCGCGTCTTCGAGCGCGCGCAGCGCGGCCTCGCGGACGAGGCCGTCCAGCGAGAGCGGCCGGCAGCGCGCATACTTGGTCTGTCCGAGCCCGATGACGGCGCAACGCTCGGCCATCACACGTCTCCTTCCAGGAGGCAGAGCAGGTTCTGCTGCAGGGCGGCACCGCTGCTGGCGTGCGCGAGGCCGCGGCGCGCTTGGCCGGCGCGGATGCGGCGCGCCGCTTCGGTCACGCGCAGGAGACCGCTCACCATTTCCGGATTGCCGCACAGCGGACCGCCGGAGGGGTTGATCCGGACGCCGCCGCCAAGCCCGAGCGCCCGGCGCAGCACGATCTCCTCCGGACTGTAACGGACGCAGAGTTCCGCCACGTCGAGCGAAGCGGGGTCGAGACCCAGGTTGCGGGCGGCGATCCGCGTCGAGGGTGAGTCGGTCAGGTCGCGCAGGCCCGGGTGGTGCGACTCGATGCGGTGGTCGATGCCGCGGATCCACACCGGATTCTTGCACAGCTCCCGCGCGCGCCGGCCGCGGGCAATCAGCATCGCCGCCGCGCCGTCGGAGATCGGCGGCAGGTCGTGCTTGCGAAGCGGCGCGGCGTAGTATGGTTCCTGCAGCAGGGCGTCGACGGCAACGTCCTTGGCGACCTGTGCGTTCGGATTCGAGCGCCCGTCGTGCCGACTGCGCGCCACCACCTCGGCGAAGTCGCGCTCCGTGGCCTTGCCGGCGTCGAGCAGCGCGCGGGCCTGCAGCCCCGCGAGGGAGACCGGGTCGAGGCCGAGCGGCGCGTGCACGTACGGATCGGTCTGCAGCGGAAAGATCTCGCGCGGCTCGCCCGGCGACGATTTCCCGGAGGCGACGATCAGCGCGAGGTCGATGTCGCCGAGCTGGAGGCGGACCCAGGCCTCGAACAGCGCCCACGCGCCGTCCATCTCGACGTGCGACTCGTACACCGGCGGCCAGGCGCCGTACCCGTCCACGTTGGCGATGAAGCAGAAGGGGAGGCCGGTCAGGTAGTCACAGCTGGCGGCGTTGGTGAAATCGATCTGGTGCCGGTCGAGACCAGTCTCCTGAATGACCTCATTCACCACCGCCATGATCAGTGAGGGCTCGGAGTCCTCGTACCGCCGGTACGAAGGCGTCTGCGCGAAGGCGACGATCGCGATGTCTTCGGCTGCCATCACATGCACTCCCGAAGCTGGTCGAAGGGAACGTCCGGCTCCCCGGTGGGCTCCCAGCGCGCAATCACGTCGCCGGTGCCGCAGTACATCCAGTTGTTGTCGATCTCGGCGACGTTGCGCTCGCCGGGCGGCTTGAAGATCGCCCGCAGGCGCATGCCGACGTGGAAGGTGTCCGCCGGGAGGTTACGGATCTGCTGCAGGGGAAGGGGCTGGTCCGCGCCGTCGAGGAGAATCGTGGCGCTGATGAAGGACTGCGTTTCGCCCTGGCCCTGGTACTCGATCGGCGAGGCGATCGTGTAGGAGACGACGGTGCCCGTCGGCGGCAGTTCGACCTCGTCGGCCTCCGTCATGCGCACGCGGGCGATCGGGTCGTAGCCCTTGCCGGGGATGTACACCTTGCCGCTGGCGGGGCTGCGCTGGCCGATGAACTTGCCGTCGAGCAGCCCCTGGGCGTAACGGGCGCGGTGCGGCAAGAGATTCTCGCGGTAGGTGAGCGAGATCAGATGCGTGTGGCTCTTCACCGGCTTCTCCCCCGGTTCGATGTGCACGTCACGGGCATCGGCTTCCGGGACGAAGTAGACGTCCGTGATGGCCCCGGAACGCTTCTCGTAGAACTGGGCTCTCACCCGCATGCCGGTGGACATCGACTGCGGGCCCGCCGCCTTGACGGCGTGAACCATCGCGGTGTCGGCGCCGTCGAGCTTCACCAGGGCGAAGGCAAAGGGGTCTTGGAAGGGATGCTTGCGGGTGGGCTCGGCGATCCAGGTCCAGCTCTGGACGATGCCCGCGGGCCCGACCTCGACGAGGTCCAGGTCCAGGGTTGCGCCGGTCTCCGGGTCGAACTCGATCGGGGGGCAGATGACGCGGCTGCCGCACCGGATGCCCAGGATGCGGCCATCGCGCAGCCCAGTGAAAAATGGGCCGAGCACGGGACCGAGTGTCCGACTGTAAGGGTACTCGAGGACGTGGATGACCGGGAATTCCGTCATGGTTGCGGTACTCTCCTCCCGTTGCTCATAGTGCCTGCCTGTCAACGCTAACCTTGACGTTGCGTCACAGCCCCACGCAAGCTGACGCGGCGACGCTGAGACACGGGGACGCGGCGCGCTCGCAAGCGCGCGAACGTAACCGCATTGGGAATGTGGTGCGGTAAGGACGTGTTCTGACTGCGGGGATCCCCTTGATCATGCAGACCACGCTCTTATCTTTTCGATGATCCTCGGGACGTCGCCCACCGGCGTGACGGTCAGCGTGGTGACGCCCGCCTCTTTGTAGGCCCGGATGCGCTCCTTCACCCAACCCTCGTCGCCCACGAGGTTGGTCTTCGTCAACAGATCCTCCGGGACCAGTGCAGCGGCCTCCTCCTTCCTGCCGTCGAGATACAGATCCTGGATGGCGACGGCCTCCTTCCCATAGCCGAAGTTGGCGACCAGGGCGTTGTAGAAGTTCTTACCCCTGGCCCCCATGCCGCCGACATAGAGGGCCATCATCCAGCGGCCCATCGCGTCGAGGACGCTCTTGGCTCGGTCGTCGAAGCCGACGATGCCGCCGGCCACCACTTCGAGCGTCCCGAGCTCGGCCCGCCGCTTCTTCTTGCCGGCCGCGAGATCCGCGCCCCATACTTCGCTGGCCTTCTCCGGCATGAAAAAGACCGGCAGCCAGCCGTCGGCCAGCTCGGCGGTCATCTCGACACTCCTCGACCCAAGCGCGGCCACGTAGATGGGGATGTTGGAACGCAGCGGGTGATTGATGATCTTCAGGGGCTTGCCCAGCCCGGTGCCTCGATCCTCCGGAAGCGGGAGGGTGTACGCCCTGCCGTCGTAGGTCAGCTTTTCTTCACGCTTCCAAACCTTGCGGCAGATCTCGATCATCTCGCGGATGCGAGTGACCGGTTTGTCGTAGGGCACGCCGTGCCAGCCTTCGATGACCTGCGGCCCACTCGCCCCGATCCCGAGCGCAAACCGACCGCCGGAGACTGCGTCGAGTCCGGCCGCGGTCTGGGCCATCAGCGCGGGCGTGCGGGTGTAGATCGGCAGAATACCCGACGCAATGGTGATCCGCTCGGTCTTGGCCGCCAGGTATCCCATCAGGCTGACGGCGTCGAAGCCGTAGGCCTCGGCAACCCAGATCATGTCCAGGCCGGCGTTCTCGTACTCGAGCGCCTGCTGGGCGACGGCCTGGTAGTCACCGGAATAGGCCAGCTGCGTGCTGATCTTCATCAGTTTCCTTCAGGACGGGCTGATGCCCGCAACCCAATTAAGCAAACCTGTGGCCACGGATTACACTGATGACACTGAGGTGATGGATTTGATGGGAGACGGAGTCGTCTTTTTCGTTCCCCTCTCATCCGTGGCTGGGAGATCCATGCTGTCCGTGGTTCTTCGCGATCAGGTTGCAGCCCTGTGCTCGTTTGGCGCTACGAGCGCAACTCGATCGCCGTGTTGCTGAGCACGGGGGTGTCGCGTTCCTTGGTCTTGGCTGCCACCAGCAGCCGGCCGCCTTCCCGCCACACCGAGGTGACGATCGTTTCGCCCGGGAACACCACTCCTGCGAAGCGCACCTGATAACGCGCCACCTTGGTCACGTCGCCATCGAGCACGTGGTCCACCACCGCTTTGCAGACCACTCCGAAGGTCGACAACCCGTGCAAGATTGGCTTGTCGAAACCGCCCATCGCCGCGAACTGCGGGTCCGCGTGCAACGGGTTCTTGTCGCCGGAGAGACGGTAGATCAGCGCCTGGTTGGGCATCGTCTTGCTCTCGGCGGTGACATCCGGATCGCGCTCGGGGGCCTTGTTGCCGGCTGAGGGGCCGGACTCGCCGCCGAACCCACCCTCGCCGCGGGCATAAATGCCGAAGCGGTTGGTGAAAAGCGGACCGTCCTTGTCGCTCGACACCGTTTCCATGACGATCAGCGCCGCCTTGCCCTTGTCCCAGATCTCTGCGACGCGCCGCTGGGTTTCCACCGCGCCGGAAACCGGGATCGGCCGGTGAATCACCAGGTCCTGCTCGCCGTGCAGCACCATCATGAAGTTGATCGAAACCCCGGGAATCTCGCTGAGCCCGGAGAGCGCACTGAAAACCGGGATGACGCCGTAGCTCGGGAGCACCTTGAGGTTCTGCTCGTAGGTGTACTCGAGCTCCTTTGCATCGGTGGGCTTCTCGAAGCCCGCCCCGAGGCCGAGGTGATAGAGTATGATGTTGTCCGGTCCCCACTCCGCACGCTGGCTGGGAAACTTCGCAGCGAGAGCTTTGCTCGGATCGATCGGCATAGTTCCTCCTCTTCAGCAGTCAGTGGTCATTGGTCCCTTATCGGGAAAGTCTTGAGCAGCACGGAAAAGAAATGGAAAACCGGAGACAGGAAACCGAAGACTGGGAATTGGTCAATTTTGCCGGTTTTTCATTTCCGGTTTTCGGTTTCCTGTTTTTCATTTCTTTCTGTTCGGTTCCGGCTCTGCCGGGTTAGGGAATCGGCGTCGACACCTATTCCGGCAGCCCCAGGATGGTGACGGCGGAGACCGAACCCGGTCCTCCAAGATTGTGGGCCAGCCCCAGGCGCGCGTTCTTCACCTGGGCCCCCTCGGCGCGGCCCTGGATCTGTTTCGTGACCTCGCAGATCATGCGGCAGCCGGTGGCGCCGATGGGATGACCGAAGCACTTCAGGCCACCGCTGGGGTTGACCGGTATCTTGCCTCCGACGTCCGCGTGCCCCTCGCGCACGAACCGCGCGCCCTCGCCGCGCTCACAGAATCCGAGGTCCTGAATGTTGAGGAGTTCGGTGATGGTGAAACAGTCGTGCACCTCGGCGAGGTCGATCTCGTCGGCGGGTTTCTTGATCCCCGCCTGCTCGTACGCCAGCTTCGCCGCGGCCTGGGTTGCCGGAAAGCCCAGCCAGTCGAAGGAAGCTCGATACATCGGCAGAAAGGCGTACATGCTCAGCGCGTTGGCCTTGGTCACCGCGTAATCGTGCTTGTGTTTGCTCTTCCTGGCGATCTCGGGCCGGGTGATCACCAGCGCGGCCGCCCCGTCGGACATGCCGCAACTGTCGAAGCGGCCCAGGGGCCAGGCGATCATGGGCGCGTTGAGCGCCGTGTCGAGGGTGATGGGACGCCGAAAGTGGGCCTTGGGGTGATGGGCGCCGTTCTTGTGGTTTTTGACAGCCACGTGAGCCAGATCCTCCCGGGTCCAGCCGTACTCGTGGAAGCAGCGCGTGGCTGTCAGCGCGAACATGGCCGGGGCGCTGGCGCCGCGCATCACGGGGTGCCCCATGTCGACAGGCAGGCCGGAGCCGCCCACGTCCATGAGCTTCTCGACTCCGCAGGCGAGCACCACGTCGTAGGCTCCGGATGCGACCGCGAAGCAGGCGTTGCGGAAGGCATCCATGCCCGAGGCACAGAAGTTCTCCACGCGCGTGGTCGGCCTGCCGAAGAGCTTGAGGGGCTCGGCGGCGACACTGCCGCTCAAGCCGGTGAAGTCGTACAGGTTGCCCACCCAGGTCGCTTCGATGTCGTCGGGTGTGACCCCGGCGTCATCCATCGCCTCGAACGCGGCCTCCACGATCAGGTCTTCGGCGTCCTTTTCCCAGAGCTCGCCGAACTTCGTGCAGCCCACGCCGATGACGGCTGTCTTGTCCTTGATGCTTCCCATGGGATTCTCCTTTGGAAATTCCAGGCGTCTGTTATGCGAGCGGTCCCTACCCTAACCCGGCAGAGCCGGAACCGAACAGGAAGAAATGAAAAACAGGAAACGGAAAACGAATAAGTGGAGTTGGGTGGCGCGTTGACCGGTTCTTCATTTCCGGTTTCCTGTTCCCGGTTTTCCATTTCTTTTCCCGAGAAGTTCGACAGGCCCCTACGCAGCCGCTTGCGGCACGGGCCGGCACTTCCAGTAGTAGTTGTGGAAGCTCGAGGCCTCGTGCAAGCGGCGGAAGACGATCTCGGCGGTCATGCCGATCTTGACCTCCTGCGGGTCGCCGTCGGTCATCGACAGGAAGACGCGGCCGCCGCCCTCCAGGTCCAGCACCAATCGCGGCACCGGCACGTTGACGTACTTGCCGGCATCGAGATGATCGAGCGTGAAGGTATAGACGGTGCCGGTCTTGCTCAACTTGACCTCTTCAATTTGGTCCTTGGCCGCGCACTCGCCGCACAGCCGCGGGATGGGGTACTGCACGGCGCCGCACTTCTTGCAGCGACCACCATGCCAGTTCAGCACAATGTTGACGTCGCGCCAGTACGTGACCGCCGAGCCACGGGGGTCGACCTCCTCTCGCTTCATGAGCTTGCGGAAGCTGGCATAGGCCGTGTAGGTGGGCAGGTCCCTCCTCTGGACAAGATGGCCGGTCAGGCCCTTCCGGCCCGGTGCGGGAGGAAAGTCCTTTTCGAGCTCAAGGAGAAAGGCATCCGCGCCGTCGCCGTTGTTGATCACCAGCAGCTTGTCGCCCGCCTTGGCCCCCTCCAAGGCCCCCGCCAGCATCATCAGGACCAAGGGTACGCCCGGATAGCCGAGCAACATGAACATGGTATCTTGCAGCTTGCTGCGGTCCACGCCCAGCGTGTCGGCCACAGTCCAGCTGGCGCGAGGGTCTGTAGCGGTGAAGACCCCCTTGGTCAGACTGCCGGGATCCACTTTCTGCTTCGCCAGAACGGCTTTCCCGGCCTCTTCGGCGCTCTTGATGTATCCGTACTGTGTCTCGGCCTTGCCCTCGAACGAGCGGATGTAGCGGTCTTCGCCGCGCCGCCATACGCCGATTTGTTCGCCCGCGACGGAATTGAAACCGCGCAGCGTCGCCGGTCCTTGTTTGGAGATCAAGACCGCACCGGCCCCGTCGCCCAACATCTGCTCCCACATCGACTCCGGCTCGCCGAGACGGCAGTCCGCCGCGACCACCAGGATGCTTCGCGCCGAGCCGGAATCGACGGCGTCGGCCGCCGCCCGCAGGGCCGTGGTCGCTGCGCGCAGCGAGCCGGTGAAGTCAGCGGTGTTGATGTCCGTGCGCATGTCCAGGGCGGCCGCGATGACACCGGCGCACTGCTTCTCTTCGTATGGAGAAGTCGTCGTGGCGAAATACAGGCCATCGATGCTGGACGGGTCCAATCCCGCCAGGCAGTCCGCGCCCGCGGCCATCGCCATGGTGAGGCTGTCCTCGTCGGCGTTGGCAACGGCGCGCTCGCCGGGGGCCGCCGGGATCCCCCAGGCTTCTGCCATCTTGTCTCTCGACAGTCTGAACAAAGGGATGTACGCGCCGAACGACGCGATCTTGGCCATTGCTTCCTCCTTCTCGCAGTATCTCGGTGTGGACCCCTCACGGACCTCACAATCACCGGCAGCAGGTTCGAAGCGTCGGATTGTGCCACGAGTCGAACACGTCGTCCCAATACGGGTCGTCGAAGCGAAACCCCTTCGACACGCGCTCGTCGCCGGTGCGCGGCTTGCCCCGCTCCTCGCAGACAGCAGCGCCTTCCTGCTCCGGATGAGCAATCTCGGACCGTTCGCCCTTCTCTTCACGGGCCGGCATTTCTCGACTCATCTGACCTCGGCGCCCTGGCAAGTATTGATCTGCTTCGTCGACTTTTTCAAACAGGCTGCTCGCCAACGATAAATCATAGAGCACGGCCGGAGAGAAGGTCTTGTCCGGTCCGGTCCGAGGTTTGGTCGATTTCGGCCAGGGGAGAGGGCTTTGTTCTTTCGGGAGAAGGATGCACGTATCCCAGCCGCCCGTGGCGCTCCAATACCACGCCAAGATCTCGCCGAAGATCATCGATTTCCCCTCCAGATTCTTCGCGAATCCGTCTTGCGCCTCAGTGACGAGAACCCGTTCGTCCTTGCAGCTCAGGGCGGCGCCCAGGCCTCGGTGGACACCTCAAAGCGGCCTCCGGCCGATCGCCCGCTCCGTCGGCACGGTTCCCAGATGGACATGATCTCGTCCCTTCGGTATTGTGAAATGTATCTTTGTATGGAGAGATGATGGAACGTACGATGATCGCCAAGGTGACCACAAGCGGACAGGTGTCGTTGCCGGCGCCGGTTCGGAAGCGGTGGCGTGCGGCGCAGGTCGTGATCGAAGACGAAGGGGATCGCCTCGTCGTCCGCCCGCTGCCGGATGATCCGATCGCGGCTGCGTGCGGCTCACTGAAGCGCGGCGGTTCTCCGTCAGAGACGATTCGTGCCCGCGAGCGTGCCGCCGAAACCGCTCGCCAGCGCCAGCGCACATCACGATGAAGGTCGTCCTCGACGCCTATGCCGTGATCGCGGCCCTCGTCGGGGAACGGGCGCGGGCCGAGGTCGAGCCGTTGCTCAGGAAGGGAGTCATCTGCGCGCCCAACCTCGCCGAAGTGCTGGATGTGTGCGTGCGCGTGCACGTCAACGACGAGCGGATCGTGCGCGAGCGAGTGGGCTGGCTCCTCAGCGGCGGGCTCGAGAGCGCCGCGCTGGAATCGGCGGTGGCGCTGAACGCAGGAGCGTTGCGAGCAAAGCATTACCGCAGGCGCCACCGCGAGGTTAGCCACGGCGACTGTTTCGCCCTCGCCCTGGCCAAGCATCACGGTCTCGCCTTGGCGACGGCCGACCCTGACCTGGCGGCTGTCGCACGCGCGGAGGAAGTGGATCTCATCAGCTTGCCCGATTCGAAGGGGAAGCGGCCGTAACGGCAGGGTCGCATCAAGCCCCGCTCCCGCACCCTGTTGACCGGTCGCGGAAAACGCGCCCCCTGCCAACGAGCCCGGCTTCGAGACGGCCGCTGCGCGGCATCGCTTCTTCCCACTCCCGGACTCGCGCGCGGCGTCCCTCACGACTCGCGCGGCAGGCGGATCTTCAGCATGTCGATCCCGGCGCCGCCATCCACGGCGAAGACCTGCCCGGTGATATACGAGGCCGCGTCGCTCACGAGGAAGAGCACCGCGTTCGCAACGTCCCCCTTCGCCCCGATATAACCCAATGGATTGATGCCTCCGCCCCCGACGTTCTTGGTCGCCTCGGCGAAGCGGGCCAACCCCTCCGTGTCCGCCATGCCGCCCGGCGCGATCGCGTTGACGCGGATGCCGTAGGGACCGAACTCGACGGCACAGGTGCGGGTCAGCGCATCGACCCCCGCCTTGGCCGCCGCGACGTGAGCCTGCATGATCACGCCGAGGTTCTGAAACGGCGCGCTGATGTTGACGATGTGTCCGCCGTGCTCCTTGAGATACGCCTCGAAGGCGGCCTTCGTGACGTTGTACGTTCCGCGCAGATCGATATCGACGATCGCTTTGAAGCCGTTGTAGGAGATCGCGCTGATCGGCGCCGGGAAGTTGCCCGCGGCGTTGTTGACGACGATGTCGAGCCGCCCGTGTCGGTTCAGGATCTCCGAGATGACGCGCTCCACCTGCGGCGGTTCGCGGATGTCACACGTCACCCACATGCAGTCCAAGTTCTCCCTCCGCAGCTCATCGCAAGCCGCCTCGAGGTTTTCCTGCTTGCGGCTGGCGATGCAGAGTCGAGCCCCGTGCCGCCCGAGTGCCCGCGCAATCTCCTTGCCGAGGCCGGTGGCGCCGCCCGTCACCAGCGCGACCCTGGCGGCGAGGATGTCTTCGCGAAAGATACTGGTAGACGAGGACATACGCCCGACAATCTTACACCGCCACCGGCTGCCCTTGGAAGATCGACGCCCCGTTGTGTACAAAGTCAAGACGCGACCCACGACCTCTGCATCTCGTGGGCGCGAAGGAGGAACCCCCATGCCAGCATTGAGTGATCTCAAGATTGTCGAGGCGCAGCCGAAGCACGCGAAGTTCATCGCGTGGGTGATCCTGACCGCGTTCCGCTCCCACCTCGATAAGGGGTTCTGGGACTTCATCCGCCCGGGGACGGACGCGCAACTGCTCCGCTACCTCGAAGCCTTGACCACGTCGAAGGCGATGCACTGGACGCACCTGTCACTGTTCCTGGTGGCGGAGGTCGGCGGCGAGCCGGCGGCCGCGCTGTCGGGATACTTCGACGAGGAGTGCGGCGGTCCGGCGCTGCGGGACGGGATGGACGAGGCCGATGCGGCCACAGGCTATCAACAGGACCCAGCCGCCATCGAGCGCGCGTTGACGATTCTCAGGGTGGCCCCGGAGCACGTGTCGGGCGCGTGGATCATCGAAGACGTGGCGACGTTGCCGCAGTACCGCCGCCGCGGGTTGGTCGACGCGCTGATGCAGGAAATCATGCAGCGCGGCCGCGACCGGGGCGCGACCGTGTCGGACATCGGCGTATTCATCGGCAACGACTCGGCGCAGAACGCGTACGAGAAGGCCGGATACGCGGTCGTGGAAGAGAAGCGCGACCCGGCGTTCGAAGCCGTGTACAAGACCCCGGGCACCCGCACGCTGCGGCGGACGTTCTAGCCGACGAGTCGGCCCGCGGCTGACGGGATGAAGAGTGTTGGGGTGTGAGCCGGTGACGCGCCCCCGCCGCCCCCGCGCCAGCACTCTTCGTCAACGATCTCGGGCACGTCGGATGGTCCGATCCCGCCCTCCTCGCCCATAGGGATCTCCCTTCGTTTGGGGTCGCGCCGGTCAGGCACGACCACGTGAAGGGCTGAGTGTGCCGCACACGCTCAGTCAGATGGAACGAGGATCGATCAATGAATAGGGAAGGTCGTCAATTGGCCGAGATGCTTCCTTCAGGACCCGCCGCGCAGCGGTTTAGTTCAATTGCCGAATATCAGACGTGGCCGCAACCCCCCAGTTCCCCCAGAATTCTCAGACACTACCTGCATAGACCGAACGCTTTCTCCTCTTTCTGTAGAGTCGAAGGTGAGCGCGGTGACCGCAGAAACGGGGAGTCGCGGTTGCCGGCGGCTTTCGCCACTGCGCCGGTGCCTCAGTCCGTTTCATAGCTCCGTCTCTCACCTCCGCTCATCGAACCGGACGTGCGCCTTGAACGCATCCGGCTCTCCGACAGGTTTCACGTGGCAGCACACGGCGTCAGCTCCTTGCGGCGGCGCAGCTGGTAAACACCGTACTTGCGGTAGATCACTTGCGCCGAGAACCACCGCCACCTGTTGTGCGTATTCACCCGGTGCCGTTTGCGCAGGATGTAACGAACCCGCTCCAGAACCGCCCAGTTCACGGCCTCGTAGGCCCTCCCCAGACTTCCGTAGCGGAAGTAGTTCTCCCAGCCCCGCAGGAGCCGGTTGAGTTCCTTCGCCACCTCCGTCCAGGGGGCCACGTTGCCCCGATGGAGAATCTGCCGCATCCGCTCGCGCAGGCGTTGGATCGCCTGTGTCGATGGGGCGGCCCCCAGATACTGTCGCCCGTTGAGCTTGGAGGTCATGGGTCCGAACGTGTACCCGAGGAAGTCGAACGGCTCCCGCCGTGCGTTGCGGAGACACGTCTTCTGCTCGTTCAGGGTGAGTCCGATCTTCCTGATGACCTGCCGCGTCCATTCGAGGGCCGCTGGAGCCTGCCCGCGACTGAGGATGACGAAGTCGTCCGCGTAGGTCACCAGTCGGGCTCGGAATGCCTCCCCCCGTCCCTGTTTCCTCCACGCCTTCAGAAAGCGATGCATGTACACATTGGCCAGCAAGGGACTGATCACCCCGCCCTGCGGAGTCCCGCAGGTGGTACCCTTGCCCCCACTCATCGTTGTCTTTCCTTCGGCGTTGCGCTCCTCCACCGGCGTTTTGAGCCACAGCTTCACAAGCCCGAGCATGTGGCGGTCCACCACTCTGCGCGCCACACAGAGAAGCAGCTCGTGATGCGGAATCGTGTCGAACAACAACTCGACATACTGCCCATCACCGCGACTATCCGACGCAGATAACGATCGTCCGGCGGCGGCATCCGTTCGAAGGGCGAATGCTCGACACCCTCGCGTGGGTGCATCGACGCGGCGTGCTCTACGCCAACACGATCCTGCCTGACGGCACACGCGCGATGGTCCCAGCGGCATGGACGGACTACGCCACGCGGCAGTCAACCGGCAATCAGCCGCCCGCTCACGCCCCCACAACGCTCGCCTCCGTTGCGGAGCTGTTGCACGCCCGCACCGTTGTTGCTCCTCTGCTCGGTCGGATTGAACGCGCTACTCTCGCGCGCTCCCAACCACCAGCGGAGGTGACCCTGAATGCAGCTGCTTCTGAGTTTTGCGCAAAGGCTATCGAAGGAGACCGAACCGAACATCTGGCTGACCCTGCACAGCGACCAACGAAACGCGACGCTCGGCGTTCTCGTCCGCCTGCTCGCGAAGGCGGCCGCAGCAAGCGCCGCCCCCACAGGAGAGAAAGAACACCATGACTGAAGCACCCAAACTTTCTGCGAGCCACCTCAGCCGCTGCGCCTTGGTCTACGTGCGCCAATCGAGCCCCGCTCAGGTCGAGCACAACCGCGAGTCCACCGAGCGGCAGTATCGCCTGGTCGACCGCGCGATCGCCCTGGGCTGGCGACGCGATCAGGTCACCGTCATCGATGAGGATCTGGGCATCACCGGATCGGGCCTGGTCGAGCGATCCGGCTTCGCTCACCTGACCGCCGACGTCGCGCTCGGGCGCGTCGGCATCGTCCTCGGCTTGGAGGTCTCCAGGCTTGCGCGCAACAACGCCGATTGGTATCGGCTGCTCGATCTGTGCGGCGCCACGGACACGCTCATCGGCGACGCTGACGGCATCTATCATCCCGGCCTGTTCAACGACCGGCTGGTGCTCGGTCTCAAGGGCACGATGTCCGAAGCCGAGCTGCATGTGCTGCGCGCTCGCCTCAACGGCGGGATTCGCAACAAAGCCGAGCGCGGCGAGTTGCGCCGCGGGCTGCCCATCGGTTTGGTTTTTGGCGACGCCGACGGCGAGGTGCTTCTCGATCCCGATGAGGCGGTGCGCGGCGCCATCCAGACCATCTTCGATCGCTTCGCCGAAATGGGATCGGCGCGGCGCGTCTGGTTGCACTTTCGCTCCGAAGGCCTGCTCTTTCCGTCGCGGCAACACCATCGGGCCGCTATTCGCTGGGTCGCCCCCACGTACACCAGAATTCACGAGGTGCTGACCAATCCCGTCTATGCCGGCGTCTACATCTATGGCAGAACACGTCTTGAACGCTTCGTCGATGACCATGGGAACGTACGAAAACGCATCCGCAAGAGACCGCCGTCCGAGTGGCCCGTCTTCCTGCGCGATCACCACCCGGGGTTCATCGACTGGACCACGTTCGAAGCCAATCAAATTCGGATGAAAAGCAATACACGGCCCAGAGCGCACCAGCCAGGAGGTGCCGTGCGAGAAGGCGCGGCGCTGCTGCAGGGACTGGCGCGGTGTGGGCGCTGCAGCCGCAAGCTGCTCGTCTCGTACTCCGGCACGTTCTCCACGCCGGCCTACCACTGCCCCGGCAACAACATCGCCAACGGTCGAGGGGAATATTGCCTGCGCGTTGGTGGTCGCCAAATCGACGACGCGGTCGCTCGGGCCTTCCTCGTCGCGCTCGCCCCCGCGGGTCTCCAAGCAGCGCTCTTGGCCGCGCAGCACGTCGAGGCCGATGAGGACGCCGTGGTGGCGCAGCTCACGCGCCAAGTCGAAGGGGCCCGCTACGAGGCGCACCGCGCCGAGCGGCGCTATCGCGCCGTCGATCCGGACAACCGTTTGGTCGCTCGCGGTCTCGAAGCCGAGTGGGAAAAGTGCCTGCGTGAGCTGGCGACCGCCGAAGCCGATCTGGCACGCCGCCAAGCCGAGAAGGCCCGCGTTGTGAGCGCGGCAGAGCGCGCGCAGATTCTCGCGCTTGGTCACGATCTGGAGCGCGTCTGGGTCGCGCCCTCGACCACCGATCGCGACCGCAAAGAGCTTCTGCGCACCCTCGTTGAAGAGGTGCTGGTCGCTATCAACCGCGAAGAGGGCAACGCCCAGCTGACACTGCGTTGGCGCGGCGGCCTGCTCACCGAGCTCGCCGTGCGTTTGCCGCGCTCGCGTCCTGCTCCGATTCGTACTGACGAAGAGATCGTCGATCTCCTCCGCCGTCTCGCCGTGCACTACCCGGATGCGGTCATCGCTGGCATCCTCAATCGCCAGGGCAAGACCACGGCTACCGGCATGCGCTTCACTGCGAACCGCGTCGCCAGTCTGCGCACGCACTGGGACATTCCTTGTTTCAGGGCCTCCGAACAGCAGCCCAGCGGAGAGGTTGTCACCATCGATCGTGCCGCCCAAATTCTCGGCATCGCGCCCTCCACGGTCCATCGCTGCTTGAACGACGGCTTCATCGCTGGCGAGCAGCTCACGCCCGGTGCCCCATGGCGGATCCGCATCACCGATGAGTTGCGCGCACGCTTTGTCGATACAACACCGCCTGGCTATGCCGCGATGCTCGAAGCGACGCTCGCTTTGGGCGTCAGCCGCCAAACCATCTTGCAGCGTGTAAAGCGCGGCGAGCTTCAGGCCGTTCACGTGAATCAGGGACGTAGAAAAGGCCTGAGAATCAAGCTCCCAGAGGCAATCCCAAGCCTCTTTGACCGCCCCGCAGCAGATGGGGGTGCAGTATGAAGAGGCATCCAAGAAGCCACGGATGTCTGCGTCGAGCACCCAGTTCACCTTTCTCATCTCGATACCGGCCGCCAAGGCATCCAGCGCATCATGCTGGCTACGCCCTGGCCGGAACCCGTACGAGAAACCGAGAAAGT
>Ga0316626_10000188_pt1 | contig 21953 bp, 52 predicted proteins | sample OWC_Aug_T1_C1_D5_FD_207656 | JGI IMG/M metagenome (GOLD analysis project Ga0316626, IMG submission 207656) | Wetland soil microbial communities from Old Woman Creek delta, Ohio, United States - OWC_Aug_T1_C1_D5_A | ecosystem: Environmental > Terrestrial > Soil > Wetlands | place: USA: Ohio...
TTTTAGTTAAATTAAGGAATCCCAACTCTCCTTTAAGTTCAAAAGTCCCATCCCAAGTTTTCCAGTCTTTAAAGGTTTTATCTTCATCGCCAACGATAGTACATTCAAATTCAGAATAATATTTAGAGCGCAATCCAATACTTTCAAGTTCTTTCTTTTTATTATTGAGCCATTCAGAATCACGCATCTCTTTCCAGAGAAGTTGTTCCTTTTCATCTTCAATCCATCTGGCTTTATAAATTTTAGAAACCCATCCTTCTGCACCACAAACTACATCAACAATACAACCTTCTCGTATTGGAGTACCTACGACAATAACTCTCCCATTTCTTTTATCCATTCCTTCTTTAGAACCAGTAAATTTATTAAGGTTCTTTACCATTTGTTCTTTTGTTGCTGTATTATCCTCATCATCAGGGTCGTCTAAAAAATAAAGCGTTATACGAGTTAATTCGAGTTCATCTTCTTCACTTCCAGAGCTTTCGAGTGCCCCTCTTGCAGGCATTCCTGTGCCAATAGCTTTAATTGTTACCCAACTATTCCATATTTTCACACGAATCTTTTTATCTGTCCAAGTACGAGTATTTGGCGAATATCTGCCACAATATCCAAACATAGCTTTAAATGCTTTTGAATAATCGAGTATATTTTTAATTTCAGTTAATCGGTTTATTGCTTCGGGTTGAGTCTTGGATTGAATGACAACTACTTTCTCACCTTCATCGAAAAGAATATGGTGTAATATAAATCTTGTGTTTATAGTCGATTTGGCAAATCCACGAGGGGCTTGAATGGCTAATTGTTTAATACTTCTGTCCATTAAGAGAGAAGCCATTTCTTGATGAAACTTTGCACTTGGTAAATAAAAAATCTTAGGGGCTATAATTTTGCCAAAGAAAAGTAAATCCTTTCTACACTTTTCTATAACTTGTAATCTGGCTTCTTCGTTTGTCAAAACTCGCTCCTGTCGTTAGGTAGCGAGCTAAAGGCGGGCTATTTTATTTGTGCGCTAAATACAAAAAAAAAACGATATTGTCAAGGATTATTTATTAAATAACGATAAATTTTTAGATTTAGTATAAATAACCGAGATAACAATCTTTTAATTTTTATTATAATCCTTTTTATTAAAGATAGTCTGGGAAATAAAAAAGTATATCTTAAAGAATCTACCATATCATCGTGTTGTGATTTGGGGAAATGTTTTAATTGCCATTTAATATTCTTCATTTCTCCATCCTCAATTTATTTGAACTTGTTTTAATTATCCTATAATAAGTAATTTCTTCTTTTTTATCTTCAGTATGTTTAAGTCTTATCTCTATTTTGTCTTTAATAGGTATTGAGAATGTTTGAGAGTCGGTAATGATTTCTAATATATCGGTTATTGATATTTCCATTAGCTTATCCTAAAACTTGTTTTGCCAATCTTTATCTGCATTTTTTCGCCACAAAGTTCACCTCTTTGATAAAAACCACCATAATCGGCTTTATAGTTCTTTATGTTTGTAATATTATCGCAAATCTATAGAACAAACATCCTGTTCTTTGACATAATTGCCCAATTTGGATAAAAACGCATTATTTACGAAGAATTGACTTGACAGCGTCAAGTTACTAAACTTTATTGCAAATACGCCTTGCTTTTGTCTAAACTTCTTTTTAAACAGACATGAAAAAAATAATTATTGTAATAAAATTTTTTCGCAATGTTTTTTGTATAATAGTATAACAAATAAAAAAGACGTTCACGCCGCCAAGCATTAAAACGTCTTTTTTCAACTCGTTCTTTGCATATTGATACGTTTATAAATTGGGGCGGTTTTTGGTAAAAAGTTTGGTTGCCCACCTAAACAAATACGGGTTCGATTCCCGTCCGCTCCACTTTATAAATAACAATAGCTGAATTTTTGTTGTTAAAGTGTAAGAAAAAAAACAACCAAAATCAAGAGTACCCACCTTGATTGAAGTTAGCTCTGATTTAGACTATAAAAACATTATTTATAATCTATGTTGGGTCGGAATCATTTCTCCGATATGCTAACTTTATAAAGCGGGTCTAAAGATGCTACGAACATCCTTAAACCCTTAAACTAATAGCCTGCTATGAACAAGCTATCAATCTCAAAAGCAATATAGTTCATTGTAGGCTGATTTTCAACATTCAAAAAGGAGCCTAACAATGAATAAGTTATCAATCGAAAAACAAATCTTAATACTTCAATCACTTTGCGAAGGTAATTCAATCCGCTCTATTGAGCGAATAACAAACACTCATAGAGATACTATTATGAGGCTTTTAGTTTCTGCCGGACAAAAGGCACAGGAAATTATGGACAACACTCTCGTAAACTTAAAATGTAATGAAATTCAATGTGACGAAATATGGACTTTTGTCGGCAAGGGTGACATTAGAACAAGATTGTTAGCACACTTAAATGGTGACAATCCTTGTATTATACAAAATAAACCAACTCATTTTGTTGGCGAGGTTTTGACCGTTGATCCTTCAGAAAGAGAAAAAGAATTAATTATTGAATTAAACCCATCCTGTAATAAAAAAATTGGTTAATTACACTTACAATTATAACCAGTACCGTCAAATTTGCCGTTAATTCGATAAAAATAGTAATCTCTGCTATTAATTGTAATTATTGTGTATAAAATATGCGGTTTAATTTCTATTGTTTGTCCAGTTATTAAGTCCTCATATTTGAACTCCCGCAATATTGCGGGGAATTTTATTTTGCTGAGAAATTTCCCAAAGAAAATTCTTAAATTGTCTTTTCTTTTAGTCAGAATAGTAGCCCTACAAAACTTTGCGGGGCTACCTGTATTAGTTATAGTTATTATCATATTAAATCCTAAAAATATTAAGTTCTAAAAAATTATTGCGTTTTTATCCCTCTTAATTTCTTAAGAGGCAATCAGTCAAAATTTCAATGAACTTTTTAAATTAATTCACTATATTCTATTGTATATTTAGTTTTACAAATGCGAGGGCATTATGCAATACATCATAACAAATATGAAATTATGGTTAAACAAAAACGAAAATTTTGGCGAAATTTTAACGCTATCAGATAATTCCAAATGACGTGTTGGTTTTCAAGAGAAAATAAAAACGTCTCTCTGGCTTGTCGTTGACGAAATAAAAGTTTCGCAAAAAGATTCGAATTATTTTTTAACAAACATTAAAAAGAACGAAACTATCTTAGCCCAATATATTGAACCAAAATAATTATTTTAATAATTAGGAATTAAAATATTAACAGACACCGCAATATAATTACCTAATGGCAATTTCCCTTTTATTGTTGGTAATTCACAATTTATTGTGGTTAGTCCTAATGAGTCAACTTTTAACAGATATAAATCACTATCTATTAAAAGATGTTCAATTTTTTTTAATCCATCCGATAGATTTTCTTTGTTTATTATTTTTTTCATTTCTTTTTCCTTTTTACTCAAAAAAAAATTTTTCAAATTGGGACACTACCCATGTTTTCTTGTTCTAACTGCTTTTCGTCCATTATTTTATCTCCTTCACTATTATCTTCTTACCACACTTCGGACATACCTCCGAATTCAGTCATAAACCCACCTCTACGCCACAATATATGCACACCCATACCTTTTTCATCTGATTTGCCCCTTAAATCGAAAATCTTAACTAATTGATTCCGCATTGACTCTAATGCCTCCGAACCTACAAAGTGATACATCTTGCGACTCTCTTTCATCTCATTAAATCTATCATTCGTATGTATCATATAATATTCATCGTCAAACTGCAAATAATTAAGCCTTCCCTCTACATCACACTGCATTCGTATGTTAGTAAATTTGTCTAAGTTTAAAACACGAACATAATACTCGTTATCATATATTTTTAAAAAAGTCATTTTTCCCTCTTTTATAATCTAATCAGTATAACTTGTCCTATTTTGTGAAAAATTATTATATACTTTACGAGGGTATCACTCTCGAACCCCCGCCGTCCATCTGAAGGGTGCATGGGGTCGAAACAGGTTGAAATTTCTTGGTTGAAATGCCCTGTCATTGCTTGCCCTGCTGTTTCTTAGTTGTTTTACCCTTGCTTGATGATTGTTTGTTTTGGATAAGCATATCTTTTAGGTCTTTTAACATTGCCTTTGTGTTAGATACTTGTAACAACAGTGCGGTATTATCATTCAAGATGTCCTTTAATACAACCTTTAGTTCTTGGTTGTTTACATACCCGAAGTCTTTTTGCCATTGTTCAAGGGCTGTTATCCTGTTCTTTAATTCTAACAAGTCCTTATCTATACAATCCACTAAAGTGTTTCTCCGTGTTTTTCCTTGTCTTTGTTCGTTTTTGGGCTGTTTTGAGGCTGTAGCTGTCCAGCCATTATATTCAATTACTTCGTTTTTTCGCTCTTTTCTATCTTTTGGCAAAGTGTTCGTTTTTCCCGATAAAACACTTTCGGGCTTTGAAAATTGTATTTCCTTGTCCTGCATGTCGTATGTTTTACCGTCCTTAATATAATATTTTACAGTATCAGTCACTATCAACGGCGGAAGATTGTCAGTTGAATGATATTCCAACATCTCTTCTTTTAGTCCATTGTTATTTGCCTGTTTTTCTTCTTTTTTAGGCTTTTTGGTAAGAAATGACTTGATAGCGTGCGTTATAGCGTGCTTATTCATGTGGGTTAGTCCTTTTGTATGGGTGTTTCTTGTGTATTTAACACGTGATTGTTATCGTTTATCGATAAATCTGGTTTAATTTCATTATTATCATTTAATACATTATTAAAGTTGAATTGAGTATTTATTTGAGTTTTTGGAATACTTTCAACAAGCAATTCTTTGTAAAACTTAGCGACTGCTAATAAGTCGGTTGGCTTTATCGCCATTGTTTCGGCTTTTTGTGCTAATTTATAGATTTTAGTTTGAGTAATACCAAATTCACTTAGTTGTTTCAGAATGTTTTCTCTTAAATCCTTTTTAACTACTTCATCATTATTTAACATTATGAACATTCTTCTCTTAGTAATGGGGTTTGTAGTTTTGTAAACCTTTTGGCAAATCCGGTCAAGTTCTGCTTTTTTCCAATGTTTAATATTAAGATCATTAAGCTGGATAGCTGTTTTAGTAGCTTCTGCAATAAGTTTAATATACCTAAGCGTACGTCTTTCAGATTCTTTTCTATTAACTGGTTTTTTAGCCACACTATTTAAATACCTTATTAGTTAGTGTTTGGGGTTTATATTCGACTAACTCCAGTCTTCCAAAATCATTTTGAACACATTCGCAGCTACCATATTTTTCGGTATTTAGAGTTTTTATTTCTTCTTCAAGTTCTTTAATGTAGTCGAGTAAATAAGAAAAATCTACAGCAACATAAAACGGCATCAAATTTTTAGATACCATTATTTTTTCTATTTTCTCTTTATGTTCTTCGGTGTTTCTCATTTGTAAAACCTAAATTTTATATTAGTAAATATAAAACTTTTTGGCTTATTGTCAAGCAAAATTTACTTTATTTTTTACTTATTTACATGTAATTTCTACCACTTAATATATATTTTTATTTCTTTCCTTTGTTTTTGCTCTGTTTTATCGTTGGCACGGAATTAGCATATATATAAACAAATAAACGGAAATAAAAAAATGATAACTAATAACAACATATAAGCGGATAACAAATGAAAGACATAGCTAATAAATACGCCATAATAATCAAGCAAGAAATTTTGAGATTAAAACAACAAATTATACAAATCAACCCTGCCAGCATAACTAATCATGATTATAATAATGTTCAAGACTTCAATAATAATTTAAAAACAAAAATTCAACAATATTCGGAATTGTGCAGCTCTTTGCTTAATTATTCGTTATCTGCAATCGATAATGGTTATTGGAAAAATCAAGAGAATAATGGCACAATCGGCAAATTAATTGCAGAAGCCGAATTAATATCTAATAATCTTAACAACAAATAAGGGAGATTGAGAAATGATACTTTTAGCAAAAAAAGTAAAAGTGCGGGAAATGCCCGACAATAAATATTATCTGTCTATAGATACAAAAAAATGTCGTTATGCACAAGTTTACTTTAAAACCGACGGCTCTATCGAACAACTGAAAAATATGTTTGTTAAATTTTATCAGCCATTTGAAGACAACGAAACACACAACAACACAAGCAAGGTCTAACTGACGAGTCCTAATGGACGAAACAGGGGTAAAACCCTGTATTAGACAAAATTATTAAATAAAGAGGTAAAAAAATGAAATATCCAACAAACACAAAAGAGTTTCGGAATAAAATGGAATCTTATATCTTGGATTGCATTGAAAGCGAAGAAACAGAATTAAAAACCCCAAAAGACAAGGTAAATTATGCTTATAATCGTTTTTTATCTGAATTTTGGCATAAATACGAACAAATCAACCACAAAAATAGTATTCAAAGCGGATTCGCAAGTTATTTAATGGGTTTGCCGTTTCATGTTGACTTTGAGAATTACAAAATTTTAGAACTTGCAAAAAACCACTTCAATTCTTACAAAGACGTTTCCGGTATGACTCCGAAACAGATTGAAAGATATGAAAACAAAATTATTGCCAACTGGTTTAACCTTGTATCGTTTCACTTTTTAAGATTACACACTAAATATAACCAACAGGTATAGAAAACATCGAAAGTCTATACATATCAAAAGAACATATATAGTTTTTATATATATTGAGGTAACGAAATGAAAAATAACGCTAAAAACACGGTCGGGGATTGTTTGGAAGAAATTCTAAAAAAAGAAGGGCAATATATCCGGTTTGAAGGGCAGGGTATAGTTGATGGCTTAAAAACACAGGCTTTAAAAAATAGCTTCTATAAAATAATAGGCTTTGAACAAGGCACGAATATTTCTTGCGGCGGGCTTAAATTGTTAGGTTACAGAAGTCGAAATTATAGCCTTTTACCGATTCATTGTTTTAAGCAGTCTTTTGAAGTGATAACGCAAAAAGAATATAAAACCTTAAAAGGTATCTAAATGAAAACTAAGCGGGTTTCATACAACGGTTTAAATGCTTGTTCTAAATGCTATTATTGTCCTCAAACATTTCAGAAATGTGAAGCTCCGAAACCTTGTTTTATAGTCTTAAAAAACAACACGATTAAAAACTATATTTTTATAAAGGTATCTAAATGAAAACTAAAGTTATATTTTATAAAGAAAAAAATCCAGATAATATAAAGAATTAACACAAAATATAAAAATAACGGATATGTGATGAAAAAAATACTTTTAGCAATCGTTTTGCTCACCGCTTGCAAGGATAATTTAGTCGAGCCTGTCAACCTTGACGAAATTATTAAAATTAAGGTCAAGGAATCGGCTTTGGTTTATTATAAATCTCCAGTTGATTTTCTCTATATTACGTTCAGAGGCACGAACGACCTGTTTTACTGTCCGGTCATAGGGTTGACCACAGTTAAGGGCACGGCGGGGGCTTTATGGCTTCCAGAGGACGGCAGAGGCTACAGGGTTAAGCTCCCTTCCGGCACGGTTTTACTTTTACAGCAAGTTAGTTGTGATTCAAATCACTTAACCGTTAAAATTCACAAAGGGGATATTTCACATGACCTTCACCGTAAAAATAACAATACAAGGCGGTGCTATTAAATTGACTTTCTCTAATCAAGATTGGATAGACTGCAAGCGGTTAATTAAACAGTATATTGATGAATGCTCGTTCTTAGAGATTATAAGAGAAAAATAATTAAAAAACTTCTTGACAATGTTGTAAAGAAGTTATATATTTCAGTAGGTTATTTAAGGAGATAAAAAAATGCAAAACACAAAAGAAATCCCCACAATAGATATTTACAATAAAAAATTAACAAGCATCGAAAAACAACTTGAGAAAGTGAGGGGCAAAGAATATGAACTGCCCTTCGGTTCAATGCGCAGGGCAAAAATAAGCAGGAAATGGGATATGTTGGCACGTGAAAAAATGTATATAATCGGAAAAATAGAAGAACTTAGTGTATAGGAAATATCACTTTTCTATATATATTAAATAAATATGTATAGATTATTTAACAACATAGGGAGAAAGGAAATGGCACTCACAAAATCAGCGCAAACAGTTTATTCTTATATTAGAAATCTTGAGAAAGAAATTGCAAACTTAATAAGCGAAATTTGCCCGCAGTGTGAGGGAGAGGGTGATATTATGAACCCCAACGAAAATGAGCCAGACGAAAAAACCTGTCCAACTTGTAAGGGTCGGGGGACGGTATGAAACAATATACAAAAAATGAAATTGAAAAATTTTTTAGAGAAATGTATCCTCACGCTTCTATTAATGTATGGGGTATCACACCAAAAGAAGTATATGTATCTTTTGACAGTTTAAACGCATTAACTTTTTTCTACGATGAAATGAAAAAAATATCTGAATTTTTTGAAACTACCAAAATAAAATATGAAGATATTTATAGATCAGCTGGATGTCCTACATGTAGTTGTTGGGAGTCATATTCATTTGATGTTAAAATATGGGAGGAGTTATGAAACGAGTTAAAAACAGCCGGAATTACTTTTATCAAAAAGAATTAAAGGGATATTCGATTTATTTATTTGATGTAGTTTACAAATTAATTCAACAAGTCGGTAAATTCAGCGAAGTAGTTGAGTTTGTCAGGGCTAAGGGGGGATTATGAGCGAAATAGGAGATGATTTTAAAGAATATAAGGCTTGGGTTGATAAAAGGAAATTGGATTATTACAGCCTTGCAAAGTGGATACTTTCTAAAACCACTTTCAAATATGAGATTAAAGACGAAAACAGAGTTATATTGTTCCGTGAACACGATAAATTAAAAGTTGATTATTACCCCTCAACGGGCAAATGGAAGTATAAAGATAGAATTTTTAAGGGCAGTATTTATAAATTCATAAGTTGGTACGCCAACAAAAGGAGTGCTTTATTATGACAAAGAAAGATATGGAATTGAAGTATAAAACAGATGGATATATTTGTAAAAATAGGTGTCCATTCAAAATAAAAGACAAAGACAGCAAACTTATTTATAAAATTGGCTCAATAGGCTGCGCTCAGTGTTCTTATTATAAAGGATTCAAGGGCAAAACAAAAAATGGTAAAATTATCTACTGCCAAAAGCAGGGAGAACTAAAAGAAAAGGAGGCTAAGAATGATTAGGATATTTTATAACAGAAATACAGATACAATAACATTTTCATCTGGCCAGTATGTTCACAATAATTTAGATGTTATTTTGGTTAAGCCAGACAGTGGAGTCGATAAACTGAGAGAGAAAAAACTTTCAAATTCTGAAATTATTGAATTGATTAGATTTTTAGCCCAAAATTTGGAGGCTAATCATGATTAGACTACTATTTCCAACGGTTATTTATTTCGGCTCTCTTTACCTATCCCTTGAGTGTTGGAATAAAGGGGATAAAACAGAGGCTATTTCCGCCTATGCCTTTGCTGGGCTTTGTTTTTGGTTTTGGATGTGGACGGCTAAAAAAGTTTACAACGAACATAAAAATGGAGAGTTAAAATGAAACAAGGTCAATTGCAAGTTTGGTGGATTCCACAAGTGCCAATGAGTAATCCGTTTACTGTTGATGTAAAAAATATTGACGAGGCTAAATTATTGTTAGACGCTTTAGCAAATTATGATTTATATCAATTTGAGAATAAAATAAAACCCGATTATTGTAATGTTGGTGGATTAAGAACGTGGGACGAAAATTCTGACGGCGAAAATAATGCGGGTTGGATTGAATGGATGGATGAAAATGGGAATGATATTGATTCACTTATAATAGAGGAGTTAAAATGATAACATCTAAACAACAAATATTTTTCACTACAAAAGTATTTATTAAATTAAAGAGGGTATAATGGAAGGCTTAACTTTTAATGAAGAAAATCACGAGTATAAACTTAATGGCTTAATTATTCCCTCTGTTACTCAAATTATTTCCGGCGCGGGATTGGTGAATTTCGATTATATTGATGAAGAAACTTTGAGAGAGAAGGCAGAATTAGGAAAAAAGGTACACACCACAACCGAACTATACGACAAAGATTCTTTGGACATTAAATCATTACACCCTATTTTAAGAAATTATCTAAATAGTTGGATTAACTTCAAAAAGGATTACGGCTTTTTGCCTCTTGAAATTGAAGAAACTTTTTATCATAAAGATTATAATGTTATCGGATGTGTTGACAGGATTGGTTTTATTGGTAAAGATAAATCAATAGTTGACCTGAAGCATGGGATAAAACTAAAAAGCCATGCTATCCAAACCGCTGGATATAAACTAATTCATAATTATAAAAAATCAAAGGGGAATATGGCAAAGAAAAGATTTTGCGTTTACCTTACCGAAAAGGGTTACAAAGTAGAAGAAAACAAAGAACAAACAGATGAAGCCGTATTTTTGGCGGCTCTCACAATTTATAACTATAAGAGGAGCAAGTAATGAATGAAATCGAAGTAATCGAAAAAGAGTCAAACGAAATAATTGTTAAGGCTCAAAACATTGTAATTGCAGATCAGGAACAATATGAAAATGCCGCCGGATTCCTGAAACTTATTAAGGGTATGCAGAAAAAAGTAGGGGATTCTTTTAACTCTATTATTGAAAAAGCGCATCAGGCTCATAAAGAAGCTATTGCCAAAAGAGATGAACATCTAAATCCTTTAGTAAAGGCAGAAAAGGAACTTAAAGTTTCAATGGCTAATTATGTTTCTAAAAAAGAAGAAGAAGCAAGGGCGGAACAAAAAAGATTACAGGATTTAGCCGATGCCGAAGCCGAGAAGCAAAGGAAAGCACTTGAAAAGAAAATCGAGAAAGCAGAGGCATCCGGCAATACTGAAAAAGTCGAGGCCTTACAGGAAAAGAAGGAGAATATTCAGCCGATAGTTGCTCCCGTTATTGCTCCTAAAATCGAGACTCCAAAGGGTGTAAGTTATCGGGACAAATATACTGCCGAAGTAATAGACTTTGCATTACTTCCAAACGAATATAAAATCGCTAATCAGTCAATGCTTGATAAGGTTGCTCAAAGCACAAAAGGTAGTATTCCGATTCCTGGCGTTAAATTTAATGTTGAAAAAATACCAGCAGTGAGGGCATAATGGGAGATGAAATTGTAAAAGCCGAAACTGTAGAAGTTCAAAACTATACCCCTATGAATTTGATTGCTCAAGCGATTGAAAAGGGCTTAAGTATAAGCGATTTGAAAGAATTATTTGAACTTGAAAGAGAATACAAAAAAGATGCCGCAAAAAAAGCCTTTGATGAAGCAATGGCAAAATTCCAAAGCAAATGCCCGATAATTAAAAAAAGGAAGAACGGTGGTAAAACTGATGCGGGTTTTGTTGCTTACAAATATGCGCCGATTGAAGATATTGTATTGCAAACTAAAGATTTAATTTCGGAGTGTGGTTTTAGTTATCTGATAAAAGCTCCTTCTTTTACCGACAAAGATGTTACGGTAAGTTGCGAAGTTAGGCACGTTGCAGGTCATTCAGAGACATCTACAGTTACAATGCCCCTTATTACTAAGAATAAGTTGATTTCCGATACACAAGTTGTTGGTGGCACGAATACCTTCGCTAAACGGTATGCTTTTTGTAATGCTTTTGGCATTATGACTATGGATACCGATAACGATGCTCAAGCTCCAGCGGAGAAAAAAGAACCCATTCCAGAACCTAAAAGGAATTGGAAACCGCAAATTGGAAAATGCGAAACCCTTGACGCCTTGTCAAAGATTTATGACCAAATGACAGATGAAGAAAGAAAAGACAATAGAACTCTTATGAGTGAAATTAAAAAGAACATACAAACAGCGAGTAAAAAACAATGACAATCGAAGATTTAACAAAAGAGATTGAGGATATACTCGGATATTGCTCGGTTACTTATAACCAAGACCAACCCGCAGAACTTATGGAGAGGCTTACAAACCTCTCTGTTTACCTTGCCAGAACGGCGGAATTACTTTCAGAGGCACAGTATTTTTATGATTATCACTTAGCCCTTGAAACCGACAAACTGTTAGGATTGAACTATTCCGGTAATGCCTTGAGAGACGTTGCGAAAGGCAGAGTAGCGACTCATAAAAAGTTACTTGATTTAACAGAACGTATAAACTCAACAATCACGCATCAAATAGATGCAATAAGAACACAGTTAAGTTATTTGAAAAGTTTAAATAATAGTTAAGTTTTGGCAGTTCCTTAACGACTGTCAAGAATCAAACATCACTAAGCGCGGCGGGCGAAAGCAATACTCCCCGGATATTCCGCAAAGTAGCCCGCATTATTAAAAGGAGTATTTATGAGAACTGAAGTAAAATTATTAAAAGAGTTGCCAGAGATACAAGCTGGAACGGTTGGCATTGGAAGCCAATTTGATGGATTAACACGATATAGCTTCTATAATGGCACTTGGGTTTTAACTTTTTCGGAAGACCAAATAAAATCACTTCCCGATTGGTTTGAAATCAAGACCATATACGAGCCGGAAGATGTGAAAGAGGGGACTTATTGGAAATCACCAAATCACATAAGAAGAATCAAAAAAAATGAAGACAACAAAGTTTATTATAGGAACATTACTCTGGATACAGATGGTATGTCTCGCCACTTTATAGAAAATGATATTCTTATGACCACCCCCGAAATCAGCGCAGCCCTAATCAAAGAAGCGGAAAGGAGAGGGTATAAAGTAGGGACGAGAATAAGAAGTATCGGAGGGGCAAATACATATACCTTAGAAGGAACTGATACAAAATATGACGCTGAATATGACGAACTATTTTATAGGCGTTGGAGAATCTATTCAAAAGGCACTTGGGCGCAGATAATCGAAGAAAAGAAAGAGCCGTCAAAACCGAATCCGACATTCAAAGCAGTTGAGACCTTCATTAAAGTGGCTTATGTGCATACAAGCAAAGCACAAAGCAATCTTGACAGAGCAAGTGATATGATTAAACGATTAAAACAATATAAGGAGGCTTAAATGGAACTGAATAAAAAGAACTTGAAAAGTTATTTATTAAGCGGTTATCAAAATACAAGGTCAAAATATGACCTATTAGAAACCTTTACTGTCTCTTTCCGGAAAATACGGTATTTTATTAGCGAAAATTGTTCTACCACTTATCCGGTTGTCGCTGTTAATGGCGGTTACAAATGGGATAGGGAACTATTCCAGAGGCAAAGGATTAGCAGAGCATGGAAGGTTATCAAAGCTAACTTTGAAATAATTAAAAGAGACAAAAGAGAAATTAAAAAAATTAAACAATATTCTATACAGTTATTTAAGGAGGCAAAATGAAACTTACAGAATTTGCAGAAATCTTACAAAGAGATTTAATCGTTAGATTTTCTCCCGATTGCTCGGCTACAAAAGGGAAATGGATGGCATCGATTAAAAATGCTGATTATAAAGAACATTCGGGAAGCAAAATGCTTGCAGGTGGTTGCGGTTATGGACAAACCGCATATCAGGCTATTGTTGATTATTGCAACTATCTAAAACAATTTAAAATTATAGTTTTAGATGCCACCATAGAGACCAGAAAAGAATTTGGAATACCAAGTAATTTGGAGGCAGAATGAAAAAGAAGTTTCGTTTATCTACGAAGGAAGCAAGAAATATTTTAGGCTTAAGTTTTAATTCAACTACCAAAACAGAGGCGGCTAAACTCTTGAGTTGTTCACGTCAAACGATTTACAAAGCTATTGAGGATGGGCTGTTGGATGTGAATGTTGAAAATCGAGTAATGATAAATAAGAAATTTAAGAAGTTCAAAAAGCATCAGGGGAGGAAGTATGAAAGTTAAAATATGGATAAGAAAGATTATTTGTTTTTTAAAATTTGGCTACTGGGCATTCAATAATAACGATGTATTAGCAGAAAAAACATTTAAAATGTTAGGTGAGATGTTGAATCTAATAATGGCTGTAGCAAACGAACATAAACCTTATTTAACACATATTTGTTTTATTCATCCGGAATTAGGCGAACAGTCTATTGTTTCAATTTGGGCTGGTGCGGGTGCGGGCGCAGAACCGATAAAAAGGATTGAACAACTTGCAAAAGAGAAGGCTGTTTTAGAGCAACAGATTAAAAGACTATTGGAGGCCAAAGATGAAGTATCTAAATAGCAAAGGAAAGCAGGTCGGCAGTTATGAAATTGCGACTCAATCCCGAAAAATCAGCGGATATTTAAAGTATAAACTTGACGGCTCAATAATTATGTACGATTCAACAGGCAAAAAATTAGAAACTTTTAAGGCGGTGAAATATGGCAAATAAAAGAATTATACTTGAAAGAATAGAGGATGGTGGAATAGAGTGCAAAGGATGTGTGTTTTATAATAAACATAGGAATATTAAAAGATGCCCTTTACATTTTTGTTTGTTGGCTACTAACAGAGACCAAGAGCCGTTTTCTTGTATGAGTAAAAGTATGATGACAACTTACATTTGGAAGGTGAAGAAATGAGGAAAACAACGTTAAACATATTACTTAATCCAGAACCGATAAAACTCGGAAAGGCTTCCAGCAAAAAACAAAGAGAAAAAATATCAAAGGATTTCCTGCATTTCCTTTGGGCTACGTGGATTAAAGCAACAGCAGGCTTTATGAGTGAATATTCAAAACGTACCGAAGACCTCTGCGCTCATCATCTGGCGGGTAAGGGCAATTTATCCCTAAGATACTTTACCTTAGAGAATGGGATGTGTCTTACTCGCGACGAACATGGGTTTATGGCCCACGGCAATCAATCCGCCAAAACACGTTTTAATGAATGGGTTAAAATGGTTCGGGGAGAAGACTTTTTTTCAAGATGCCTTATGATAAAACACAAAGAGCAACATATTCCGCCGGTCGTTATTCAAGAGTTTTTGCTTGAAAAAATAGCTCCGTTCGTTTCAGAAATTACCGATTATTACGAATTGAAGGAATACAAGGATGTTAAAACAATTAACAAATATAAAAAGATGTTTAAACTATTGGTGAAATAAGCGGAGAGGAAATGAAGTTCGATTACAGGAATATTGATTGTATGGTTGGCATGGCGGAGTACCCTAACAAATACTTTGAACTTGCAATAGTTGACTTTTATAAAAACATACTTTATATTTAAGTATGGATTATAAAAACAATAGAATGGAGTATTTATGAGACAATCAAACGAATTACAAATTGGGAAAGCAGGGGAATATCTTGTTTGTGCCGATTTAATACTAAGTGGATATATTGCATACCCCTCCGAACAGGGATTACCTTATGATGTTATTCTTGATGGTAAAAAACTATATCGGGTTCAAGTTAAAACTACCAACCAACCTCGCAAAATACCACAGCGTTCTAAGGATTCTTATGCCTATATTTTCAGTATTCAAAGACACGGGAGCACTAATAACTTGAAGAAATATGATGTTGATGAAGTCGATATATTCGCACTTGTTGCTCTTGATTCTAAAATTATCGCTTATTTACCAAATGCGGTAATGAGAACAACAATGAATTTTCGTGTCCCATCTTTGAAGGGTACTTATTACGATGAGCAGGGTTTTTTACTAAAACAAAAGGTGCAAGATTATAAAAGTTCAGGATTAGACTGCAAATCTATTGCTAAGTTATTGGGATTATCTTTAAGTAATGTATATAAATATTCTGCGAATGTTGACATAACACCAAAAGGCAATGTTAAACCTGTATATTTTAACCAATTTACCTTAGAAAAATGTTTGGAGAAATTATGAAATATTTTTCAAGTGTTAAAGAATGGTTTGATGCGGGAATGCCCTTTAATAGCTACACAAATGGCGATTGTATGGAGGCAATGGCTTTAATGCCCGACAAATACGCCGAACTGTCTTTAGTTGACCCGCCGTATGGGATAGGATTTGATGGAGAGGTCGAGGGTATGGTTCTCGCAGAAACAAAACGCCACAAACCACGTAAATTAAAAGGTTATATAAGAAAAGATTGGGATTCTAAAAAGCCAACCCAAGAATATTTTGACGAACTATTTAGAATAAGCAAAAATCAAATAATTTGGGGAGGTAATCACTATGCACTCCCTCAGTCAAGTGGGTGGGTAATATGGGACAAACTGAAGCCCGAAGATTGGAGTTTGGCTCCCTGCGAATTAGCGTGGACTTCTTTTAATAAAATTGCTTGCCGCAAATTTACTCTTTTGTGGCACGGATTTCAGAAGGGGGAACAGGGAGAGAGGTTTCACCCCACTCAAAAACCCATTGCCCTTTACAAATGGCTATTAACCAATTACGCAAAACAAGGGGATAAGATTCTCGATACACACGTTGGCTCCGCAAGTTCTATAATTGCCTGTTTAGATTTAGGGTTTGAAATAACCGGATTTGAGCTTGATCCCGATTATTACAGAGACAGCATGAAGCGGATTGAAAAGTATTTAAGTGAACCGAAACTTTTTACGCCCGAAGAAATACCAACAAAACAAGAAAATAATTTATTTACCTCTTGACAAATAACAGAAAAAATGTTAAGTTTGAAGTGCTATTAGACAGGATATTAAAATGAAAAATAACAGCTCCGCCTTTGATATGAGAAACTTTCCTCCCGGAATCCTTTCTAATAGCAACATATTAGGGCGGGGCTTTTTATATTTTGGGTTGTGGGCTATCGTAAGAGATAGAGTTGGCAATCATTATACAGCTCTTTTTTCAATCATATTTATTTCTATCGCCAAAAGAAGCACAACCCTTTAATTTATATTTAACAATAGGAGTAAAAAATGAGTCAACCAAACACAATCAAAATTGATGAAATCGAATATGTTAGAAAAGATTCCATCAACAACTATCAACCAGCAGAAACATTCGACAGCATGCCTTTTGTCCTTATCCGCACTTATTCAGCGGGCGTACATTTTGGTTATCTTGCAAAAAGAGAATCAACTTTAGCGGGAATCGAAGTTACTCTCAAAAATGCAAAGCGTATTTGGTCTTGGGAAGGGGCTTGCTCTCTTTCACAAATCGCCACCGATGGATTAAAAAATCCAAAAGCAGACGGTAATAAAATATCAGTTCCGGTTTTGGAAATTTCCCTTATAGCTATTGAAATTATTGCTATGACAGAAAAAGCAAAAAATAACTTAATGCAGGTAAAAGAATGGAAACAATAATTAACAAAGGCTCCGGCTACGGCTCCGGCTCCGGCTCCGGCTACGGCAAAGAATAATAATTTCGGGGCTTAACCGCCCCATATTTAATTGAGGTATAGAATGAAAGCAATGAAAGATGTTAAATGGGAAATACAACTACAAAGTTTAAACGATTCAGAAAAAGAATATTTCTGGATTTCAATAGCACAAGGAAAAATCGGAGTTTGCGAAGAATTTATAGGCGATTTAGATTTTGCAACCGAAGAAGAAGCCAAACAAAACTGGATTGAATTTGCTAAACTAAACGGAATCACCAACTATGAATTTGTGGAGGGTTAAATGACATTAGATGAATGGATTATAAAAGGCGAAGTTGGATGCTCTTCAAAAACAATGTGGACGGCATTAAAAGGTATTAAGCCCGATAAAATTAAAATGGGTTGGGATTTTGACGTTCCGGCAGATCCCGACGATTTCAGACGTTGTTATTTGTTTTACAAACAATGCGAATTAACAAAAACCGATTTAGAAAATATTCCGAAGATATTTACTTGGTGGAAACCATTTGTTGATAATTGGGATAAAATGGCAAATTTGTTTGAAGAAGAATCATCCCAGAAATCTTGCCCGAAACTCTATGAATTTATGATGACGCTGAATGAAGAGTCAAAGATTTTGGCGGGCTATAAAAAAATATCTAATAATTTTTGGAAATACGAGGCATCCAATGAATAAGAAAGTGGAATATGAAATACAGTATTTTGGGCAAAAACGATGGCGAATTTCTGTTATGAATTATGAGCACCAATCATTAAAGCAGTTAAAAAAAGTAAAAAAAGAATATCCTTTAAATCTTAAAACCCGCATTATCAAGCGCACCATAACCGAAGAAGTAATTGAGTGAGGCAAATATGAAAATATACATGGGATATTGGAGTGTTGGCAAAGAAGCTGGGGCTTGTTTAATCTTTGCAAATAGTTCTAAACAGGCGAAACCACTTGTTTATGAATGCCTAAAAGGGTGGTTAGAGGACACCGAATGGACACAAGTAAGAGTAAACCTGATTAGAAACAAACCGCATTTGTTTGAGCAAGCTAATCAAGAGCTATTAAAGAAAAATGTACCGCACTATATTGAATCGCCCAGGAGTTGTAAAAAATGCGGATGGTGGGGAGAAAAACTGAATGAAAAAGGTATTTGTGAAAGTTGTTTGAAAGAAGTAATTGAGTAGAGGGAGAAGTGAAAAAGAAAAAAATTGAGGCTTTTTGGTTTTACGAAGATACCTATAAAACAAACTTCTTATTTTTTATAGGCTCGGAAGAAGATTTATTTAGATACGTCAAAAGAAAATACGGTTTTCCCTTAGACCACCTCTCTGGTAAGCAATCAGAAGGAAGCTGTTATAATATTGGTGGATATGGTTTTGTTATTCACCTTCCGGAATTTGAACTAAACGCAAAACAATTAGCGTGTTTGATGCACGAAGTAAATCACGCAGCCATTGATACTTTTGAAAGAATTAACTCTAAAATAATAGATGAAACAAGCGAACCTTTTTGTTATTATACCGAATCGCTTGTGAGAAAATTTCTTGAATTATATCTAAAAAAATAATTGCATATTAGCAAGGTTATTTGTAGATTTGAAATGCACGATTTAATAGACAGGTAATTATGAAACTTAACTTAAAAAATAACTGCCCCTTTGGTACACGGTCAATCTCTTTTGATTGCCTGTCAGGTCGTGCAAACCTGTGCCACTGGGGCTTTTTTATTTGAGGCGTTATGAGTAAAGCCCCCTCTTTTAATTTCTATTATCGAGATTATGCGCATGGTACTCGATTCTTTTCTTTTGAAGAAAAAGGGGCTTATGTTGAATTGATGTGTGAACAGGCAGATAATGGACATTTAGATTTAAAAACTATTATGATAATTTTAGGGGATTACTGCCATTTATGGGAAAGAATAAGTTGTAAATTTGAGAAAGATAGTAATGGTTTGTGGTATAATGAAAGACTCGATGTCGAATTAAAGAAAAGAAAGGACTATGTAGAAAGCCGTAAAAAGAACTTAAATTCTGCTCATATGAGAAACCATATGGAATCCCATATGGCAATAGCAAATGCAATAGCAATAGAAAATATAAATTCTTTAAATAAGGGAACTAAAAAAGTTTTAAGTTATCCCGAATTAGAAGAAGTTAAAGAATATTTTGAAAGTATGAATTTTCCAAAAGAAGAGGCTGAATCATTTTTTAATCATTATACATCTCAAGGATGGATAAAAGCAAATGGACTTCCTGTAAGTAAAACCGGATGGAAAGCAACAGCGCAAATATGGCATAAAAATCAAATAAAAAGGAATTTAGAAGAAAAGGAAAAGAAAAATGACAAATCAAGCAATGGCAGTTATCAATCAAGACTTAGCTACAAACCAAACCTTAGCAATAAGGAACAACGGATTAAAGAACTTAAAGAACTTGGATTCGATTAATGCCCTTGATTTGATAGGCGAAAAGATCAAACCGGATGAAATCTTTAAGTCAGAGGAACTGCTTAAAATGAATTATGGCGTTGATTACCCAAAAGAAAAGTTTAGTATGCTTTGGGATATGATACGAGAAGATAATTGGACAAATGAAAGGTTAAAGCAGACGGTTAAATATTTCCTGAAAAATAAGAAGTTCGCAACTTGGACTATTGCCGACTGGTACGATTACGGCGTTAAGCTTTTTAGCTACTCAAAATACTTGGAAGAACTTGCAAAAAAAGGAGCAACGTTTAATAATGAGATTGAATGGTTTAAGATTGACGGCGTACCTTTTTGGAAATATAAAGACGATATAGAACTACCGGAACAACTAAAAAATCTAAATACAAAAGAAGTTCCCAAAATATCAGAAACTTGTATAGATACATCGGATAATAGCGGTTATTCTTACATAAAAGAATTTAACGAAATTTATTTTAACGAAACGATTACAGAAAAGGAAAAAGATATTTTAATTCAAAGATTAAACAATAAGTACAAAGTATAGAGGTTGAAATGAAAATAGTAATTTATAAAGAATATGGATTTCATAGCGGCATCAAAATAGGTGAATTTGTAAGTAAAACAGACAAATCAATTTCTTTCAAAGATAACGATAGAATACCTGCAAAATACAAGGCTTTTGGCAAAAGAATAATGCAACCGGAAAGCGACCTTTGCAAAATTGTTGACCTTGAATTGAATAAAGATAAAATCAACGATTTTTTAACAGCCGACAGAGATATCCGTCTTAAAATCACCGAACTTGAAAAACAGCAAAAAGAATTAGAAGAAAAATTATTTTCAGAACTTATTTAAGTATAAGGATAAAGAATGAAATGTCATAGAATACATAAAGGTATTATCTGTTTAAGCAAAACAGAATTTGCTTGCCCTCATTGCGAGAAAAAATATGATGACGATAAGGATATATACCTTGATAGAATAAACAGGAATAAATCCGGCATTACAAGGATTAAATGTGAATGCGGGGAATATTTTGGAATGACTTATGACATAACAGGCGATGCTGTAAGTTTCAAATTAAGCACAAAAAAGAGTAATGATTTATTTAACGTATAAGGAGAGGAAAGTGTTACCAACAAAAAAAGATATGGAAAAAATTAAACAGGAATTTGAAGAACTTAAAAAAGACCCTAAGAATAGAGCTTTGCTGGTAATCCAAACTTTATGCAACGGGGATATAGTGTGTGCCTATTTAGAAAATACAATTTATACAATATCTACAGCCGCCTTATTCCCTGATAATCCTGTTTACAAAGATTGGAACGAAAAAACAGAAAAATTATTTAACGCTCTTGAAAAAGACGGTTTAATATAAGGAGAGGGAAGATGTTGAATAAACATAAGAAATGGCAAGAAAGGGAAATTGATAAGGATGCGGTTTATAAAAAAGCAGAAATAAAGCAATGTGTACCTTGTCAGAAGTGTTTCTGTTTAGGAAATAACGAATGTAAGCACGAATGCTTAAACAAAGAACGTCTTTGCGTGCTTGATGACACATTTATTTGTCCGTGGAGGTTATTAAGATGAGTAAGCCAAAAAGGTGGAAGCCGGAATCTGGAATCCCTTTTTATGTGATAACTTATGAAATATTAAAAGGATTTTATGTCGCAAAACAAACAGTACTTTATAAGGAGTTCTTAAATAAATTTACAAAAACAGGATTGTGTTTCCGAACCCGCAAAGAAGCAGAAGAAATACTAAGAGCTATAAAGATTTTATGTCGCAAAAAAGAAGCAGAAGAAAAACTAAGGGCAATTAAGAAAATATTAAAAGGAGGATAGGATGAAAGCAAATGATTTCCTTAATTATATTAACTTACATTCAGATGGAATATTAGATGTTAATACAAAAGACATTTACAACTCTCTCAAACGCCTTGAAGAACTCGAAGCAAAAGAGGCTAAAAGGATAATGAGCCGATACAAACAGAAATATATGTTGAGTCAAGGTATAGAAAGTCTTGGTGTTACAGCGGGGCATCCGGTAATATTAACCGGGGACGTTTATATAGTTGAACACGATTCGGATTCAACCATAATCGGATTAAAAGAAACAATTAAAGATGGCTTAATCGAAGAGGTTAAACCGAGAGAAGTGTGGATTAATATCCGAGACTCAAGAAGAGAAATTTACCCACATCATTACGCTTATGAAAAATTTGATGACGCAGTAAGAAACAACACTCT
>Ga0316626_10000189_pt1 | contig 21941 bp, 21 predicted proteins | sample OWC_Aug_T1_C1_D5_FD_207656 | JGI IMG/M metagenome (GOLD analysis project Ga0316626, IMG submission 207656) | Wetland soil microbial communities from Old Woman Creek delta, Ohio, United States - OWC_Aug_T1_C1_D5_A | ecosystem: Environmental > Terrestrial > Soil > Wetlands | place: USA: Ohio...
AGATTGGCTCGATGAGTCTGGTAACTCCAACAGCGATCCGGAGTCTTCAGAGGAAGCTGTACGTGGCAGCGAAGGCGGAGCCGACCCGCCGCTTCCACCAGCTCTACGACAAGGTGTACCGAGAGGACATCCTCGCCCACGCCTATCGCCTCGCCCGAGCGGCGGGCGGTGCTCCCGGGGTGGACGGGCAAAGCTTCGAGGACATCGACGGGCAGGGCCTGGAGGAGTGGCTGGTCGCGCTGCGGGAGGAGCTCCGCACCAGAACGTACCGGCCCGCGCCGGTACGCCGGGTCATGATACCGAAGCCGGGAGGCGGGGAGCGACCGCTCGGGATACCGATGTCCAGCGCCGCGCCGCGCTCGACGGCGCGAGCGACGCGCTGTTTCGAGATGCCGAGAGCGCCGGCGATGGCGCGCAGAGAGAGGCCACGACGGCGGACGGCGAGTTGACGGACGACCGCCCGCGTCGCGAGCGCGCGCCGGCGCAGGCTGGAGCTGGCGATCTCCTCGGGCGTCACCTGGCAGCGGGCGGCCACTGCCCGGAGCAAGAGTGGCATCACCACTGCGGCGGCCACCTTCGGCGGCCGGGGTGGCGTCTGCTCGATGACGGCGGCGACGAATTCGCGATACGCCGTCCGCGCCGCGCCGACCCGGGTAGCAAACTGGGAGAGAACGAACTCCACGTCCTGGACCGGGAAGCCGCGGCAGCCGAGCAGCACCGCGTGACCGGTCCAACGATAGCGGTCCAGCTCGTCGGCGGTGGCAGTGCCGAACCAGAAAACCTACAATCGCACACCCCCCGAGCGGTCGATGCGTCCCGTGGGGTGGCACCGAAATGCTTTCTCCGGTAGAAAGGATCGCTGGACCGGTGTCCCCTGTTGGCTCTGTGCCCGCGGGGTAGATTTGAAAGGATAGGATGATGCCAGACCCAGCGCATTCACCGCTTGCCAGTGTCCGGGTGATCGAGAGCTCGCTGCTCGGTCCAGGAGCGATCGGGACGCATCTCGCCGACCTCGGCGCCGAGGTCATCAAGGTCGAGTCCCCGGCGGGCGATTACGTCCGCGAGATGACCTGGCCGATCATCAACGGCATCTCGCTGTTTCACCTGCACATCCACCGCGGCAAGAAGAGCATTGTTCTCGACCTGCGCAAGGAAGAGGCCGTCCAAGTCTACCTCGACCTCGTCAAGCGCGCCGACGCGGTGATAGAAGCCATGCGCCCCGGATCGCTCGAGAAGCGAGGCCTGGGATACGAGCGACTGCGATCGGTGAACCCGCGGATCGTCTTCTGCAACATCTCGGGTTACGGCATGACCGGCCCGTACCAGGACCTGCCCGCACACGGCATTGCCTTCGACACCTGGGCAGGGCTGGTGAATCCCGCCTACGACGAGCAGGGGTTCTGCTACATGCCGGAGCATGCCTCGATGGGCATGCACGCGGGACCGCTGTTCGGCGCGTTCGGGGTGCTGGCCGGCATCGTTCGCGCGCGTGCGACCGGTCACGGCGCCATGATGGAGATCGGCCAGTCCGACGCCGCGGCCTACATGGACTGGTATCGCAGCGAGACGTGGAAAGCGTACGAACGGCCCGAGTCCGAAGTCACCGGCAACAAGGCCGACAACTACGAACGGCGGGCGCCGGGCACCGCGGGCATGAAGGAGGGCGTGCGCTATCAGATTTACGAGTCGGCCGACGGCTACGTCCTTTTCATGGCCTCCGAACAGGCATTCTGGAAGAACTTCTGCGCTGGGGTGGGGCGGCTCGATCTGTTCGAGAAGTGGCCGGGCTCGAAGTACGCCGACCACGCCAGGGGCAACCGCGAACTCCAGCGCGAGTTGCGCGACATCTTCAAGACCAAGACGTCCGCTGAGTGGATCGAGTTCGGGGTCCAGCACAACACCCCGATGGCGCCCGTGAACACGCCGAAGACGATCGCCAAAGATCCGCAGTTCCAGAATCGCTTCACCTGGTATCCGGCGGCCAAGCACGGGGCGGACATGTTGCCCTTTCCGGTGAAGTTCGTCGGCGAGCAACTCCCCGAACCTTCGATGGCGCCGACGCCCGGCGAGCACACCGAGCAGGTGCTCACCCAGGTGCTGGAATACGACAGGGACAAGATCGCTGCGCTGCGCAGCGCCGGCGTCCTCGGCTGAAGTGCATCGGCTGGACGCGCACCGCGCGCGGCAATCCGCGGTAACCTTTGATTCACCCTTGCTGTGCACGGCAAGGAGTTGACACGAGTTCCCGAGGCCGAGGAAGCTTTCATGCCGCGCGTCGTGTACCGAACCTGCACGCTCTGTGAGGCCTGTTGTGGGATCGAAGTGCACGTCGACGGCGGCTGTGTCACCGCGATCGCTGGCGACCAGCACGATCCGTCGAGCCAAGGGTATATCTGCGCCAAGGCCGGAGCCCTGAAGGATCTCCACGAGGATCCCGACCGCCTGCGACAACCGATTCGGCGCACCGCGACCGGCTGGGAGCCGCTGAGCTGGCGGGACGCCTTCGCGTATGCGGCCGAGGGGATCCTCGCGGCGCAGCGCCGGCACGGCAACGATGCGGTCGCGATCTACCTCGGCGAGCCGGTCGTCCACAACCTGGGCGCGCTGCTGTTCGGTGAGACTCTGGTGGCGGCGCTGGGGACGAAGAAGCGATTTAGCGCCAACTCGCTCGACCAGTTCCCGAAGCAGCTCGTCTGCCACTGGATGTACGGCAGCGGCCTCTTCGTTTCGGTTCCGGACGTGGACCGGACGGACTACATGCTGATCCTCGGGGCGAACCCGGTGGTGTCCAACGGGAGTCTGATGACGGCGCCCGGCATGCCGGCGCGTCTGCGACGCATTCGCGAACGCGGCGGCCGCGTCGTAGTCATCGATCCGCGACACACCGAGACGGCGAGGCTTGCCGACGAGCATCATTTCATCCGCCCGGGAACGGATCCGCTGCTGCTCGCAGCCCTGATCCACATCCTGTTTGCCGAGGGTCGCATCCGGACTGGCAGGCTTGGCGCCTTCGTCGACGGGCTGGCGGTCGTGGAGCAGGCGGTGGCGGCGTTCGCCCCGGAGGCGGCGTCGGAACGCGTCGGCATCGGGCCGGAGACGATCCGCGCCATCGCGCGCGCGTTTGCAGATGCGCCGCGCGCCGTCTGCTACGGCCGCATGGGGACGAACACGGTGCCTTTCGGGACGACGACGAGCTGGCTGATCGAGGTGCTCAACATCATCACCGGCAACCTCGACCGGCCCGGCGGCGCTATGTTCGCCAACCCGCCGGTCGATGTGATCCGCCTGCAGCCGCCGACGCAGAGAGGGCGCTGGCGGTCCCGCACGCGCGGCACACCCGAGTTCATGGGAGAGCTCCCTACTGCGACACTGGCCGAGGAGATCGAAACCCCCGGTGACGGGCAGATTCGCGCCCTCGTCACGCTGGCGGGGAACCCGGTGCTCTCCTCACCGGCCGGGCATCGGTTGAGCGATGCGCTCCGGACGCTCGACCATCTGGTGTCAATCGATTTCTACCTGAACGAAACCACCCGCCACGCACACGTCATCCTTCCGCCGGTGGGGCCCCTCGAACGCGATCACTTCGACGTCGCGTTTCAGCTCTTCGCGGTCCGCAACGGCGCGCACTGGTCGCCGGCGGTGTTCGATCCCCCGCCCGATGCGCGGAGCGACGCCGACATTCTCGTCGCGCTCGCCAGTCGGCTCCACTGGGGGCGCGGCGGATTGGGACGGGTGCAAGCCCTCGCCCTTCGCGCCCTGCTGGCGCTGGGGAGCGAGCGCGCGTCGCGGATCGCGCTGGATCTCGCGCTCCGTGCGAGTCCGTACGGAAATGGCATACGACCCTGGAGGAACGGCCTGACCTTGAAGCGACTGCGCCGAGCCGTGCACGGCGTCGACCTGGGGCCGCTGCAGCCGAGCCTGCCGGATCGGCTCCCCGCCCGCGCTGACCGGGGTGCGCGCAGGATCGAGTTGGCGCCGCGCGAGGTCGTTGCCGACATGGCCCGGTTGCGGGAAAGTCTCGCGCACCGCCCGCCAGCGCTCGTGTTGATCGGCAGGAGAGAAGCGCGCACGGTCAACAGCTGGTCCCACAACCTCCCGAGCCTGGTGACCGGACCGCTGCGTTGTGTGCTCGACATGCACCCGGCGGACGCCGCGGCGCGTGGAATTGGCCCCGGCGACCGGGTGCGGATCAGTAGCCGCGTCGGCGTGGTGGAGGTGCCGGTGCGGCTGACCAATGGCGTCATGCCGGGCGTGGTCGTGCTACCGCACGGCTACGGCCATCGGGGCGACGGGATTCAGCTGGCGGTCGCTGCGGCGCACGCGGGCGTGAGCATCAACGATCTCACCGACCCGGCCGAGATCGATCCCCTGTCGGGAAACGCGGTGCTGAACGGCTTTCCGGTTCGCATCGAACCCCGCCCGCGTGGCTGAGCGCTGCAGGTACCGGGCCTGCTACACCCCCATCGCCGCGGCTTCTGCAGCTGCTGGGAGCGCGGAAGCCTGGATGACGTTTCGTCGGCCACGGACGTCTCAATTCCGCGAACGGTGTGATATTGAAAGCTCGTGATGCCCGAGTTCGACACGTATCCGCCGGTAACCGAAAAGCTTCTGCACGAGATGGTGCGGCGCATTCTTGCCGTCGGCAGTCCGCACAAGATCATCCTTTTCGGGTCGCGGGCACGTGGAAACGCTCGGCCGGATAGCGACATCGACCTCCTCATTGTGGAGCCATCGGACCTGCCGCGGTACAGGCGCGCGGGTCGCTACCGGCGTGCGTTGCGCGGCCTCTTCCCATCGAAAGACGTGGTCGTGTGGACGCCGGACGAGATCGAAGGGTGGCGCGACGTTCCGAACGCCTTCATCACCACCGCTGTGGCCGAAGGGAAGGTTCTGTATGAAGGATAAGCTCGCGCTCGCGCAGGGATGGATGCGCAAGGGGGACAGCGACCTCGCCGATGCGCGCCGTACCGTCGGCAGCGACGGACCATACGATACCGCGTGCTTCCATGCGCAGCAGGCCGCCGAGAAGTATCTCAAGGCGCTCATTGCGCTTCACGGTCGACCGATTCCCCGGACGCACGACCTGGAGGAGCTGGAGCGCAGCTGCCAGGAGATCAAGCCGCTGCCGGAGCTGGGGCAACTCGATCTCAGCGAGCTGACCGGATATGCAGTGGAGCTGCGCTACGATGCTGAGTTCTGGCCCGCCCGGGAGACCGCGTCGGAAGCCGTTGCCGTCGCCGAACAGGTGCGGGCGATCGTCCTCACCCTTCTTCCGGCGGCTGCCCGCCCGTGACGCAAGAACACAAGAGGGGAGCAGCCGCCAGGCGCGGGTCCAATACCGTCACTATCGAGTTTCACTTGTAGACCCAGCACGACTTGCGCCGCTCCGAGTCACTGGGCGACCCGCACGCCCGCGCCTGTGGCGCGTTGCCCGTTCTTCGACCGCCGGTGGGCTGCCGACGCTCGGGTCAGCATCGCGACGTCGCCCGGCACGCGCAGGTGGTGATAGCGCACCGCCGGCGGCAGCGGCGACTCGAAGTAAATCGGAGGGCGAACAATTCCCACGTCGATCGCACCGGGTACGTTCCGCACGTTCGGCCTTGGTGCATCCGGCTCGGTGTCGAAGAACTCGAACGAATGCGTTCGACCTCCGGCAGTGAGCGAGCGCCCGCGCTTACGCAGCGCCGTGTTGAACGTCTTCTCGAACAGCTCGTAGGGGCCTTCGGCCGAGACGCTCGTTCCGTTGTCTTCACCGAGCACGCGGAACCCGAGCCTCTGCAGGATCTGCTCGACTCCGGCAATGGTCCGCTCTTCTGGGGAGTAGCGCTCGACGGTGCTCAGCGTTAGCTCGGTCGCCACTTCCTGGCGCTCGGCGCCCGACCGCGGATGACAGAGGACTTCGAAGGCCACGACCTCACCCCTGCGCGGCGTTAGCTTGGTATCCTTCCGCTGCACGGGTATCCTTGGACGAGGGCGGGCGGCGCGTGTCTTTGCCTTTCTCATAAAGCGCTCCTTTCAAGTGGGGGTGGACAACCGGACCCAGCAACGCCGAACCACGAGTTGGATCAAGAGTCAAGAACCGCACCGCACCCCGAGCCCGTGATGCCTGGGGGCCGTTTGCCGGATGCCGGGCGCTCCGGTACATGGCGACGCATCAGCTTTCCGGCTCGGCAGCGAGAGAGGGCCAACCATGGATTTCCTGGAAGACCGGTCCCGGCGTGCCGCCGGCGCTGTCGGGCCCGAGCTTGATGCGGTTGTTTTCTGCGGGTCGATGCGAATGTAGGTCCCCGTCCCGGCGCCGATGGACTGGATGTCCAACATCGGGACGTTGAAGAACATCTGCATGAACGGCACTCGCGCACCGCTTGACGCACCTCGTGCTCGTAGATCGGGATCGCCGGGGCGCGCCTATCCGCGGTCCGTGATCTGCAAGTGGGCGTGCTCAGCCGCCCGCAGAGTCACGTGGCCGACTTCTACCGCGAGCTCGGCGATCTCTTCGGCGTCACGCTCTCCCCGCACAACCGCTGGGCCGGCTCCAAGGTGTTACGCGAGCGCTGGCGCCGGCACACCGAGAGCCCCCTGGTGCGCCCGGTGCTGGTCATCGACGAGGCGCAGGAGATGTACCCGGCCACCCTCAACGAGCTACGTTTTCTGGCCAGCCGGCTTACCGGCGCCTGTGCCGGCATGACGAACCTCGCAGCCAGGATCTATCTCTCCAAGGTCAGCAACTCGGTCGTCGGGACCGAGGCAGAGGCCGCGTCGACCTCGGCCGCCGACTCCGGCAACACCTTCCGGTACGACCCGACGGACAACCAGTACATCTTCAACCTGGCGACGAAGGCGCTGTCCGCTGGCACGTGGCAGCTGCGCATCGATCCGGGAGACGGGGTGGCGAACCGGACCGTCTTGATTTCCTTGCGCAAGTGATCGGCGGGGTGGCACTCAGATGCGGCGGGAGCGACAAGGGCCGGGTAGCCGCGAAGATGCGTAAGAGACGCAAGAGAGGACGGCGGGCTTATGCGCTTCTTGTGCCTTTTCGCGGCTTAAGAGGGGTGGCCTGAACCCGTTCCCTTGGCTGTCGACGGTGAACTGAACTTCTATCGAGTTCAATAATCGACCGGAACATGCAATAAGAACAAGATGAGCACGCGACAGCTGATCGAGAAGGAACTCGACGCCTTACCGGAATCCCTCCAGCAGGAGGTGTACGACTTTGCATGCTTCCTTCGGCGCCGGGTGCAAGAGGAACGATTCAACGGCTTGCTGCTGAGTGAATCCGCCCTGGGTAGGGAGTGGAACGCGCCTGAAGAGGACGCAGCGTGGCGAAGCCTGTAGTCGGCGAGGTCGTTGTTCTGCCGTTCCCCCAGACCAACCTCCAGGCAGGCAAGCGCCGTCCGGCGCTGGTCGTTGCAGACCTCACCGGTGATGATGTGATCCTGTGCCAGATTACTACCCAGGCGCACTCCGACGCCTACTCGGTCGCGCTGGTCGCGGCGGATTTCGAGCACGGCCGCCTCGCCGTGGACAGTTTCATCCGCCCGAACCGCCTCTTCACTGTCGAGCGCTCAGTGATTCTGTACGCGGCAGCCAAGGTGACGCAGGCGAAGCTGCAAGAGGTTCGCACAAGGATTCGTCAGTTGTTTGCCTAGGTCCTCCGCGCGCAGCGCTCCGGGCTCTCGCGGAGCCCCCGGCGCACTTCGTCAAGCACGGTCGAGATCAAACGGGCCTTCATCAGCGCCTCGAGGGCGCGACTTCTGGGAATCTTCAGTTGCTTCGTGAGTGCCGATCCATTTAATCCGGACGATGCCATCCCATCGCAGGGGACTCATCGGATTCTCACGCCGACCGCCTCGGCGGCTTCGCGAACCGCCGCATGTCCCACGCGCAAGGGTTCCGGAGGTCCCGCTGGCTCGACTCGCGGGAGGGCGCGATCGAAGAGCGTGACGTGCATCCACGTGGCCTCGAGCGTCGACCACCAGCGGATGCCGTCGCGCCGCGGCCGTGCCCGGAAGAGATCGGCGGCCCACCGGCGGGTCGTCTGGCGTACGCGCGTCGCCACGACCGACGGACGCAGATGGCGTTGCACCAGCACTCGCGGATCGTCGAGATCCCATAGTCGCCCTTCGACGGAGGCATCGAGACCGAGGAGGGGAAGGCGTAGGCCGCCGCGCTCGAAGTCGGCATCATCGAGCACCTGCCCGCGCAGGTGGGCAATCATCTCGGCGACCGCGGCGGCCGGGCGTTCGGAGAGATACATCGCCCCATAGATCTCGGGATTGTCGTGCCGGCCGGCACCCTGCAGCGACCTCGGGATCCACAACGGGTGTCCGCGGCTGCCGGGGACCGCTTCGGCATCCAACGGGAAGACCCGCCAGAGGCGCATCAGGCGTACGCGCCAGCCTTGTGCTCCTCCAAGGCGCGGATGACCTCGTGCACCGCCCCGCTTCGCAGCACATCGATCGGCCGGCGGTCACCGAGCCGGGGTTCCAGTCCCCTCAGCCACTTCTGCGCGCCTGCCTTGCCGAAGATCCGCTCGGATTCGGCGAGCACATACTCGAGCGCATCGACACGCGCCGCCTGTGCCGCGTCCGCCCTGCCGCCGCGCAGCCATCGCGATACCGTGCTGCGCTCCACGCCGAGAAACCCGGCGAGCTTGGCCTGCCCTCCGAGCTCTCGCGCGAGCGCTTCTGCCTTCAGGGCCGTTGAGACTGCCATGCAACGATTTTCGTTGCATCAACACGTTCTGTCAAGCGGTCAAGCGGTGAGCCATCCCCCCCGACGGCGTCAGCATGACAAGCCTCGCAGGCAAGATTTACCTGGCCAAGGTCAGCCCTGTGCCGGATCCGAGAGATCCACGCCGTTCGTGGTGAGGTGGGGGGGCAGGGGAACGAGGAACCGCCCGGCGTCCGCGGGCTTACTTCAAGGCTTTGACGTACGCGACAACCTGCCCGATTTCCTCTTCGGTCAGCGAAATCGGGGGCATGTTGGGCGGATACCCCTCCACCGCGTGGGTGCTGGGTTCGCGAATGGCTTTGGCCAGATAGACTTCGTCGACCGAGACCTCCTGCCGTTGCCCCTCCGCGACCACCGTCTCCTTCTTCCCAAACAGACCCTTGAAGGTGACGCCGACCTTCTCCGATCCGTCCACGGAATGGCAGGCGATGCAGTTCTTCTCCTGCAGGACGGCGAAGCCGGGACCGGCGGCCGCCGGTGCGGCCGCGACCTTCACCGGCTTGGGCGCGTTCTCGTCGCTGAAGTACCAGGCTTTGAAATCCTCCTCCGACAGCACGTGCACCTTCGAGAGCATGTAGGTGTGGTGCACGCCGCACATGACCGTGCACTGGATGTCGAAGGTCCCCAGGAGCGTCGGCGTGAACCAGGTGTAGTTCTCCTTGCCGGGCACCACGTCTTGCTTGATCCGGAAGGCGGAGATGTAGAATCCGTGCAGGACGTCCTGGGAGCGCAGCTCGACCCGCACGGGCCGATTCAGCGCCACGTACATCTCTTCAGTGCGCCGGCCGTTTGGGTACTTGAAGCTCCAGGCCCACTGGCGGCCGGTGACTTCGATCACCATGGCGTCACGCGGCGGATTGCGCATGTACTCGAAGTTGGTCCAGCCGTAGTAGAACATGGTCAGGAACAGCAGCAGCGGGATCACCGTCCACGTCACCTCGAGCGCCGGGTTGCCTTCGATGTCCTCCGGCTTCGGATTGCGCTTCCGGCTGTAGCGCACGGTGAAGTACACCATCAGCACCGTGATGAAGATCAGGAAGGCCACGGAGAGCGCGAAGATGTAGAGAAAGACGCTGTCGACGCGGTCTGCGATGCTCAGGGGCGGGTTCAAGAAGGGCATGGCCGATTCACCGGAACGAAATGTCGAGGAACAGCATCCCGATGAAGACGACCAGGGTCGACAGGGCGACGAACAGCATCGCCTTCAGGAGCGGTCCCTCGAACTTGAGATGCATGAAGTAGTAGAACACGAGCCCGGCTTTCAGCGGCGTTATGGTCAACATGGCGATGACCGAGAGCGCTTCGTGGAAAACCTTGCTGACGAAGGTGAGCAGCAGCGTGAGCGCGAGCAGGAGGCCCCACACCTTGACGAAGGTCGAGTACGGGACGACGTGTCCGTGTTCTTCTTCGATTGCGATCTGGTTCATGCGGCAAGGTAGAAGAGAGGCAACAGGAAAATCCAGATGACGTCCACCAGGTGCCAGTACAGGCCCCCGTTCTCCAGCTTGATATAGTCATCCTGCCGAATTCGTTCGCGCGCGAGCAACGCGAGCATGATCGACAGGATGATCATGCCGGCAATTACATGCAGGGCGTGGAGCCCGGTCATGGTGAAATACAGCCCGAAGAAGAGCACCTCGCCAGGCGGGCGCTGCAGCAGTTCCGGACTGTTCGGGTAGATGCCGTGGTGAAACTTGGCCATCCACTCGAAGTACTTGTTCACCAGGAAGACCGCGCCGAGCACCACCGTGACCGCAAGCAGCAGCATGGACTGCCGCCGCTTGCCCTGCTGGATGGCGGAGATCGACAACGCCATCGACAGGCTGCTCGTCAGCAGGACCAGCGTGTTGATCACGCCGATCACGAAGTTCAACTCGTTTCCCGCGGCGTGGAACTCGTGCGGGTACTTCGACCGGTAGGCCGAGTAGAGGATGAAGAGGCCACCGAACAGGATGATCTCGGTGAACAGGAAGAGCCACATCGCGATCTTGGCACCGCCGTAATCACGGTGCACCGCCGGTGCGTGCGCGCCCGGGCTGCTCATGGGTGCCCCACCGGGTTGAAGTGGTACGGCGGCTGCGTGATGGTCGGGACCTCCTCGAAATTCTCGACCGGGGGCGGCGAGGGGATCGTCCACTCCAGGCTGACACCACCCCACGGGTTCGCCTCGGCCTTCTCCCCCCTGAGCAGGGCAACGACGAAATTGCCCAGAAGGATGAGGAGGCCGCTGACCAGGAACCACGACCCGACCGTGGCGACCACGTGCCCGGCGTGAAACTGCGGCAGGTGGTCGTAGTAGCGGCGCGGCATGCCCTCGACCCCCATCACCAGCATCGTGAAGTACAGCATGTTGAAACCGATGAAGATCGGGAACCAGGCGATGGTGGCGGTTCTGCGGTTGTACATTTTCCCGAACATCTTCGGAAACCAGTACAGCAAGGCGGCGAAGAAGGCGAAGCCGGTCCCGCCAAACATGACATAGTGGAAGTGCCCGACGATGAAGTACGTATCGTGCAGATGCACGTTGACGGCCAGCGCCCCCTGCATGACGCCCGTCAGTCCGCCGATGCAGAACAGGAAAATGAACGAGAGCGCGTACAGCATCGGCGGCTCAAGCTCGATCGAGCCCTTGTAGAGGGTGGCCACCCAGTTGAACACCTTGATCGCACTCGGGATGGCGACCAGGAACGTGAGCAGCGAGAAGATCATGTTCGCGAACTCACCCATGCCGCTCGTGAACATGTGGTGCGCCCAGACGAGCGATCCCAGAGCGGCGATCGCCACCGACGAGTAGGCAATGAAGCGGTAACCGAAAATGGTCCGGTGCGCGAACGTGGGAATGATCTCGGTGATCGCCCCCATGGCCGGCAGGATCATGATGTACACCGCCGGGTGCGAGTAGATCCAGAAGAGATGCTGGTACAGTACCGGGTCGCCGCCCTTGGCCGGGTCGAACACGCCGATGCCGAAGACGCGCTCCACGATCACCAGCGCGAGGGTGATGCCAATGATCGGCGTGGCGAGGACCTGCACCCACCCCGTCGCATACAGCGACCACACGAAGAGCGGCAGCCGATGCCAGGTCATCCCAGGCGCCCGCAGGCGGTGAATGGTGGTCACGAAATTGATGCCCGTCAGGATTGACGAGAACCCGAGAATGAACGCCGCAAACACCGCCAGCGAAACGTTGGTGCCCGTGCGGATACTGTACGGAGCGTAGAAGCTCCACCCGGTATCGGGAGGCCCGCCGCCCGTGAATAGTGAGGAGACGGCCAGGATCGCGCCGCCCACGAAGAAGTACCACGACAGGAGATTCAGACGTGGAAACGACACATCCTTGGCCCCGATGAGAATCGGCAGGAAGAAGTTGCCCATCACGGCAGGCAGACCCGGGATCACGAACAAGAAGATCATGATGACCCCGTGCAGCGTGAACATCGCGTTGTACGTCTGGGGCTGCATGATCGTCGGTCCCATCGTGAGCTGTTCGAGGCGCATGAGGACCCCGATCGCAACGCCCACGAGGAAAAAGCTCAGCAAGCAGAACAGATAGAGGATACCGATTCGCTTGTGGTCGGTGGACAGAACCCACGCCAGCAGCCCTGTGCGACCACCCGCTTCGAGGAAGCTCGGCTCGGCGTGAACAGCGGTGACGGCCACGGCGGTCATGGGCGCACCTCTCCGACGCGGCCCTTGCTCCGCAGCAGCACGCCGGCCGCGAAGACGAACGCGAGCACGAGCGTGACCAGCCCGGCGATGCGGGTGAAGCTGATCACGTATTTTCGACCGGCGGGGTCGTAGCTGAAACAGAAGCTGAGGGCCTTGCTGATCGTCGGACGGACCAGACCGCTCGCGGCCTCGCCAACCGCCATTTCCAGATCGGCTGGCAAATAGGTGATACCGTACATGTAGCGTGTAACCTTTCCTTCCGGGGAGAGGATGATCAGGGCCCCGGGATGGATGAACGCTTCGCCTTGGCGTTTGAAGCTGAAACCCACGGCATCGGCCACTGCCTTGGTGGAGCCCTCGTCCCCGGTGAGAAAACGCCAGGCCGTTGGTGGGAAGGGCCGCTTCAGCAGTCTGAGGTAGTTCGTTCTCTTGCTCGCCGCGATTTCGAAAGTGTCGGCACTGTCGAAGCTCACCGTGATCACCTGGAAGTCCTTTCCGGGTTCGCGATCGATCCGGTTGAGCGTCTGCACGAGGTTGTTGAGCTGGGGCGTGCAGATGCCGCCGCAGCGGAAGTAGTTCAGTGTCAGCACGGTCGGTTTGTCGATGAGCGCCCTCAACGAAACCGCCTGACCGGTCTCATCACGGAGTTGCAGGTTCGCTGGGATGCTCGCCCCGAGCTGCTCGTTGATGCCGACTTCGTCCGTCGACGGGGCTGCCGGGGCGAGGCTTGGCAGCGCCAGCCAGAGCGCCGGCAGGAGGATGCGGCAAACGGCGGCTGTTCTCATGATGTTCCTTCGCGAGGTGCCTGCGCATGAACGGCACTGAGCAGTTGCGTGTAGAGCACCTGCCACTCCTCGGGGCTCAATGTGGCCACCGACACGGCGAAGCCGTTGGCCGGAGCCCCGGGCACCACGACGGCGGCGAGCGCTGGAACGCTGTCCCGCCACGACGCGGATTGCGCCAACGTCTGCGCCGCTCGGGTCCGGTCCAGCACCACCCGAGCCACGAGCCGAGCGCCGCCGTCGTCCCCGTCGCGGGCGGGCAGCGCCAATGGCGCGGCCGGGGAGAACTCCGCCTCGACCTTCGTCATCGCCGTGCGCACCGGAATCTTGTTCGGTACTTTCTGCGCGGCCGATGCAAACTGCTTGGCGAGGGCATCCAACGCCGCTTGGTCCTCGGGGCCGTGCGGAAAGGCGCCGAGCGACTGCACGTAGTGGTCGAGGGCCATCCGATCGCGCGGGCCGAGGTAGTCGTACGCCGCCATGCCGGTCCCTTTGATGCCTTCGCTGAGCGTCTTGTAGATGCCCGCCAGCTTGAAGCCGTTCTTCCAGCCTTCCGGATGCGTGAAGTCGCGCGGCCGCGGGTTGAGCGTCGTGGCGGCCGGGCCGTTCCCCTCTCCCTTCGGTCCATGACACGCGGTGCAGTTCTGCTCGTAGAGCATCTTGCCGCGATTCAACAGCTCGGGGGTCGCGGTGAGAACGGTCTTCGGGTCGACCGGCGGCAGCTCGTATCCCGGGGCCGGCGGGTAGTCGGTGGGATCCAGCCAGCCCGTCTCGCCCTGCGGCGCGGTCACGGGCGGCGCCGCGGCGGGCTTGTTGGCATTGCGCAGACCGGGCACGACGGTGAACGCGAAGAGCGCAAAGATCACGATCGCCCCCACGGTTACCAGCAGGGTGGAGACGAGCCGCCGAAGTTCTTCGGGACTGGCGTACTGATCAATCACAGCCGAAACTCCAAGCCTTCCTGCAGCAGGGGATCGCCCACCGGCATGTCGGCCCCGGTGCTCATCGCCCGGCGCACCCACAGCATCGCGAGCCCGAGGAAGCACAGCGCGAAGCTGATCTCCGGCCAGGAGAACACGGGGCTCGTCCCCACGACGGGAAAGATGAGCCAGTAGAGGTCGAGAAAGTGCGCGGCGAGCACCAACGTCGCTACCCAGCGCATGTTGCGAGGATCGCCCTTTCGATCCCGGGGGACGAGCGCGAAGAACGGAACGAGGAAGTGCACGGCGGCCAGGAGCAGGATCACATTGAGCCAGGGCCCCTCGATCCGCTGCTTGTACCAGAAGATCTCCTCGGGCATGTTCCCGTACCACATCAGCATGTACTGGGCGAAGCCGATGTAGGACCAGAAGACGGTGAACGCGAACATGAACCCGCCCAGATTGTACAGATGGTCACCGCGGACACCGGGAAGGCGGCCATGCTCCACGAGGTGAATGACGACGAGGGCGCTCGCCCCAAGACCGGCGAGGAACGTGCCGGCAAACAGGTAGACACCGAAAATGTCGCTGTACCACTCGGGCTCGAGGCTCGAAATCCAGTCAAACGCCACGAGCGTGATGGTGAAGCCGAAAATCACCATGAACGCGGGGGCAAACCTTCTGGCACGTACGGAGAAGGTCGGGTCCTTCGTCTGGTCCTGCTTCACCGAGCCGCCCGTCAGAATCCGGTAGGCGAGCAGCCACACCCCGAAGCAGACGAAGACCCGGATCGCAAAGAACGGCACGTTGAGCCACGGGGCCTTGCCCGCGATGATGTGGTTGAGGGCTCCCTCCGGTCGTGCCCACGGGTAGAGCACCGGGAGCGCCAACAGCGCGACGACGCCCAAGGGCGCCGCCAACAACACCAGGCTCGAAAGGCGCTCCGGCGCGCGACGGATCGGCACGCTCCAGCGGGCGCCGACGAGGTGCCCCAGGGCGACGATGAACAGGGAGCCCAGGCCGGTCGTCAGCACGAACAGAAACCACAGCAGCCAGTTGGCCCAGAACCGCTCCGGGCTGACGGCAAACCACGACGCCCCCACGCCGAGTGAACCAAGGGCGGCCATCGCCCAGAATGCCCCGGGAAACCGCGAGCCGTTCATCTGAGATCCTCGTCCCTGGCGTTCTGCGCCCGTTGCAAGACACGGACGTAATGAACGATCGCCCAACGTTCGTCCTCGGTGAGGTCGGCGGCGTAGGAGGGCATGGCGTTCTTTCCGACCATGATGACGTGGTAAATCTTGCCGTCCGGGTAGTCTCTGAAGGTCTGGGCCTGCAGATTGGCGGGCTTGGCGCCATACGCGGACGTGAGCGTGGGAACGCCGTTGCCGAGCGCTCCGTGGCAGACCGCACAGTGCTCCGAAAAGGCTTTGCGGCCCTTCTGCAGCACCTGCCGTGTTCTGGGCAGCGGGTTCACCAACTCCCCGGCTTCCCCTTGGGTCGAGATCGTGTACGGCAGATAGCCACGGGGCACGGTTCCCTCGACCGGGATCTGCATGCCGTGACCATCTTTGAAAAAAACGCTCGCCTTGTACGCGTTCAGCTTGGGCTGGTCCTGCATGTGCACCATGGGCGGCAGGACCGGAAACAGCTTGATCGTCCAGTACATGCCGTAGCCCGCAACCACGCAGGCGGCCGCGATGCCGAGGGTCGCCCGGAAGATGAACCTCAACGAGGAGGGCTCCCTGCTGGGGAACGGCAGAACCTCGAGCATCTTGGCGCCCACGGTGAGCAGCGCCGCTCTGGCCCTGTCGACGTCGAGGCCGTTGCCGTCCGCCTCGACGGCGAGCGCAAATTTGTCGCGCGTCACGGCCGCGATGGCCTTCGACGAAAGCAGGGGATGGCTGAAGAAGGGAAGCCGGTTTAGCAGGAACAGCATGCCCAGACCGGCGGTGAAGGTCGCGAAGAGGACGGTGACCTCGAACATGACGGGTACGAATGCCTGCCAGGAGAACACCGCTTTGCCCCCGATGGGGATGGGGTAGTCGACGGCGTTCATCCACCACTGGAAAGACAACGCCGTCACCGTGCCCAGAAGACCAGCGACGAGAACCATTCCGCCGAGCGGAGAGCGGCGGAGCCCGAGGGCGGCGTCGATGCCGTGCACCGGGTAGGGCGTGTAGGCCTCGACGCGACCGACCTGTCGCGCCCGCACCCGCGGAATCGCCTCGATCAGCTCCTGGGCGCTGTCGAAGAGACCGACCACCGCGAAGGCCCGCTCAGCCATGATGGTCTCCGCCGTGCGCGGGCTGGGCGCCAGGAAGGATGACCTTCACTTCGGTCGTCGCGATCACCGGCAGAACGCGCGCAAAGAGCAGCACGAGCGTGAAGAACATCCCGAACGATCCGAACAGGATGCCGAAATCGACCAGCGTCGGCTTGTAGATGTGCCAGGACGACGGCAGGTAGTCCTGGTGCAGAGAAATGACGATGATGACGAACCGCTCGAACCACATACCCACCGTCACCGCGAGCGAGACGAAGATCATCCCCGCGTAACTGCGCCGGACGCGGCGCGACCAGAGGAGCTGCGGGATGAGCACGTTGCAGCTGATCGTGAGCCAGCCGGCCCACCCGTATGTGCCCGTGATGTACTGCATGAAGATGTGATGCAGGTAGTCGTTCATGCTGTACCACGCCGTGAACGCCTCCATCACGTAGGCGTACCCCATCAGACACGACATCGCGAGGATGATCTTGTTCATCGTGTCGAGGTGGTACATGGTGATGAGGTTCTTCAGGTCCATCGTCTCCCGGACGACCACGAGCACGATGACCACCATGGCGAAACCGGCGAAGATCGCCCCCGTCACGAAGTACGGTGGGAAGATCGTCATGTGCCAACCGGGCACCAGCGACACGGCGAAGTCGAACGAGACCACGCTGTGCACCGAGAGCACCAGGCCGGTGGCGAGCCCCGCGAGCAGCAGGTACGCCTTCTCGTAATGCTGCCAATGGGAGGCGGCACCGTTCCAGCCGAGGCTGAGGACGGTGTACAGCACGCGGCGGAACTTGCTCGTCGTCCGGTCGCGCAGCGAGGCGATGTCGGGGATGAGACCGAGGTACCAGAACATCAGGGAGACGGAGAAATAGGTGCTCACCGCGAAGACGTCCCACAGCAGCGGCGAGCGGAAGTTGGTCCACAGGGCCCGCTCGTTTGGATACGGCAACAACCAGAACGCCAACCAGGGCCGGCCGACGTGGATGGCCGGGAAAATGGCTGCACACATGACGGCGAAGATGGTCATGGCCTCGGCGAAGCGGGCGATGGCGTTGCGCCAGCGCGCGCGGAACAGGAACAGGATCGCCGAGATCAGCGTGCCCGCGTGCCCGATGCCCACCCAGAACACGAAGTTGATGATGTCGAAGGCCCAGAAGACGGGGCGGTTGTTCCCCCATACCCCGATGCCCATGTAGAAGGTGTATCCGATCAACGTGAAACCCATCGCCATGACGGCGAAGGTGAAGGCGAACGCAACATACCACGCGACCGGGGGCTTCTTGGCGGGAAACGCGAGGACCTGATCGTCGATCCCACCGAGACTCACCGGCCCGTCGGTGAGCACTGGCGGCCGCAGGGCTTCGGGCAGGACGGCAGCTTCAGCTCTCATGCTTGCCTCCACCGCTGACCGGGTTCGTCAGACCGGCGAGATACGTCACCGCTGGGCGCACGCCGAGCTCCTCGAGCACGCGATAGCCGCGGTCATTCGCGGAGATCTGGGAGACGGCGCTGTTGGGGTCCTTGAGGTCGCCGAACACGATCGCCTCCGCCGGGCAGGCGGCGGCACACGCCGGCGTGATCTCGCCATCGCGAATTGCCCTCGTCTCGGCCTTCGCCCGCTGCCGGACGTCCTGAATGCGCTGGACGCAGAACGTGCACTTCTCCATGACGCCGCGCGGCCGCACCGTCACCTCGGGGTTGTACACGAGCGACTCGGGCTCCGTCTTCGTAGCGGTGAAGTCCAGGAAATTGAACCGGCGGACCTTATACGGGCAGTTGTTGGCGCAGTAGCGGGTGCCGACGCAGCGGTTGTAGGTCATCTGGTTGAGCCCGTCGGGGCTGTGGGTCGTGGCGTTCACCGGACACACGTTCTCGCACGGCGCGTTGTCGCACTGCTGGCACAGCATAGGTTGATAGACCACCCGGGGGGAATCGGCGTCGCCTTCGTAGTAGCGGTCGATGCGCATCCAGTGCATCTCGCGCCCCTTGAGCACCTGTTCCGGTCCCACCACCGGGATGTTGTTCTCGGACTGGCAGGCGACTGTGCATTCGCCGCAGCCCACGCACGCCGAGAGGTCGATGGCCATGCCCCACTTGTGCTCGGGGAAAAGCTGCTCCGGATACATGGTCAGGAGCTCGTGCTCCTGTTCGCCGTGGGCGTGTTTCCCAGCGTACTCGGCGAGGGAGAAGCTGCGCACGATGTCGCGCCCCTCCATGACGGAATGCATCTGCGTCTGCGGCAGGGCGGCGCGCTTTCCCGCCGGCGTGAGCCTCGCCGCGGTGCGGAGACCCGGCGCCGGCGATGCCACCTCGAGAAACGGATAGAGGTTGACGCCAACATCCCCGGCCACCGAGAGCGTCGTCCGGCCGTACCCGAGCGCGGCGCTCACCACCCCCGTGGCCTGGCCAGGCTGGACGATGACCGGAATCTCCACTGCCCGGCCGCTTGCTTCCAGCCGCACCACGTCTCCATCGGTGAGATTCAGGCGCTGCGCATCCGCCGGGGCGATCGAGGCCGGGTTCGACCAGGTCACCTTGGTGACGGGATCCGGCAGCTCTTGCAGCCAGCCGTTGTTGGCGTACCGACCGTCATGAACGCCGGTCCCCGGATGCAGCAGGAGCTCGAACCCGCCGGCGGCCGGTGCCGCAGCGTTTGCAACGGCCGCCATGATCGCTGCTCCGCGTAGGGTCCGGGCCGGACGCGGTTGCGCCGCGCGCATCAGGATGCCGTCGTGCAGCACGGCGTTCCAGAAGCCGTCGAAGGACACCGGGCTTTCCGATGGCAGAACCTCCTTCTCCCACCGCGTCCTCAGATACTCGTGGAAGTCCGCCGCCACCGAGCCGCCCAGAGCGCGCATCACGTCCAGGACCACGTCTTCGCCCTGCTTCGTGTCGTGCAGCGGTCCGATGGTGGGCTGCTGCAGGCTGAGCAGATCCGTCGAGTATTCGTAATCCCCCCACGCTTCGAGCCAGTGGTGCTCGGGGAGGGCGACCTGACAGTGCCGCGCGGTTTCGTCCGGGTGAAGGCCGATGAACACGTTCAGGGGAACACCGCCGACCGCTGCCGTCCAGTGGCTGGCGTCGGGGTAGCAGTAGGCCGGGTTCACACCCCAGAAGATGGCGGTGCGGAAGCGCCCCGATTTCATATCATCCAATAGCGCACGCAGGTCCTCGAACGTGCCCAAGTCGACCGGGTCTGGCGCGAAGGCGGTTTCCACCGTGTGACCTTCCGCGCCGAGCATGACGTTGAGGAGGTGTGCCGCGACGTGAGCCTCGACCGGGAGCGCTGGGCCCGCCAGTACGACCGCCGTCTTTCCAGCTCTCGCCAGGTCGGCGGCGAGGGCGTGGAGGGTCGCCGTCGGTATACGGAGCTCATCGGCCAGCTTGCCGAGGTCGAAAGCAACGAGACTGTCCGGCGTCAGCCCGGCAGGTAGCGGCACGCCGTGCTGCTGACTGAGTGTCCGGGCGAGGGCGAAGGCAAGTGCCGCCGCTCGCGAAGGCCGAATGGCGAAACGGGCGTCCGCCTTGGCCCCCGTCAGCGTCATGCCGCCCTCGAACACCCAGAGGCGGTTCATGCGCCCGTTCGGTTCGCTGACCCGCCGTTTCGCGGCGAACTCCCGGATCGCGATCGGTGCGTCGGCTTCGGTGCCGAGAAAGTCGTTCTGGAAAGAAACGAGCACCTCCGCGCGATCGAGCCGGTAACGGGGACGGAGCGCTTCGCCAAAGACGGCGCTGGCGGCGATGCGCTCAGCCTGCGGCGCGGAGGGTTCGAAAGCGCGGTGGACGAGCCCCGGGAGGAATTGCTTGAACTCCGCAATGAGGGCCTTGCGCGTCGGGGACAGCACGGCGCCGCTCAGCAGGAGCACCGGCTTGCCCGCATCCTTTGCCTCCTTCAACGCCGCGGCGACTTTGGCTTCGGCCTGACTCCAGGTCGCTGGCTTGCCATCGACGAGGGGCTGCCGCAGGCGGTCCGGGTCGTAGAGGCGCAGGATGTCGGCGACGGCCCGCAAGGAGGTCTTGCTCATGAAGTGGGGGTGTTCGTCGTTTCCCTCGATGTGGATGGGCCGTCCTTCACGCGTCTTCACCAGGACGCTGTACGCGTTCAATCCCTCCTGGAACGTGCTGGCGTAATGGTCGGCGATCCCCGGCACCACTTCCCGGGGCTTCCGCGTGTACGGGACGACCTTGCCGCGATCGACCTTCGAGCAGGAGGTGACTCCCGAGGCAAGCGCGGCGGAGGCGCTGAGGAGGGCGAGGAAACGCCGTCGGGATATTCCCTCCAGCGCTGTCTCAATCGGATCCATCGCTTGCGGCTTCCACTTCCATCACTTCAGTGCGTCCCCTCATCGGTGGCAGGCGTTGCAGTGCTCCGGCCCCCCCTGGATCTTCGAGTCCGGCGGCAGCGCATCGTGCGCGTCCCGATGACAACCTAGGCAGTTCCCCATGCGCATGGACATGTGCTGGGACACCACCGGCATGGTCTGGATCTCACCGTGGCAGGTCTGGCAGGCAATTCCGCCATTCACGTGCGGCCGGTGGTCGAAATAAACGTGGTCGGGGAGGACGTGAATGCGCTTCCACTCGAGCGGTCGGCCGGATTCGTAGATCGCTGCCAACTTCTGGATTGCGGGGCTGTCGGTCTTGGTGACCCGGTGACAGTTCATGCAGGTATCGACGGCCGGCACGCCGGCGTGCCGAGACTTGCCAACGTTGGTGTGACAATACTGGCACGGGATCTTCATGGTTCCCGCATGGAGTTGGTGGGAGTACGGGATTGGCTGCTCGGGCTGGTAGCCCATGGCAAAACGGTCCGGTTGCGTGAACCAGCCCACCGATATCACGGTCAGCAGAATCGCCCCCGCCCCGACGGGTAGGACGACGTGCGCGATTCGATCGTAATGGTTCAGACGCCTACCTCACTCAACCGGCCGATCCAATGAGTCTGGATTCTTCGGATGGGACAATGTCGGTCCCGGGATAAGAGCAAGAAACAGGCCCGCGCACCCAGTGGTTCTGGCGGACATTTCTTGCCGTAGGTCTGCCAAAGGATCCAAAGCTGCGAACCCCTTTTTCTCCAAAGCGCGAAGGCTGAGGTAGATGAGTAGCTGCGTCCCTATATTGAGAACGGCCGCCACGCAAGAGAGCCAGCCACGGCTTCCGAAAATCGCGAATGGGGTTCCGGCCGGCGGCCGCCGATGGATGCGGCGGGCCGCGAGCGTCACTTCTGCGAAACGCGCCCGGGAAACGGGGTTGTCACCACCAGCTCGGGAACCAGGGGATGAGCGCGTTCACGTGTTTCATGTGCTCCGCGTAGCCCGGGCGGCGACCGAGGCTGCGCTGGTCGAGCATCGGAATGCTGGCCAAGAGGAACATCGCGGTCATCGCCAGTGGTCCGACGACCGTCCACCAGTATGCCGGGGCGGCGGCAAAGCCGAACAGAAACAAACCCCACCAGAACGACAGCTCCCCAAAGTAGTTTGGGTGGCGGGAGTACGCCCACAGGCCCTCGGCCATGATTTCGCCCGGCCGTCCGTCGCGCACGAAGCGGCGCAGCTG
>Ga0316626_10000190_pt1 | contig 21936 bp, 26 predicted proteins | sample OWC_Aug_T1_C1_D5_FD_207656 | JGI IMG/M metagenome (GOLD analysis project Ga0316626, IMG submission 207656) | Wetland soil microbial communities from Old Woman Creek delta, Ohio, United States - OWC_Aug_T1_C1_D5_A | ecosystem: Environmental > Terrestrial > Soil > Wetlands | place: USA: Ohio...
AGGCGGGCCAGCAAGGTAGGCTTCGAGGTCAGCCTTTTTATACCACGCGGGAGTGACTTGCACCCCCAACTTGTCACTCCCAAGTAATAGCTTGATTCCGTCTGAAAGGTCGATTCCTGAGATACTAGGCATCAGGCTAACTCCACCCAAGTTCCGCTCGGTGAAAAGTGAATCTCCGTGCTTGAGTTTGCCCAACCAACGACTCTGACGTACTGCGTTGCTGTGCCTGCCGCCGTACCGGATACCGTACCGGCAGCTACACCGCCGTACACCGGAGCACCTACCGTAAAGGCCGGAAAGGTCGTTGAACTGATATTGCCCCAGGCAAGTACGGCAATCGTCTGCGCTGATCCTGTGGCTGCTGTTATTGCCATGCCAAGGCGATTGCTCATGCCCGTACCTGCGCCCGCAAGTGCCCATCTGGTTGAACCAGCTTTGAGGTAGACCAGTTGGCCGAACGACATGGCAGCATCTGCCACGGCAGTCTGGGCGATGCCTGAATACTGTCCTGTAGCTGATATGGTAGCATCGAGCCACACAGGGATATTCTCAACGAGTTGGAAGGGTACGAAGAGGACGGTAGCTGCGGCCTTGCTCAAGACTGTTCCTGCGCCACCGATATGAGCATCCGTAGACCCCGCATGAGTGGTTATGAGGACTGTAGCGGCTGCTTTACTTAGCACCGTTCCAGCCCCGCCTATATGTGCATCGGTTGAACCTGCGTGAGTAGTAATCAAGACCGTGGCTGCTGCAACGCTTAGAACCGTTCCAGCACCCCCGATATGAGCGTCTGTACTCGAAGCGTGAGTAGTAATCTGACTGGCTACATTGGTTGTCGTAGCTATAGCCGAACCAGCAGGCACGCCATGTACGGAAGCTGTCAGCGCAGCATGGGTAGCTATGTCTGCACTACTTGATATAGTAGAACCAGCGGCTACACCATGTGTGTTGCCCGTTAGCGCAGCATGGGTAGCGATATTGGTAGTTGTGGCAATGGCCGAACCTGCTGGTACGCCGTGAACACTAGCGGTCAAGGCTGCATGAACCGTAATATCGTTCGTGCTGGCGATGGAAGATGTACCAGTACCGTGAGTCGCTGCTAATCCCGCATGGGTAGCAATGTTACCCGTGGTAGCAACCTGTCCAGTACCAGTCACATCCAGGTCTACGGCGGCAAGGGCGTTGAGCCGGATGTCAAAGTAGCCGGTGGTGGTGAACGCCTGCGATATGGTGATACCGTGAACGGCTGTTTGTACTGCTGCATGAGTCGTGATGTCCGAGGTCGTAGCTATGTTGGCAGTACCGGCCCCATGTACTCCGGTGGCTAGGGTTGCGTGTGCCGTGCCACTTACAATATCAGCTACAGTACCATGACTGTGATCGCCCCTCGCATATTCCCCAGAAGTACCAGCGGCAGAACTCGCGCCGTAGACAGTCCCTGCGGTAATCGTACCTGATGGTACACCGGCTCCCGCTGCCGCCCATGCCATGCCAGCGTCGGTGGCCCCGTTGACAGTCAGGACATATCCCGCTGTACCACCGATGGGAAGGATGATGGGCACACCCGCAGCACTACCGGCAATCAAGTCGCCCTTCGCTGTGAGGATGGCTTTCATCAGGTAGTCGGTGGTGGCTCCACCCGCGGGAGGTGCTATCCATTTCAGGCCGGTGACTTCGCCAGGGTCCACCGAAAGGACATACCCTGTTGTCCCAGCTACCGCGAGTGCCGCTGGTGCGCTGGCTGCACTTCCTGCCAGTAGAGTACCCTTTGCCGTGTACGCTGCCTTCATCACTACATCGGCTGTAGTCGCAAAGGCAGACCCCGCTGCAATACCATGAACCCCGGCAGTAGCAGACGCATGGGAAGCTACTAAGGTAGTCGTGGCTATCGTTGAACCCGCAGGAATCCCATGTACGCTATCCGTTGAACCTGCGTGAGTTGTGATAAGGATTGTCGCTGCGGCTAGACTTAATACGGTGCCCGCCCCCCCAAGGTGTGCATCTGTGGAACCAGCGTGCGTTGTTATAAGAACCGTAGCAGCGGCTTTCGATAGTACGGTACCAGCTCCCCCGATATGGGCATCCGTGGAAGCAGCATGAGTCGTTATCAAGGCAGTCGCCGCTGCGACGGATGCTATTGTACCAGCACCATGAGTTGCTGTGAGCAGGGCGTGTGCAGCTACTTCAGCAGTAGTAGCAATGGTCGATCCAGCAGCAATCCCATGAATGGAAGCAGTGAGGTCGGAATGAGCCTTGATAAGTACCGTGGCCGCAGCTTGGCTGAGAACAGTCCCGGCACCACCAATGTGAGCGTCGGTAGAACTAGCATGAGTAGTAATGAGGGCAGTCGCAGCCGCTACCGATGCGATAGTTCCTGCCCCATGCGTGGCTGTAAGGTTGGCATGGGTTGTAATATCGGACGTGGTAGCGATGTTAGCGGTCCCTGCACCATGAATACCAGTTGCCAGAGTCGCATGGGCTGTACCGCTTACTAGGTCAGCTACAGAACCGTGCGTATGATCCCCTCTGGAATATTCCGTGGATGTTCCGGCAGCAGCCGCTAGACCGTAAGCCGTTCCAGCAACTACTGTTCCCGATGGAGTACCAGCAGGAGCAGCGGCCCATTTCAGACCAGTGACCGTAGCATTGTCAACGGTAAGAACGTAACCGGCTGTGCCAGCGACAGGCAAGGTAGTAGGTGCGGCATTGGCACTTCCCGCCAAGATGTCACCTTTAGCGGTGAAAGCCGTCTTGAGAATAGAAGCGGTACTGGAACCACCGCTAGGTTGTGATTGCCTTAGTCGTTCGCCGGTTAGTTCTTGGCTCATATCGAAACCCTCGTCGGCGTAGGCGCCGTGTCAGCCGGTACGCTGATACCCTCGGCCTTCAACTCATCCTTACGCTTCCTGATGATATTTACATCTTTGACGATGGCGTTGTGTCCTTCGGTGGCCTGCTGGATGCCCTTCATTATGGTTGCTATCTGGCTGTCGAAGTCCGGTAACTTCTTGAGTCCTACCACGTACTGTTCGGCTTCCCTCGCAGCAGTCATCGCCTTGTCTGCTACTTCCATGAGTTCCTTTGCCTTCTGGACAGCAGATACAGCCGATGCCTTGGCTACTTCCGATGCCCTGAGCGATCCGTCTCTTGCCTGTGTGAATTGCCTCTTGATAGCCTCGATATTCTGCTTCTGGGCACCAAGAGAACGTAGATGCGTATCCAGACTGGCTAGTTCCTGAAGCAGAGCGTTTTCCTTCATGCGGAGTGAAATGGACTCTAGGACTTTATCGGTTAGTTCCTTATCGTTCACCGTACACTCCTAGTCAAAGGCGGTCCCGAAGATCGTAGCGTCAGTGGTTACACGGATGAACTTGATCTGCTTGAGCATGGACTTGTAGTTCGCCCCTGTGAGAGAGAGGAAGCCATTGGCTTCGATCAGATGGCCTACGGCATCCGTAGGACTATCCCCATCGGCCCGCCAGCGTATGCTATCGGTATTGACCGAGATAATGGCACGCCGGACTGTCTTGCCACTCATGGTGCCATTTTCAAGCAGCGGCGGGGTAGCAGAGGAAAGACCAATAGCTACGTTTGATACTGTCAGGGTGAAGGAATCAACGACATTGGCGGCTCGAAGATCACTCATGTAGTTCCCTCCCCGGATACCATGTTTCCTTCCACTTCCGCCGACCCGATTGCATCAGGCGCTTGGTTCCGCCTTCCTTCTTGATCGCCATGAGACGGCGCATTTCCTTTTCGGTTTCCTTGATCTTCACCCTTGTCTCATGGTCCTTGTTCGCCTGATCCACCAGGGCCGTTACCGTGGCCTCATCCGTGATACCCTGCTTCTCAAGTTCGGAGCGCACGTACTGGTCGAGTTGCCCATCGCTCATACGCGGAAGGAAGAACATGAGGTTTGGTTTTTCTTCCGTACCGCCCATCGGAATGAAGAGGCCGACGCGGTTAGTCCGGCGAGCCACGTAGAGCTTACTCATGCCTTTGCCTGCCTTGCCAGTCTCTTCTGCCTCTGTACTTCCCTTGCCTTTGCCATGCGAGCAACCTTCTTTTCGTAGTCGCTCATTTCGAGGATAGGTTCGACTTCAGGGATAGGTTCTTTGCTCTTGTTGAACTCACGCCGTAGTTTCTCCGTCTCCGAGTTCAGGCCGGGATTCCCGAGGCCGATCTTCGTCTCAGGTATCTTGTGGGCAGATTTAAGTGTCCGGTTGAAAAATTCTCCCATTACAGTCTCTCCAAAAGTTGTTTGAACATCCCTTTGATCTCGGCCATGTCAGCCTCAAGTTTCTCGATGCGTTCCGTAGGCTTTTCTTCGATCTTGGCGTCCTTTATAGCCTTGGCTACGAACGCACCTTTGCGCTCACCGCACTTCTGAATGTCCTCTTCCGTGTCATGCCACTTGTCACAGTTGGGGCAGTATAACTTGAGGACGGCGGGTTTAGTCTCAAGCCAGCCACGATCGAAGTTGGTATCACGTACACCAGACTCGATGGCTTGCCCTTTGGCGTTCCTGCGTTCGTATGTATGCAGATCAGGCATGGCAAGAATGCGGCGACCGTCCGGTGTCCAGTAGACCTTCTTCGGCTGTCCGCCGATGTGAACCATCCCTTGTTCGCTCATTGCAGATTGATCCTTACTCGTTGCTGGCAGTTGGTACAGCCGACTCCGAGAAAGCTATTCTCGTTGATCTGCCCCATCGGATGTCTATATATAATGGTAGCTCCACAGTGAGGGCATACTGCTGTGACCTTATGTATCGGCCCCATGTACCGTTCGAGCATTTCCCCGTGGCTGTCCCTTTCGACCTTTCCTTTGACCGTCCTTGGGAAGAACCAACCTTGTTCGAGCATCTGGCAGGCAATCATGCGATTCTCCCAATCCCGTTGGGGAATCTTCGTCATGTTCACCATGACGTTATCTATTGCCTCGTAGTAGGCTACCTTATCCTTTATGACTCCCCTCTCTACAAGGGTATCGAACAGTTTAGAGCCAGGATAGGGCGTGATGTAGGACAGGAACACAAAAGCGTCTCTGGCATACTTGAGCCAGAAGCAAAGAGACTCGGCAAGGGTATCATCCGTCTCGGCAGGATCACCGAAGATGAGGTTGCCGGAGAACCCTATCTTAGCTTCCTTTGCCAGCCGGACAGCCTCGACTATCTGCTCTACCTTGCTCTTCTTCTCCATAGAGTCCAGTACCGTCTGACTGGCACTTTCGATGCCGTAGGAGAACATATAGCATCCGGCCTGCTTTGCCAGTTGGAGTGTCTCAAGGTCGAAGTTGGCAGAGGCATGGCATTGGAACGTCCAGTCGAAGTCCCAACCGTAGTCTACCTTGCCCTTCAGGATACCCTCACAGAACTCCCTGAGTCGTGCGTTGTTGACAGCAAAGAGTTCATCGAGGATAAGCAGGATGTTGAAGTGGTACTTATCGTAGTTGACGCGGATCTCTTCCATTATATTAGGGATGCTGCGAGCACGGTACGGTGCACCATGGTTATGCACGCAGAAGGTACAATGGAAGGGGCAAGAACGGGCAGTGACGATGACGAATGGCCGGGGGTCGGGGCGACTGTACTTGTAGAGCACTCGCGTTGCCATCGAGTAGTTGTCTACCATGTCCGAGGCACCAAAGGCTTCGTAGTCCGGTAGGGCGTAGGAGTCAGGGTCGCCAGCAACGCTCTGTATGATGCCTTCCGATACACCGCCGTTGGCTATGCGTACTATGGCCTCTTCACCCTCGCCTACGACAGCGTAGTTAGGCTTCAAGTGCTCAAAGATGAACTCGTCATCGTGATTGACTATACCACCACCAAGCACAATGGGAATCTTGGGTTCGGCAGTCCTGATGATTTCCATTGTGTCCCTGATGCAGTGGTAGTCGATGCAGAGGCCACCGATACCGATGAGTTCCGGTTGGAATCTGTCTATCCATTCCACAACCACATTCCGCACCATGTCGTAGGCAGTCTTGTACCGAGTATCGTTGTTGAGGTTGAGTCCCTTGACTTCATGGCCTGCTGCCTTGAGTGCACCAGCGAGATAGGCCAGGCCGGAAGGGAAATCACTCATAGATAGGAAGGTAGGGTATCTGGGTGATCTATATGCCATCGTGGGAGCGATCAACATTACCTTCATTATTTTGCCCTCAGAGCCGGAACATCCGTCTGGTTGTTGTCTGTCCGCATCTGAGCGACCATTCCGGTTAAGTCTTTCTTGATGAGGAGTCCATTCTTCTCTTCTACAAGGTCAAGGGCATTCGGATTAGCTTCCTTAAAGGCATTCCAGAATCCCCATCGTCGGTAGAATATCTGGGCATTTTGAAGGTTCTCGACTCTCGCCTGCTCTCCGTTATCGCCTCTGGTTGACCTCGGGAAATGTACTCCTACACCATACCCGCAGTACATTATCTTCCAGCCATCTTTGCGGACAACGAAGCAGTTGTCGATGTCATCCCAACCCTTGTGAGCATTGTAGAGGTCGTCTACGAGCCTGCCCCTGGCCGCTTCTACCCTGAGAAGGGCGAAGGCCCACTGGCAGGCAGGAGTCTCATACATCGTGGTCAACCAGTATCCCGGCAAGTCTCTGCCCATGTCTATCGGCGTGTACCCGCTCATCTGTATGCCCGCACTCTCAATCTGGCCCCATGGGAAAACACACTTGAATCCTATGACACCTATCTTCGGGTCGTTGTGCATCATCTGGATAGCGACATTCTCCCAATCAGGGCAGACCTGTACCGAGTTCATTACGGTAGCCAGATAGGGTGTCTGAGCATGCGAGAGAGCGAGATTGAAGAAGTGGTTGCCACTCATAACATCCTGGTGAATGACGGTCACGTTCTGATGTTCCTTCTGGACACGACGAAGATAAATCATCGTTTCGTCAGTGGAGCTATCCACCACAATGAGATGGAATGGCGTTCTCGTATAGGCATACAGGTGGTCGATACACTGGATAGTCAGATACAGGTTGTTCTTGGTAGGGACAAGAACATCGATGCCTTGGTCGAGTTGCGGAGAGCCAAGTTGTATCTTGAGTTCGTCTACCATGTTCCTCCTATTACTTCAGGGGAGGGCCAAAGCCCTCCCCGTTCTCCCTTACTTCAGGGGTTATTCGATTCTGAGGTTGATGAGCGAGTATTCTGCACTCGCAGCCACAGACATCACCCAACCAATAGGTTTGCCCTGTTTGAGATTGGATACCGTGGCTACAGCCGTACCAGTCAGCACCGGGCAGGCAACAGCGCCAGCCACAGTAGTCGATGGCACAGCAGGCATACCGACAACGAGCGTGGTGTTGTCGGTGAACACTGCCGCCGGTCCCGAGGTCTGCATCCAGCCGTAGTAGCCCGCGGCGATTGCAGTAGGAGCAACGCCAACAATCGTGTTGACGCCCACCGTATCAGCAGTGGTCAGGATGGGATTCTTGAACTCGTTGACCCTCAGACCAACCGTGGTCGTAGCTGCCGACAGCGTGACCTTGATTGGTTCGTACAAGGTGACAGTGGTGGTCGAAGCTGCCGCAGCAGTCGAGGCAGTCTTGATCTTGTAGGCATAGCCGGACCCGGTACCAGTCGAGGCAGCGGAGAACAAGTAGCCATCATCGTACTGGTTACCCGAGATGCCACCAGTAGCCGACATGGTGATGACAGCGGTGTAGGCACCAGCGATAGCCGAAACCACAGCCAAGGACTTGATGTTGCCAGTACCGGATGCTAGGGTGTCGCCTTGATAAAGTTTGCCAACCACAGCAGCCGTGGCACACACGGTATGACGGAACTCGCGTCCGTCAGGGAGGACCATCTTGGTGCCGAGAGGCAGACTGCCAATGGCAGAACTCTGAGCAATTCTCTCGTCGCCAAAGTCTCCGTATATGATATTCGGGAAACTCACTTGAGTAACCTCCTTAGTTTAGCTTCGTTTTCAGTTTTTCCAGAGAACTGTCCTTCTCACAAACTCTACTACCCTATGTCACGCCGGGGTAGCCGCGTCATTGTAGAGTTCCACGGTCCAACCGTTTAAGTAGTTGCCGACACCGTACCGGCCAACGTAGACCAGTTCGACACCACGCAGGGATTCGTCTCTGGTCGGTTTGACTTCGGCATCGCGGGCACTCACGTAGATGATGCCACCGTTGTTACCCTGGGCAAAAACGCCACCCTTGGCATCGTCACTGGTGTCGATAGCCAAGTTGCCATCCGACACGAAGTTCATGCCGAATAGCCGTCCTACCGAATACTTGGCAAGAACGTCATCGACCATCTGGGCGTAGGCGTTCTGGGTTGTACCCGCTGCCGGGACTACAGGAGTGAGAACGTCCACGATGTCGAGTTCGCAGAAGGGGTGATGGACAATGACGTATGGGGTTGGTGCAGGACCGCCGGTTGACGTGGCGTTGCCCTGAAGTTGTGCTCTGGCAGCAGCGATGTAACCCATCGTGAGGGTTGAGCCAGCCGCTCCCATCGACACGGTTGCGCTGTCCAGTCTAGCAAGCAAGTCCTGGTCTACCTTCTTTTCGTAGGCATCGCCAAGAACTCGACCTGCCGCCCGAACCAAGTCCTCATTATCATCCTCGATAACCACATCGGTCAGGATGATCTTCAGACCGGCCTCATAGGGCGTGATCTGGACGTTGGTATCGACCATCGTCTCAGCGGAAATCATGTCAACACCTTCGGTTAACTGATGGGATACCGCCTCCCCAAAATATGGAATATTCACAGTTGAACCTTTACCCTTGGCTATGCGCCAGCATAAGCCGCGCATAATGGCTTTGAACTGCTCGGTGAACTTCGCCTCAGAAATGATGGTTGGGATAGTATCACCGAGATCAGAAGTAAGCGTTGTTCCAGCCACTTAGGTTGACCTCCTTAATTTACATTCCTCGTTTAGCACGGGCAGCGAAATACGCCTGCCGTGCGGGTAGATCGTTTGGATTAGCTAACCACGCATCGCGTAGTCGTTTATAGTCCTGATCGCCGGTGGCACCACCGGGACTGGTGGTATCAACGGAATCGAAGCCCATATCCTTCTTGATTCGGGCCTCGGTTTCCTTGAGTTTCGCATCCAGATCGGCTTGTATCTTCGAGACGTTTTCCTTGTTTATCTTGGCAACGGAAGCCTGTACCCGGCGGTAAAGCTCGGGGTACGTCTTAGCGCCATCGCCCCAATCGACACGGTCATCTTTGACGTCGATGCCGTTCTCGGTAACGAAGGCTTGCAGGTCGGACATGACCTGAGTGTAGTGTTCCTGCTGTTGCTGTCGAGTCATAGACTCAACTTCCTGCTGCTGTCTGATCTGATTTTCCGTCTCGTACTGTGCCAACCTAACGGCGTCTCCCGAATTGGGGTCGAGTTCCTGGAGTTTGGATTGGGCTGTTTTCAGAGCAGCCTCCAGCGCCTTATAGCGGCGCTCATGGTAGCCCGTAACGGCGTTGATACGCTCGGTAGCCTCGCGGACGCGTCGCTCGGCATCGGAAGTGAGCTTATCGAGAGCCGCCTTATTCTGGGCTATGATCTCAGCCATTTGCTTCTCAGGTGCAGGTGTAGCTGGAGCAGACGCAACGGCTGGTGCGGTGGTAGTAGTAGATGCGACTGCTGTAGCGGTAGTAGCTGCAACTGGTGTTTGTTCTGGCATAAAACCTCCCTACTTCTTCTTCGGCTTCCAGCCGGTTTTGCGAAGAGTTCCATAGACGTAGCGATCTGCTCGCTCGCCTGAGTAGCCCTTTTTCTTGGCTTGCGATTTCAACTTACGTTCCATTTCCTTTGGCATGATCACCCCCTATGCATATGCTCGGATATACGAGTCTAGTTCTCGGTTCATCCGCATTCTCTTCTTGTACTGCGCGATAAGGGAACGGGCACGGACTATGGCAGGCATAGACTTGAGCATAGCCCTTGCCTTGTACTGATCTGCCTGATCGCCGTTCTCGAGGTCGCTGATCTCGTCTGCCATCGCCTTAACCTGCGGCGGATACATACCCCAGATACGGTCCTCGATCTGATAGTAAGGTTCGATGAACTGGCGTAGTTGCTCAACGCCCTGCATACTAAAGGAACTAGGCAACTCATCAAGCCCACCATTGCGTCTGCGACTCAAAAGACGCAAGGTACCCTCCGTTGTATCCTGCGTAACACTGGCATACCCACTGAGAATTAAGGCAGTCTCAAGTTGCGAGTCTCTACTTTTCATAGCATTCCCGATGACTTGCCTTGCCCTAGTATTGTTGATTCCTTGCATAGCAGTCATATAGCGACCTACTAAGGCAAGATCGCGTCTTTGAAGTGCTACGGTAGGTGAATCGCCCCTGTGTGGTTCCGTAATTCCTGAGTCCATGATCAGGCGCAGTCTAGCAGCATCCTTCGCTCGATTTGCGGTATTCTGCAAATCCTGTGCCTGCTCTGCCTTACCCATCATCTGATACTCGGACGTGTTCATGCGAGTGTTGATATACTGTCCAACAAGTTGACCTGCGAGACGTTGAAATTCCTCAGTTTCATCGGGAGTCAACTTGAGAGAACTCAGTGTTTCGCCCACTCGCCCTATCTTGACCTTGTGATCTGAGAGTTCGCTTTTGATGAACTCTAGTTGGCTTGCATTGGCAAAGTCCACGGATGGTGGCGGTTCAGGGTAAGTCACTGTACCGACGCCAACGATTTCCGGTGTAGCCTTGAGTCCGCCAAGAATACCGTCATCAACCATCGCGGACACGATCTCTTGGAGGGCAAGTGGAGTCATCCGGTTGACAACTTGCTTGCCCATACTTCCAGGGGTAAACTCTATTTTCTCCCCGCCGTAGGTCTGACCAGCCATCAAGTCAGTCACTAGGCTAAAGATCGGGGATTCCTTCGACTGGAGAAATTGCGTGGCACTTTCGAGTGCCGATTTCTTGGCTATATCCCCGCCTGGTTGCTTTGTCGTTCCAGTAAACATACGTGCGAGCGTGCGAGCATACTGAGCATAGCCGCCAGTCAGATCGTAGTAACTATTGCCTATTCTGAGTTTGCCAAAGGCAGCAGAACGTGGGTCTGTCTCCACTTTGGCTCCCATGAGATAGGCAATGCCGAGAGTCATGGTCGTGAAACCAATCAGACTTCCGAGTGCTTTCGCTGCTTCCTTCCGCACAAACGGGGACTGCGAAGCTAGTTTCGCTGGCAACTGGATACGAGACATGAGCAACTTCGGGGAGAATAGGAGCGCATTCAAGACACCAGCAGCAGGTTCTAACTTCTGTGGTAGGTTCCCGCGGCCAGTCAGGATGTTCAGTAGTTTGGCAAACTCGTTATAGTCCGCTTCCGATGCGCCAAAGGCTCGCATCGCTTTGTAGGCAGACTTGATGTAGTCGTATCGGATGCTGTTGGCAGCGGTAGCAAAGGCTCGCGATGTCTGTTTGGTGCCAGGTAACTTACCCGCCAATCTTGATGGCATGGATTCTTCACGTAGAGCACGCGTGACAGAACCTGGATCGAGCGGGGCTAAATATCCGTTGCGACGTAGGACATCAAGCACGTCAGGATCAGTTGTCACCATTCGGTTGAACTCATCGGCAAACTTGGCCGAACCGAACGCTCTGACGTTTCGAGCGAATGATTTAGCTCCAGCAATCGGGTGCATGAGGGAGAGGATAAGTCCTTGGCGACCATTGAAGGACAGATCGAGGAAGCCAGCCTGTACCGTTCTAAGCAACTCGCCAGCATCCATCGCCCCATTACCCACTTGTTTTACCAAGTGCATAAGTGTCTCTAGCTTGCTCTTCGGAAGCATATCGAGTTGCTTGAGTTGCTTTTCAGCGAGTCCGGCCTTTGAAAGAACCTGAGTTGCTGCACCAAGATTAGGGTAGAGATTGAGACTCTCCTGCATCGCCGCTTCGCTCACCAGTGGAGCTTCCGGCCCCCATGCGTATGTTCCCTTCCCACTTCCCTGCGGCAATGGGTTGACTTCCCGCTTAAAGAACTCTCGCTCAAGATCACTTAAACCTTGATGGGTAACACTAGGTGGAGCGGCATACGGCGGTGCACCCATCGCCATCTGTCCACCTTGCAACTCTAATCCCAGTTTGCCAGTTGGCTGATAATTCAAACGCCCTGTGGCTGGAATGTCTGATGGTGGCAATCCAATCGTACCCTGCATAGCGGGAGCGCCAGAAGGTCCGATTGGGCCGCTGAGTTGCGTGACAGACTGGAACGGCTTCGCCATCAATTCTTCTTCGGTTAGGTTTCTCGCCAGTTTGGTGATGTCTGTCTCTGGGAACAGTTTGTTGAATGCCTCTTCCAGAGATGGTACAGGCGGAGGGTTCTTGGTAGGATCAGCCAACCGCATCTGCACGGCATCTACGTATCGAGCGGCATTCAACTGATCGAAATACTTGGCATCCTTGCGATTCACGATCTGAAGTCGCAAGTCATCCCAGAGCGTATCTGGAATATTCGCCCGTATGACCATTGGCTCGATACCATACTGACCTGCCAATGCTTGCGTCGATTCCCGCATAGCTTGAGGATTTTCAACATCAATGAGTTTACGTGCCTCTCCAACACGCTGCGCCTTCTCCACCGTGCGCTTACCTTTCTGAATATTGTAGGCATCGCGGAGAGCTTGCTGGATGTCCTTTAACGGGTTCTTTGAGGGAGGCGGAATGGGTGCAGGTTTCGGTGGCTTAACAGGCGGTTTTCCTCCACCACCGGGGGGAGGTACGTTAGCAGCACCAGCCCCCGGCGTAACAGGAGGAGTCCCGCCGGCTGACACCCCACCGGCAGGCGATGGTTGAACTGTCTGAAACAAATTAGTCGCTTGTTTTGTACTAATGCCAAGCGCCTTCCTTGTGGCAGGATTCTTTAGGGCAACTTGGATTTCTTGATCAGTGTAACCGAGTTTCCGAACACTGTTGATGGCTTCGGTTGGATTCTTCGCTTTCTGCAACCCAAAGCCACCTAGTAACTTCTCTAGAGCTTGGGCAGACTTTGGACTAGAGATACCACCAAACAACACACCTGGATCGTACCGATAGAGGGACTGCAAGGCTTTTTGGGACGTTGACGCATTCTCTGGTAACTCAGGATCGAGTGCACCAAGAGCACCAACTACCTTTGTTACCGGATTCGTACCCTGCCTGAATCTCGTCTTTGCCTCTTCGATAGATCGTTTGGCTGCTGGCGGTTGAGGCATACCTTTGCCTCTGAAGTAGTAGTCCACAGTCTCGCGCACGGGCAGATTCGGCCAGTTGATCGAGATATTCGGGCCGCGGGACATTGGCTTCGCAGGCACCTTAGTCCGCTCTTGCAAGAGCAAGGCACGTCTGCGAAGTTCTGCCTTTTCCTGTTCCGTAAGCCCGATACTGAATGAGGGATATGTCATCGTCTACCTTCGATATTGAAACCCTCTATTTGCCCCCGCTGGAGGTCCCATAGAAAATAGTCTCCACGCCTGTTGCTCTGGCGTGGCCCCTGTTCTGAATTGTTCGTAAGCATAATACTGCGCTAGTTGGTCTGGGCCAAGTCTTGCCTGATACTGCCTGCTCGGGTTCATGAGCCAAGGCATAGTGCCGGGAGTGAGAGGCGGGTAGGTGGAAGTGCCTGTGCTCGTTGCAGTTGGAGTACTTGGCACTCCTAATGTATGTACGTCACTACCTAGACTTCCCCATGATCCTGTGGTAGTCGGTGGACTTCCCAGATTTATGCTTCCCGGTACTGTCGGGGGTTGCGTACCAGCAAGGTAACTACCCTGCTGCAACGGTATAACTGCTTCCGGCCCATTCTCACCAAGGATGGCATTGGTCGGCCCCCATGCGATTCCACCGTTGGCAAAGCCCATTAGCCTCTGTATGTCCTCTGGGGTCAGACCGCCCATCGTACCTGGAGGACTGGCATCAGGTGGAGGTAATGGTGCAGGTACAGGCATCGGTCCCTGCGTCGCACCGGGAAGAGGACTTGTCGTAGGACTGGTTGGAGTTACCGGAGTTGGTACGGTTGGTTGCGTACTTCCCGTAGGTGCTGTGCCGGGAACAGGAGCGACTGGCTGCTGCGTCTGCGGTGGAATAGGGTTGAAGAATCCACCTGCTCCACCTGGAAGTCCAGACTGCCCGCCCTGTGCCAGCCACATCTGCCATGTTCCCGGCATATACTGTTGCAAGAGTTGTTGCTGCTGTGGAGTAAGCGGAGCAGCACTACCAGTAGCACCACTGGCAACAAGTCGGTTGAGTCCAGCAAGTTCATTGGACTGAGCTACAGAAAGTCCTGGCATGGTGCCACCAAGTCCGGGCAGTAGGCCGGGAGCGCCAGCCACTACCTGCCCTTGGCCTGGAACTGTACCGTAGGCACCTGCCTGTCCACCACCGGAGAATGTCCCTGCATTGGTTCCACTCCCCCCTGCCGGAGTACCAAGACCGCCACCACCTACAGGTTGACCACTGCCAGTACCGCCTGCAGGAGTACGGTTATTCTGCGGTAGGCCAACCCAATTTGGAAGCGGCTGACCTACTCTCAGACCATACTCATCGGGAGAGAGTGGAAGCATCCACGGCTGTACTGCTGGTGTTTCTCCTGCCTCAAGACTGTACTGCAACCAACTGGCGGGGTTCGCCCTGAGTTGGGCAAGGTTCTGGTTCCTCTCCAACTCCATCTGCTGCTGTCGATATGCCTGATCCGCCTCAAACTGGCGTTCCTCAAGAGCAAGACGCTGCCTTGCGAGTTCGAGGTCGGCCTGCTGTGCCGGAGTCATACCACCGGACTGCTGTGCCTGTTGTGCCAGCCATTGCTGCTTCTCGAACTCGAATCTAGCCTGCTGCAAGGCAAGACTACCCTGATCGACGCCAAGGTTTCCGGCTTGGTAGTCGGTCATAGCTGTCGATGCCGTGTTGGAAGCAGTACCAAGTGGCTCCCAATAACCGGGCAAATCGCCATAACCCTCTACCCATAGGAAGTTCTCGCCGTTGACCGTGATTACGCGCGGAGGAACTGGATTCTGTACCGGCTCTTCAAAAGCTGGCCCACCACCATCTAGAGTAGCTGCGTTAGCCATTTGACTCCACCTCTGCTTCTAGGGCAAGCATCTTTTCGTATTCCTTGCGGAAGATGAGATTCGAGAGTGCATTCGGTTCTGGCCCATATATCTGCGCTAGAATCTGCTTTTCCTGCGGCGTCCACGTCTCATACGGTTTGCCAATGAGCTTTTCAGGATTACCGAAGTCGCCAAGCGGTTCGATCTCTTCCTTTATAAAGCGGTCGATGTCCGCCATTTCCTCATCGATAAGTTCGTCCATCGCATCGGTAAGTGGTGTCTCGTTCATGGCCTGTTACCGCCTCCACCCCGGCCTTGTGTCGGACTCATGGGCGTGCGACTTCTCTGACTCTTGAGTTCGTTCTGTATCCCTTGCGCCGATCCCGGCGTTGGAGTGGCTGGAATAGGCGGGATCATGCGCCTGCCTGCCTGTGGTGCCCCTGCTTGCCCCTGCATGGGCGTCGGAGCACCCGGAGCCATAGGCATCATCGGCTGACCACTGGCAAGTGCCTGCGCTGCGGCCTGCTGCCCTAGAATCGGCTGCAATTTGAGTTGCAGCATGGCAGAACGGAACTGAGCCATCGCAGGGTCGGCTCTGAGCATGGCCTTGGTTTCCTGCCGTTCCTCATCGTCGGGATCGACGTTGGACATCTGCTTGCGTGCTGTCCGCCGGCTGATGATTCCAGCGGCTACCAAACGTTCGGCATCATCATGGCGGCGGTACTCATCTTCCTCAGAGACAGGAGCAAACTCGACGTAGCAGGTGAATGGCTCCACCAGATCATCCTTGTTGAACTTGATGTCGAACTCGTCGGTCGGTGTTCTGGCCCAGACGTTGAACTCGCCTGGTATGACGTTCTTCATCACGCGGAGGGAGTTGGAGAGCACCTTGGCCGCACCATGCTTGAAGGCTTCCGTCGAATACTGGTATCTGGTCGTAACCTGTCCCATGACCTCGCGGAAGTGTGCGGCAGAACGTACACCCTCTTCGCTCTGCCCTCGGGAAGCGTTGGGAGATATATGGCTTGCCAGATATCCGGAGGTACGGTATAGATGCTCGTTCAGAGCCTGTGGAGGCAGTTGCGGAGTCTGCTGTACTATCTTCGTCTCGGGAGGCATACGGGTGACTTCCCCGAACTTTCTGGATACCTCGGTCATGTTCTGGGCATTAACGCCTTCAGCGGTGTACCACGGCCATGCCTCGAGAGCGAGCACTACGTCGGAGATGGAGTAGTTCCGCGACTCCGACACAAGCAGGTCAGTGACGTACCGCAGTATCCCCACGTACCGTTTGACCGGATCATTCTTGGCGTCGATATTGCCAAGCCCGGTATCAATGAAGGTATAGGGAATGAAGCCGTAATTATGACGCCGCACGCCGCCAGCAATCGGCTCCTTGTCAAAGAGTTCGCAGCGGTAATTCCTGTCCCAATAGGAAATCCACTCGACTTTTTGATCGACTGCTTTCGTTTGCGGGTTTCCCCAGAGAGGGTACTTCTTTTTGACATCATAGACAAGAATCTCCCTCGTCTCGAATACGAATCTCCCACCTTCCTCATAGGGGTCGGGCATGATCGTACGCGGATGTACCGCTTTGATGGCTACCGGCAGGTTGCTACCGAAATTCGAGCGCCATTCATCAAGTCGAGCGGCATATTTAGCTTCGGATTCTCCATCCTTCTGCTTCGGATATTCAGGGAACAGGTCGGCATCCCAGACGGTCTTGAATACAGCTAGGCCATATACCCAGAAGTGCTTGGAAGCTACACGCCAGGGCGAAATGGTAGCTTCGACGTTGGTACGGTAGAGCAGGCCGGTACAAATCTTGCGTAGCTTCTCCTGTTGCTTCTCCGAGAGTGCCGAGGTTCCCTTTTTGTTCACGAATACGCGGGCATTGTAGACATTCGTATGATCGACGCAGGAATCCGTGTAGTCTCTGGCAGTAGGTAGTACGATTCCCCGATCCTTGTACTCATCGGGCATATTGAGCTTTTCCTTGAAGTTCAACTCGTACATATCGTCATCATTATCGAACTTCGAGTACAGGGGATCGTATATCTTCTTCGTGCTCTCATGGAGATCGAGAATGTCCCGCACGGTCGGCTTATATACTTTTTCAGGCATTTTCCTGCCTCACGTAACGAACGAATGTGACTCCCTCAAGCCCTGACGTTTGTTCCTGCATTCGGTACATATCGACATGCATACCATACATCATTTCGCGCATGGTCAAGTCAAGACCGTCCGTGATTGGTGTAGCCTCAATATTGGGGAAACTTGGTACATTGAGGTAACGCCATACGGTGTCATATCGGGTGAACACCTTAACGATTTCTTTTTCAGGCATAAGAATACTGCCTCCGGTTGAAATGAAGCGTCTTGATAGGTTCCATCGAATTCGGCCTCTGCGTCGGGAATCCGTACCTGCTTACAAGCCCGTAGATGCCATACCGCATGGCGTCTACAGCATCATCGTTGAACTTTACCGGCTCATCGAGAACCGTCCCATCTTTGGCAACCCGCCACTGGTAGCCACGGATTTCCTTGATGAGATGCACGGATTCCGCCGGGATGAGAATCGTCTGCCTCTGGCATAAGTCGATGCTTTCCTTGACTCCCTTATGCCCCAGGTAGGCCGAGTATCCCGCCTTGGCAACTTCTTCGACCATCATCTTCGAAGAGGGGTCGCCGTAGATGTCTCCCCGCTGCTCATGCGAAAGGAACTCGATGATGTCCGAGTTCGTGATTCCACTCTTCCACAGGCGTTCTTCAGCATATATCTGCTGCCCCAACAGGTATATCTTGACCAGCGCAGAGGGATGAACGAACCCGAAGTCCAGGCCGTAGCACCACTTGGCTCCAGTCATGTCGGGAAGCTCCGCAATGACCTTGTAGTTCTTGTAGATGAGATGGTCGAGAGCACCCCACTCGCCAAGGGTATATACCTTGTACGAGTTCTCATCGTAGGCCAGAGCAGCTTTGAGTTGGTCCGTGTACTGCGTCGTGAGATATGGGTTGTCCTCAAAGGTGGAGTGGATGACCTCGACATCCTCGCGCAGTCCCTTCGATACCTGCCCGGTGAACTTATCCCCCGCCAGCATACGAGGGATGTACCCATGTGCATCGGTAGGGTTGAGCGAGAGGTACATCTGGTTCGCCTCTCCCTTCCCTATCGGCGCTCTCATGCGCAGGGTGAGCATATAGAACTCGTCCCAAGAGAGTTCGTCAGCTTCCTCTATCCACACGTAGTTCAGGTTCAGGGACTTGATTCTCGATACCTCATCAATCGAGAAGAAGAAGATCGAGTTCTCCCGAAACGTCCCATCCCCGTTCGGCCACCTGTGCGTGTATATGTTCGCTGTCTTGTTGTGCCCACTCTCCTGGTATATCCCGTACTCCTTCAGGAGCGTGAGTATCTGGTCCATAGCAGTAACACGCAGCGCAGGGAAGGTCTTGCGGCAGACCCCTATCTTCTTCTTGTTCTCGGTGATCAGCTTCTTGATGATGAGTTGGGCAATGGAATGCGTCTTGGACGAACCCGAACCCCCTACATTCACCACAACCGACGCTTTCGAGGCATCGTTAAGCTCGAATATCCGCGTGTACCCTACCTCTTTGCGCGTCTCTGTTGTCATCTACGCCTCATCGTCGGGAATGAACACTATGCACCCACTACCCTCTGCTTTGGTTCCCCAAACCGCCAACCATTGTTCCTTGGTCAGATTCTTGCCTGCTCGATCAGATTTCTTCCTCAACGCCTCAAGCATGGCATCGGCACCGGCTTCATATAGACAATGAGGGCATTGCTTCTTATTCAAATGTTCGTGATGTAAGTTTGGGTTATACCACCCCTCCGGTCTCCATTTGCTCATGCGCTCTCTCCTTCCTTGTCATAGGAAACAATGTCGCGAAGTGCCATCGAACTTAACCCTATCGCTGTCGGCAACGCTCCAAACCAGTAGTTGTACGACTGCCCACTCTCAGAATCGTAGTAGCACACCACCACGGTATCGGGATTGACCTCAAGCATCTTGTCCAGTTCTTTCTTCAGACTGTCCCTGTCCAGTATCTTCTGTATGTCTCCCCGCTTTACCGTCATGCAAATGCCCCTACCTTGTCTACTATCTGCTTTGCCGAATATCCCTCAGATAATGGTTCAATTACATAGACATTCGACAACCCTTGCCCTCTCCTAGCCCATGATACTAGCCTGCGTGCCTTCAATTCCAGTAAACCTTGCCCTACTTTCTTTCTCTTACAACCCATGTGATCCGCAAGCCTCATGTGCCCCGGAAAACACTCATTATTCTGCCAAGCATATGACAAAAGAAGTCCGTATAGTACTTTCGCTGAATCCGATAACGTCCCATCCCTCAGTACTTGATTCGGTATCTGCGTGAACCCGTGCTTCATCGACGAATCACGGAATATCAACGTCCTCTTCTGCCTTTCTTGTTGTTCGTACATCCGACTTTTCCTATTGAGTATTAGTAATTGGGTATTAGTACTGTCCCTCTATGGGTACTTCTTGATGTATCCTCCAAGGGACATCTATCTCATTTCCACCCACATTATGTAAACCACCAAAACGAGAAATTTCTACGGGTAGAGGTATCAGTCCCAACCCCACCCGACCCTGCCCATCCCACTTCCTAGTGGTCCTCGTTCCCTGGTACCAGGATATCATTGGGTGTAGTTGTCTCTCCCCCTTCCCTTACGGTTTCCCCAGGCAGTTCGAGGACCGGCTTCTCTACCTGCTGCCTGGCCAGTAGCTCAGCGGCTGGGACAAAGACGAGGGATATGGGTTTCACATCCATCTCTATCTTATCGGTGACCTTGCCATCATGACGTTCCAGGATCGTCTGAATGGCTACGATATTGCCCTGGATACCCAGGTCATACAGCTTCGCTATGAGTCTGTAGGCCTTGCTTGGGTTGTGCTTGGTGTATTCCTTGATAAGAGCAGTCAGACTCTTGATCTCAGCCTTGGGAAAGTGATTACCAGGCGTGTTGCCAACGATTCTACCCTTCTCGTCGCGGTTGATGATGGGATGTTTTGCTTGAAGGATTTGGTCAGAAGGGAAGGAATGTGGGCGGGACTTTGCTTGGGTTGCCATAGGCAAGTTTAGTCCTTTTTAAGAAAATACGCTAAAGTGCGTAGAAGTAGATACGGGTAGGGGGCTTGACAACACATCTATTGAGTGATACGCTAGAGGAACTAAAGGAAAAGGGAGGCGACAAGATGAAGGATAGATGGGGCAAGAGGACGCGGCCACTCTCAGACAAACGACAGTCTGGCCGTGGTCGTGAAATAGAGAATTGCCCTATGTGTGGCGGAATACTAAACAGGTCAGGGTTCTGTAACAAGTGTACCTATTCGACAATACAAGCGGGTCGTGAATTTGAGAGGAAATAAAGGAAATGGAGGGGAGCGAAAGTGACAACAAAGGTACCGGAGAAGATTCTAGTCAACTCACTATTGAAGAAGCTTGAGGCATCGCGGAATGATTGGACAACTGAAGAGCGGGAGGGTAGTCAAGTAATCAAGCGAAGCACACACAACACAGCGATTGTAATTCACGCATTGACAGAGGCAGCGAGAGAGGCGGGATACATTGGCCTCATGTTTGCGCTGATAGGCTGTGAGATTGACAAGTTAGAAGAATCTAATCAATAGGCAAAGGAGGAGCACAAAAATGACACCGGAACAGACAACCACAGTAGACGAAACCATGATAAACGATGAAGGCACCTATGGCTGTGATGATTGTCTATATCTCAAGGGACACAGGTGCAAGCTCTGGGAAGTCAAGGTAGACGATCCGCACAACAGCCATTGTGAGAGCGCCAACATAGGTCAACGTTAACCCTGTTCAGTCTGTGCCCATTAGCTCTGGTTAGTGGGCACACACGGACCAAAGTTAAGGAGGAGGAAACACGATGTTAATCAGGAACGCAACCCAGAACCAAATCGAGCAAGCACTAGCAAAGGCCAATGAGTCATTCAACGGCAACCTGCAATTCAATCGGTTCGAGTTTGCAGGACGGACACGGCAAGGCACACCTAAATTCAACGTAACCTTGCGTGTAGCCGAGTCTCATGGCAAGGGAGCACGCCTAGGCTTCCCGGACTACCAGACTGGTAAGCAAAGGCATCTAATCAACGCGTGTTGGCACGCACACGGTACATTCTTTGATGCGCTACCCGAAGATGCTGAGATCGTCACATCAAACACGGTAACCTATCCTGGAGCAACCTGGGTAGACAGGAACATAGGCTCCATGATGCGCCCCTTGTACTATTCCGAAGCCTGCGAATGTTAAGGTTAGCTAAGAGGAGGTCACACAATGAGATTTGAAGAGAAAACCCAAGAAGCTCAAGGTATCTATGGGAGTCTGGCAATCACGCCGGGGATCGGAGAGGACTACTGGACATATCGCGTCCACTTGTTCAAAGACCAATACTTACTCGCGTTCCCGAAGTTCTGGACGGTCGGTATTGGCTTCGCCCAAGAAGAGGACTGGAATACCAACCTGCCCTATTCCTGCGAAGCCGAGGAGATCAAGGAACACATCAAGCACAACCGGAAGTATGACGAGATCACAGACGGTATGATCGTCGAAGCTATCAAGCTACTTCAATCCCGTATTCTGAGAGACAAGGAGGAATCCAAATGAGCAAGTTGAAAATCTTTACCTGCGTGCGCTGTGGGCATGAGTGGGCATCGTTACAGGACCGCCCCATCATCTGCCCACACTGCAAAAGCGCATACTACGACAAGGCAAGAGTATTTCCGAAGAGGGAGGCCAAGCGATGACACTCACACCTGGACCGTGGAAGGCTTATCGAGATACGTTGACACAGAACGCTTGGACTATCGACGTCCAACACAAACCAGGAGGCCATGAGAAAGTCTACCAAGAG
>Ga0316626_10000192_pt1 | contig 21899 bp, 42 predicted proteins | sample OWC_Aug_T1_C1_D5_FD_207656 | JGI IMG/M metagenome (GOLD analysis project Ga0316626, IMG submission 207656) | Wetland soil microbial communities from Old Woman Creek delta, Ohio, United States - OWC_Aug_T1_C1_D5_A | ecosystem: Environmental > Terrestrial > Soil > Wetlands | place: USA: Ohio...
CTACATATCGTGAAGAAGATTTAGCTACTAACCTTGACTGGATTGAAGCATCAGGCAAAGTCTATCAAATGAATAATAATGGTGAAAAGTTCCAAGGTGATTACAGAGCCTTAGCTAAGTATGGTATTGACCAAATGAGCGAGTTTAACTATAACGTGGCTATGGGTATGATACCTGATGTATTGGCAGTAGAGAAGGCAGACCCTGAAACACAAATGTCATTCGCTTATTTAATGGATACATATGATAAAAAAGATATTACATTGGATGGTTTTGGTAGAGCAGTTAAAGAGTTAGCACTTGACCCTACTACTTATTTAGGCATCTCTACTCTTGGTGCTGGGTTCGCTGTAAAGAAGGGCGCACAGCAACTAGCCAAAGAAGGACTAAAAAATCGACTTCATAACTCAATTAGAAACTATCTCACAAGCGGACTAGCAGTAGGAGCTACTGAGGGTGCTATCTATTCAGCAGGGGATACTACAGCTAGAGAGATGATACAAACTGATGCAGGACTACGTGAAGGCGTAAGCGGTGCTGATGTAGCTATCTCAGGTGCTATCGGCGCAGGAGTTGGAGCAGGGCTAGGCAAAGGTATCGAGGTAGCTGGCAAGGCTATAAATAAAGCTATGGCAAAGGAAGCTAAATGAATGAAGAAGAACTAACAATCGTTGAACCAAAGATAGATGATGAACAAGCTTTAGCAGATGCTCAGGTTATGGCTGAGATGCCACCAGCTGAGGTAACCGATGTATCAGAGGAAGAAGCAGGAATAGGCGCAGATATTACACGCTTTATCACTAAGGCTATCGGCATTACTCCTGATGTTCCAGTATCTAAAGTGATGCCTAGCCCTAAAGCTAAAGTAAGTGCAGAAATTCCTACACCTAAAGTAGATACACCATCCCCTGATTTTGTAGATGCTCCTAAGCCTAAAGCAAAGCCTACACGTATGACTGCATGGGCTAACCGTGAGATATTAGCTAAGAAGCCTGAGCCTAAAGAAAAGAAGATAGGTGAGATGGTAGTATCTAAGCCTAGAGCAGTACACGAGGCAGAAGTAGTGCCTATGCCTCATGATATTAATCCTGATGCTATGTTTACTAAGATGGAGCAGGGTACATCACCTAAGTTTGCTAAGTTCAATCCCGAGAAGGAAGCAGCCAATTTAGTGGAAGCGGATATTGACCAATTCGATGACTCAGTATCTCATCAGATCAACTTCAATACTTTAGAGAATGAAGATGACGTTAATTCAGTTATCGCAAGTATCGCAGAGCAGAACAAAGCAAACATTGACTTTGAGCGTAGAGGTGTAGTATCTGATGACCAGCTAATGAAGTTTGCTAATGACATAGGAGCGGATGAAACATTCGTACGTGATGTGTTTATGCGTGAGGCTGGTGGTGCTATTCCTCCTGCTGAGTATGTAGTAGCTATGCGCCAAGTGCTGAACCAATCAGCCACTAAGCTTAAAATGTTAGCGGATAAAGTAGCGGGTGAGTTTTCACCGCAAGATAAGATCGAATTCGCTAGACAGTTTGACTTCCACCGTAAGTTTCAATCTAAGTTCATGGGTGTTCGTGCTGAGTATGGTCGTGGCTTACGTGCGCTAGGTGTCCAGTTGGGTAATGAAAACGATGTACTTATGACACTTGGAGCTATGGAGCGTGAGCTAGATATTACCAAAGTAGCAGCAATGATAAGCGATTCTGAGAGCGCAACTGGTATTAATAAGATGGTTACTGCTTATTCTAGCAACGCTAAGTACGGTATGGACTTGCTCTATACTAACTATATGTCATCTATGCTATCAGGGCTATCTACCCAAATGTTAAACTTTGGTGGTACTATTGCTAATGTAAGTATTAATATGGCAGAGCGTAAAGTAGCTTCATGGGTACCAAAAGGTACTCATGCTATGGACGAGGTACAAAATGATGAAGTAACAGCTATGCTTATCGGGTACTCGTCATCATTTAAAGACGCCATGAAAGCAGGGTGGAAAACACTAAAGACTGGTGACCCTTATAAAGGTATGGGCGCAACTGGTGAAGCATTCACTATGCCTATGCCATCCGAGAAGTTTGCAATGGGCGAAACATCAGGGGCTATTGCAGATATGGCGTTCAAGGCTATGGCATTTCCTTTACGTAATGTTATGGGTAGTACTGATACATTCTTTAAAGTTCTAAATGAGAGGGCGCAGTTAGCGTCAAACTCATTCCGTGAAGCTAAAGCAATGGTAAACCGTGGAGAGATTCAACCTGAGCAGTTCCAAGAAACACTAGCCAATATTATCAATGACCCTCATCAATCAATGATTAATAAGTCTGAGGACTTCTCTAAAGAGATGGCATATCAAGAAACACCAGGTAAAATGCTTACTGGCATTATGAATACAATCAATAAGACTCCAGGGGCTAGATGGATTGTACCATTTGTTAAGACTCTTGGAAATATCACACGTCAAACATTAGTAGAGCGTACACCAGCAGCGGTATTACAACAAAAGTTTAGAGATGAAGTTGCAGCAGGGGGAGCTAAAAGACAACTTGCACTAGCTAAGATGAGTCTAGGTACTGGTATTATGGCTACATCTTATATGTTAGCTGAAAGTGGTAATCTTACTGGCCCAGCTCCAAAAGATAGAGCAGAGCGTGACGCTTGGAAAGCAGCAGGGATGAAGCCATTTAGTATGGTGTTTAATAATGAAGATGGAACTAAAGAGTATGTGCCTTATACTGGGCTAGAGCCTTTTGCTACATTCTTTGGTATATCAGCGTCTATTGCAGACTATCAGCGTAAATCTTCTTATGTAGATTTATACGATGGGGAAGATGAGAAGTTCAACAGTGTTATGAGTGACCTACTTGTAGCTATCAGCGAGAATACTCTAAATAGAACTTTTGCAGTAGGGCTACAAACATTCATGGATGCAGTCAGTGAAGGTGATGCTAAGTCATTCCAGCGTCTAGCGCAGAGTTATGCTAATACAATGATACCACTAGCAGGGCTTAGACGTAATATCACTAAAGATATGGATGAGTACAAGCGTAATACCGCAGGAGTTATGGAGTATATCCAATCTCAAATTCCTACAATGAGTGAAGCACTACCACCAGTACGTGACTTATTCGGTGAGCCAGTTACACACGATTATACATATATTCGCTGGAGTCCTTCTACTTCTACGAAAGACCCAGTACGCTTAGAGCTATTAAGACTCAATGAGCAAACTAAGAAAATGGCAGTGCCACCAGCTAGAGCTATTCTAGGTAAACAGAAGATCAAGCCTGAGGATAGTGAGAAGTGGCTAACGTATGCTCGCAAAGAATACCGTGACTTTAGTGGGCGCACTTTGCATGAGCGAATAAATGATACAATTCAAGATGAAAACTATCTATCAATGCTTGAAGATGATAAGGTTAAACATATTCAATCTATCACACAAAAGAATGATATGGCAGCACTTAAAGAACTTGCTAAAGATGATGAGGAATTATTCTTGCGACTCCATGCTAAAGATATTGTAAGAAGTGCAAATATTCTAATTGAACGTGAAAATATGGATAAAGAAGAGGCCCTTGATGAAGCAAAACAAGAATATGAAGATATATTTGGAGGTAGATAAATGGCATTTAATATAAACCCAGGTAAACAACAGTTTACAGCAACAGCAGCGCAAACATTATTTACATTTAATTTTGCTATCTTTGTAGATACTGATATAAAAGTGTATAAGACTTTAGCTGGTGCTGTAGCAAATGATGTTACTGACTTATTAACACTAACTACTAACTACACAGTATCAATTAACGGTACTCTTGGTGGTACGATTACTCTATTAGTAGGTGCAGGTGTAAATGATACCATTACTATTGCACGGTCTTTACCTATTACAAGAACAACTGACTATGTAACTAACGGTGATATGTATGCGGATACCATAGACTTAGACCAAGACTATCAAACATATCTTGTATTAGATCAAAACGTGCAACTTCAAAGAGCTATCATTGTTCCTGAATCTCTTGGTAATGTAGATTTAAATATCCCAGCCCCAGTAGCTAACTCATATCTACGCTGGAATGCTACTGCTAATGCGCTAGAAAATGATACTACTATTCCTGATGCCGTGATAACTACTAATGCGAATGTAGTGCTGACTAATGCAGACGTTGCTTTAACACATGCGGACGTAGCGTTAACTCATGCTGATGTAGTATTAGCACAGAAATGGGCTAGTGAATTGGAGAATGTAGTAGTATCAGGGGGATTATATTCTGCATTTCATTGGGCGCAAAAAGCTGCTGCTAGTGCTTTAAGTTTAATAGTAGATTTAATTCCTACTAATGGAAGTACAAATGCTGTATCATCTAATGGAGTATTTGATGCTTTGGCTCTTAAGGCTGATTTATTATCACCAGCTCTTACTGGTATACCAACTGCCCCAACTGCAACAGTTGGAACAGATACAACACAAATTGCTACAACAGCTTTTGTATTAGCTAATGCAACCGGTACTCCATCAGGAGTTCGCCAAACCGTACAATCTGCATCAGTAGATACAAGCGGCTTCGCTAACTATATCTCAATCGGAACTGGGCTTGCTGTAAACATTGCCGCAACAACTACGCCTATCGTTATCAATGCGGCAGGTGGCAAAGTATCAAATGACCGCTTAGGTACAATCAGTGCAGATACTTCAATCCCTGGACTTACCGCAAACGCTACGAATAGACTTTATGCAGATATAGCGGCAAATGGAACAGTCACATTATCGGCAAACGTGGTAGATCATATAGAGCAATTTGGCGGTACTCCTGCGGTAACAAATAATCTTCTTACTTTCAACATCGGAGAGATGAAGGGGTACACTGGTAACGGCGCAACTGCTCCGCAGACTTGGCGTGTTCCTATCGGGGAGGCAGTTACAAATGCTACTAATGTCACAAGCGTTGTAAACTATGCCCTAAACGGAATGTACGACAGCGGGTATACTGCAACTCTCCCATCTACAGCATTATTAACTTCTAAAAATAGCAATATTGGTACGGAAGCTAATATTGTATTTTTAATTATAGAGAATACAACATCAGAATTAGGTTATTCCGTTGGGGATAGAGTATATTTCGCTACTGGTGGTGGTGTTGCAGGGACTTCAAATGCCCCAGCGATTGGAAGCTCTAATAAAACAGTTTTTGTCACAACTTTAGGGGCAATTGCTGTTGCAAATAAAACAACTGGGGCAGTTCCAAGTCCTACAACTGCAGCTAACTGGAAATATAAATTAGTAGCTAAGAGAGGATGGTAATTATGTTTACAAACGATGGCATTAAGTTATATATGGGTGATATGGTTCAAGGTGATAGAAAAGCAACAGCAGAAGAAATTGCACTCTATGAAGCAAACAGACTAGAAGCATTAAAGCCTAAAGTTGTTACGCGTTTACAGATGATGGAAGCCATGCTTTTAACAGACGTAACAGCTACTTCAAATATGTGGGATACTTTTAAAACTATTAGAGCCTCAAACTCTTTACTTGATGATTATTGGCTATCTGCACTTGATATAAACCGTAATCACCATATGACCTTAGGAATGAAGCCATTAATGAATAAAACAGATGCGGATTTGGATGCTCTATTCTTATTGGCAAGCACAAAGTAATGCCTCAATTCCTTACACCATTACGAATTGAGCTTATAGGTAAACAAAAATACAAACTCATTGCCCCGTTGGTGTATCAAAGTGCAAAGTATAAAATCACTTTATTTGAGGGCTTTATTTGTGATAGCCTTTCAAAGCCTGAAATATTATGGTCAATCGTTGGCGCACCGTTTGGTGATGATGATACTCTAGCAGGGTTTATACATGATGCTTTATATCGCACACAGCTCTTAGATAGACGAATGTGTGATTATCTATTCTATGAGGCTCTATTGAGCTGTGACGTACCTAAGATTAAAGCTCGTGCTATGTATTATGCTGTTCGTGCTGGTGGTGAAGCGGCATATCGTGAACGACTTGATGTTTCGGGCTATCGTGACCTCGTTATGATTGAGCCTACATGATAGGCGCAGTAATCGCTTTTGCCATCGTGTTTTGGATGTTCATAGTATTTAGCACAGATTAATGTATAATATAAAAATAAAAGGAGTTCCACTGTGGGTACAATAGAAGAAATGAAGAGGCTAGAAAACCTAATAAATCAAAATATTGGTGCAACACGTGGGCTATCTGATAAAGTTCAACAACTTAGCGAAGGGCTAAGAGTAGTCGAAAATAATAGGATACATGATAAAGAAATTGCCGATAGAACATCAGAACAGATCGACAAACTTACAGACGCTATCAATTCACTTAATAATACATTCGCAACTATAAACGGTAAAGCTAAAGGCGTAAGCATGATGGTTAAAGCTTTTTGGACTTTATCAGGGAGTATTATAGTAGCCTCAATACTATGGCTATCAAATACTATTATTGATTTAAAAATGCAAGTAGCTGTATTGCAAAGCAAGGAGATTATAGAAAAATGATTAGTTCATTATTACTAACTTTTCACATGATATTATTTGGAGTAAAGTTATGGGCGTTCATTATTTTTTTTGAACATATTAAAAAATATCCCTATATGTTTTTATGGTCAATCATGTACTTGTCTATCGAAGCATGGTTTTTACATAAATTCTTTATTGAAATTAACCTATATTATTATGAAGTTTTTTCTATCATAGATCAATGCATTTTCACTATTGGTTTAGTTTTTTATCTTACAAAGGAGGTGGACAATGGCACGAGGACGGACTAACGGTGGCGGCAGAATTACCCCAAAAAAGTAATTGATTTATAGGCTTCTCTTTGGAGGGGCTTATTAAATTAAAGGAGATAGTATGCATATTAAAATTGTACGAAAGACTGGCAACAGTAAATTCACAGAAGGCCGTATGTATATTGATGGTGAATTTGAATGCTTCACTGTTGAGGACGCTGTACGTGCTGTTAAAATACAAAATCAAACAGCTATCCCAAAAGGTACTTATAGCGTCATTATGACTATGAGTTCCCGATTTGGGAAAGTAATGCCATTACTTGAAAATGTGCCAAACTTTACGGGTGTTCGTATCCATTCAGGGAATTCAAGCAAAGACACAGAAGGGTGCATTATTGTGGGCGCATTGAATGATAATTTTGATGATGATTATATCGGAGCAAGTAGAGTAGCAGTAAGCCGACTATACCCTAAAATTGCAGATGCTTTATCTAAAAATGAAACTGTAACATTGGAGATAGCATAATGAACCCATACGCAACACTCGCCCTTCAATACCTAGCAGTACCGCTATTAAAAGGCATTGCAAACGTATCCATAGCTATGCTTAAAAAAGCTCCTAACGGTATCCCTAAGAAACTTGCCCTAACGCTATTAGAAGCTATCACAGAAAGCGAAGCTAACGAAGTGAGTCAAGATAACGTTAAACAAGCAAAAGAAGTGCTACAAGCTTAATCTAAGCTATCATGCTATAAAATTACTTGTTCCTATCTAGGACACCTCATCTATTCACCTCCTTTCACCTCAATCGTCCTGCTTCATCTCAGGGCGATACTTTCGACAACCTCTTATAAAAGAGCGTCGTTTTATATGCTGGGTTAGCTCAATGGTAGAGCAACATCAAGGTAAAACAAGATGTGTATTTCGGTTCGAGTCCGATGCTTGGCTCTATTTTTATCTACAATTAAGAAACATAGTTTTATAATACACCAATACCTAATCCACCTCTGATAGCCAAGGGCTGTTATTTATATTTCCCGTATAAGGAAGTATGTGCAAACGATTAGGTTTTAAACACTTGTAATAACGCATAGTTGCTTTGACGGCTTCCTCTATGCGTTTTTAGAGTTGTTTAAAATGGAAGCCGTCACCTTCCTAATAACTTTATCCAACTACTCTTTACGACTGACAATCAAATAGGATTCTATTATGGAACTTATCACAGTTCAAAAAACGATTTTAAATGGTGCTGAGGTAAACTCAGTTAATGCTCGTGAGTTATATTCCACTTTAGAGTTAGCAAGAGGTCAGTATTCAAGATGGGCTGATAAAAACATTTTAGATATGTTTATCAAAGATGTGGATTATTTTGGGGTTCGACATAATGTCGAGGGCAATGATGTAGAAAGTCACATAGTTTCTTTAGACGTAGCTAAGCATTTATGTATGATGGCTCGTACTGATATGGGCAAAAAGGTGCGTGAATATTTTATAGAGTGTGAAAAACAATACTCTCAACAATTCCAAATACCTAAAACATTTTCAGAAGCTTTGCTCCTTGCTTCACGACAAGCAGAACAGATTGAGCAACAAAAAGAACTTATTGCGCTTCAAGCCCCAAAAGTAGAATTTTACGAAGCAGTTACGGGTTCAACAGATACAATCGACATAGGGGCAGTTGCTAAGGTGCTAAATATTGATGGGTATGGCAGAACACGTCTTTTTGCTTTTCTACGTGATAAGGGTGTATTACGTGCTAATAATGAACCATATCAGAGTTATATCGACCGTGGGTACTTTCGTGTAATTGAAAGCAAATTTTCAAAGCCTGATGGGTCAAGCCATGTGAGTCTTAAAACAGTTGTTTACCAAAAAGGTGTTGATTATATTCGTAAGCTTGTGTTGGCGGCACAATAATGGACGAAAAAACAATGGATAAAATAGTGGAACATCAAGTTTCACTATCAATGGCTAGAATGAATATTAACCGCAGAGATTTATCGGACATCGAATACTTAAAAATGAAGTATCAAATGGCGTTAATTTTAATGTGCGAAAAAGCATAATTTACGCTATAATATCACATACGCTAAACCACTGCTTGCACGTTTAGCTTGTTCTTTAAATGATAAACATTTTAAAAATCATCAAGTACCAATCTTTGGTCGGGGCGTTCGCTTGGTGATGTTTAAAGTGTTTTGAAGAAGTAAGACCCCGACCAGTTTACTTCTATAAAATCAATCACTTAATTTATAATCGGTCGTATCTAAAGGATACACATGAGCTACACAAGAATCCCTGATAATATAATTGACAATATGAAGCTTGACCCATACCAGTTTCAATTACTGTCTATCATAATAAGAAAAACCGATGGGTGGTGTAAAGTTGAGGATGGAATAAGCCTTTCACAGTTTGAGAAGATGGTAACGTTTAAAAAACCAAAAATAATATCAACTCTAAAACAGCTTGTAAATATGGGGTTAATAGAGCTAAAAAAACAATTAAATAATAATGGTGGTAACTCTTATAATATGTACAAAATAGGGCATACCCTAGTAACTGAGAATAACTACCCTAGTAACGTAGGATTACAAGGGGTAGTAACTGAGGATTACACACAAAAGAAAGCTATTACAAAAGAAACTAAAACAATTAATACAGACGCTACGCTTATCTCTGAATTTAAGAGTGAAACAAATGCAGGGGAAGTAGCTATTGAAGTTGCTAAATGGTTTATAACTTATAGAAAGAAAATAAAGCATCCTATAAAAACAATAGCCCCATTAAAAGCAATCATTAAAAGTATGAGAGATTGTATTAATGCAGGGTATAAGATTGAAGAACTAAAAGAGCTTATAGAAACTAAAGAGTGGCAAAGTCTTAAACTTGAATGGGTACAAAAAGAGATCGTAAAAGTTAAAGAGTGGTCAGAGTAATGGCAAGTATCATTTTATCAATGGCTCGTAAAGTGATTGGTGGGTACATAAACGCATCAGAACATCAAAACAAAGAAGATGCGAGTATTATCATGTCTAACCGATTGGATGAGGCTGTGTTTGATTTAAATATACACAAGGCAATGGTGAGAGCAATTAATAAATTAAAAGAGTCGGGTGCAGAAATATGCGATTTAAATGTGCTTTCATTTTTAGAGCGTCACGGCATACCTAGAAACATAAATGAGGAGAATGAGATATTAGCTGTAATTTCAGAATATGCTATTACTCCAAAATCATTTCAAAACTACACGCAAGAATTACGAATGCACAGAGCATCAAAGGTGGCAATATGACATTTTCTAAAATTGAGGACATTGAGGAGCGCAACAAAGAATTAGCGCAACTTATCGACAGAGCAGAACGAAGTGCAGACCCTATACGCTTTTCACTAAAAAAAGAGCTTTATAACAATAAAATTGAGATTATCAATCTCATAACTATTGACGAACAAAGAGCAGGAATAACAGCGGCTCAATTAATCGACCTTGTAGATGCAATGCCTCCACAACCAAAATATTCTATTGGTATTGACGCTTTAGATCGTGAATTAGCATCATGGGAAGATAAGAAGTTTGGAATAGTTGGAGGCTTTGAAACTGGAAGCTTCATAAATTTGGCAGGTGAAAGTGGCGCAGGCAAAACAACTCTCACTATTGACATACTCGCAAATGTTTCTAAATACTCAAAAACAGTATTCTTTAATCATGAAATGGGGTTACGTCGTATGGCTTCAAGATTAAAAAGAAGGCTCACAGAACGTCTACAACGTGAAAATATGATTATTGATAGTAGTACCGATAAAATAGATGATATTGTCATGGAGATAGCTTTATATGCTCGTGACGGTATTAAATTCTTTGTCATTGATTCACGAATGAAGATTAAGGCGCATGGAGATAGTGATGTGCAACGAAATGCTGATATTTCGCATAAACTTTCTAAAGTTGCAAGAGAGAAAGACATCATTATAATTTTAATTAATCAGATGAGCGAGTCAGATATAAAAGACAAGCGGTTGGCACTAAAAGGGGGCGGTGATGCTAAGTATGATTCCGATATGGTTCTTTTTTATGTAAAAGATGAAAAAAATCAAGCAATAAGAAAGTTAGTATGTATAAAAAATAGGATGGGAGATGAGAATTTGTTTAGTATTGATCTTATAGTTAGAGATGGGGTTACAGTTAGTGCAAATGAAGCTACACGAATAGTATATGAAGATAAAAAAATAGATGCAGGATTTGTATTATAAAAGTTATTTTGTGGTACAATAACGATAAGACCAATAAAATGGCAAGGCTTTCGGTAATAATTCTATATTACCCACCCCTATCAATTAGATAGGATACTGCAATGACTAATAGATATAAAGACGGTAAAAAAACAAAAGCATACTGTGCATATGACAACATGAAAAGAAGATGTTTAAATGAATCACACCCACAATATTATCAATATGGCGGTAGAGGTATTGTTATTTGTAAAGAATGGCTATTAAATTATGATAGTTTTTTTAAATGGGCTGAACTAAATGGAATAAAAGACTGGTTGCAACTAGATCGCATAAACAATAATGGAAATTATGAACCTTCAAATTGTAGATGGGTAACAAGTTCTACTAATATAAGAAACCAAAGAATTTTAAAATCAACTAATAAAAGTGGGTACAGGGGCGTATCATTTTGTAAAGATCGGAATAGATGGGAATCATCAATAAAGATAAATTATGTTAAAAAAACGATAGGAAGATTTAAAACAGCATTAGAAGCCGCAAAAGCTTATGATACCTATGTGCTAGAAAATAACCTAGAACATACTATTAATGGGATGATACTATGAGATTAAATCAAGACGTAATCCAGTTAGCAAACAATATTGTGAAGAGAGGGTGATGATGCAAAATAATAATGAATGGTATTTATTTAACTTACAAAATGTTGCTAATTATATAAAGAATAAAAATAAAGAAGATAACGAAGGTACAACAGCATTTACACTTTTAGAGGGCGTATCAGTAGCTTGGGCTAAGTCATACGACAGCGTTATGAAAGATTATTTAGAGATTGTATTAAAAAATAAAGGAGACGATTTAAATGAAAGTGCTTGAATTATTTGCTGGGAGTAGATCATTTGGTAAAGTAGCAAAAGAATGTGGGCATGAAGTGTTTAGTATAGATTGGAAAAATTTTGATGGGATAGACCTATCTATTGATATTGGAGAACTAAAAATAGATGATGTTCCTTTTATCCCTGATATTATTTGGGCTTCACCTGACTGTACTACATATTCTATTGCAGCAATAGCTACGCATAGAGTGGAAGATACTTATGCCCCAAAGACAGAGTATGCAGCTAAATGCGATTTAGTAAATACACACTGGCTATCACTTATAGAGCAATGGCTAGAAATAAACCCAAACCTAGTCTATTACATCGAAAACCCAAGAGGCGCACTTAGAAAGATGGACTTTATGAGTCATCACCCACTAAGACACACTATTTGGTATTGCCAATATGGAGATGATCGAGCAAAGCCTACTGACATTTGGACTAACAACTCAACATGGAAGCCTAGAAAAGAATGCCATAACTTTAGAGGTGGGATAGTACACTGTCATCATGAACCAGCCCCAAGAGGTAGTAGGACTGGTACGCAAGGACGGAAAGGTAGTTATGAGCGTAGTAGGTTGCCTTATGAGCTATGCTTAGAAGTATTACAAGCTCCTATATTTCCAGTAAGCAAAAAACAACAAAAACAACGTGGAGTATTATTCTAAAACATAACACACTTTATACTTAATTAAGCTAAAACAGTGTACTATTTTAAATACTAATGGAGGTGAAGAAGATGGACGAAGATTCTAAATTTTTGGAGTTGTTGCGTTTAAATGTAAACGACAAAACAGAGAAAAAAAAGACTGGCAATACACAGCTAACTTATTTATCTTGGAGTTTTGCATGGAGTGAATTTGTAAAAGTTTACCCTACTGCAACATACGAGATAGTAAAAAATGAAAGTGGTTTGCCGTACTTTAGCGATGTAAGCGGTGCAATGGTTTATACCAAAGTAAAAGCGGGTGGTATTACTCACGAAATGTGGTTACCAGTAATGGATGGCGCAAACAAAGCAATGAAGCAAGAGCCATACTCATACAGCGTTAAAGGGTACAACGGAGGGGCTGACGTTGTTAAAACAGTATCGGCTTATACAATGTTCGATATTAACAAAACGGTCATGCGCTGTCTTGTAAAGAACCTTGCAATGTTTGGGCTTGGACTTTATATCTATGCAGGTGAAGATTTGCCAGAGGGTGAAGAAGAACCAAAAGCACAGCCACCACGTAAAATAAATCCTATTGAGATTGAAAACTTAATGGCTTTAGTTGATGAAACACAAAGCGACATTGAAAAAATGTGTGCGAATTACAAAGTAAAAATTGTCGGTGATTTGACTATCACTCAGTATCAAGACGCTATTAAAAAGCTTCAAGCAAAAAAGGGTAAGTGATGATTAGTAAAGATTTGTTTGTGGCAGTAATGCCAGAAGCACAACGATTATTGAATCAAGATGGTTATGAGTTTGAAACTTTTCGTTTTGATGATTATGACAATACTATTCGAGCAACTATCTCAAAAATAAATGGGTATGTTTGTGACTATGGAACTGGGATACATTGCCCAGTTAATATTAATATCTATGAATTAGCTCATAAATGTAAAGAGTGGGCGTTTAATGAAGGATACTCTATATTAATTGATATTCTTGGAATTGACAACTATCAAATAAGTATGGAACAGCTAAAAGATGGAAAACCTGCTTATGTTAAAGATTTATATAATACTACTGAACCAAAAGCCATATTTCTAGCTTGCCAATGGATACTAGACAATAAGGAGACAAAATAATGGGACTTTTAAAACAATACGTAACTGCGTTAGAAGATGCGGAAGTCGGAGAAATTGCAGTTATCCTAAACGCTAAGGCTGAAAAAGTAGGGGCTAATGCGTGTGCTGATTATATCGGCTTTGCAATCGGTAACTTAGAAGCAGGTATTGAGCGTATCGACTCACAAATTAAACTCATGCAAGAGATCAAGGCACGAGCTAAAGAACAGATCGAAGTTATCAAAGTAGGGACTTCAAATTGGCTATCTGATAATGGCATTGATAGAATCGAAGGCGATATTATCTCATCCGTAACAGTGCTAGAAAAAGTACCAACACAAAAAGTAATTATCGAGGATGAGAAACTAATAGACGTATCGTTCTGCAAGTTAGTAGCCGATACAACGCTGATTAAACAAGCGATTAATGAAGGGCAAGAGGTCAAAGGCGCACGATTAGAGGTTACGCATAACGAAAGCTCAATACGGTTAAATAAGAAAAAAGTTAAAGTTGTTGATGAGTTAGGTTTTTAAAATGGCAACACGAAGCGTAAATCAAAATAGTCTTTATCACTCACTATGCAGTGAGCTAAAGGCATTTAAAACGCTTTATATTTGGGATGGACGTTTTGCAGAACATGGGTATCCAAACCCATTTCAAATTAACCCATCGCCATTTTGTTACGATACATTTCGAGAGCTTATAAAAGCGGTTGATTGGTCATATCCTAAAGACGATCAAGGCAGACCGTTATCATCGGCAAAGATAAGCGTTGAAAATATGAACAGCCATATAAATTTCTTAGAGTGCTTATTAGTTGAAATAAAAGAATAATACATTTAATACTTAATTAAGCTTATTTAGTCTATAATTGTTTTACAAGATACGGAGGTTAAAGATGAATACAGATGGAAACTTAGCTGCGTTAAATCGTTACGAAAAACAGATGGAAAAAAACGAAAAACAAGCAGAGTATGAAATTAAAGAATTTAGTGACTCAATGGATGAGCATATTGATGATTTAATCCATGCTTTCAATGTGCATTGTAAGTCAAGCAATATCAACCGTAATGAGTTGAAAGAAATTTTACTTGAAGATCTGGAGAATGGGATATGAAGCAAAAACTACAACAGTTTGAAAATTGGTTCTATAAAATAGCGGAAAGGATTTTTTGATGAAAACAAAAACACTATCGCAGTTCCTTCGTGACTATTTCAAAGACAGCGACCAAATTCTAGTCAATGCTAAATGGCTTCAATCAAAGATTATCGAAGCGGTAAACACTGAAAGAACCATGAAGAATAAAATAAGTGAGCTTCAAGCGCAAGTCGATCGGTTCAGCATTAAAATTGATTCGCTAACAGCTGAACGTATGATTGCAGAGTTACAAGCAAACGAAGTCTATAAACTAGACATAAAGGCTTAACATGAGTAGCTGGAAACAATTACTAATTGAAGCAATCGGGCTATTCATAATAGGGCTAACTTTAGCATACACATTTTTAGGAGGATTTGAGAAATGAACGAAAAAAACATGGTTGATATGCAGAAACATATCGAGGCGTTAAGAACTGATAATAATATTTTGATTAATAATATTGTCAAAAAAGAAACAATGCTACACAATAAGTCAAAACAGTTCCGATATATGATTGGAGGGTTTATTATCGTTCTAGCTTTTTTAGGAGTATGGATTAATGCTTTATATTACGCAAATAATCTTTTAGCTATTGATAATAAAACGAAAGAGAACTGGAAGCAATCGGCAATCATTTTAGATGAAAAGTACAACGATTGTCAGGATGATATTTCCTATGTAAAGCATGGCATGGAAGAGGCTTTAAGTAAAGGCTTCATTCAGAAAATGCCTCCACAGATGGTAAAGGTTGCGTGATGACACGAGCGCAATGGGCTAAAAGGAAAATCAAACATAGTAATATCACGAACCATCATTTTTGGGATAAAACTGAAAAAACAGATAGAGAATTATGGGTAGAGTGCTGGTGCGCAGTAGCTAGTGCATCCGATTGTAAAACGCCTGAAAAAGCCAACAATTGGGCTGACAAAGCTATAAAACAGTTAAACATTGGTAGCAAATGACTCAAAAAGAAATTGACTCACTATTTGAAAGTGTTAAGATTGAAAGCGGTTTTGATATGAGATTAATAGTCGGAAGATTCACGCAAGGCTATGCAATCCCAAAAGAGATAAAAGACCTTTTGGAGGACGTAATAGCGGAAGCCTACATATTGGGCAAGAAAAGTAAAACAAATTAAGGGGATAAAATGTTTAACAAAGCAATTCTAGTTGGCAATCTAACAAAAGATATCGAGTTGCGATACTCACAAAACGGTTCAGCAATCGCAAACACAGCAATCGCAACTTCAAGAAAATTCACCGTAAATGGTGAGAAAAAAGAGGAAACGTGTTTTGTAGACATTACGTTCTTTGGTCGTAGCGGTGAAGTAGCAAATCAATACCTACGCAAAGGCTCAAAGATACTCATAGAAGGTCGTTTAAGCTTTGAACAATGGGTTGATAAGACAAGCGGACAAAAGCGTTCCAAGCACTCCGTTATCGTTGAAATGATGCAAATGCTTGATAGTAAAAATAATGGTGAAAATAACAGCGGTGGTTATGCGAATGGTGACGTACCAGTTGATTACACAGATCAGCAAGGTAATAGCACTGGAAGTGGGTCATATCAAAAGCCATCGCCTGTAAAAATGCCGGAAAACAATCTTCCTGAGATTGATATTAACGAATCTGATATACCGTTCTAGGAGGAACAAATGACATTTTTAGTATTTTTAACAAGCGCATGGCGTAGATATGACCCGACAGAAGGTTTAATATATTGGGGAACTGTTCCAATAGATTTATTTATAATCGCAGTAATAGCAAATATAAAATAAAGGAGGATAAATGAATGAATACATCCCCCCTATTCTAATTAAAGATTTAGGGTTAAAAGAAGGAAAAAACTCAAAGAACAAAAAACGCTATGGACTATATAAGTGTTTTTGTGGCGAACCATTCGAGGCGTATACCAATAACATAGCAATCGGTGGCACTAAGTCATGCGGATGTTTGCGGAAGAATCGTGGTAAAAAATGAAAGATAAAATGAACAAAATACACCACATGGACTGCTTAGAGTTTATGCGCAGTGTGCCTGATAAATATTTTGATTTGGTACTTACTGACCCACCATATGGGCTAGGTAATAAGCTATTGGTTGGTGGTAAAAAAGGAAATGTAGTTGATTTTGGAAAGAAGTTTGAAAAGACAGCATGGAAAGATGAATTACCACCGCAAGAGATATTTGATGAGATTTTTAGAATAAGCAAAAATCAAATTATTTGGGGAGGTAACTATTTTAATCTACCACCAACTAGAGGAATATTATGTTGGGATAAAAATATCGGTACTCCACACAACTTCTCACATTTTGAATTAGCATGGACTTCTATGGACAGACCAGCGTTTAAGCATCAAAGAACTAATGACCAAAATAAACTTCATCCTACAATGAAGCCTTTAAAGCTAATGGAATTTTGTTTAGATTACGCAAGAGTAGAAAAAGGGCATAAAGTGTTTGACCCATTTATAGGAAGCGGTACAACGGCAGTGGCGTGTCAATCATTAGGTTTAGATTGGTGCGGTTGTGAACTAGAAGCCGATTACGTAGCAATAGCAAATAAACGCTTAGAAGCAGTGCAGGGGAGTTTGTTTTAATGGCAAAGTACCGCAACGTAAAAACAAACGGATACGACTCAAAAAAGGAAAGTGTACGTGCTAATGAATTAAAACTCTTAGAACGTGCAGGTCATATCACAGAGTTATGTGAACAAGTTATATTCGAGCTACAGCCGTCTTTTAAATGTAATGGCAAAACTGAACGAGCGATCAAATATATTGCAGATTTTATATACTATAAAGATGGAGATTTTGTTGTTGAGGATGTTAAAGGATTTAAAACTGACGTTTATAAAATGAAGCGCAAAATGTTGCTTTTCAAATATCCCGACATAACATTCATAGAAACATGAAACAATGCGCAAAATGCACAGAGCCTAAGCAAGAAAGCGAATTCCCAAAGCGAGGCGTAGCATTACGTGCTCAATGTAAAATGTGTTACTACACCGATAAAAACGCTAGACGAAGAAAGCAAAGCAAACAAGAGCGCATTGAAAGAATACGTGTGGCGATAAATAGCATTAAAGTATTAATACTTAATTAAGCTAAAATGTGATACTATTTTAAAATATCAATAACAGGTGGATGAGATGATTAGTAAAGAATTACTTAGTAAAGTATTAGGCATAAATGTACATAAAGTAGAACAAATTGATACATCAACTATATATTATGAATGGGATTACCTATCATATGAGATCAACGGTACTGATATTAACATCTACGAACTAGCTCATAAGTGTAAAGAGTGGGCGTATGACAATAATTGGTTTATATATGAGCGTAAAACACCTATTGGAACTTATGAGTACTCAGCACTTAATAGAGATGGAAGAATTTCACCATCATACAATGACTTATATATTTTGTGCCAATGGATACTAGATAATGAATAAAGACTACAAAACAATACGAAAGCTAGTAATACGCTCTTTCATGTGGTCGTTAGCGTTTGAGCTTAATAAAACAGTAGGCGAAGATTTATCACTACCGATTATGAAAAAGTTATCAGCTATGCAATCAGTATCATCAATCGTTAAAATAATGCTCCAAGAGTGCAAAAAGCATAATAAGATAGTAGATGATATAGAGCAAATAAAGATTGATGTTTGGAATGAATTAGCAACATTTTACAAAGAGGAAGAGATAGTTGCAAACGTACCCACAATGATAGAAACTCTATTTTATAACGAGTACGAGTGGCTATCAAAGATTAAGAACCTAGAAAGCAATATCACACGGATGGCTTTTTTGGCTATCGAAGATGACGTTAAGCCAAAAGTAACACGGATAGTAACCGATCAATACAACGATATTCTATCTAAGCACGTATATAGATATTTAAAGGGGAGCGAATGAAAACATTATATATGTTTAAAGAATTACTGTCTAGAATGACAAAAAAAATACATGATAAGTGTTCTATTGTATTTAGTTTTGGTGAGTTACAAGAAGCAATACAAGAGTTAGAAGCCATACAATCTAAAATCCAAGAGCTTGAAGCACGTATTGCACAGTACGAAGAGTTTTATATTAGTCGTAATGAAGCACAACGCATTCAGGAGTCTAATACTAAACTAATGCTTAATAAAATCAAAGAGCTTAAATTAATCATCAAAGGCAAAGACGTAATCATAGAGTCAATGGCGCAGGGTAAGAGCTGTAATGGGTGTTGGTTGGAAAATGAGGATAGAGTTAGATGTATGTCTTTTGGAGTAGTATGTATTAGACACCTAAATTATCATCCTGACCTATATAAACCAAAAGAAAATCAAGATGTTAAGTAAAGCTGAACAACTCAAGCGCCATGCGCCATTAAAGCAAAAGCCGTTTATAGATAAAAAGTATCTAGCACACCTACACAGTCAGCCTCAAAAATGTTTTGTATGTGGTGGTAGTAATAAAATTGAAATTCATCACATCAAACTCACGTCAAGCGATTTAAAAGATGATAGGCTAGTGATTTGTTTGTGTGGTGAAGAACATCACCGAAACGGAGAGCTAAGCCCACACGGTAACCCCAAGAGATGGAGAGAAACATATCCTATCGAAGTACAAAGAGAATATGCACAAAAACTTTACACTGAATACAAAGGGGAATAGATGAAAGAGCTTAAAGCGTTAGAGATATTGAGAAAACAACGTAGCTATAAAAATGAAGAACTAGGTGGAATATTAACACATGGGTTACGGACTGCGTTTTTAGTTTATGAAATATCAGAAATTGACGAAGCCATCGCAGAACTCGAAGCACCTAATACGTGTGAGTGGAAACTTGAGGATGATTTATATCACGGTAGCACTGTTTATAATTTCGATTGTGGGTATTCTTATGTCACGTTAGAAGGAAGTTTAAGAGAAAATGGCGTTAATTTCTGCCCTTATTGTGGTGGGTTAGCTGAAGAAAAGGTACAATAATGACATATCAATTATATTGTAAAGACATGAAGAAGTTTAAACAAGTTCCAATGTCAGAAGAACAATTTAATATTATGATGAATATAGGAGAGGAGCGAATAGAGCCTCTTGTAATTACTCCACGTAATCAAGCTAAACCTATGAAACCTACAATGGATAACCATAGCAAGATTAAAAATGTAATAAAGCGCATACGCCTCCCAAAGCAGGAATCGGAACTTAAGCCCAAAAAAGAACCGATTAAAAAAGAACCAAAGAGTAATAGGGCAAAAGCAACTGATTTAAGTGGGCTAACTAAAGAAGAAAAGATAGCGCACCATAAAGCAAAATCATTAGAGCGGTATTATGCAAAACGATCGCCAACAGTACGGGTAAAGATGACCGATGAAGAACGAAAGAAAAAGCGTTACGAGTATGAGAAGTCACGACGTGAGAAGATGAAGGCAGAAGGCACGTGGAAGCGCAAACCTCTAACAGAAGCACAAAGACAACAACATAAGGATTATAAGACGCAACAGCGTAGAGAACAAGGAATTATGCCACGTACCAAAATGTCACCCGAAGAAAAGAAAGCCAAGTTATTACAGCAGTCTAAGGAATGGCGACAACGGTGTAAAGAAAAAGGGATAAAGCGAGTTTTAACCGATGAACAGCGTGAGAGATATAACGCCAATTATAGAGCGAAAGCACAATTAAAAAGGGAACAAAATGCCACTAATTTATGAAACACTACAATACAACGAACTAAACATGGAAAAAGCTCTAGCAGAGTATGGCGAAGAAATTGGTAAGTCAGCTATTACAGTAGCAACAAAGTATAACGTACCAGTAATGGAGCTCCACCGAGAATACGCCAAACTTATGGCGAGAAAAGATTAGTTTTATAAAATAAAAGAGTATAATGTAATACTCAAACCAAAGGGGTAGCAGAGTGGATATTGTCGATAAGTTCTATTTAATATGTGAGCTGTTCGATGATGACCTATATGCTGTATCTTTGGAGCTAAAAAAGAATGGGGTGAAAGGAAGACCATCAAAGGTCATGAAAAACATATCTAATTTATTTTTAGATAAATACATCATACAGATAGATACTATGTATTTACAGAGGATAAGCAATGAACCCACAATCACTACTCAACAAGATTGAATACCTAGAAGCTACAATACAGTCAATGCGTGACAATGCAATATATGACGCTAGACTCATTCAAGAGTTGGACTTTAAGATAGCTAGGCGTGATGTGATAATCAGATTCTTAGTTACTGGCAAAGCTGATGAAGTCGGTGAGCCTATTGTGAAGGAATCGTAATGGCGCTAACTCAAAAGCAGGAGAACTTCTGTTTAGCATACATAAAGACTGGTAATGCTAGTGAAGCATATAGACAGTCATATAATGCTGAGAAGATGAGTGAAAAGCAGATATGGGAAGAGTCAAGTAAACTTAATTCTAACCCAAAGGTAGCCCAAAGGGTGCAAGAGCTGAGAGATAAAGCAGAATCTAAGGCTATTATCACACTTGAACAGCGTAAAGAATTACTCAGTAGATTCGCATGGGAAGAAGAAACAGATAAGTCTATTAAGGCTATTGACTTGCTAAATAAGATGGATGGTATCTACATTCAAAAGAATCAAACTGAGCTTAGCGGTACAGTCGGTGTTACATTTCAAATAGATTTAGGGGATGATAATGGATAAAATATCTAAAAATGATTATCAAATTAAAGTTGTTGGGATGGAGTATAAACTTTTCATGGTATATAAGGAAATTAATTCTAATTGGGATTTAGTTGGATGCTCTGAAAGTTACGAAGTTATAGAGTATATGCTTGAAAAGAATATGGAAATGAGAAATAAGGCATTAGCTTTTAATGAAAGTAATTAAATACAAAGCTCAACCAACTGTTGCTAAGTATATTAAGCAAGATGGGTTTGTATCGCTTATCGTTGGTCCAATCGGTTCAGGTAAAACCCTTGGGTCAATTATTAAGTGGCAAAAGTTAATACACGAACAACAGCCTAGCGCTGATGGCATACGATATACACGGACAGTAGTAGTTCGTAATACCTATGCTGAGTTAAAAGATACTACAATCAAGTCGTTTGCTGGGTGGTTCGG
>Ga0316626_10000193_pt1 | contig 21843 bp, 10 predicted proteins | sample OWC_Aug_T1_C1_D5_FD_207656 | JGI IMG/M metagenome (GOLD analysis project Ga0316626, IMG submission 207656) | Wetland soil microbial communities from Old Woman Creek delta, Ohio, United States - OWC_Aug_T1_C1_D5_A | ecosystem: Environmental > Terrestrial > Soil > Wetlands | place: USA: Ohio...
GGGGTGGCTGTTTTCTGTGCCGCCACCACCACCTTCATCAGTCCCCCCTCCCTCTCCCATGGCGGTTCTCGCCCCTACTCGCGCCTTTTGCGTTGCGCTCGCGCCATCGGATGCTGCCGACCCACGGATTCCCGTCTCCGTGGCCGCTGTGCACATGTCGGGGTTGCTGACGGGCGCGGCCGAGTCGTGTGCCGATGATTCGACCGTCATGCCACTGCACAGCGAGGACATTCCAGCGACGGCCTTTCGTCAGGCGCTCTCGTTTTGCGAGGGCTCCATCAACCACGCGCCCAATAGTGCCGCCCGTCATGCGTGGCAGCGCCAATTTCTGGTCAATTTCGAGACGCTGGAGTTGGTGGCCGTGATCCTTGCCGCCGACTACATGCTGATTACGGAACTCACGATCACGGCCACTGCCGTCCTACACGACCGAATCCATGGCAAGGATGTGGCGGGTCTGCGCAGCGTATTTGGCCTGCGGAACGATCTGACCCCCGAGCGGCAGCGCAGTCTCGTGGCTGACTATGGCTGGGGTGACGACCCCGCCTTTTGACGTGTCTGCGATGCCATACATCATGTCTATAGGTTCCGTATGGGGGGGAGGGGATAGAGTTATTTGGAGGAGAACTGTTGCTCGTAGCGCACCAGTTTGGCAATGCGCAGGTTGATCAGGCGAGGCGCGACGATGAGCATGGCGTAGAGGAGGTAGCCGCTGGCAAAGACAAAGTAGGCGGCACTGCGGATGATAAAGTCGGCGATGAGGAAGAGGAGTTTGGCCGTGGCGAAGACGGGGGCGAATTTGAGCAGGACGGCCACGAAGAAGAGGGCGGCAATGGTGAAGACGAGGAAGATGAAGCTACAGGTCCAGTGGCCACTGTAGAGGACGCGATTGCCGGCAAAGTCGACGCCGTCCCAGCGGCTGAGCCACTGCTGGACAAAGCTGCTCCCAATAAAGGCGCTGAGTGGGAAGGGCATGTTGCTTGGCGTGCGCAGGTACGTTAGCCACGAGGGCGCCAACTGCAGGAGCAGGAAGACGGGTGCGTCGAGCGGCGTGCTCCAGCCAAAATCGCGCCGACAGTTGCCCACCTCAAAGTAATTCTGCCAATTGCTGCAGCTGTTGCAGTTGCTATTGTTGTAGTCGGCCTGGAGGACGAGACCGGCACCCCAGACGGGACACTTGGGCCAGAAGACTTCGGTGATAAAGTGAATGCCCGCCTTGGTGACGAGGGCCGGGGGAATGGCAGGGGCGCATCCCAGCGACCAATTGAGCGACAGCGACATGGTGATGGACGCGACGAGCGTGAAGAGGCCCACGCCCGTGAAGCTGACGATGAAGCTCGCCGCAGTAGGCGAGTAGATGGAGATGGCCAATAGGATGACGGCGATCACAATGTTGATCAGGATGGCCTGGCCAATTGAGAAGCGGATGGACATGCCGCTGAATTCGTCGTAGCGGTCGCACTTGAGCACCAGTTTGTAGATGTAATCCAACCACCCGATGAGCGTAATGAAGAAGTCCGTCGTCGTCGACGACGCATGGAGGCCTCCCGCCGTGCTGGGGCCCGCCGCTGCCGACGACGAGAGATGGCCAACGGCACGCAGGAGCGGCGAGGGCTGGGACAGTGCCCATCCGGCAAACGAGTCCAGGTCCACGGACACCTTGGCGGGCAGCCCGGCCGCGGGGAATCGCGACTCCGGGGCCACGTCGGCCAGCGCCACGCCATTGTAGATGGGCGTCGAGTCGAGGAGGTTGGTCTGGCCGATAATGGTGTTGATAAAGGCCATGGTGTCGTCGATCAGGGGCTGGGCGTCGCTGAAGCCAATCTTGTTCGGGATGGGATCGTCAATGTAGTTGACCGAGGGCCGGGTGTACGAGGGGAAGCGCACGTCGTTAACTGGCGAATTGCCGACGCGCACAGGAATGGACCGATCAAGGAGGTAGTTGCGCGTATCGAGGTAGTCGGCAATCACATAGTCGAGGCGCTGCACGGGCTGCGGCGACGAGCTCATGAAAAAGTCGAGCGGCAGCTCCGCCTGCTGCAGGTAGAAGCCATAGAACTGGTCGACGAAGAAGCACTGTTGGCAGAGGTCCAAGTTGTCGCTGCGGCAGAGGGCCGGGTCGATCGTCACGTTGGCGCCCCGATAGATGCGAATGCCCGCCGCATCGAAATTCGCCGGCGCCAGCGGGGCAAAGTTGACCCACAGCTGGTGGAGTCGCTGCAGCTTCTGGGCGCGCACCGAGGGCGTCGCCACCGCAAGTGACTGCCGCAGGGAGGCGAGGCCCGCCATACGGCTGCGGAAGGTGTTCATCACGCGCGTCAGCGCCTGTGTCTTGGCCATTCGATCCCAGAAGGAGGTGGGCTGCTGTGCCAGCTCGCTCGTCCACGCCGCATAGCCAGGATCACGCTGGCTTACCGTGGCCATGCGCGCCACTCGCGCGGCGTTGCTGCCACCCGCCAGCTCCCACACGACAGACGTGGAGATGGGCGGCGTGCCGTAGACGGCGCCCGTGGCATTGGCGTAGGCGCGACCCGATAGCATCTCCAGGCCCACGCGCCAGAGGCCGCCCATGCCAGTGGCAAAGGCGGTGACCAGACGCAGCGGTACCTCGGCGGTCGATCGTTTCAGGCCGGCCGCCGACGTGTCGCCCATGGCGATGGCCTCCGAGAAGGCGCCGAGGACGCGGTAGGTGCCCGTCATGATGCGCGCGCCGCCGTGGACGACGCGCATCAGCGACAGCTTGAGGTCCGTGTTCATCGATGTGGCCGTCTTGACGTCGAGCGAGCGCTGGTACTCCTCCTCGAACAGCTTCTGCGTCGTGAGCGTGTTGCGCGTCACCGTGTAGCCTTGCGCATCCTGCTCGGTCACAACGTCGTAGAGGATGGGCATGGACGCCAGCTGGCGATCAATGGCGTTCATCACCACCTGGGTCACGTCGGCGGCGCTGAGGCGGTTGCGCAGCTGGAGGATCGCCCGCGCCATGGCCTTGGTGCGCACGACGCCGGGACTGTTCGATTCAATGTAGACGGCCGCGCCGCTGTCGGCCGTGGCACCCACCTGGCGCTTGCGTACGGGCGCGCCCGATGCGGAGGTGCCCAACACGGCATCGACGTACTCCTCAAGGGGCGGCGGCTCGGATGTGTTGCTGGCGGCCGTGCGCAACGCCAGGTTGGCGCGCGCCGAGAGGCCATAGTAGGCCGCCTGGAGGGACGCCTGCTTCTCGGGACTGGTGAGATCGACGGGCGTCATCACCGCGTCGCGGTCGCGCTCACGCACCGCCGACATGGCCTGCATAAAGTTGTAGGCGAGCGGCAGGCCCACGCGCAGGGGGTTGGCATCGCCCGACAAGATCTCATCGGGCACCCAATCGAGCGTTCCATTCACCGCCGTCGCGCGAACATGGGTCATGATGGCGCGCGTGTCAATGCACTATGGGGGTGAGCGAGGAGGGCGGGGAAGAGCAAGCGCACCTTTAGGGTGGCCACCTGGAGTTCAGGGTTGAGGCTGGCGTAGGGCAGACCCATGGCGCCGGCGAGTTCCATGGTCACGTTGCACGGGGCAATGGTCGTGGTGCTGGCGCCGGCCGAGGCCGTGTTCGCCTGCGCCATGGCACTGGGCTCAAATATGCCGGGCCAGAGGACGAGGCCGGCGAGACAGTAGGCCGCCTCATAGGCCTCGGCGCGGGTGAGGTTGTTGGCCGTCGCCGCGGGCTCGAGGGCGTCCATGCGAGCGGCGCAGGGGTGGGCGGCAGGCCAGCTGTAGCTGCCCGAGGCGGGCCAGTCCGCGGCAAAGTACTGGTACGTGTGTCGGATGGGCAGGTCAGTGCCGACGGCGCGCTTGTACTGGGAGGCGTCCGTGCCAAAGCCACACCAATTGTTATTGTCGCACTTGAACGTTTCGGCGCCAAAGACCACATTCCACGCGGTGCACATGCAGATGGCACTGATGAAGAACTCCATGATGGCGAGCAGGATCGGATAGATGAGGTCATTCCAGAGGTCGATGAAGAACTGGATGAGCGTCTGTGCCAGCTTGCTAAACTGGCCGCTGAACAGGTAGGCGATGAAGAGGACGACGAATTTGATAATGTCGACGGCAAAGTTGACGACGGCCTTGAGGACGCCGAGGAGGGCCTTCACGAGGGGCTTGAAGAAGTTGAACATGGGCCCCTGGCAGATCTCCAGTTCCGGTCGGTTGCCCGAGACGCCGCATGCGATGCAATCAATGAGGCCCAGAATGGCGAGGAGGGTGGACGAGAGGCGCTCGAGGATATCACCGAGCACGCTCTGGAGGAGTTGCCAAAAGCCCGTGCCCAGAGTCCAGGTGCCCGAGCCGTTCTGGATGGCCAGGTTGATCTGATCGATGACGCCCGAGCTGATGGTGAAGAGGAGGAGGACGGCGCGCGAAAAGGTGCAGGTGACGTCCTGGGCGCACACTTGTGTCGATTGGCACTGTCGCATGTTGCGGGGATCGTAGTCGATGAGGCGCGCCACCTGGGGCCCGCGGAAATTGAGCGGCGGCAACTCAATGTCGTCGGGATCGGTGGCCGTGGGCACGCCATAGCCGAGGCGATCGACGCGCTGCGATGAAATGACAATGCACTCGTGGCCCACATTGTCATTGAAGATGTCGTCGCAGCCCGGGTGGAACGTGTTGATCAGGCGCAGGACGGGCACAATGTACTTCTCCATGTCAGCGGCGTGATTGGGGTTCAGCTGGTAGTTCGGGGCAAACTTGTCGGCGTCGCCAATGTACGTCTGATTGTAGAGGGTCCAGAAGCTCTTGCAGAATCGGTACTCGGGCTCGTTGAACTTGAAGAAGAACGAGCACTGCCGCGAGAACACATTGCCATAGTAGGTCTGATTGAGGACGTTGAGGACGACGTCGATGCGCTGGCCGGAATAGATCTGGCGCTCCGAGAAGCGCCCGAAGCATTTGGTCGCGGTGAACAGCGGGTCCTCTATGGTGCGGAAATACAGCTCGCGCTCGGGTCGGTAGCGCTTCATGTAATACACGTTGAAGGTCGCGGCGAGAAACTCGCGCAAAAAGGCCGTCGCTCCACTGGGTGGTGCCCCTATGGGATCGGACACCGCGATTTGATCGATATATGGCATGAATCCCACGTCCGTGTAATTGTCGGGCTGTGCGACCAGATCGGTGAGGTAGGCGCGGAAGGTGCCATGATTGGTCCAGGCCAGGGCGCGACCCCAGAAGTCACACGACGGGAAGAAGCAGTCGAGCAGCCGGTGGCCATACATGAGGGGCATGGCGGGCGGATCGCAGGCCATCAGACAGGAGGCATTCCGGTTGTAGTGCGGTTGGAGACAGTCGCAGCTGCTGCCCGTCCCATTGGGAGGCATGTAGTCGACGAGATTATAGGTGCAAATCTGATCGACGACGCCCGTCGAATTGTCCGACGTATTAAAGTAGCGTGGCGGCGGGAAGGCGTTGGGGGGCATCACGGTATCGTCGTCCGGGTAGCTCGCAATACACGAGTTGGCACTAGTGGCCGAGTTGCAGGCGGTGTAGGCCACATTGTAGCTCATGAGGTACCAATCCATGAGGAAGACGCCGGCCGGCTGTGCGACGCCCATGTCCGCCAGGTACTTCATGGCCGAGTGAATGCGCGTGCCATTGGAAAAGATACAGTCGTTGACGATGCGCACGATCGTGTTGCTGGTTAGGCCATTGCCAATGAGGCCAGCGCCAATGTATTCCTGGGCGGCGATAATGTCGCGAATGTCGGCGCCCGCGAGGCGATTCTTAAAACCAGTCCAGGCATTGGCCACATTGACGTCGCCTGGTGCGAGGATTGACGGAATGGTATCCATGAACGCGGGAAACGCGCACTGCATCGTGGGAATGGTGGCATAGTTGGTCGACGCGGGATGGAAAATCTCATTGGCGCGCTTGTTGAGCTTGGCCGTCGCAACGGTACGGAAAAACTCCAAGCTCTGGACGACCGTCTCGCTGGGGTCCGTGTAAATCTGGCCCCAGGGTAGCGGCACGCCAAACCACCACAGGGTCGCAGGCGTCGAGAGGAAGCGGCGGAAGGTGCTCATATTGGTCAACGAGATGGCCGTGCCGGGCAAGGAGGGCAGATCGCCAAAGCACTGGAAGGGCAGGCCCGCCAGGCCATATTGCAGAGGAAAGTCCTCCTTGGGCAGAACCGAGGGACCCATGCATTCGAGGGCGCAGGGATGCTGCATCGTGGCGAGCGTGGTGAACTCGAGCGAGCCCAGTGCGCTGCAGTTGCAGACCACGGAGCTGTTGCCACCCCATGCCTCGCCCGACTGCGTGCAAAAGTGGACCACCTGGCGGCTGGCGTTGACGACGGGCGGGCGATTGCCAATCTGGAAGAGATCCGGTTGGACGTAGGGCGGCCGACCGTAGCGCGCATTCGTGCCAGAGCCACAGCTAAACGTGTAGGGGAAGATGCTGCCAATGAGCGAGCCCGCCTGGCAGAGGGCGGCATCGAGGTCGGCCAGCGTGTCCTTGAGGGCGGGGATGCGCACGGACGTGACCAGGTTGGGCAGTGGGAAGGAGGCCAGCAGGAACTTGAGCAGGTAGGCCACCTCAAAGACAAAGCCGCCGGCGGCCAGCAGCACCAGCTCCAGGATGTTGCCGAGGTTGCACTGGAAGGAGAGCTTAAAGTCAATGGCGCCATCGATATTGTAGAATTCGCAGTTGGCCGCCGGCGGGTCGCCAAAGCCAACGACGTCGAGTGAGTAGAGGATGCGCTTGAGGGCGTCGCCGAGGATGATAATCTGCCAGAAGAAGCTGTCGAAGGAGAGGTCCTTGAAGGTCGTCACGTCGGGATCGAACTGGATGAGCTCGCTAATGTAGCACAGCAGCTTCGTCATAAAGTCGACAAACTCGGCCAACGCCCGGTAGAGCGCCATGACGGCCGCCGCCACAGGCGCCTGGGGCAGACAGGTGGCGCGCTTCGTCGTCAACGGGAAGGGCTCGACCAAGGGGTCACAGCCCAGCAATTCGGCAATCGCCGCCGAGTGGTTGTAGAGGACGCGGTAGTTCTCGCGCACCGTCGTCACCTCCGTCGTCGCGTTGCAGTAGTCGACGAGATAGGCAAAGGGGTTGTTGTCGGGCGACGGCGTGTACACGTTGACAAAGACGCCATTGATGAGGACTTCGAGGACAATCTGGACGGCATTGGCGGCGATCACGACGAGGTGCGCCACGGGCAAGTACAGCTTGTCGTCAAAGGTGGCCGCCACCTTGCCCAGCGCGTAGCCGCCATTGTCCACATAGTCGAAAATGTAGCCCATCTGGAAGTACTGGATGTCGTCCATGCAGAGACAGCCGCGCGTGATCAGCTTCGTCAGGCCCCAGGTGTTGTTCACCAGGGCGAGCGCGCCGGCGGCCGGCTCGGTGATTACGCGGCTCCACGGCGCCTCGCCGATGCGCACCAGGTACTGCAGACCGAGCACGTCGGACAAGTTGAATGCCGTGCTGGCGGCGCCAAACTCGGGCAACATGGCCGTCTGCAGGGTGGCTGAGACGGTGGGCGTCATCATCGTGGCGGTCGCCATGGAGGAGGAGGTCGCGGCGGGCAGTGAGGCGGTGATAAGGTTGACGAGATCGACGAGCGTGGTGATGAGGAACAGGGCCACATCCTCGGCAAAGTCACCCACGCTGAGGTCGGCGCCCTGCAGTTCGATGATGGCGCGCTCAATCTGGAAGACCTCCAGGTCGCGGATCATGATGAACAGCGCCTGGATAAGGCGCACGGCCGCATTCACCGCGTAGTCGACCGTGTAGTGGAGGCTGAGCTGGGCGGGCAGTTGGAGGGCGCCCGTCCAGATGAAGGAAAAGTAGTCGCAGACGCAGTTGAAGACAATGTTAAAGTCGAAGACAATCTGCGCCACCTTGGCCATGAAGGGCAGCATGTCGATGCGGTCGTCGATGATCGTGGGCGACGAGAGGAAGGTGCCCAGCGAGCTCAGGAGTGCCCCCAGCGCATCGCCCGTGTGCTCAATCACATTGCTGACGAGCTCGGGGCCATTCTCAGTGGCGCACGTTGTTATGGTTCGCCGAACGATGAGGAGAATACTGCCTTGCAGGTTCCAATACAAGTTCCACGGGAAGACGACCATGGAGCCCAGGAAGCGCGCCGCATTCACCAGCTCGAACAGCAGCGCACGCACATCGTAGACGTAGCACATGTCAATCTCGTAGAGACCCTGCTGCACAACGTCGTGGTATTGGATGAAGAGGATGGACACGGCCAGGCCAATCGCCGCAATCACCAGGCGAATAATTTCCGGCGACAGCAGGGCGTCGAGGATCCGGAGCAGCTCCTGCCATGCCTCCTTGATGAGGCCGACAATGGCGCCCAGCTGGCCAAACGCCGGAATGTAAACGATGATCACCGCCGAGCCGCCGCCGCCGTCCTTGCTCTCGCGCAGGGGTGCATACGTCCCGATGAGAATGAGATAGAGGCCAAGGAGCGCCAGGCCATAGAGGATGACCGCGAGGCCCATGCCGGCCAGGGGCACGACCAGGGGCACGTCGCGGATGAACACGCTGGCCGTCTCCATTTCAGTAAAAACCGACTGACTGAGCGCAACACGGCCCCAATACTCCGCACCGCGGCCAACACGGTCATAAGTGACAACGGGGTCATATAAAAAAAAGGTTCGATGCACCCGCGCGGCGTCGTCCATGGTTCGCGTCACCGCCGCCGTTGCTGCGCACCTTCCGAGAGCGGCGCGCCGTGTACGAATTCGTCCGCAGGACGGGAGCCAAGGATGTGCGTCACAGTCGGCAATTGGACTCCTAGTGACCACGGGAAGATTAAAAGCGTTTCTGGTGCGCCCGCGCATAGCCCAGGGGCGTCACAAACGAGGGCGCCGTCGCCGCCATGTCACCATGCTGTGCACACGCCTGACAGCTGGAAAATGGACAGAGGACGGCCGCGCCTTCAGGGGCCGCCGCCTCCCGCAGCATCCGACACGACGGCACGCGCATGGGCTGTCCAGCCTCTTCGACGCGCCGCCGTCGGCCTTGCTCATAGACCACTTGCTGTTGGAAATCGCGCGCGCGCGGATCCGACGCCGCCACCCCAAAGACGTACTCGACGAGCGCCTCCGCCGGCAGCTCTGGTTTGGCGTGCACCAGCCACGCCGCCATTCGCCGCCGATCGTCGTTGACCAGCCGTGTGGTCGCCCGCGCATGCGCCAGTCCACCCGCAATGCAGGGCGGCCAGTGGGTGCCCAGATCCTCAATGTCGCCCTGCAGCGCCAGCGTCGATGGGCCCTCGGGAAACGCCGCGACACTATTGCCAGCGCGGCGCTGATGTCGCGGCCGCAACTGGTCGGCCTCGGCCTTGAGGAGTGTGGCCACGTCGCCGCCCGTCACCCAGGCCACGCGCTGACGCAGCCGCTCGATGTGGTTCACCGACGCGGGCTCTAGCCAGCCGCGACTGTCCGTGTCGCCGCACAGAACGCCGTGGAGGGGCCCGACGACACGATCCAGTGTTTCCCAAACGGCCCGCGGCAGCGGCCCATGGCGCGCCAGCATGTCCTCGTCGAGGTGGCGTGCGTAGCGGTGGCCCAGGACGGCCGTCGTCCAGGCCGTAGCGTCCGTCACCGTAAATTCGGTGCGCGCCGGATTCCACGTGCCCGGCAGCAACGGCGAGGCGGGCGCCGTCCAGGCCTGCAGTAGGGGCGTCGCCGCCGTGACAAGAGTGAACCACTCGGGCGCCGATACGACCCAGGCGCCACCGGCCGTCGGGGGGTGCTCCTGTGTGCGCGCCGCGTGCAGCACCCACTCGAGCTGCACCCAAAATTGACGTCGGTACCGCGGCAGGCGCTGTGCCATGCCCAGGACGACGAGGGGCAACAACATCTCGTGTTCCGCCGCCGAGCCCAGTCGAAGCGTGGCGCGGCTAAACTCCCAGGACACGACGTATTCGCGGCCCAGCGCCAGCAGATAGGCAGCCTGCACCAGCTGTCGATGGTAGAGGGCCAGCGCGTCCCACAGTTGGCCACAATCTGGCGGCGGCAATGGCGGCGACCAGACGACGGTGAAATCGACGCCGGGCGCGAGAATCCAGCGGCCGCGGGCGCGATCAACGACGCCCGCCAGCGCCCCGCGGCCCACGCAAACGCAGCACGCCAGCGGCTCGCCAATGCCCAGCAATAGGGCATGGCCCGCGGGAACGCTGGCGCGAAGGTCGGGGGCAAGCAGCAGGGGGCCGCTGTCGCCCGGCCGCCAGGGAACATGGGGCGCAAACAGTGGCGTAACGGGACACGATGTAGTCTGTTTACACTGATGTAATGCACGCTTAATGGTCCGCATCGCGTCCCGGGTGGGCTTCATCGCGACCACTAGCAAGAGTGAGCATCCGCATTGCCCGCATCAGCTCTTCCATTCTCTGGCGCTTTGCCGGCGGCGTCTCATCCTCGTCGGGCGCAGGTGGCGGAGGCGGCTGTGGCTGTGGCGGCTGCCGTCGTGGAATGGTTGGCGCGGGGTACAGCGGGACGGGCGAGGGCGGTGGCGGCGGCCGTCGTGGCATTGGAGGCAGAGGCGCGGGCGCCGGCGGCGGCACCCATCGTGGGACGGTTGGTGTAAGGGGCAGTGGCGCGGGCGGTGGCGGCTTAATCCCTGGCAAGAGTTGCGGCGAGGGCGTGGGCTCCCGGCGCCGCTTCTCTCCTTGAGGCGGGGACGGCATGGGTAGGCGCGGCGGCGATGGGGCGCGTACGGGCAATCGTCTCGGGCGCGGGTCGTAGATGACCTCGTCGACAATGTCAAAGTCGCCCACGCTGCTTTCTTCGTCGGAGATGACGATTGGATTGAGGGACGCCAAGGTGCGCCGGCGACGCGGCGACGCTGGCGGCGTGGACGGTAAAAAGGGCGATGTCGGCACGGTCTCAGCGGCGATCGGCCGTGATGACGGCGGACGAGGGACTGGCGCAACATCTTCTTCCAGATCCATGGCGCCAGGTGCAGGGCCAATGTCTTCTTCCAGATCCATGGCACCGGGCGCAGGTGGAGGAGGAGGAGGAGGCGGGAGTCCCTCGCGGAGCCGACGCGCCATGGATTCGGCACAAATATGAGACGTTGGGCGCTGCGCATAGTAGCTGGCCGGCGTGCTCAAATCTAGGACATTGGTCTGGGGCGTCAATTGCCCCGTTTGCATCTGCTTATCCAGGGCGACGATCATGGCACGGTCGGCCGCGGGTGCACCCCGAGCGTCATACTCCACAATTGGCGGGAGTGCCGCCTGAGCCAACTCATTCTCGGGGCCGTAGGTGGAGACCCGACGGGGCTTGGCAATTGCTGCAGGCGTGATCAATATGGCCTGCGGTGTGATTCGCGCCAATGTGGTTTCTCGCGTGTCCATGCGCGCCACGGCAATGGCATGGCGTTCCGCATTCACGTACATTTCCGTATCGGCCGCCGCGACGCGCGCGAGTGCCAACAGCTGGCGAATTCGCCTCGGCGTCATATTGCCAACGCCATTGCGCATGTATGCGGCCAGCGTGGAGACATTGGCGACCGCCTTTTGGCCAGGATACATTTCAACCGACGCGAGATAGGTCGTGTATGGCGTGGCGACCACTTGGATACGGGCAGGCGTGGCGTCCACCACACGGAGGGGCAGGGTAGGCAGTGGATCATCAGGAGTGCAGGGCTGGCCCGGGCGCTCGTTGGTATGATGCATCGCGGATACGAGCGAGGTAGGAATGTCGGAAATGTCCACCATGGGCACGAACAGCGGGACTAATTTCTCCAGGTTGCGCACGGGCTGGAGTCCATGGATGGGATTGGGCCGCATGGACGCGGCATCCCACGATCGCTCTTTGCGCGCCAGCGGCATGGCCCACGCGTCCCCTGTCACCCGGTGCCGCAAGAACTGGGGCCAGCCCCCATGGCCGGCCACAAACCAGGGATAGACGACGGGGCGCAGCGTCAGCAATTCTGGCGTCGTGTGCGCCTCTGTGGTGTCGTGTGACATGTCGTAGACGCTAGCAATATGCGCCACGCCCACGGTGTCGACAACCGCCTGGGGGATCCGGATCGGACAGCGATAGAGCCGTGCCACGTCGACGATGAGCATGAGGACGAGACGCCACATGTCGCAGTCATTGGGGTTCGTAATAACCAGTTGGACGCCGGTGATTGAGATGGCACGTGTCTTCTCAGTGCCGAGCTCGCCTTGAATACACGCCAACAGTGCAGGCGGCGAGGCGTCGAGCGATTCCACTGCCACTGCCATGCTGATTCGGCCAATTTCTAATTGCATGGCCGAGGACGGCATCGGCTGCGCGAGTTGCTGCGCGAGCTGTTGCGCGAGCTGTTGCGCGAGCCAACGCTGAAGTTCCGCCATCCGTGTCCGCAGCTCCAGTCCATCTCGTCGATCAGCCACGGTCGGGGAACCGAGATCGATTTCATCGGATGGCAAATAGGTCGCCATGGTCGGGCGGGTGATCAATTGCCAACGGTGGTACGCCCGCATGGCAGGCGACATCCAGACGAGGCTGGCCATGCCGCGCGCATAGGTCGGCGTCGTCTCGCCAATGGCGCACGGAAAGTATGCAAAGGGCGGCGCCCGCACCGAGTCGTCGGCTGGCTCCTGCCGATTGTGGCCGAGATCGCTCCACCCAAATTGGCCGTCGACAACGAGGAACATGGAATAGTGGACCCAGTGCAGGACCAGTACCTGATAGCCATGGCCGCGGGCGCCGTCCGTCTCCACAATGGCCCGCTGAACGGCCTCTAGCAATGCCGCCGTCCGGCCCTCGCCCTGTAATGCGGGCTCCAACTGGAGGTAGTCACCAACGACGACGTGCACCTCGGGGTCGCGGCCCATGTAAATGGCCGGATCCCAGAGCGGCCAATCCGCCTGTTCTAGTCGCGCCCTAGCGTCGGGCATTGCATCCTGGGGAATGGCCGCAATGTGGAATTCGTCCTCGAGGAACGCCTGCAGGCCAATGCGATAAAAGTGAAACGTATTGGCGAGTTTCATCAGCATGTTGGCCGAGAAGACGCGGGGTCCATCAAAGGCCGACACGGGGCAGATCCATAAAACGTCGCGCATGTCCGTGGGGTCGGAGACCATGGCACGCGTCAGTTTCATCATATCATTGAATTCGTTTCTGGTCGTCGTTAGCGCCTGCGTCTGCGTGTCTGCGCGCGCCAATGCCGTCGCCGCCGCATAGTAGTGACAGCGCTCGACGACGTGGCTCTGAAACCAAATGTAGCCCATCATCTGTTGGTAGAGGCCAAGAAGCGGTGTCACCTTGTCATCATAATTGTGGAGGTAGGTGGAAAAATTAAAGGGATACGCCTCCGCCACGTCATATCCAGTCCGAATGCTGGAATACCGGGAGACGTGCGCCACAGCGTCGGCGGCCCTCTTCCAAATCGGTTGCAGCGACTCGCGGTCGACCTCCAGCCCTAGACCCAGGGAAACCATCTCATGCCACCATTCGACCTGGCTACCAATCTCGAACCACCGCGGCCAGCCCGGCAAAACACTGCCTTCCCGCCAGCGCGTAGGTGAACTCGGGGCGATGGCCGCACCACGGGATACACTCTGGATAAACTGGAAATCGCCGCTCAACAAGGCCAATCGCAAATCCGACCGAGCGCGCGGGTATCCTTCTTGCTTCCCCTCCTTTTTCCAGCGGAACGTGGGTGTCTCCTTCTTGTCTACAGGAGGCAGATACGGGTTCAGCGCCGGATCATCCAAGCCCGTTGGCTTCCGTTTGGCAATCGCCTTGGAGAGCGTCGCCTTCGAGAGGACCGTGGACATGGTGGACGAACTGGGACTCTCTGGCGAATTGGATCTTGCCCCCCGCGCACCGACGCGTCCCTCATTTCTTCCTACCCGGGGCATCTAAAAAATCAATGGCCCTCGACGACGCCCGCGTGCTGCTGGGCTTCCCGCCACCCGCGGCCATCACGCGGCCGTCCTACCTGCTGCCGGAGCGCGCGCAACAAACAACCCTCTCGCTGCAGCTGCCCGAGGAGGCGGCGGCGCTCGCACGGCGACTCGACGATCACGTGACGCTGAGCGCCCCGGCAGCGGTCCTGGCCCATCCCAACCTCCTCGGCACGACGACGACCACGTCGGCGCTCGACGCACCCCTGGTCGAGGTGCTGCAGCGCGTGCACGAATCGCTCGGCCGCCTCGCCGCCCGCAGTGCCGCGCAACAACGGCCAGCGTCCGGCGCAACCGACGCGCCGGTGGCCGCCAACCCCAAGATTGCGTATCGGGCGCGCTGCGGGTCGGCGTGCGGGCCCGTCGGCAACTATGACAAGTTTGGCGACACGGCGGCGACGACCCTCTCGGCGGCGCACAGCTACGCGGACTTTTTCCCGCCGCAGCCGCCCGTCATCCAGGGCGCGCCCAGTGTCGATCGCGAATCCTACGGCATGTTTCGCGCCTCTGTCGCCTCCCTGCTGGAACAGCCACAGGGCGATCGGCCGCGCGATGCCCAGATTCCCATGCTCACCAAGGAGGCGCTCGCCAAGTGGCGCCTGCCGCCATTGCCGGGCCAGCGACTGTGTGTCTTTGGCAGCAACTGCCTGATGAACGTGAGCAGCAGCCAGCATGGCTACGTGGGCCGCGAGTTTTGGCCCTTTCCAGTGCCACCCGCGGTGGACGCGCCGCTGCGGCCCTGCGTCGAGGACGAGCTCTATCGGCTGACGATTGAGGCGCAGACCAACCTGAACCAGAAGACGGCGCCCAGTCGCCCCATTGACTACTTCAACGTGATGATTGGGCGCGGCGAGTACGGCCCGCACGCCATTATTCGGCGCACCGTCGATGGCCGCCTGACGGGCGTGAGTGGGGCGGTGCCGCAGTATCACGGCAACATGCGCGTCTACCAGCCAATTCCGCGCGACTACCTGGAGCTCTATGTGAAACAGGGCGGGGCGGCGTCGAGTCGCGGCGTGCCCCGCTTCATGGTGGCCGAGGCCAATACGGATTTTCGCATGGCCTCAGCCGGACCAACAGCTGCGTCGACTTTCTAAAGTTGCGCCCCTTGCTGGGGGGCATGGATCGGCACGTCTGCGTTCCCGCGACGACCCAGGCCGACCACGACCGCACGCTGCGGCTGCTCTGGCAGCGGCCGTCCTCCATTGCCACTTGGTGGCCGCGTTGGCTCGACTACGCCAACGCCGTTCCCTACCCGGTGCTCCTAGAGCGCCTCGTGTGGGGAACCACCAACCAGGCAACGGACGACGACTGCCGCACCACAGAGCGCGCCGAGGATGACGTTGGCTATCGTCTCCCGGCTGTCCGGCTGAGGCGCCTACTTACGCGCCACCTGCCTCGCATCCTACTCGCCCAGGATGACCACCGCGAGCAACTCCACGAGCGCTTCCGTCCCTTTGTGGCGCTCCTCTCCGACGGCCAGCCCGGCGTCGATCCGCTGACGGCCGTCTATCACTGGCTGCTCGAAGCGATGCTCGTGCCCTACGAGATCACCGTTCAGCACGTCTACGCCACGGCGACCACCGACGGCTGGACGCTCTTCATCGCCTACCTGGCCAACGAACTGGGCACGCTGGATGGTCTGCCGAGCGACATGGTCGAGGCCGTCTGGAAGGCGGACCGCGCGCGCCATGTCCTCCTGCATGCCGCCGTGCGCCGCACGGTCGCCGCCGACCTGATTCGCCAGTGGCTGCTGCCGCCGCTGCGCCTCTCGGCCGACGACATTGCCGAGGACGTGGAATACATGGCGACGCTCTGGGCCGATACGCACCTCGACCTGTTGACGACGGCCGTCCGCTATCGCCGCTACAGCGACGACTTTTTCCTGGCGCAGCCGCGCAACGCCGTCCTGACGGCTGTCTACCCGAGCGCCCAACGCGTCTGCTGCGTCGACGAACTGCCCGACCTGACGCCGCTGCTGATGACGGCCGACCTCTCCTTTGACCCGGGCCGCAACAAGAAGCAACACACGCAGCGGCGCGCCGCGACGCACATCTTCCTCTGCAAGCAGATGAACCAGATTTGCCACCTGCGCCACCTGCCCGATACGATTGCCAAGAACGTGGAGCGCTTCCCCGAGCTCGGCGCCATGCTGCAGCTGGTGGTGCGCGCCGTCCTGCTGGGCAATCTGCCACGGGCGGGCGGGCGGCCGTCGCTGGCGGCGCGGATCCGCATCACGCAGGCGCTGGCGCGCGACCCCTTTGCCAGCGGCCCACCGCCCGTCGAAGAGCTGCTGGCGTTTACCGCGCGCATGCGGCACATTGTGCTGTTCCTGATGCACGAGTACTTTGTGAGCACGTGCGAGGCCGACGTGGCCTACGATCGGCTGTTCTCGACGCACGTCAAGTGGGTGCACTACAAGGCCGTGATTCGCTACGCGGTACAGACGATCCGCGACGAGCTGCAGCGCCAGACGAGTTGCAACTTTGAGGCGCCCATTGACTGGACCTCGCTCGAGGACACGGCCAAGAAGCAGGGCCTCATCAACGTGGCCCACACGATTGCGCTGACGACATGCAAGAAGATCCACAAGGGGCGTGCCGAGGAGCTCATTGCCAAGAAGATGATCTCCGTCGAAACGGCCATCCTGGCGCACCACGTGGCCCGCGCCGTCGCCGCTGCGCCACGTCTCGCCGCCCTACGGCTGCGGGCCCAGGCCATGGACGCGGCCGACGATGGCAGCGACGTTAGTTTTGCGGCCCTCATCCGGGAGGCGCAACAGGCAGGGGAGGCGGCGCTTGCTGCCTTCTTGGTGGAGTACGAGAAGACGCGGACGACACTGGCAGTGCAGGCCCTGCGCGACCAACGCCGCGTCGCCCAGGCACAGGAAATGGCCATGGCGGCGCCATCGTCGTCGACCACGGCGGCGGCGGCCAGCAAACGGCCGCGGGTGCGCGCGCGCGTCGAGCATCTGTTGGAGCGCATCAGTGGGCGCGTCGATGCGTTTGACGAGTACGTGGCGCGCGAACTTGTCCTCCCGCCGATTGCCGCCCAGCTCGCCGACATGGCGCAGCCGCTCCACCGGGTGGCTGCCGCCGCGGCCGCCGTCGGACGCCAGCCAAGCGCGACGATTGTGGAGCGGGAGGTGGTGGACGTGCGGGGCCTTGGTGAGCTGGGCCTGACGCGCCCGCAGTGCGCCGAGGTCGAGCGCTGGGTGTACGAGTACTTTGCCTACGACCCGCCCGACAACAAGTACAAGAAAGAGACGCTGCGGTTTGGCACGACGTCGCTGGCCGCACACCTGGTGGTGAAGCACTTCTTCCGCCTCGTGACACACTATCGGCAGGAACAGATTTTCGCCCGCCCCATTGACGAGGGCCTGCGCATCATGCATCGGCTGCGGGAGCGCCTGGGCCTCATGCCCTTTGAGCCGTCGCCGCCGCAGCTGGGCATCTCGCTCTACTGCCCGACGTGCCAGCGCTTCATGACGCCGCCGCGGCCGTCGCCCATATGGATCGTCTGCCAGAACGACCGCGTGCTGATTGCGCAACAGCTGGCCGTCGTGCAGGCCGCTCTCGATCGGCGTCTGAAAAAGGCGGGCGTCCTGCCGCGGCCCGTCCTGCTGCAGGAGCTCGTCGTGCCGCCCGTTGCCGTCGGTGAATCGGGCCACCTCATCGATCTGCGCACCTTCAAGGCCTACTGCAAGCGCAGCCGCCCACCCAAGCAGCGGCTGGCGGAGCAGAAGCGCGCCGCCAAGGCCGAACTGGAGGAGATTCGCGACCGCCTCATTGAGGCGCCCATGCTCGGGGTGAATGTCGATCAGCTGCCACGCCTCCTGGGCGCCGAGGCGCTGGTGAATACGACCGAGGCGGAGACGCACGTCATCCACCTGCACGACGTCAAGGCCCTGGTGGCGCGGACGCTGCGACAGCGCACCGCCGTGGCCACCAATCGCACGCTGCGGCGGCGGACAGACCTGCTCCTGGACACGGTCACGGCGCCCATTAGCACCTGGAGCAGCCGCGACCACGCCACGGAGCCGCTGATTAGCGTGGACCTGGTGGGCCTGTGGTACCTGCGGCGCGACCAAATATACGGCCACTGCGTCGTCTGTGGCGTCCTCACGACGGTCGAGGAGGAGAAGATTACCAACCACGGCCTCTCGTGCATGAATCACCCGCATCCCGAGTTCCCCGAGGACCACCCGCACACGATTGCCTTTTCGGCGGCCATCCTCGATAAGCGGCGGTCGCCGGGCTGCACGTCGCTCGTGGCGCGCCATCCGCATATCCTTGACGAGGCCGTCAGCTGCTGCAACTGCAACACGTACAAGACGACGACAACGGTGCGTGTCTACGACGGCAACTATCGCTACTATGATCTGGCGCTGTGCAAGCTCTGTCTGGGCGCCGCGCGGCGACAGCTGCCCTCGCTGCAAGTGGGCAAGACGAATGCGAGCGCCGTCGAGCCGATTCTCGTCACAGACTTGTTGCGAGACTTGAAATACTAGGCCCAGGCGGGCATTGTCGTCACTCTAGTTCTTCTCGTGCAACCTGACGATATGGACAACGTTTCCCAGTCTCGCCAGCCGCGGGCGACGACACCAGTTGAGCGCTCACAGCGGATTCTCAACCATGACCCCCCAAGAATCCGGGCCAATGTACTATATTGTAACGGTCCCATGGGCACTACTGAGCGCCTTTGCACGCGTCGCAGTAGCCGAGCAAGGCCGTCGTGTCGACCCACGTGGGGGCGCCGCTGTGACAGTGGGCACACTGCAGGAGTGGGGCTTTCCAGCGAATGGCCCGGCCGTCGGACCACTCGACGACGGCGCCTTCGTATGCCGTGTCGTACATGGCCAAGAAAAGGGGTAGGTCATTGCCGTCGTCGTCGCCCAGAAGCGGATACGCGTTCCAAAGCCGGTTCAGTGCCTCTTCGAGGGTGGGCGTTGGGAGGTCAGGGGCCAGGGGTGGAAGTCGCGCCTCAGTCACAAAGTCCGCCAGTTGCACGACGGCGGACGCCCGCCGAACCTCCTCGCTCTGCAGGATGGTGTCCGTGTCGATATCTTCAAAGTAGCAGTGCGTCTCCATCCGATAGCCGTTGTAGTAGCCCAACACCATGCGAAGATTGCCAACTTTTTTCCCACTGTGCAGGAGATATATCTCGGCGACGCCCTCGACGCGCGTTCTCTCATATATCAATGGCGCGGCAAGTCGCAGATGGATAACACGTTGAAGAGGCGACGCATCGGGAATCCTGATCTGCATTGGATGCGACCTGAAGATACCGGAAGCAAAGCAGAGATGCGATTGTAGCTCACGGGGCGGCGATGGTGTGCGCAATGACATGTAGTTGCGGCCCATATCGACGACCTGGAACGTCTCGTCGGGATAACCACCGAGGCCATCGATCATGACCTCGAATGTGGCGCTCTGCTTCGATCCTCCACTGGGAAAATTATCCACGCGGGCTGGATGCTGGGCGACGGTGATGAGGTCGACGTCTGGCCGACCCCCGCCGATTCGGAAGGTTCCCGTCATGTGAAAATGAATATCGGGGACGATTTGGTTAATGGCCAACTCGGTCGCTCGGCGATGGAGCCGCAAGGCCGTGCTATGGGCCAGCCGCCAACGATCGGGGCCCGTGATCTTGCCCGCGAGCACCGCCCGTTGCATCAGAGCAGCCGCGGCCACGAGCGTGTCACTGGTGGGGTGGCGCATCTCTTGTCGGAACTGGATATAGTGCTTGGCGAGGCGGATAAAGGAATCGATTTGCTCGCGAACCGTGGCCAACTGCGCCTCGGCCTCGACCAATTTCTTGCGCCGTTCGGCCATGCGTGCTTCGAGGGTCTCGCGTTCTTTCCCTTCGACGCGGCGACGCTTCTGACTGGCAGCAACCGGCGGATCGAGCATTTCCGCCTCGGCACGCAGAATGTCGCGCATCTGGCGGCTGCTCGCATATAGACGCAAGTAGTCGCTGGCCACCTCTCGCTCCTTGGCATTGGAGAACATGGCCTGTAGGGCGGGCTCGCTGTACAGCACCTCGGCGACGCGGTGGCGCAAATCCGGCGTCACATCCGACAGCAGCAAGAGCTCGTCGCGCAGCTGTGCAACGGCCAGGTCCCGCGGCAGCTCAAAGATCCGATCAAAGAGCTCCACGACCACTGCATCGTCGTCGCCAGATCGCCCGCGCTTCATGGCCGTAAGTAAAGGGACCGTGTTGTGCAATGGCCAACGACGACATTCTCCGCGCCCTCGGCTACTCCATTATATGCCCAATGAATTTAAAAAAGCGGCGAGGGGCGACGTGGTCCTCATTTTTTATATCATGGACTGCACCCCTGAGCAGCAACAGCAGCAAGACGCTATTGCGCGACAGCGCCACCTCGACGAGATGCTTGAGGCGCGCATCGGCGCACTCTACAGGAGATCCCAGGCACTGATTGACAGGCTCGACGGCCTCGACGCAAAGGTTCAAGAGATGACAGACGCGTCCACTAAGCAACACGATACAACATCTCGCAAACTGGATTTCTTGTTGACCAGTGCCAAACGCGGCGATCTATTTGCCTAGTTAGTAAACGAATCGTCCAACAGGGCCCTGGGGGGGTCAAAATGATTTCACCCCCTCCCCAATCTCCTTATACCCCCTCATTCTCTACCCACCAACCAACCATGGGAAATCTTCTGCCCATTATGCTGAATGACGAATTTGATCAGCTGGCCTTGTTCCAGGGTGGTCTCATTAAAGTGGGTGGCTCCATCGCTACCCTGGCCCGTCTGGCCTGTACGTGCAAGCTCGGCAAAGCATGGACACGATTTCATCTGCGGCGCAGTGGACGGAATGGTGTGCTCCAGCTGCTGGAGAATTTACCGCCCACTCTTGCATGCAAGACATTGGAGAAACTTATGAGTCCACAGGAACACGCAGATGGATATTTCGTATCCCTCACTTATCCTCCCACCCCAACCCCCGTACTCTGGACCGCCGGGGAGGAGCATGAGACCATGCCCGTGCACTTTACCATGTTTGCAACGCGGTCTCTCAATTGTGATCCCGTGTGGTCCCTGAGAAGGTCACATACTATCAGTGTTTTCCCACTTTATTGCAATGGAAGCATTCCCTTTCTTCGGCCCACCTTTGGCGTCTCCGCCAAAGGCCACGCCCTCTTCCGCACATTTGATGACATTGTCCACGCAATCATGGCTCTGCCCCCGCTGTCTCTGTCCGACGAAGAAGACGTCATTCAATCCCACAAACGACGGCGCTTTCAATAATAAATACCTCCTTCCATCTCCTTGTCGTTTAGAAAGAAGCAGAGGGGCGCGAACATCCAGCAGAGCGAGTTGAAGATGGTTTAATGGACGCTGGTTTCCTGGCGATACTCGCCCGTGCACTGGCAGTGTGTAATCCCCCTTATGCTTTATTTTGCATCTCTTCCCCCTTTGCCACCTGCTCCTCCTTTATCTTGTGCGTCAGGCGAAGGAGCTGTGACCTCTTCGTGGGTCTGGCTCCAAAGTTCACTTGGTGATTCCAGATGCTCTTGCAGGCCAAGCACTTGACCGTGCGAGGTGAGAGACCGGGAGGGTCGAGATCTGATTCTGTTTCGGCCACCCAGGCGCTGAGATCGGCGGGCAGCGCAACGTACGAATGCGGCGTCCACTTCTCGCAGTCCTTGCAGGGGAAGTACGATGTCAGGCGAATCGTGATGATCCCGTCTTTGTTGGTACTTTGCATCAATGCTTCGAACTCGGCATCCGTTGCGCTCTCGGCCCAACTGGGATAGGAAGCAAACTCATCGACGCTGTCCTCCTCCTCCCCCACCTCAACGCGTGGCTCCTTCGTGTTGACAGCCTCTTCTTCATCCTCTCGTACACGCTTCATAGCGAAGAGCGTCGACTGATCAGAGAAGTGAGTCTGAGAAGGACGGGGGC
>Ga0316626_10000197_pt1 | contig 21714 bp, 20 predicted proteins | sample OWC_Aug_T1_C1_D5_FD_207656 | JGI IMG/M metagenome (GOLD analysis project Ga0316626, IMG submission 207656) | Wetland soil microbial communities from Old Woman Creek delta, Ohio, United States - OWC_Aug_T1_C1_D5_A | ecosystem: Environmental > Terrestrial > Soil > Wetlands | place: USA: Ohio...
GTCTTGCGGTTAACTCGAACGGGTGGATCAGTGGTGCTCGGTCGCCATCGCCGTGTAGACGATCGTGAGCACCATGAAGATGAAGGCTTGCAGCGTGATGATCAGGATGTGGAAGATCGCCCAGGCGGAGCCTGCGAGGACCTGTCCCAGCATCGACAGGCCGCTGCCGAAGGTGAAGCCGGCCCAGCTCGCGCCCAGCAGCGCGATCAGCATGAACACCAGCTCGCCGGCGTACATGTTGCCGAAGAGTCGCATCGCCAGCGACACGGGCTTCGACAGCAGCTCGACCAGGTTCAGCAGGAAGTTCGGGATCCACAGCACCGGGTTCGAGCCGAACGGCGCGGTGAATAGCTCGTGGAGGTAGCCGCCGGCGCCCTTCGCCTTGAAGGCGAAGGCGATCACGATCACCAGTACGGTGATGGACATGGCGAACGTGGTGTTGACGTCCGCGGTCGGCACCACGCGCCAGTAGTGCAGGCCGAACCAGCCGGCGACGATGCCCGGCAGGTCGAGCGGCAGCAGGTCCATGGCGTTCATGAAGAACACCCACAGGAAGATCGTGAGCGCGACCGGGGCGAGGAAGCGCCGGTCGAGGTGGAAAACTTCCTTTACCTGCGTGTCGACGAACTCGACGACCATCTCGACGAACGCCTGGCCCTTGCCGGGCACGCCCGGCGTGGCCCTGCGGGCCGCGAGCCAGAACGTGCCGATGGCGAGCAGGCCCATCAGCACCGACATGAACAGGGTGTCGATATGGAAGGTCCAGAAACCCTCGCCCACCTTGAGGTGCGTCAGGTGGTGGGTGATGTATTCGGTGCTGTTCGCGGGGCCTGTGGCGGCAGCGTGTTCTGCGGCGGACATAGTCAGTTACCCACTCCGAACGTTTGCTTCGTCTTCGGCCCGCGCGAGCGGGCGACCCCAAACCAGTAACCGAAGAAGGTCGCCACGTAGGCCGCCAGCAGGGGCGCCGCGTCGACCGTCTTTGACCGGAACGCCGCCACCAGCAGGGCGAGGGTGAAAAAGATCTTCACTACCCAACCGGTGAAAAAGCTCCAGGCCACCCGTTGCGGGTCGGCTCCCTCACCGTGCCGCAGCATCGCGAACGCCATCAGCGACGTCGCGGCGATGCCGATCCCGGTCCCGAGCAGCGCGGATGCGCCGGCGCGGGACCCCCACACGGCGAGGCAGGCGATCACAACGATCGCCCCGAGCACCCCTTGTCCGAGCACCACCGCCAGCGCCTGCCGCCGGCCCTGCTGGATTTCCGAGTTGCTCAAGGCCTCACTCAAATCGTCCGGGCAACAAAAAAGCCACGTCATGCGCCGGGCGCTTCCGGCCCCACGGGTGGCGGTCTCGTACCCTTACCCGGGCAGGTGATGCTGCACTGCACACACCTCCGGAAGGCCCAAAATTATACCCGGTCTTTTTGCACTGCTTCAACGCGGTGCATTAAGCAGTTTAGGCTGCATTTGACCGCATCGATTGCGGGCTTCGCTAATTGCGCCGCCCGGTCAAGTCATGCTTCGCATCGCCGCTCGCGACGCACGCCGCGCGGCGACCATTTGTTAACGACAGTTTCTAATATCCCGGGAATGGAGGCCCGATAAAGCTTGCTGTCAATTATTTCTATCGAACACGCGCCTATTGGATGTGCGCGAGGATGCCGTCCAGTTCATCGAGGCTGTTGTAGGCGATGACGAGCTTGCCGCGGCCCTTGGCACCGTGCTGCACCTGCACCTTCGCCCCGAGCTTGTCGGTGAGGTTCTGCTCGAGGCGCGTGATGTTCGGATCCGGACGAACTGGCTCGCGGTCCTCGATGTCTTCCTTGCGCGTCGAGAGCCGGCGGACCAACGCTTCGGTCTCGCGCACCGACAGCCCCTTCCTGGCGACCAGCATTGCCACCTCGACCTGCTGCCGCGTCACGGCCAGTCCGAGCAGGGCCCGCGCATGTCCCATCTCGAGTTGCCGCGACTCCACCAACGCCTTCACCTCGTCGGCGAGCTCGAGCAGGCGCAGCAGGTTGCTAACCGCCGCACGCGACCGGCCCACGGCATCGGCCGCCGACTGGTGGGTCATCTCGAATTCGCGGATCAGCCGGTCGAGCGCGCGCGCCTCCTCCAGCGGGTTCAGGTTCTCGCGCTGGATGTTCTCGATGAGCGACATCGCCACCGCGGCCTCGTCCGACACGCGACGGATGACGGCCGGCACCTCGTGCAGCCCGGCCATCTGCGCGGCCCGCCAGCGACGCTCGCCCGCGATGATCTCGTAGCGCAGCGGCTCGCCGGTACGCTGCGCGGTCAGCGGACGCACCACGATCGGCTGCACCACGCCCTGTGCCCGGATCGAATCGGCCAGCTCCTGCAGGCTTTCGGCCCGCATGTCGAGGCGCGGCTGGTAGCGGCCGCGCTGCAGCAGGTCGACCGGGATCTTCGCGAGCTCTTCGTCGAGCGGCAGGCGTGGCGCCGCTTCCGGGGCTGCGGATTCCGCGGTAGCCGCGGGCGTGGACGTGCCGAGCAGGGCTTCGAGGCCCCGGCCCAGGCTGGGTCGCTTGGTTGCCATGGCGCGATATTATGCCGGCCACGCCGCGACCACACAGATGTCGCACAAGAAACCGCCCCGCGGCGCGGAGTCCAGCATGCGTCTCATCGCGGCCCTGGCGGGCGCACTTCTCGCCTGTGCCCTGCCACCGACAGCGTCGGCAACCGACGAAAGAACGGCCGCCGGGGACAGCGACGGGTCCTCCGTCATCGGCTCGGGCGGGGTCTTTGCGCTGCTCGACTCTTACGGACACCCGTACCTGGTCGGACTGCAGTACCGGGGCGCGCCACGGACCGACTGGTCGTTACGGCCCGGCATCGGCCTCCTGGCCGGCGAGAACCGCATGAGCTACCTCTACGCGGACCTCGCGCACGATTTCGCTCTGCCGCGGCAGTGGTTCGCGACCCTCAGCTTCGGTTTCGGCTGGTTCGACAACGGCGACGCCATCGACGTCGTGGACGCCCGGGAATTCCAGACCGTCGTTGCGGTGTCCCGCCGCCTGGCAAGCGGCGCACGCATCGGTCTGTCCGCTTCCCACATCTCGAACGGCGGCCTGTCGAGCCCCAACGGGGGCACGGAAACGCTCGCCGTGTTCTTCGCGCGGCCGGTCAGGCCGTCGCGCTAGCGTCGTCGTCGGGCGTTGCGCCGGAGGCCGCGAGCTGCGCTTCCTCCTCGCGCCGGATCAGCTCGCCGGCCAGCGCAAGGTACGCCAGCGCACCGCGCGAGTCCTTGTCGTGGTACATGGCCGCCTTGCCGAAGCTCGGCGCCTCGGCGAGGCGCACGTTGCGCGGGATCACGGTGCGAAACACCTTGTCGCCGAAATGCATGATCAGCTGCGCGGAGACCTCGTTCGACAGGTTGTTCCGCGGGTCGAACATGGTGCGCAGGATACCCTCGAGCTGCAGGTCGGGATTCACGCTCGCACGGATCTGCTCGACCGTGCCCATGAGTGCCGACAGCCCTTCGAGGGCGTAGTACTCGCACTGCATCGGCACGAGCACCGAATCTGCCGCCACCAGCGCGTTGAGCGTGAGCAGATTCAGCGCCGGCGGGCAGTCGATGATGATCACGTCGTAGAGGTTCCGCACCGGCTTGAGCGCGTTGCGCAGCCGCATCTCGCGGCCGATCTTGGTCATGAGCTGGACCTCGGCCGCGACGAGGTCCTGATTGCCTGGCGCGACCGTGAACCCGCCCAGCTCGACCGGCAGCAGTGCCGTGGCGAGTTCGCAGTCGCCGAGCAGCACGTCGGTCATGGAGTGGCGCAGGTTGCGCTTGTCCACGCCGCAGCCCATCGTCGCGTTGCCCTGCGGATCAAGGTCGATGAGCAGCACCTTGCGCTGCGTCGCCGCGAGCGACGCCGCAAGGTTCACCGAGGTGGTGGTCTTGCCGACCCCGCCCTTCTGGTTCGCAACCGCGATGACGCGCTTCATAAGGGCGTCAAGCTTACCCGACCCTGTCGTGCGACCGGCACAACTCGACCAGGTGGCGCTCCTCCGCGAGCCCCGGAACCGTGAGTGGGTGCACGGCCGCCACTTTCCAGCCGTTCAGCCGGGCAGCGAGCTCATCCTCCGGGTAGCGTCCCTTCATCGCGAGCAGGCGACCGCCGCCCACCACCAGCAGACCCGCGACTTTCACGAGATCGGCGAGCGGACCCACGGCGCGCGCGATGACGGTGTCAAAGCGAACTTCCGGGCGATAGGCCTCGGCCCGGACCTGTACGACCTCGACGTTGGGCAGGCCGAGAGTGTCGCGGACGTGCTCGAGGAAGCGGCATTTCTTGCCCGTCGACTCGATCAGCGCGAAGTGTCGCCCGGGTTCGACGATCGCGAGTGGAATGCCTGGAAACCCGGCGCCGCTGCCCACGTCGGCGATGCGCTTACCGCGCAGGAACGGCAGCACGGTCAGGCTGTCGAGCAGGTGCTTGGTGAGTTGTGAGGGACGGTCGCGGATGGCGGTCAGGTTCATCCGCGAATTCCAGTCGTCGAGCAGGTCGAGGTGGGCGACGAGCTTGGCGAGCTGCGCCTCGTCGAGGTCGAGCGCCAGGGCGCGGGCCCCGTCGAGGAGAGTGGTCATCCGGCAAGGATACCGCTTCAGACCTTGACCATCACCGAAACGAACTCGTGGACCGGCATGATCTCGAGCTTGGCGCGGTCGGCGAACACCGCCCTGATCTTCTCCGCCTGCGCCGGGGAGAAGTGCCCGGCAACGCTGGCCTCGAACTTCCTGACCAGCAGCGGGATGCCCTCGGCGCGGCGCTTGCGGTGACCGACGGGGCAGTCGACGTGCGCCCGCTCGGTCGAGGTGCCGTCCTTGAAGAACACCTGGACCGCATTGCCGATATGGCGCTTGTCCGCGGCGTAGTACTCCGCGGTAAATGTGGCGTTCTCGCGCACGATCATCTTGTCGCGCAGCTGGTCCACGCGCGGGTCGTTCGCCACCGCGTCCTCGTAGTCCGCAGCCGTGAGGCGGCCGAAGATCAGCGGGATCGCGGTCATGTACTGGAGGCAGTGATCCCGATCGGCCGGGTTCGCGAGCGGCCCAGTCTTGTCGATGATGCGTACGCCCGACTCCTGCGTCTCGATCACCACCCGATCGATGTCGGCGAGGCGATCCTTCACGGACGGGTGCAGCTGCATCGCACACTCCACCGCGGTCTGCCCGTGGAACTCCGCCGGGAACGAGATCTTGAACAGCACGTTCTCCATCACGTAGCTGCCGAAGCCCTGCGGCAGGCTGAACGGCCTGCCTCCGAAGAGCACGTCGCAGAAGCCCCAGGTCGTGGCGCTCAGCGCCGACGGATAACCCATCTCGCCGGTCATCGCGATCAGTGCGTGGCGCACGGCACGGCTGGTGGCGTCGCCTGCGGCCCAGCTCTTGCGCGAGCCGGTGTTCGGGGCGTGGCGATATGTACGCAGCGCCCCGCCGTCGATCCAGGCGTTCGACACCGCGTTCACCACCTGCTCCCGGCTGCCGCCGAGCAGGTTCGTGACCACCGCCGTGGATGCGATGCGCACCAGCAGCACATGGTCCAGGCCGACACGGTTGAAGCTGTTGTCGAGCGCCATCACGCCCTGGATCTCGTGCGCCTTGATCATCGCCGTGGTGAGGTCACGCACGGTGAACGGCGGCTTACCTTCAGCGACGGCCTTGCGCGACAGGTAGTCGGCAACGGCGAGTATTCCGCCCAGGTTGTCCGAGGGATGACCCCACTCCGCGGCGAGCCAGGTGTCGTTGAAGTCGAGCCAGCGGATCATCGTGCCGATGTTGAACGCAGCCTGCACCGGGTCGAGTTCGTAGGAGGTGCCGGGCACGCGCGCGCCGCGCGCCATCGTCGCGCCCGGCACGACGGGGCCCAGCAGCCTGGTGCACGCCGGATAACCGAGCGCCTGGAAGCCGCCGGCGAGCGTGTCCATGAGGCAATGGAACGCCGTCTGGTAGGCAGCGTCGCTGCCTATCCGGTACTCGGATACGTAGGAGGCGATGTCGACCAGCAACTGGTCCGGAGCGGGGCGCTGGGCGGACTTGCTGTCCTCAGAACGCATCGCCTGGCACGCGCACCCATCCTTCCATCAGTACCCGGGCGCTGCGGCTCATGATGGCCTTGGTCACGATCCATTCGCCGTTGACCTGGCGGGCCTCCGCGCCGACCCGCAAGGTGCCCGAAGGATGGCCAAAGCGCACCGCATTGCGCGCACCGCCGCCGGCGGCGAGGTTCACCAGCGTGCCCGGAATCGCTGCCGCGGTACCGATGGCAACGGCCGCCGTGCCCATCATGGCGTGATGCAGCTTGCCCATCGACAGGGCGCGCACGAGCAGGTCTACGTCGCTCGCGGCGACTCGCCTGCCGCTGGAAGAAAGGTAATCGGCCGGGCGGGCGACGTAGGCGACCTTCGGGGTGTGCTGACGTGTGCCGGCTTCTTCGAGGTGCTTGATGAGGCCCATGCGCACCGCGCCATGAGCGCGAATGGTCTCGAACATGGCCAGCGCCTTGGCATCGCCGTTGATGGCGTCCTGCAGTTCGGTGCCGGTGTAGCCGATGGCTGCCGCGTTCACGAAGATGGTCGGGATGCCCGCATTGATCATCGTGGCCTTGAGCGTGCCGACACCAGGAACCTCGAGATCATCGACCACGTTGCCAGTGGGGAACATCGCACCCCCTGCGCCCTCTTCGTCGGCTGCCGGGTCCATGAATTCGAGCTGCACTTCCGCAGCGGGGAACGTCACGCCGTCGAGCTCGAAGTCACCGGTTTCCTGCACGGCGCCGCTGGTGACCGGCACGTGCGCGATGATGGTCTTGCCGATGTTCGCCTGCCAGATGTGCACGGTGGCCACGCCATCTTTCGGCACACGACTGGCGTCGACGAGCCCGTTGCTGATCGCGAACGGTCCGACGGCGGCGGAGAGATTGCCGCAGTTGCCGCTCCAATCGACGAAGGCGCTGTCGATGGACACCTGGCCGAACAGGTAGTCGACGTCGTGACCGGAGCGGTGACTCCTCGACAGGATGACCGTCTTGCTCGTGCTCGACGTCGCGCCGCCCATGCCGTCGATCTGCTTGCCGTACGGATCCGGGCTGCCGATGACACGCAGCAGCAACGCATCGCGCGCTGCACCGGGCACCTGCGCGGCTGCGGGCAGGTCCTGCAGGCGGAAGAACACGCCCTTGCTGGTGCCACCCCGCATGTAGGTGGCGGGGACCCTGATCTGGGGTACGCGGGCCATGGCAGTCTTCATGCCGCCGATGCCGATTCGAGGAAGTCCCTGGCGAAACGCTGCAGCACGCCGCCGGCCTCGTAGATCGACACTTCCTCGGCGGTGTCGAGGCGGCAGGTCACCGGCACTTCCACTCGCTCACCGTTGTTGCGGTGGACCACGAGGGTGAGGTCGGCGCGCGGCCTGCGCGCGCCAGTTACGTCGAAGGTTTCGGTGCCGTCGATGTTGAGCGTCTTGCGGTTGACGCCCGGCTTGAACTCCAGCGGCAGCACGCCCATGCCGACCAGGTTGGTGCGGTGAATGCGCTCGAAGCCTTCGGCGACGATGGCTTCGACTCCGGCGAGACGCACCCCCTTGGCGGCCCAGTCGCGCGACGAGCCCTGCCCGTAGTCGGCACCCGCGATGATGATGAGCGGCTGCTTGCGCTCCATGTAGGTCTCGATCGCTTCCCACATGCGCGTGACCTTGCCGTCCGGCTCGATGCGGGCCAGCGAGCCCGCCTTCACCTTGCCGTTCTCCAGCACCATCTCGTTCTTCAGCGTAGGGTTCGCGAAAGTTGCTCGCTGAGCGGTGAGGTGATCGCCTCGGTGAGTTGCGTAGGAATTGAAGTCCTCCTCCGGCAGGCCCATTTTCGCCAGATACTCGCCGGCAGCACTGTCCAGCAGAATGGCGTTGGACGGCGACAGGTGATCGGTCGTGATGTTGTCACCGAGCACCGCCAGCGGACGCAGCCCGGCGAGCGTGCGCTCGCCGGCCAGCGCGCCTTCCCAGTACGGTGGACGGCGGATGTAGGTACTCATCGGGCGCCAGTCGTACAGCGGGCTGATCGACGCAGCGGCCTCGGCCTTGTGCTCGAACATCGGGACGTACACCCGGCGGAACTGCTCCGGTTTCACGCTGGCCTTGACGATGGCGTCGATCTCTTCATCCGACGGCCAGAGGTCCTTGAGCATGATCGGCTTGCCGGCGGCATCCGTGCCGAACGCATCCTTCTCGATGTCGAAACGGATGGTACCGGCGATGGCGTAGGCGACCACGAGCGGCGGCGAGGCCAGGAAGGCCTGCTTGGCGTACGGGTGGATGCGGCCATCGAAGTTGCGGTTGCCGGACAGCACGGCGGTGGCATACAGGTCACGGTCGATGATCTCCTGCTGGATCTTCGGATCCAGCGCGCCGGACATGCCGTTGCAGGTGGTGCAGGCAAACGCCACGATGCCGAACCCGAGCTTCTCCAGCTCCGACGCCAGGCCCGCTTCTGCCAGGTACAGGGCCACGGCCCTGGAGCCCGGCGCCAGCGAACTCTTCACCCACGGCTTGCGGACGAGGCCCAGCCTGTTGGCGTTGCGCGCCAGCAGGCCCGCCGCAATCACGTTGCGCGGGTTGCTGGTGTTGGTGCAGCTGGTGATTGCCGCGATGATCACGGCGCCATCCGGCATCTGGCCGGGCACCTGCTGCCACTGGCCGGCAATGCCCTTCGCGGCAAGATCGGTCGTCGCGACGCGCGCGTGCGGGTTGGACGGGCCGGCCATGTTGCGCACCACGCTCGACAGGTCGAACTCGAGCACGCGCTCGTACTCAGCGTTCTTCAGGCTGTCGGACCAGAGGCCGGCCTCCTTCGCATAGACCTCCACCAGCTTCACCTGCTCGTCATCGCGGCCGGTGAGCGTCAGGTAGTCGATCGTCTGCTGATCGATGAAGAACATCGCCGCCGTGGCCCCGTATTCCGGGGCCATGTTGGAAATGGTCGCGCGGTCGCCCAGCGTCAGTGCCGAGGCGCCTTCACCGTAGAACTCGAGGTACGCGCCGACCACCTTCGATCTGCGCAGGAACTCGGTCAATGCGAGTACGATGTCCGTCGCGGTGATGCCGGGCTGCGGCTTGCCCGTCAGCTGCACGCCGACGATGTCCGGCAGGCGCATCCAGGACGCACGGCCCAGCATCACGTTCTCCGCCTCGAGGCCGCCGACGCCGATGGCGATCACGCCGAGCGCGTCCACGTGGGGGGTATGGCTGTCGGTACCGACCAGCGTGTCCGGGAACGCCACGCCGTCCTGCGCGTGAATCACCGGCGACATCCGCTCCAGGTTGATCTGGTGCATGATGCCGTTGCCCGGCGGAATCACATCGACGTTCTTGAACGCCCGCTTCGTCCAGTCGATGAAGTGGAAGCGGTCTTCATTGCGACGATCCTCGATGGCGCGGTTCTTGGCGAACGCGTCCGGGTCATGACCGCCGCACTCGACGGCCAGCGAGTGGTCGACGATCAGCTGCACCGGCACGACGGGATTGACCTTGGCCGGATCGCCGCCCTGTTCGGCGATCGCATCACGCAGGCCGGCGAGGTCCACGAGCGCGGTCTGGCCAAGGATGTCGTGGCACACCACGCGGGCCGGGAACCACGGGAAGTCACGCTCGCGCTTGCGCTCGATGATCTGGATCAGGCAATCGGTGAGGATCGCCGGGTCGCAGCGGCGCACCAGGTTCTCGGCGTGCACGCGCGCAGTGTACGGCAGCCTGTCCCACGCGCCGGGCCGGATCGCGTCGACCGCCGACCGCGCGTCGAAGTAGTCGAGCTTGGTGCCGGGCAGGGGTTTGCGGTTTGCGGTGTTCATGAGCGGCACAGGAATAAGTGACTGGTGATCAGCGCTTCGTGATGGGTGACCGGCGGCGACAGTGAGCACGGCACGGCTCTTGGCACGCCGCCGCCGCGCGTCGCTGACCGCCAATCACCAATCACCGGGCACTAGCCCCGCTGCGCGAGCGGCACGAATTCCCGGTCCTCCGGGCCCGTGTAGTTCGCGCTCGGGCGGATGATCTTGCCGTCGATGCGCTGCTCGATGACGTGGGCGCTCCAGCCGGTGATGCGCGACATGACGAACAGCGGCGTGAACATCGCAGTGGGCACGCCCATCATGTGGTACGAGACCGCGGAGAACCAGTCAAGGTTCGGGAACATCTTCTTGACGTCCCACATCACCGACTCGAGGCGCTCGGCGATGTCGAACATCTTCATGTCGCCAGCTTCCTGCGACAACTGGCGCGCGACTTCCTTGATCACCTTGTTGCGCGGATCGGAGACCGTGTACACGGGGTGACCGAACCCGATCACCACTTCCTTGCTGGCCACGCGCGCACGGATGTCGGCCTCGGCCTCGTCCGGCGTCTCGTAGCGCTTCTGTACCTCGAAAGCGACTTCGTTGGCGCCGCCGTGCTTCGGTCCGCGCAGCGCGCCGATGGCACCCGCGATGCACGAGTAGATGTCGGAGCCCGTGCCGGCGATCACGCGCGCCGTGAACGTCGAGGCGTTGAACTCGTGCTCGGCGTAGAGGTTCAGCGACGTGTGCATCGCCTTCACCCACGACGTCGGCGGTGGTGTGCCGTGGAGCATGTGCAGGAAGTGGCCGCCGATCGAATCGTCGTCGGTCTCCACGTCGATGCGTTCGCCGGTGTGGCTGAAGCGGTACCAGTAGGCGAGCATCGAGCCGAGGCTCGCAAGCAGGCGGTCGGCGATGTCGCGCGCGCCCGCGACGTTATGGTCGTCCTTCTCGGGCAGCGTGCAGCCCAGCACGGACACGCCGGTGCGCATCACGTCCATCGGATGGCTCGCGGCCGGCAGCGTCTCGAGCGCGTCGAGCACCGCGGCCGGCAGGCCGCGCATGCGGCGCAGCTTCTGCTTGTAGCCCTTCAGCTCGGCTGCGTTCGGCAGCTTGCCGTGGATCAGCAGGTAGGCCACCTCCTCGAACTCGCAATTGTCCGCGAGGTCGAGGATGTCGTAGCCCCGGTAGTGCAGGTCGTTGCCGCTGCGTCCGACGGTGCAGAGGGCCGTGTTGCCGGCGGCGACGCCGGAAAGGGCAACGGACTTCTTCGGCTTGAAGCCGGCGGCGGGAGGGGTATCGCTGCTCATGGTTGGCTGCTCGCTCTGGTGGATCCTGGTGACGCTGGGCGTTACTTGTCGCCGCCCTCGCGCTTGAAGAGCTCGTCCAGCTTGCGCTCGTATTCGTGGTAGCCGAGTACGTCGTACAGCTCGGTGCGGGTCTGCATGCGGTCGACGACGTTCTTCTGCGTACCCTCGCGGCGGATCGCGCCGTACACCGCCTCGGCGGCCTTCGACATGGCGCGGAACGCGGACAGCGGATACAGCACGAGCTGCACTCCCGTACCGGCGAGTTCGGCGACGGTGAACAGCGGCGTCTTGCCGAACTCGGTGATGTTGGCCAGCACGGGTACTTTCACCACGCTCGTGAACTGCCGGTACTCGTCGAGGGTCGTCAGCGCTTCGGCGAAGATCATGTCCGCGCCGGCTTCGACGTAGCGCTGGGCGCGCTCGATCGCGGCCTGCTGGCCTTCGACCGCGTGCGCATCGGTGCGCGCCATGATGACGAACTGCCCGTCAGTGCGGCCGTCCACGGCAGCCTTGATGCGGTCCACCATCTCTTCGCAGCTGACGAGCGCCTTGCCCGGACGGTGGCCGCAGCGCTTGGCCTGCACCTGGTCCTCGAGGTGGCAGCCGGCCGCGCCGGATCTGATCAGATCGGCGATGGTGCGCGAGATGTTGAAGGCGGCACCCCAACCGGTATCCGCATCCACGAGCAGCGGCAGGTCGCTCGCCGACGAGATGCGGCGGACGTCCTCGCACACGTCGTTCAGGCTGGTGATGCCGAGGTCCGGCAGACCGAACGAGGCGTTCGCCACGCCCGCCCCGGACAGATAGATCGCGCGGAAGCCGGCGCGCTCGGCGAGCAGGGCGCTGAAAGCGTTGACGGTGCCTACGACCTGCAGCGGTCGCTCGTTGGCCAGGGCTGCCCGGAGCCGGGCGCCTGCGGAAGTCGGTAGGGTCATGGGCAGCCTTTTTCGCAGCGCAAGAAAGGACGTTGGATAATAGCTCAGATGGCCATCCGTCGGCCCCCCACCAAAGGAGGAGATGGCTGGCGAACCAGGGCCGACAGCCGCCTGGCGGATGATCGCATCGAGCGCGACGGATACCATCCCGGCAGGGGAGGCCCATGCTCTACTTCGAAGACTTCAAGGTCGGCCAGTCGCGCTCCGCCGGGGTCCACACGCTGGAGGCGGAGGACATCATCGCGTTCGCCCGCCAGTGGGACCCGCAACCCTGGCACGTGGACCCGGACGCGGCCTCACGGACTCCGATGCAGGGCCTGACGGCGTCGAGCTGCCACACCTACTCGATCGCGGCGCTGCTCCTGAGCCGCATGGAACCCGCCGCCGGCATCGCTTCGCTGAAGCACGAGATCGAACTGCCGAACCCGGCCCGGCCGGGCGACCGCCTGACGCTGACCATGACCTGTGTCGAGAAGCGCGCCTCGGCATCCAAACCGGACCGCGGGCTCATCACCTTCGATGCCGCGCTGCTCAACCAGGACGGCATTGCCGTGCTGCGGATGCGGTCGCTGATGATGATCCGGACGCGGCCGGCGCGTTAGCCCGCCGGCCCGAGCATTCCGGCTTTGCGCAGCTCGTCCACGATCACGCTCGCCGACTCCTCGGCGTTCGCCTTCCCCGTGTCGACGTAGATCTCCGGCTTTTCCGGCGGCTCGTACGGCGAGTCGATGCCGGTAAAGTTCTTCAGTTCGCCGCGCCGGGCCTTCGCGTACAGGCCCTTCACGTCGCGACTCTCGGCCACCGCCAGCGGCGTGTCCACGTGCACCTCGAAGAACTCGCCGAAGTCGAACAGCGAGCGCGCCATGCGCCGCTCGGCGCGGAACGGCGAGATGAACGACACCATCACGATCATTCCCGCGTCCGTCATGAGCTTGGCGACTTCCGCGACGCGACGGATGTTCTCGACGCGGTCCGTGTCGGTGAAGCCCAGGTCGCGGTTCAGGCCGTGTCGGACGTTGTCGCCGTCGAGCAGGTAGGTGTGCCTGCCGAGCGCGTACAGCTGCTTCTCGACCAGGTTCGCAATGGTTGACTTGCCCGCGCCAGACAGGCCGGTGAACCACAGCACGCAGGGCTTCTGCCCCTTGAGCGCGGCACGCGAGCTCTTGTTGATGTCGAGCGCCTGCCAGTGGATGTTCTGCGAGCGGCGCAGCGCGAAATGGATCAACCCCGCGCCGACTGTGGCGTTCGACAGGCGGTCGATGAGGATGAAACCGCCCGTATCGCGGTTCTCCAGGTAGCGGTCGAAGGCGATCGGGTGGTCGAGCGAGACGTTGCACACGCCGATCTCGTTGAGCCCCAGCTTCTTCGACGCCAGATGTTCGAGCGTGTTCACGTTCACCTTGTACTTGGGCTCGGTGATCGTCGCGCTCACCTGCTTGGTGCCGATCTTCATCCAGTACGGTCGGCCCGGCAGCATCGGCTCGTCGGACATCCAGATGATGGTGGTCTCGAACTGGTCCGCCACGGCGGGCGGCGCGCTGGTACAGGACAGGATGTCGCCACGGCTGACGTCGATCTCGTCCTCGAGCGTGAGCGTGACGGACTGCCCCGCCACCGCGCGCTCGAGGTCCCCGTCCATGGTGACGATGCGCGCCACGCGGCTCTCGCGTCCCGACGGCAGCACGCGCAGCTTCTCACCCGTCGTCACGGTACCGCTGACGATCGTGCCGGCGAAGCCGCGGAAGTCCAGATTCGGGCGGTTCACCCATTGCACCGGCAGTCGAAACGGCTGGTGCTGCAGGACGTCCTCGATCTCCACGGTTTCGAGGTAACCCATCAGCGTCGGGCCGTGGTACCAGGGCGTGTGCGCGCTCGGAGCCGTGATGTTGTCGCCCTTCAGCCCGGAGACCGGTATCGCGAGGATGTCGTGCAGATCGATCTGCTTCGCGAAGTCGCGGTACTCGCTCACGATGCTGTCGAAGATCTCGTGTGAGTAGTCCACGAGGTCCATCTTGTTGATCGCGAGCACCACCTTGCGGATGCCGAGCAGCGACGCGAGGTAGCTGTGGCGGCGCGTCTGGGTGAGCACGCCCTTGCGCGCATCGATCAGGATCACCGCCAGATCGGCCGTGGAGGCGCCCGTGACCATGTTGCGCGTGTACTGCTCGTGCCCCGGCGTGTCGGCGACGATGAACTTGCGCTTGTCGGTGGAGAAAAAGCGGTATGCGACGTCGATGGTGATGCCCTGCTCGCGCTCGGCCGCGAGCCCGTCCACCAGCAGCGCGAAATCGAGGTCGCCGCCCTGCGTGCCGACTTTCTTGGAGTCCGCCTCGAGGGCCGCGAGCTGGTCCTCAAAGATCATCTTCGAGTCGTACAGCAGGCGGCCGATGAGCGTGGACTTGCCGTCGTCCACGCTGCCACAAGTGATGAAGCGCAGCAGGCTCTTGTGCTCGTGCGCCTGCAGGTACGCCTCGATGTCCTTTTCAATCAGATCGGAGATGTGGGCCATTAGAAATACCCCTCCTGCTTCTTCTTCTCCATGGACGCCGACTGGTCGTGGTCGATGACGCGGCCCTGGCGTTCGGAGCTGGTGGTGAGCAGCATCTCCTGGATGATCGCGGGCAGCGTGTCGGCAGTGCTCTCAATCGCGCCGGTCAGCGGATAGCAGCCCAGGGTGCGGAAACGCACCTTCTTCAGCATCGGCTTCTCGCCCGGGAAGAGCGGCATGCGATCGTCGTCCACCATGATGAGTGTGCCGTCGCGCTCGACCACGGGACGCTCGGCCGCGAAATACAGCGGCACGATCGGGATGTCGCGCAGGTAGATGTACTGCCAGATGTCGAGCTCGGTCCAGTTCGACATCGGGAACACGCGGATCGACTCGCCTTTGTGCTTGCGCGCGTTGTACATGCGCCAGAGCTCGGGGCGCTGGTTCTTCGGGTCCCAGTGGTGCTGCGCGGATCGGAACGAAAAGATGCGCTCCTTGGCGCGGCTCTTCTCCTCGTCGCGCCGGGCGCCGCCGAACGCCGCGTCGAAGCCGTACAGGTCGAGCGCCTGCTTCAGCGCCTGCGTCTTCATCACGTCGGTGTGGATGGCCGAACCGTGCGTGAACGGGTTGATGTCCTGCGCGACGCCTTCTGGATTGGTGTAGACGATCAGGTCGAAGCCGTGCTCCGTCGTCATGCGCTCCCGGAGCGCGTACATGTCGCGGAACTTCCACCTCGTGTCGACGTGCAGCAGCGGGAACGGCAGCTTGGCCGGGTAGAAGGCCTTGAGCGCAAGATGCAGCATCACGGCGCTGTCCTTGCCGATCGAGTACAGCATCACTGGCTTGGCGCACTCGGCCACCACCTCGCGCATGATCTGGATGCTCTCGGCCTCCAGGCGCTCGAGGTGCGTGAGGGTGTGGTGGGTCAGCACGTCGTTCATGCGATCTTCACTACGGTGCGGCCGGTAATTCGGCCCTCGAGATAATCATCGAACTGCCCTGGCAGTTCTGCGAACGGCACCACTTTTTTGCAGATGTGGTCGAGCTTGGCCGGGCGCAGGTCCCCGGCAATGCGGTCCCAGACCGCGAGCCGCGTCTCGCGGGGCGTGAACACCGAATTGATGCCGAGCAGGTTGACGCCGCGCAGGATGAACGGCATCACCGTCGTCTTGAGGTCGGCGCTGCCGGCCAGACCGATGCTGGCGATATTGCCCCACAGGTCGACGGTGCGCGTGAGCCAGCTGAGCAGCTCGCCACCGACGTTGTCGATCGCCCCAGCCCACAGGATCTTCTCCAGGGGCTTGGAGCCGAGGTCGATGTCCTGGCGGCGCAGGATACGCGCTGCGCCGAGGTCACGCAGGTAGTCATCCGCGTCCGGCTTGCCGCTGACCGCAACTACTTCGTAGCCGCGGCCCGCCAGCATGTTGGTCGCGATGCTGCCGACGCCCCCGGTCGCTCCCGTAACGACCACCGGGCCCTGCGACGGTGCCTGGCCGTTGTGCTCCATGCGGTGAATGGCCAGCGCCGCGGTGAAGCCTGCAGTACCGATCTTCATCACGTCCATGGTGTTCAGGCCCGGCGGCAGGGGAATCACCCACTCGCCGCTGAGCCGCGCGTACTCGGCGTAGCCGCCGTCGTGCGTTTCGCTCAGGCCGCAACCGGTGACGAGCACCGACTGTCCCGGTGTGTAGCGCGGATCGCCCGAGCTCACCACTTCGCCGGCAAGGTCGATGCCACCCACCAGCGGGTACTTGCGCAGGATGCGGCCCGCGCCGGTCGCGGCGAGCGCGTCCTTGTAGTTGATGTCCGAGTACTGCACGCGCACGACCACTTCGCCGGGGCCGAGGTCGTCAAGGGTCACGTCATCGAAGCGCGCGACGATGCGGCGGTCGATCTCGTGGATGCGGAAGGCCTTGAAGGAGGACATAGGTGGGGCTTGGGGGGATGAGGAGTTGGGATGACGGATGGCCGGATGTTCGTTGCGCGCTCACGAACGGCTCAGCCAGAACTCGAGGCCGGAGGTGTTGAGGCGCACGTCGTCGTCGAGCAACGCATGGCGCCGGGCGAGATCGCCCGTGTAGCCGTGCTCGTCGAGCTTGACGCTGAAAAACCGGAACATGTCGGCCTCGATGCGCTCGCGTCGGTCGGACGCCTGCGCGTGCAGGCGCGCAATGCGCACCAGCTCGACGATGGCGGCGTGCAGGTCGCGGGCGAGGCGCTCGAGGTCGGCAACCGGCCCGAAATGCGTCTGCAGGATGCGCCACGGCTGGTACGACATCAGCCGGTCGATGGTGGCATGCAGCGCGTCCGGCTCGAACTGCACCGGGGTCGTGGTCGGAAGCATGAACGGGCCGCGCGCCGTGTCGAACTCATGGTAGCAGATGCCGAAGTTGTCGCCGCTGTAGGCCTCGCGGTGGTCGAGGTCGATCGGGCAGTGGTGGTGCTTCGCGTGGCCGGGGGCGTCGATGAACTCGAACGTGCGGCTGCCCAGCTGCAGGCGCTGGCCGTCCTCGACGACCAACACCCGCTCGGCAGGGATCGGGATGATCTCGCCATAAAGCTGGCGGAAGCGGGCCTCGCCATAAACCTGGATCGAGCCCGCGATCAGCCTGGCGGGGTCGATCAGGTGCGGCGCACCGCGCGGATGCAGCACGGCCTGCGCGTTCGGCAGCGCCTGCATCAGCTGGCCGGCGCCACCCGCGTGGTCCAGATGCACATGCGTGAGGAACAGGTAGTCCACCTGCTCCCGGGCGATACCGAGTTCGTCGAGCGCCGCGAGCAGCCGCGGTGCCGCGGGCCCGGCCCCCGTATCCACGAAAGCCGCCCGGCCTTCGTCCACCACGAGGTGGCTTGCCGCGAGGCCCGGCCGCAGGTACAGGGTATCGACCAGGTACACACCGTTGCCAACGGGCTGCGCGAGAGGGGCACTCGTGCCGATATCGGGGCCTGGGGTCATGCGCAAGTCGCGTAGATCAAGAGAAGCGGCCGCCTAGCGTGCGGTCCCGGGGATCTGAAAACAAGAAGGCCGGTGTCACCCGGCCTTCGGTGAGTCAGGGGCTGGGCGCCGGGCGCTTTACGGCGCCTTGCACTTGCCGCCGCTGCGCGTCTCGTCGGTCGCGCAAAGGCCCGGCCGCTGGCTTGAGTAGTAGCTCGCGAGCTCGCGGATGTCCGCATCGGTCAGGTTCGCGGCCATGCCAGCCATCACCGCGTTCTTGCGCTGCCCGCCGCGATACGCCTTGAGCGAGTTCTGGATGTAGTCAGCGTGCTGGCCGGCGAGGTTGGGATACTCGGGCAGGATGCCGACGCCATCGTTGCCGTGGCAGGCGATGCAGGTCTGCGCCGCCTTGGGCGCGGCCCCCACGGCCTTGCCGGTCGGCTTCAGCTCCTGGCCGGACAGGTACGCAGCGATGTCCTTCATGTCCTGCTCGGGCATCGTGACGGCGTGCGAATGCATCGTGGGATGCGCACGCTCCTGGCTGGCGTAGGCCTTCAACGCCACGACCATGTAGGCCGTGTGTTGGCCGCCCAGCTTGGGCACGCTGTACACCGGGTAGGCGTTCTTGTAGTTCGGGATGCCATGGCAGCCATGGCAGGTATAGGCAAGCTTGGCGCCGCGCGCGACGTCGCCGGCCGAAGCCAGCTCCGGCGCGACGAGGCCCACGATGGTCAGGCTCAGGGCGAGCCAGGCCGATCTCGAGGTCATTGCACACTCCATGCGGGACAGCGGCCTCTCCCCGAAGGCCGAAGGGGCGGGATGTTAATCAAAAGCGTTCCGCGAGTCCAAAGCCGCGCGGCTGAACGGCCTCCAGGCACCGCTGTCATACACTCACCGCAGGTCTTGCTCATCCTTGCCCCGGAGCTTCCACCATGACCCCACGCCGCGCCCGCCTGGCCAGCCTACTCGTCGTCGCGTTCGCGCCCTTCGCCGTCCACGCCGGCGACGACCAACGGCGGACGGTTAGCGTCTCGGGGAGCGGCGAAGTCGCCGCCGAGCCGGACGTGGCCCACGTCACGCTCGGGGTCGAGGCTCGCAAGCCCACCATGACTGAGGCGCGGACCACGGTGGCCGCTACGGTCGATCGGGTGCTCGCACTCACCCGCGAACTGCGCATCGATCCGAAGCTGGTCAATGCCACCCGGGTGCAGGTGCAGCCCGAGTACAGCTGGAACGAGAAGGACCGCAAGCGCGTTCTTCTCGGGTACTTGGTCAGCCGGCACGTACAGGTCGAACTGCGCGACCTCGAGCAGCTCGGACCCCTCCTCGAGCGCGCCGTGGACGCCGGCGTGAACCAGGTGAACGATCCGGCGCTCGACTCGAGCCGCCGCAAGTCGCTCGAGCGCGAGGCCATGGCCAAGGCCGTCGAGGACGCGCGCCTCAACGCCGAGACGCTTGCCCGCGCGGCAGGCGCAAAGCTCGGCGCGGTACGTGCGCTGAACGGTTCATTCGCCACGCCGCCAACGCCGGTGTATCGGCGCGGCCCGGTGATGGCCGATGCGGCGATGGCGCCGGAGGCCACTTATCAACCAGGTGACATGAAGTTCAGCGCCATTGTGAACGCGGAGTACGACTTGTTAGTCGCACCCTGAGGACGGCCATTGGTTATTCAATTTATCCGATCAATCGCTGGTCGCAGATGTGCAAACGGCGCGGACTGTTTATTCATTGCAAAAAATCAACAAGCCGGTCGCGACCGCGGCTGCGACGACGGTCAAAGCGCCTCGGCGATATCCGCCAACAGGCCCTTGTCGTCGGGCCGGGTCCCCGAGGGATAGCGCTGGATCAGGCGTCCGTCCCGACCGATGAGGAACTTCTCGAAGTTCCACTCGATGTCCCCGGGGGCACCCTGTGCAGGGTCGGTCAGCCACTGGTACAGGGGGTGACGGCCCGGGCCGTTCACCTCCAGCTTGGCGGCGAGCGGGAAAGTCACGTCGTAGCGGGTGGAGCAGAACTCGCGGATGTCCGCATCGCTGCCCGGTTCCTGCGCGCCGAACTGGTTGCAGGGGAAACCCACCACTGAGAAGCCCTCGCCGGCCAGCTCGCCGTGCAGCGCCTCGAGGCCTGCGTATTGAGGCGTATATCCGCAGCGGCTGGCCACGTTGACCGCCAACACCACGCGCCCGCGCAGGGGCCCCAACAGATCGGGTTCGCCCTGGATGCCGGCGACACAAAAATCGAAAAAGGACGACATGCATGGCTCCGGCAGGGGCAGCGTTTCCGCCGTCCCGATGAGTTCGCCGACTCAGGGCCGCCGGTTTCCGGCTTGCCGCCGGGAGCCTGCCGACGGTCCGCTGGCCTCAGCCGGGGAGACGGTCGACGATCAGGACCGTCCCGTCCACGCCGGTGACGCGCACCCGGGACCCGGCAGGCACGCTCGGGCCGCGCAGGGCCCAACGGCGGTTGCCGAGCTTCACGTGGCCCGCGCCGTCACGCAGCCCGTCGGTCAGGGTCACCACCTGGCCGATGTAGCGCTCGCCCGTCCGATGCGGGGAGGAGGCGCTCTGCAGATCCTGCTGCTGCACGCGATGTTCGCGCCAGAAGTACAGGCCAAACACGGTGCCGGCAAAGATGACAAACCAGGCCATAGGCTCAGCGGCGTGGAAACAGGTGCCGCAATGGTCGCAAGGCGCTCCAGGAGACTCAACGGCGGGCGGTTCATGTCGCCGCCGAACTGTGACGCAGCGCTCAGCCGCCCGCCGCCAGACCCAAGTCTTTGCTGTACTGGACGTTCATGACGTTATCCGACCATCCCGAGACGTACGGCTTGACGAGGTGCTTGTTGACGTAGAAATAGATGGGCAACAGCGGGTGGTCGGCGAGCATCAGCCGCTCTGCCTCCTCGAGCAGGGCACGGCGGCGGGCCGGATCGGGCTGGCGGGTGGCCTCCCCCAACAGTGCGTCGTAGCGGGGGTTTGAGTAACCGGTCAGGTTGATGCCGAAAGTGCCCTGCAGCAGCTGGGCGAACGTGTAGGCATCGTTGTAGTCGCCGACCCAGCTCGAGCGGAACACCTGTGTGTCCTGGCGCATCTGGATGCTCTGCAGCAGCGCGCGGAACTCCTCGGCGTAGAGCGTCGTTTCGACACCGAGCGCCTCCTTCCACATTGCGGCGACGGCAACGGCCAGGCGGTTGTGCACCTCGCCGGAGTTGTAGCGGATCTCGACCTCGAGGGGACGATCCGCCGAGTACCCCGCCTTGCGATACAGCTCGCGGGCCTCGGCAACGCGCTCCGCGTACGGACGCGCCGCATAATCGAACTGCTGCGGCGTGTAATTGGCTACGCCCCGCGGCACCCAGCCGTAGGCCGGCGCCTCGCCCAGTCCGGTCACGGACTGCGTCAGCCGCTCCCGGTCGATCGCCATGGACAGCGCGCGGCGCAGTCCCGGGTTGTCCTTGAAAGGCGGCCGGGTGAGGTTGAACCCGTAGTAATAGACGCTCAGCTGCGGAGATACGTGCAGCTCGCCCGGCAGGTTCTCCTGAATCCAGGCAAATTGCTGCGGCGGTACCACGTACGTGACGTCGAGTTCACCGGCACGGTACTGACGGAACTCGGTGCCGGCATCCGCGTGATGCACGAAGTGCACGCGCGCGACCCGGGTCCGGGCGTCGTTCCAATAATGCGTGTTGCGCTCAGCGAGCACGTGCGAGCCCACGGCCCAGTCGCGCAGCACGAACGCGCCATTGGACACGAGCCGGCCCGGACGCGCGTATTCCGCGCCGTGGCGGGCCAGCGACGGGCCATGCACCGGGAACGTGCCGGGCTGCGCCAGCATGCCCAGCAGGTACGGCGCGGGATGGCTCAGCCGGATCACGACGGTGCGATCGTCCGGCGCGCTTACCCCGAGCGCATCGGGCGGCTGTTCGCCGCGCACGATGGCTGCAGCGCTCTGCACCGGATCGAACGCCTGCGCATAAGGCGAGGCGGTGGCCGGATCGACGAGGCGCCGCATGCCGGCGACGTAATCGGCGGCACGTACCGGGTCGCCGCTCGACCACCGCAGACCTTCACGCAGTCGGAACGTGTACTCGAGGCCGTCCGGGGTCACCGTCCAGGACTCAGCCGCCGCGGGCACGGCATCACCGTCCGGACCGATCGCGGTCAGCCCCTCGAACAGGTCGCGCAGGATGTTGAACGCCGAA
>Ga0316626_10000199_pt1 | contig 21587 bp, 20 predicted proteins | sample OWC_Aug_T1_C1_D5_FD_207656 | JGI IMG/M metagenome (GOLD analysis project Ga0316626, IMG submission 207656) | Wetland soil microbial communities from Old Woman Creek delta, Ohio, United States - OWC_Aug_T1_C1_D5_A | ecosystem: Environmental > Terrestrial > Soil > Wetlands | place: USA: Ohio...
ATCGCCGCCCGGCTCGCCGAAATGGACCCTCAGGGCGCGGCTGTCTTTCAAGCCGGGGCCGCTCGGCTCAAAGCGAAACTCCAAAACCTGGACGCGGCTTATATCCGGGGGCTCGGCCGCTGCGCAGGCAAGGACCTGATCATCGGCGGGCACGCGGCCTTCGGCTACCTGGCCAAAAGATACGGGCTCAGAGCCCTCTCACTCTCCGGTTTGAGCCCCGATGCGGAACCGCGCCCCAGCCGCGTGATGGAGGCTGTCTCCTGGGGCAGGCAGCACCAAATCCGGGCGGTCTTCATGGAGGCAAACGCCAGCCCCAAAATGGCCGAAATGCTCGCCCGGGAGCTCCGGGCCGAAATCCTGGTCCTTCACGCCGGTGCCAACCTGAACAAAAAGGAATGGGAGTCCGGCCGGTCGTTTTTTGATATCATGGAAGAGAACCTGGTGAACCTCAAAAAAGGGCTTGCCTGTGAATGACGGGAATGAACTCATCCGGCTGGAGAAGGTTTCCTTCCGGTATGGTCCGATCCCCGTCCTGGAGGAGGTGAGCTTCTCCGTCGCCCAGGGGGACTTTGTTGCCATACTCGGCCCCAACGGTTCGGGAAAGACCACCCTGGTCAAGCTCATCCTCGGCCTCCTGCGGCCGGCCGAAGGACGGTTGATCCTCATGGGGAAGCCGGTCGAGCAATTCGCGGCCTGGTCCGAGATCGGTTACGTCCCCCAAAAAGCCACCTCGATCGACCCTTTGTTTCCGGCGTCGACGAGAGAAGTCGTGGCCATGGCTTTCCTTCCGGGCCGGCTCGGGCCCGCGCGCGGGAAAAGGGAAGAGGACAGGGCCGTGGAGCTGGCCCTCAAACAAGTCGGGATGACCGCTTTTCGGAACCGGCGGATCGGAAGCCTTTCCGGAGGGCAGCAGCAACGCGTCTTCATCGCCCGGGCGATCGTGAACGCTCCCCAGCTTCTCTTCCTCGACGAGCCCACGGCCGGCGTCGACGCCGCCACCCAGGAGCTCTTCTATGAAATGCTCCATACGCTGAACACAGAGCAGAGGATCACGATCATCCTGGTGACCCACGACATCGGGATCGTCAACAGGCATGTCACCAAGGTCGCCTGCCTCAACCAGAGACTCGTGTTTCACGGGTCCCACGCCGACTTCTGCCGGTCCGAGGCCTTCAAGACGATGCTTCAGAGCGGCCATCTCGTCTCCCATACGCATTGATAAGGTCCCTTGATGGAACTGTTCTTCAGCTACGGCTTTTTTCAAAGGGCGCTCGTGGCCGGGCTCTTTGTGGCCGTCGCCTGCGCTGTGCTCGGCCTTTTCCTGGTCCTCCGCCGGGATGCGATGATCGGACACGGCCTGGCTCATGTCACCTTCGGCGGAGTGGCGCTGGGTCTCTTCCTGAATATCCTTCCTCTGGCGGCCGCCCTGGTCATCGCCGTCATCGCCTCCCTGGCCATCATGAGACTCAGGCAAAAGGCTGGCCTGCACGGGGATACGGCGATCGGGATCTTCAGCAGCGTGGGCATGGCGCTCGGCATCGTGCTGGCCACGTTGGCCGGCCGCTTCAACGCCGACCTGCTGAGCTATCTGTTCGGAGATATCCTGGCCATCGACGGACTCGAGGTCGGGCTGTCGACCGCCTTGGCCGTGGTCGTCATCGCCGCCGTCCTGGGGAGTTACAGAAGCCTGATGTACCTGACGTTCGACCCGGAAGCCGCCAAGGCCTCGGGAGTCAGGACGGCCCGGCTCGACATCCTCTTGGCGGTCCTGACCTCGATCACGGTGGTAATGGGGATGAAGGTGGTGGGAATTCTGCTGGTCGCCGCTTTGCTGGTCATCCCGGCGGGAGCGGGGCTGCTCCTGGCGGCCAATTTCAGGCAGGCGCTTTTTCTCTCGTCTCTTGTTGCTTGCCTCTCGGTTGTTTTGGGCTTGGTGGCCGCGTTTTATCTTGACCTCCCGGCCTCAGCGACCGTGGTTATCACCTCGTTCTTGCTCTTCGGAGGCGCCTATCTTTTGCGCCGGAAGAGACTTCCCTGACCGGCCTCACGTTTCGAACGAGGCCAGCGTCCTCCGGAAGATATCATAAGCCTCGTTCCCATAGAGGCAGAAGATGACCTCCCGGGGAAACCTGTTTTTTCCGAGGAAATCGAGGGCGACCCGAAGCATGATCCGGCTGCATTCGGGGAGGGGGAATCCATAGATACCCGTGCTTATGGCGGGAAAGGCCAGGCTCTGGAATTTCCGGTCCGCGGCGATCCGGAGACTGGAGAAGGTCGCCCGGGCCAGTTTGTCTTCTTCGTCGCCTTCTCCATTGACCGGGCCGACCGCATGGATCACGAATTTCGCCTTGAGCTTCCCGGCGCCCGTGATCACGGCTTCTCCCACTCCGATCGGGCCCAGGCGGTCGCACTCTTCCTGGATGGACGGGCCGCCCCGGGCGCGGATTGCGCCGGCGACCCCGCCGCCGAGCTTCAGGTGCTTATTGGCGGCGTTGACCACCGCATCGGCATCGAGGAGCGTGATATCGCCTTCGACGATCCGGACTCTCTCCATGTGCACCGACTCTATCCTCTTATTTTCATTGTATCGGAAAAGCCGGATTCGGAGAAGTCCCGGCGGGGGATGCGGCGGAGAACTGGGTGCCGCGCTCAGTGCACCGTTTCGTAAACGGCCACCTTGTTCTTACCGTCTTTCTTGGCTTTGTAGAGGGCCTGGTCGGCCAGAACGACCAGATCCTCGGCGCTCTCCCCCTGGTCGGGATAGGCCGTCACGCCGATGCTGATGGTAAAGGGAACGTCCTCTTTCCGCGAATCGACCCGGAAGGGATAGAGGGAAGTCCTGTTGAGAAGCCTTTCCGCCACGATCTGCGCCTCCTCCTTCCGGGTTTCGGGCAGGATGATCAGAAACTCCTCTCCGCCGTAGCGGGCGGCGATATCGGAGGGGCGGATGGTATCCGCGATCACCTGGCTGAAATACCTCAACAGGTGATCGCCGACGGCGTGGCCGAAACGGTCGTTGAGGGCTTTGAAGTTATCCAGGTCGATCATCATCAAGCTCAGGTCGTGGTCAAACCGTTTGGACCGGTAGAACTCCTCGTCGAGCCGCTGATGGATATAGGTTTTGTTGAATAAACCCGTCAAGCCGTCCCGGATGATCAGGGAGTTCATCTTGTCGCTGAGGGCCAGTCCGCTCAGGCTGACCAGCAGGATGAGCAGCATCCCGATTTTCAAGATATGACGGCTCAAGGGCGGCAAGCCGATCTGGTCCCAATACGCGGGGATAAAGTCGGCGAGCGAGCTGTAGACGAGATAAGAGACGGAGATGATGATAACGGCCCAAAGCCGGTTTTTTAGACCTTTGGTAATGACCGGCATCCGCTTGCTCACGGCGTTTTTTCCTTCCAGACGGCTATCTTTTCAAAAGGCGGGAGCGCGGGCAATAACCGGGCAGGGTGAAATCCAGGGTGATTTTTAACTTCGACGACTAGCCTTTGGGGGTGATAGGGCGGCCTTTTCAGGTCTTCTCGAGAGCGGCCTCGAGGAGGGCGCGGATTTCCTTCCCCAGGCGCGCCACTTCGGCCATCATCTCGTTCCCCTTCTTCAGGGCATCTTCCTTGAAGTCCCCGTCTCCGATTCCGGGCAGGTTGATCTTGACGTTATAGAAGGCGCCGGCCGCGGCGGCTTCGGCCAGCAGGCCGGCCACCCCGGCATCGCTCAGGGAATTCGTGTTGCCCTTCCGGGCGGCGAGCCCGGCCAACTCGAGGAGCGGCCCGCATTTCTCGAGGACGCCGAGCGGGACGATCGTCGCCTCTTTGGTGGCCCGTTCGAGCGCCGCCTCTTTTTCCTTGAGTTGCTCTTCGCTCCCCTTGGGCAAACCGAAAGCCTCCATGACCTTGTTGAATGCCCGGGTATCTTCATCCACCGCGGCCAAAAGCTCGTCCTTGAGCTTCTGGGCCTTCATGGCCGCTTCCTTCATCTCTCCCGACACCTCTTCGTACCCCTTCTTGCCGACGGTCAAGTTGGCCACCATGGCCGAGAGGGAAGCGGAGAGCGCTCCACAAAATGCGGCAACGCTTCCCCCGCCGGGTGTCGGGGAATCCAGCGAGAGCTCGTTGGCGAACTCGCGCAGGTCGAGCTTGAGCAGAGAGGGGCCTCCCTCCCTGAACTGGTTTTCGATAATCTTCTTTTCCGGGTCGAAGGGGGCGACATCGGAGAGACCCAGCGACAACACCGCCGAGCGGACCAGTTCCTCCTCGGGAACTCCGGGGCTCTTGCCCTGCTTTTCCAGATAGTGCCGGCCGGCCATGAGCAGCGCTTCTTTGGGGATCAGACCGACAAGCTCGCTCCCGGTCACCCGCAGGCCCAGCTTCTCGGCTTCCTTGATCGCCTCGTCAAAAACCAGATGGACCGGGCTGACTTTATAGTTCGTGAAATTGATCGAGATCTGGGCGATTCCATAGTCTTCGATGTACCAGCCGACCGCCTTGACGTGGGGAAACCGCCCCGGAAGGGTGACGGTTTTGCCTTGGGCATCCCGGATGATCCGGCCCTCGGCATCCCGCTGCGCCCGTCCGCTCTCCCGGAGGTTGAGCGCGATCTCGTGGGCGAGGCGCCGGTCCCGAGTGTTCAGGTTGATGTTGTAGGCGATCAGGAATTCGCGGGCGCCGATGACCGTCGCTCCCGCCGTGGGATTGAACACGGGATTCCCGAAGTCGGGCGCCCACTCGGGGTCCTTGAGCTTTTCGGACAGGCCCTCGTACTCTCCGGCCCGGATATTGGCGAGGTTCCGGCGCTCCGGCCGCTGCGCCGCCTCTTCGTAAAGATAAACGGGAATGCCGAGTTCCCGGGCGACGCGTTCGCCCAGTTCGCGGGCGAGCCGGATGCACTCCTCCATCGTGACCCCGGAAACCGGCACGAAGGGACAGACGTCCGTGGCGCCGATCCGGCTGTGGGCCCCCCTATGCAGCCGCATATCTATGAGCTCGGCCGCCTTGCGGATGGCCCGGAAGGCCGCTTCCCCGACTGCCCCCGGCGAGCCGATGAAGGTCACGACCGTCCGGTTGGTTGATTCCCCCGGATCGACGTCGAGGAGCTTGACCTCCGGCGTGCGTTCGATCTCCTGGGTGATCGCCTTTATCTTCTCCCGGTCCCGGCCTTCGCTGAAATTCGGTACGCACTCCACCAGTTTCATCCTTCGACTCCTTTGATCAGAGTAAAGAGCAGGACTCCCTTGAGATCGTAGACTTCGAGCCGGTCAAACTCGCGAAGCTCATCCAAGAGCACGTCCTTATCACCGACGATGACGACCACGGGTTTCGGCAGAACGTATTTTTGGGCCACCTCGAAAATCCGGTCGGCGTCGACTTGGGTGATGCTCTCCAAAAAGCGGCTCCATCGGGATTCGCCGGCGGAGAAGGCCAGAAGCTCGGAAGCCTGCCGGCTGAGCTCGTCCAGGCGCGCGATCCGGATCGGGAATTGGCCGATCAGATAGGACTTGGCCTGCTCCAACTCAAAGTTGGAAACCTTCTCCCGGCCGATCCGCTCGAGCTCCCGTCCGATTTCCCGGATGGACGGGGCGGAGGCTGTGGGAATCACCTGGGCGACGACCGAATAATACCCGCAAGCCCTGAAAAACTCCACCCGGCTGAAGGCGCTGTAGGCGTACTCCTTGGCTTCCCGGAGGTTCATGAACAGACGGCTGAACGGAGTCCCGCCGAGCACCTGGTTGAGGATGCCCAGGGGATAATAGTCCGGCTCGGCCAAAGGAGAGATCAGGTTCCCGAGGACGAGCGTGGCCTCTTTGGCCCGCGGCAGGTCGACGAAGCAGAACCGGTCCGCGGCGTTGGCCAGAGGATCGGGGAGAGGCGGCTCCTCGATGTCCTTCTTGGGCCAGATGTTGAAGAAATGGCTGACCCTTCGGGCGGCGATGGCCAGGTCGATATTCCCGGCCAGAACGATCAGGGCGTTGTTCGGCCGGTAATGGAGCTCATAAAAGCCCTGGATATCCTTCCGGGTCAGGTTTTTGAAGACGTCCTCGCTGTAGAAAAATTGGCTGTAGGGGTGGTCTTTGAAGAGGATGCGGAGCAACTGGCGCCGGCCGATGAACTCCGGGTCCCGCTGTTTCTGCTTCAGGTCGTAGAACTTGGTTCGTTTGAGTGCGGCCACCTCGCGCTCGTTGAAATCCGCATGCAATACCATCGCGCTCAATATCTCCAAGGCCGGGTCGAGGGAACCCGACAGAAAATGGAAGGAAAAACGGGAGAAGTCCGGAGTCGTCATCGTGCTGAAGTCGCCTCCGACGGCGTCAATCCTTTCCTCGAGGTCGGCCGCCGAGAGAAGTGGGGTCCCCCGGCTCAGCATCTCGGCCGTGAAAGACGCGAGTCCAGGCAGGCGCCGGGGCGAACGGCCTTCGCCGGACAGGATGATCAGTTCCAGGCTGATCAAGGGCTGGTCGGGGCGGGGAACAACGGCCAGTAGGAGGCCGTTCTGAAGCCGCGTGAAGTCTATCTTCGGGAGCTCCGGCCGCAGCAGAGGGTCGGGGATGGGCGGCGATTTCCTGAACCGCTCCTGCTGGGCCAGGACCGATCCCAGGCCAAGAAAAACCCAGCCCAATAATCTCAGCACTTTCTTCATTTCAGCTTCACATTCAGGATGACGCTGCTCTCGGGAGAGAGATACCGGCTGGCGGCCAGGCGGAGCTCGCCAGGACCAACGCGCATGTATTTTGGCAACTGGTCGGGCAGGGCCTCCAGGCCCACGGGAGAGAAGAGCATTTCCGCCAGGACCAGTGCCCTCTCCTGGGGAGAAGCGAGGCGGCTCAGGAAGTCCCGTTTGAACAGGTTTTTAGCCCTGGCCAGCTCGTCCGGGGACACCTCGTACGTCCGGAGCTTGTTGATCTCGGAGAGGAGGGATTTTTGACAGAGCTCCACCATGGTCTCGTTGTTGTTCATGGAGAAAAGCTTCATCACGGCCACGTCCTTGCGCTTTTCGATCCCGCCGGAAACAAACAGGGCCAGCCCCTCTCTCTTGACCAGCTTTCTGTAAAGGCGGGCGCTTTTCCCATGAAAAAGAAGGTAGTCGAGGACCGTCAGAACATAATAGTCGCGGGAATATGGGGAGGCGGTCCGGTATCCCAGGTGAAAAGCGGACGAGGGGACCCGGGCGTCCTCGAAGGCCTGGACGACCTGTCTTTTTTCGAGCGGCCGGGGAGGCAGGAAAAGGGGAGGCTTTTTGCCGGGAGGGATCGTTTCAAAATACTTCTCCACGAGCTCCCGGGTCTTGTCGACCTCGATTTTCCCCACCACGACGAGCACGGCGTTGCTGGGGACATAGTAGGTCGCATAGAAAGCCCGGATATCCTCGATTTCCAGACCGGCGATATCCTCCTCCCTCCCCAGGACGCTGTGGCCGTGGGCGAAATCGGGATAGAGGAGGGAATCGAAGGCCAGCAGGCTCTCCAGGTAGGGCTCGGCCGCCTTGCGCTCCGTGATCTCCTCGATCAAGGACTGCTTGGCTCGCTCCGCCTTGGCCGCGTCGATCTCCAGGGCCTTCATCCGGTCGGACTCCAGCCAGAGGACGAGGGCCGCCTGATTGGCCGGGACCGTCTGGGTGAAATAGGTGATGTCCTCGGTGGTGCTGGCGTTGGGCTCCCCTCCGACGCGGTTGATGTAGCCGATATGCTGCATCGGGCCGACATTCTGCGAACCCATAAACATCATGTTCTCGACGAGCAGGGCAAGACCCGTCTTCCCCGGCTGCTCGTGAATCGAGCCGGCCTGATACGCCAGGACGACGGAGACAATAGGCAGGGTTTCGTCGGGGGAGAGGATGACCTCAAGCCCGTTCTTCAGAGTGAACCGGGAGAAGGTGAAGGAGATCCCCGTCTCATCCTGAGTGGCGGAAGATCCCAGGCCGGCGAAAAAAAGGACAAACACCCATGATCTGGTACGGTTTTTCAGCATCGTCGACTGCCCGGCCGTCGGCCTCGTTTTTTAAAATACCATAAAAGAAAACGGAAATTCAATTTCCGGCCGACATTGAAAAATTCGGGTGATTCATATAACATGGCCGTTTCTTATGAGAACATCCAGAGGAGGCAGAGAATGAGCCAAGCCGGAAAGCATCTCTTCACTTCGGAATCCGTAACCGAAGGTCATCCGGATAAAATCTGCGACCAGATATCCGACACGATTCTGGACGACCTGGTGAGACAGGACCCCAAAAGCCGGGTGGCCTGCGAAACCCTGGTGACGACGGGACTGGTCCTGATCGCCGGGGAAATCACCACCAACGGCTACTGCGATTTCCAGAAGCTCGTCCGCGGTGTGGTCCGCGATATCGGTTATACCAAAGCCATCTACGGGTTCGATTACAAAACCTGCTGTGTCATCTCCTCCATCCACGAGCAGTCCCCCGATATCTCCATCGGGGTGGATGAGTCCGAGGAACACGAGCAGGGGGCCGGGGATCAGGGCATCATGTTCGGCTACGCCTGCCGCGAGACGGTGGAAATGATGCCCCTTCCGATCATCCTGGCCCATAAGCTCGTCCGCAGGCTGGGCGAGGTCCGCTGCGACAAAACCCTTTCCTATCTTCGGCCGGATGGCAAATCCCAAGTCACCGTCGAGTATGATGGGGATAAGCCCAAGCGGGTCGAAGCCGTGGTCCTGGCCGCCCAGCATAACGAGACCGTCAAGATGGATGACCTCAGGGAAGACCTCAGGCAGCAAGTCATCTGGAAAGTCGTCCCCGCCGGCATGATCGACAAGCAGACCAAGATCATCATCAACGGGACCGGCCGGTTCGAGCAGGGCGGGCCACTGGCCGACACGGGCATGACGGGCCGGAAGATCATCGTCGACACCTACGGCGGAGTCGGGAGCCATGGCGGAGGCGCTTTTTCGGGGAAAGACCCTTCCAAAGTGGACCGCTCGGGATCCTATACCGCCCGCTATATCGCCAAGAATATCGTGGCGGCCGGGATCGCCGACAAGCTGGAAGTCCAGCTCGCCTATGCCATCGGTGTCGCCGATCCCGTGTCGATCATGCTGGAGTCGTTCGGCACGGCCAAAATCCACGAGGACAAAATCAAGGAGCTGATCAGGGCGCACTTCTCGCTCAAGCCCAAGGCGATGATCAGCGCCTTGAACCTGCTCCGGCCCATCTACCGAAAGACCGCCGTCTACGGCCATTTCGGCCGGACCGAGCCGGAATTTACCTGGGAAAAAACTGACAAGGCCGAGATCCTCCGAAGGGATTCCGGGTTGCGCTGAGGATGACATGAACCACGACATCAAAGACCTGAATTTGGCCTCCCAGGGACGCCTCAAGATCGAATGGGCGGCCCGCTTCATGCCCGTGCTCAAATCCATCAAGAAACAATTCGCCAAGGAGAAGCCGCTCCGCGGCCTCCGCTTGTCCGCCTGCCTGCACGTGACCACGGAGACGGCCAACCTGATGGAGACTCTCAAGGCCGGCGGAGCCGAAGTGGCTCTCTGCGCTTCCAATCCGTTGAGCACCCAGGACGACGCCGCCGCCGCTATGGTCAAGGATTTCGGCATACCGGTCTTCGCCATCAAGGGGGAAGACCACAAGACGTACTATCGCCACCTCAACCAGGCGCTTGACCACAAGCCCCAGATCACGATGGACGACGGAGCCGACCTGGTCAGCACACTTCATTCCCGCCGCCGGGCCCTGATCCGGGAGATCATCGGCGGGACGGAGGAGACGACGACCGGAGTCATCCGCTTGAGGAGCATGGCCGCCAAGGGAGTCCTGGCCTACCCGATCATCGCCGTCAACGACGCCAACACCAAGCATCTCTTCGATAACCGCTATGGAACCGGGCAGAGCACGGTCGACGGCATCCTCCGGTCGACGAATATCCTCCTCGCCGGCCTCCACTTCGTCGTCGCCGGATACGGCTGGTGCGGCCGGGGAGTGGCCATGCGGGCCAAGGGCGCCGGGGCCAAGGTCGTTATCTGCGAGGTCGATCCCCTGCGCGCCCTGGAAGCGGTCATGGACGGGTTTGAGGTCATGCCGCTCGAGGCGGCGGCTCCGATCGGCGACGTTTTTGTCACTGTCACGGGAGACAAGACGGTCATCACCCGCCGGCATTTTGTCCGGATGAAGGACGGCGCCATCGTCGCCAACTCCGGACATTTCAACGTTGAAATCGACATCCCCGCCCTCGCTTCCCTGGCCAGGAGAAAGAGAAAAATCCGGGAGTTTGTGGAGGAATTCGAGCTCCGCAACGGCCGCAAGATATACCTCCTGGGGGAGGGACGGCTGATCAACCTGGCCGCCGCCGAGGGACATCCGGCCATGGTCATGGACATGAGTTTCGCCAACCAGGCGCTCAGCGCCCTCTTCCTCAGCCGAAAGGGAAAATCATTGGACAAGAACGTCTACGGCGTCCCCCGCGAAATCGATGAGCAGATCGCCCGCCTCAAGCTCCGATCGATGGGGATCCGGATCGACCGGCTGACCGCCGAACAGAAAAAATACCTGGCGGCATGGGAAGAAGGAACCTAGCGGTGCGTCTCACAAATAACTGGGGTTTGTCAGCCCTCCCCAGCAAACTCCGCAACTGTTGGCGGATCTTTGATGGATCGTCAAAAAGCGAATTCGTTTTTAAGACGGGCCGCTAAACACTCAACTTCTCTTTCTCCTTGATCGTCTTCAGGTAGGAGTCGGCCTTTTCTCTCATCTCCGGGTCTGTGATCAAGGGCCGGATTTCCCCGAGACTTTCACCGGCTTGCCGGAAGTCGCCGTTCTTGAAATACGCGGCGGCGAGGTCGAATTTGTAGGTGACATCGCTCGGGAGCAGCCGGACCGCCTGCTTGTAGGATTCAATGGCCTCGGGGAGTTTTTCCTGGTTCTCCAGGATGTAGCCTCGAAGGGCATGCCCGAGATGATACCGGGCGTTGGTCTGGATCGCCTTTTCGGCATAGAAGAGAGCCGTCTCCCAGTTCATCCGCAGGGAATAGAGCCGGGCCAGATTATAATAGGGCAGCTCCTTGCTGGCATAAGTGGCATCGGCGGCCGCTTTCTTGTATTCCTCCTCGGCCCTGTCCGGGAAACCCATCTCCTGATAGATCATGCCCAGGTTGTTTCGGGCTTCCGTGAAGGCCGGGGATATCTCCAGGCATTTCAGGAAGAATTTTTCGGCCTCCTTGAGATCGCCCTTGAGCGAATAGGCGAGCCCCAGGGCGTTCAGGGACTGAAAATGCCGCGGGTTGAGAGACAGCGCCTTGTTGAAGAGCCGGATCGCCTCGTCCAGGTTGTTGTTGTTCAGGTAGACCGCACCCATGGAATACTGGTACTGGGGGTCTTTGTCTTTGGCCTGCTGGAGCTTCTTCTGGGAGGACGCGCAGGCCGTCAGAAAGAGAACCAAACCGATCACCGTCCACGTTGTTTTTTTCATCTCTTTCCTCGCTTCCGATTATTCCTCTTTCAGGGTTCGCAGCATCAACTCCCCCAGGGATTTCCGGGGGTCTTTATTCTCGTAAAGAACTCGAAAGACCTCGGTTGATATCGGCATCTCGACATGTTCCCGGCGGGCCAGATCCAAGGCCGAAACGGTCGTGGTAACCCCTTCAGCCACCATGGGCGTCTCGTCGAGGATCTCGCGGAGCGACCGCCCTTTCCCGAGCTCGAACCCGACGTGATAGTTGCGGCTCCGGCGCGCGGTGCAGGTGAGGACCAGGTCGCCAATGCCGGCCAGGCCGAGGAATGTTTCTTTCCTGGCTCCGAATTTTAGGGCGAGCCGGCTGATCTCGGCAATTCCCCGGGTGATGAGGGCGGCCCGGGTGTTGTGGCCGAAGCGCAGCGCATCCGAGATTCCGCAGGCCACGGCGATCACATTCTTGAGGGCGCCGGCCAGCTCGACTCCGGCGACATCGGCGCTCGTATAGGCCCGGAAATGGATGTCGGAGACGAGACGCTGTACGGTCCGGGCGGATTCGGCCCGGGCGGCCGCGATGACCACAGCGGTGGGATGCTTCTCGGCCACTTCCCGGGCGAAACTCGGACCGCTGAGGACGGCCAGACGGGGCAGCCCCGCCGGCTGAAAAACCTCTGCCATCACCTCCGTCATCCGCTTGAGGGAGCCTTCCTCGATCCCCTTTGTCAGGCTGACGACGATCTGCTCCCGCTTGAGGACGGGCCCGATTTCCCTGAAAACCGACCGGCAGAAGCGCGAAGGAACGGCGATGAACACGATTCCGGCCGAGGAAGCGGTCTCCCGGATATCGGCCGAGAAGGAGACCTCGGGAGGGAGTGTGAATCCGGGAAGAAAAACGCTGTTCTGGCGAGTCTCCAGGAGCTCTTCCCGGATATCTTTTTCCCTGATCCAAAGCCGTGTCGGGAGATGCCGCCGCCCCAGATGAAGAGAGAAGGCCGAGCCCCAGCTTCCGCCGCCGATTATCGCTGCTTCCACTTCCGATCATCCTTTCCCGGCGCTTATCCTCCGGCCGATCTTTCGCTCTTGACCCAGGATGAGGCGCTTCACGTTCCCGGAGTGCCGGAAGGCGATGACGGCGAACATGGCCAGCCCGGCCATGGCAAGCCCGCCGTCCCCCCGGACGAAAAGCACGATCAGCGGAAACGACAACGTGGCCAGCAGCGACCCCAGAGAGACATAGCGGGTCGCCGCAACGACCACGCCGAAAACGCCCAGGCTGATCAGAAACGGCGCCGACGCCAGGACGGCATATGACCCCATGGCCGTTGAGACTCCCTTCCCTCCCTTGAACCCGATGAAGACGGGAAAACAGTGACCGATGACGACCATCAGGGCGACGCCATATGCAACCCGGCGGTCGGCCGGGAAGGACCGCAGGGCGAGCCAGACCGGCAGGGCCGCCTTAAGCACGTCGATGAGGGCTACGGGAAGCGCGTAGCGCCAGCCCTTGAGACGAAGGACATTGGTGGCCCCGGTGCTTTGGCTTCCGAACTTCCGTATGTCCTTTCTTTCGCCCAGCTTGAAGATCAGGAAGCCTGAGGGAAAGGAGCCGATGAGATAGGCGGCCGCCATCCAGAGAATCTTCATGCCAGGCCAAATTCCTTGAGTACGGTATACTCGGCCCCCGAAGGCCGCAGAGTGCTCTGGAAGAAGGTGAACTTTTCGACCCGCATCTCTCCGAACCTCCGGCCCTGGTGTTTGTTCAGCTCCTGGATCAAAAGATCGAGGCGGGCGGGGAATTTCACGCGGCCGATAGTCAGATGGGGGTGGAAGGGACGCTTTTCCCTCGGAAAGCCCAGTTTTTCCATCTCCCCCTCGATATTCTCCTGAAAGGCCAGAAGAGGCGGCGCGGGGACGACGCCCACCCAAAGGACGCGCGGGCTCCTTCGCCCGGGAGGAAAAGCACCCGTACTTTCCAGGACGAGGTCGAAGGCCCGGTGCCGGGGCGCGATCGTCTCCAGGACAGAGGAGATGCGGGCGGCCTGTTCCTCCGTAATCTCTCCCAGGAATTTCAGTGTCAAGTGCATCCCCGCAGCTCCCACCCAACGGATGCTCCGGGAATCGGGCGTCCTCCCCAGATCGCCCACCAGGGCCTCCAGGGATGCTTTCAGGCCGGAATCCAGGTCGATGGCGATAAATGTTCTCATGGAATCCTTCCTTTTCGAGACCGGGCTCTCCGCAGGAGATGCCTCCGCGCCATGTCCAGGGCCTTTTGGGCCGACTGGAATTTGATCTGCTCCCGCGTCCCCAGGAAGAGGTTTTCCCTGACTTCAGTGCCTCCCGACCAGGCCAAGGCTGTGAAAACCAAGCCGACGGGCTTTTCGGTGGAACCTCCGGACGGGCCCGCGATACCGGTGACGGCCAGGCCGAGGTCGGCCCGGGCGCGTTTCCGGATGCCCCGGGCCATCGCCCGGGCCACAGGAACGCTGACCGCGCCGTGCCGCTTAATGAACCCGGGGGGCACGGCAAGGAGGTCGATCTTGGCGGCGTTGCTGTAGGCAACGGCGCCCTCGAGGAAGTATTCCGAGCTCCCGGGAACATTAGTCAGGCGGTGACAAATGAGCCCTCCGCTGCACGACTCGGCGGCCGCCAGCGTCATTTTCTTTTTTTTCAGCAGCGACCCCACGATCTGTTCCAGGGACTCTCCGTTCTCGGAGAAGACATGACTCTTCAATCGTCCGAGCAGACGGGATTTGAATCGGCGGATTTTTTCCTGCGCCTGGGCCCGGCTCGCCTCCGAGGAAGCCAAAAGATGAACCTCCACCTGGCCGGGAGAAGCCAGGATGGTCAGCCCCAGGTCGGGAGTCTTGGGATACAGCCCGGAGATATGGTCTTCCACCATGGATTCGGTAAGACCCGCCACCTTGAGCACGGCCCGCGAGAGATAACAGCACCTCTCTCTTTCCATTTCAGGCCAGACCGATCCCTCGCATATCGGCTTGAGCTCATGGGGCGGGCCGGGGAGGAGGACGATCTTCTTGCCGCCCGCGCGGATCATCTGACCCGGCGCGGTCCCGTTATTGTTCGGGAGGACCGCCGCGCCGCGCACGACATAGGCCTGCTTAATGTTGGCCTTGGGCATGGCCAATCGACGCCTCCGGAAGCGCTCTTTGATCCTTTCCAGGAGATCTCTTTGGAGGACCAGGTCTCTGCCCAAGGCCCGGGCCACGGCTTCTCCCGTCACGTCATCTCCCGTCGGCCCGAGTCCGCCGATGATCATGACCAGTTCCGTCCGCCGGAGGGCTTCGCGGACCCTCAGGCTGAGGTCCTGAACGTCATCGCCGACGATTGTCTTGAAAGCGACAGTCCATCCGATATCGTTCAGGCGGGAGGTCAGGTAAAGGGAGTTTGTATCCTGGAAATAAGGGGTGAGAAGCTCGGAGCCGACGGCGATGATCTCGACTCTATGGAGAATCTCTTTTTTCACTGGATATAGATAAAAAGATGGAGCAGAGCCTTGGCCAGCAGAGCGGCCGCGACATCGTCGGCCATGATTCCCCAACCGGAGGGAAGCGCCTCCAGCTTCCGGATGGGGAAAGGCTTGACGATATCAAAAAAGCGAAAAAGAAGAAACCCGGCGATGAGGAGCGTCCAATCGGGCGCTACGGATACAAAGACCAGGAACTGACCGGCGGCCTCGTCGATGACGATGCGCCCAGGGTCTTTTTTTTTGAGCGCGGAGGAATACGAGGAGGACGCCGGGACACCGAGGGCGAGGAGAAGGAACAGGATCAATAGAAGATAAGGAAGAGCCAGCCCGGGAATGAGAAACCGGCACAGCAGGAGAATGGCCAGGCTGGTCAGTGTCCCGGGAGCGACCGGGAAAAAGCCCAGCCCAAAAAACGTGGCCAAAACCCTCCAGATGACTTTCATCGGACGATGATTCCACGGAGATCATATACTCCCGTCGCGATGATTTCAACTCTCTCGATCGGCCGGACTTTTCCGCCCGGCGGATCGCCCGGCTCGATTTCGACGACGCCGTCCACCTCCGGCGCCTGGAACCTGGTCCTGCCGGCCAGCCGGCCTTTCCCGAGGGGAGTTGAGGGGTCGATCAAGACATCCAGCCGCCGGTGGAGGTATTTCCGCAGGTTCGCGGCGGCGATACCGGCTTGGAGGGTCATGATTTCGTCGCGGCGGCGGAGTTTTTCCCTTTCCGGAACCGGATCCCCCAACGCGCAGGCGGAGGTGCCTTCCTCCCGGGAATAGGGAAATACCCCGAGATGATCGAACCGCGCCTCCCGGACAAATTCCTTCAAGCGGCGGAACTCCTCACTCCCTTCCCCGGGAAAGCCGACGATGAGGGAGGTGCGGATGGCCGCTTCGGGAAGCGTCTTGCGGATCCTCTCGATCAGCCGGATGGCCCTTTCCCCGTCCATGCTCCTCTTCATCGACCGGAGAAGCCGGCGGTCGGCATGTTGGAACGGAATATCCAGGTAGGGACAAATCTTGTTCTCTTTCAGAACCTCGAGAAGGTTCGGAGTGATCTCCTCCGGATAGCCATAGAGCAGACGGATCCAGCGGATTCCTCGAACTTCGACGAGCCGGCGAAGGAGCCTGGCCAATTGCCTCTTGTGTCCGGTCTCTCCGCCAAAATAGGTCGTATCCTGGGAGATGAGGTTTATCTCCTTAACCCCGCGCTCCGCCATTCCTTCCGCCTCCGCCACGACGGACGGGATGCTCCTGGAGCTGTAGGGCCCCTTGATCGAGGGGATGGCACAAAACGCGCACTCATGGGAACAGCCCTCTGAAATCTTGAGGTAAGCCCAGGTCGGGGGGGTGGAGAGGAGGCGCGGGGTCTCGCGGCCCAGCAAATAGGTCCCTCTGCCGGGAGCATAGGGGCTTCCCTCCAGGGCTTCGACGATATGATCAAAATCCTTCACCCCAAGCCAAACGTCGACTCCCGGATATTTCTTTTCCAGCTCCGTCCGGGACTTTTCGACAAAACAGCCGACAACGGCGACTTTCCTGCCCGGCCGCTTCCCTTTGAGGGCCAGAGCCTTCTCAATTCCCTCCCCGGCCTCGTCCCTGGCCGGCCGGATGAACCCGCAGGTGTTGAGGACGATAATGTCGGCCCGGTCGGGCCGCGGAGAGATCTCATATCCCGCTTTTTCCAGGTACCCGAGCATGACCTCACTATCCACGAGGTTCTTGGCGCAGCCATAGGAGATCAAAGCGACTCGGCCGTTTTTTGAAGGAAGGCTTCGGGAAGGGATAGAGGGACGCCTCCTAGGGATAGATTCGATAGAGCAGGCGAGGGAAGGGAATGGTCTCGCGGATATGCTTGAGGCCGCACATCCAGGCCACGGTCCTCTCAATCCCCATTCCAAAGCCGGAATGAGGACAGGCCCCATACCGGCGAAGGTCCAGGTACCATTGGTAAGCTTCGCGGGGCAGATTGTGCTCTTGAAGACGCCGCTCCAGCAGGGCAAGGTCGTGGATGCGCTGGCCGCCGCCGATGATCTCGCCGTAGCCCTCGGGCGCCATGAAGTCAACGCCCAGCACCAGGTCCGGGCGGGCGGCGTCGGGCTGCATATAAAAGGCCTTGATCTTGGCCGGAAAATGGGTGATGCAGATGGGATTGTGGGAAAGATCGGAAATGAGCGCATCCTCAGGGGCTCCAAAGTCGTCGCCCAAGGTCATGGCCGAGCCCTTCTGCTGGAGCTTCGGGATAATCTCTTCGTAGGTCAGCCGGAGGAACGGCTTGCCTATGGCCTCGAGCGGCTTGGGATCACGCTCCAGGACTTCGAGGTCGAGCCGCCGCCGGGCCAGCACGCGTTCGATAATAAAAAGAATGAGGTCCGTTCCAAGCTCAACGGCATCCTCGAGTGTGGCGAAAGCGACTTCGGGCTCGACCATCCAGAATTCGATCAGGTGCCGGCGGGTCTTGGACCGCTCCGCCCGGAAGGTCGGACCGAAGCAGTAGACTTTGCCGAAAGCGGCGGCCGTGGCTTCGTTATAGAGCTGGCCGCTTTGGCTGAGGTAGGCCTTCTGGTCGAAATACTCGGTTTCAAACAGAGTCGTCGTCCCCTCGCAGGCGCTCGGCGTCAAGATCGGCGTGTCCATGAGGCGAAAACCGCGGCCGTCAAAGAAATCGCGGATGGCCCGGATGACCTCGGCCCGGACTTGGAGAACGGCGTGCTGCTTGCGGGAACGCAGCCAGAGATGCCGATGCTCCATGAGAAATGGGGTGCTGTGTTCTTTCGGGGTGATCGGATATTCCTCCGCGATCTGGATCGTCTCCATCTCTTTGATGCCGAGCTCGAATCCCCCCGGAGCCCGCTCATCATCCCGGACGGAGCCCCGTACGATTACCGACGACTCCAGGGTCAGGGCGTCGAACTGCCGGAAAAGCGGATCGTCCTTTTGCGCGCTGAAAACGGTGGCCTGGATAATGCCCGTCCCGTCCCGGATAAGGAGAAAGCGGACCTTGCCGCTTGAGCGCTTGTTGTAGACCCAGCCCCTGATTTCGACATCCTGGCCGATGTTATGTCCGATGTCTTCGACATAAACCCACTTCATGGTGTCCTCATTATAGGGAAACCCGGTTGGCCGGTCAAATAGGCTCGTAAGAGTTGCGTTTTGGGGAAGGTTGGCATATGGTGAGGATTAATGGCCGAGGTCAAGCCGTTTGCCCCCGTGAAGTTGATCACCGGGATCATCGCTTCTCGAGAGGCGGTGTTTGACCAGGCTGCCGAGGCGCTTACGGCGATTTATGGCCCCATTGACCTCCGGAGCCCCTCCTTTCCCTTTGACCGGACGGAATATTACGAAAAGCAGATGGGCAAAGGCCTGAGCCGCATATTTCTATGCTTCCTCAGGCTCGTCCCCCCCGAATCCTTGAGCAATATCAAGCTGCGAACCAACTCCTTGGAGGAAGAAATCAGAATATCCCTGGGCAGAGCGTCCCGGATCGTCAATATCGACCCGGGTATTCTCACCTCGGCGGCGTTAATCATGGCGACGGCCAAGGACTTCGCCCATCGCATCCCGCTCAGACAGGGGATCTACGCCCACCTCGAGCTCCTTTTCACCCGGAGCGCCGTCAAGCTCCTGCCCTGGACGTATCCGGACTTCCATCAGGAAGGTTACAAAGAGTTTTTGCTGGAAGCCAGGCAGGTTTACCTTCGCCAGCTTCGAGAGGCCAGCCCCGGCACAGCCTGAGGATACCTGCCCTCAGACGTCAGGATCAAATGCCGAAATTTGCCTCAGCTTGATGATGATATCGGGAAGCTCGCGGAGAAAGACCCGGACATCCTCCTCAGTGTTGAAACGGCCCAGGGATATGCGAATGCAAGAGCGGGCGATTTCCGGCCTCAGGCCGATGGCCAGGAGAACAGGGGAGACCTCCTCCGACTCTGAACTGCAGGCCGAGCCCGTCGAAATGGAGATGCCCTTCGTCGCCAGGGCCAGCAGGATGGCCTCGGACTCCAGTCCTGGGAAAGCGACATTCAGAGTGTTTTTGACCCGTTTTTCGGGATGCCCGTTAAAGATGACTTTGGGGATAACTCTTTTGATCCCGTCTTTCAAGCTGTCGGTCAGCTTCTCGATCCGCTCCCTGTCTTTCCGGCCGCGTTCAAGGAGAATCCGGGCGGCCTCTCCAAACCCGACGATGCCGATGGTATTCTCCGTGCCGGCCCTCAAGCCGCGCTCCTGGTGGCCGCCATGGATGAACGGGCACACGTCGACTCCCTTGCGGATATAAAGAGCGCCGATGCCTTTCGGGCCATAAATCTTGTGGCCCGAGACGGTGAGCAGGTCAACGCCCAGTTTCATGACGTCCAGGTCCAGCTTGCCGAAGCTCTGCACGGCATCGCAATGCACCTGAACGCCGTGTTCCCGGGCGATCGATACGATTTTATCGATCGGCTGGATGGTTCCGATTTCGTTGTTGGCATGCATGATCGAGATGAGGGCCGTCTGAGGGGTGACGGCTGCCCGCAGAAAGTCCAGGTCGACCACGCCGCTGCTGTCGACCGGCACATAACTGACCTTGACGCCCTTTTTTTCAAGGAACTTGGCCTGGCTGAGGATGGCCGGATGTTCGATCGTCGAAATGATAATCTCCCGCTTTTCGGGGGTGGTGTTGAGAACCCCCTGGATAGCCCAGTTGTCGGACTCGGTTCCGGAGCTCGTAAAGAAGATCTCGCCCCTTTGCGCTCCCAGAGCAGCGGCTACGTTTTCCCGCGCCGCCGTGATGATTTCCTTGACGGCGCGGCCGATCGGATAGATGGATGAGGGATTGCCGTAATGCTCCTTGAGGAACCCGCACATTTTGTCCGCGACGGCCGGATCAAGAGGAGTTGTTGCGTTGTTGTCGAAATAGACCGCCATTTTCTTGTCCTCGGTCTTGTCCGGAGGGATCGGGCCCTCCGCCCGGAAAGAATTCTGCCTCGGCCCTAGGCCAGTTTCTCCTCTAGGATTCTGACGACCTCCAGGCCGGCCCGCTTTTGCCCCTCTTCGGCCGCCGCGCCGATATGGGGGCTGGCCATCACGTTGGGATGGTCGATCAGGGCAAAATCGACGGGGGGTTCCTTCTCGAAGACGTCCAGAGCCGCGGACTTGACCTTGCCGGACTTCAGCGCCTCGAGAAGCGCCGACTCATCCACAACACCCCCCCGGGCGGCGTTGACGACGATGACGCCGTTCTTCATCTTTAGAAATTCCTCGCGCCCCAGGATGGGCTTGGCCTGCTTCGGAGTATGGAGGGTGATGATATCGGCTTGGGCAAAAAGCTCATCCAGCGACACCTGCTTCAGGTTAAGCTTGGTCTCGATCCTGATGACATCGTAGACCACAACCTTCATCCCGAAGGCGAGGGCCCGCTCCGCGACGGCCTGACCGATCCGGCCGCCGCCGATAACCCCCAGGGTTTTCCCATAGAGCTCGGTGCCGGAGAAAGCCTTCTTCTCCCACTTGTGCTCTTTCATCGTGAGGTTGGCCCGGCCGAGCTGCCGGACGGACCCGAGCATCAGCCCGAACGTGATTTCGGCGACCGAGATCGTCGTCGCCGCGGGGGTGTTGGCCACCTTGATGCCTTTTTCCTTGGCCGCCGCCGCATCGACGTTGTCCAGGCCGATCCCGGCCCGGACGATCAATTCCAGAGTGGTGGCCGCCTCGACGACCTTGCGGGTGATCTTGGTGGCGCTCCGCACGACCACGGCGTGGAATCCGGGGATCGTCTTCACGAGCTCGGCTTCATCCATGCCGGTCTTGATGGTCACTTCAAACTGAGGCAGGGACTTGAGCTTGTCGACGGCTTCCTTATCCAGCGAATCCGCCAATAGGATCTTCTTCATCTCCAATTCTCCCTCAGGACGGCCTCGGCCGCGGCCATGGACCGGCCTTTCTCGAACGTGAAGCCCAGGTCGAGGAGCGTCATTTCGAGGGCGGAGAGGGCGGTGATGATATCAAAGCCGCCCATGTAGCCGAGATGCGCGATCCGGAAAAACTTCCCTTTGTTCGGGTCCTGAGCGCCGGCGATGTAAGCCTTGTATTTGGACTGCATCGTCTTGACCAGTTTGCTCCCGTCGATTCCCGCCGGAGTCTTGACCGCAGTGAGGATGTTTCCGGGGTGCTTGGCCAGGAGTTCCAACCCCAGGGCCTTGACACCCGCCCGTGTGGCCTCTCCGAGGATGCGATGATGCTCGAGGACGGCCTCGAGACCCATGGACAGGATGATGTCCAGGGCCTTCTTTTGCTGGATGATCAGAGACACGGCCGGAGTCCAGGGGGTGGTCTGCTTTTCCAGGTTTTTCTTGGCTTTGGTGGCGTCGAAATAGAACTTCGGGAGCTTGGCCCCGGCCACGAGCTTCCAGGCCTTCTGGCTGAAGGCAATGTAGGCCAGCCCGGGCGGGATCATGAAGGACTTCTGAGAGCCGGAGACAAAGACATCGACCTTCCACTCGTCCATCGGGCAGGGAGTGGCCCCAGCGCCCGAGATCCCGTCGACAATCAGGATGGCCTCGGTCTGGGCGACCACCTCGCCGAAGCCCTTCATGTCGTAGATCGCGCCGCTCGAGGTTTCGGAAAGCGTGGTGAAGACCGCCTTGATCCCGGGGTTCGCCTTGAGCTCGGCCGCCAGCTGCTCCTTGGTGAAGTCCGCGCCCCACTCCAGGAC
>Ga0316626_10000200_pt1 | contig 21540 bp, 35 predicted proteins | sample OWC_Aug_T1_C1_D5_FD_207656 | JGI IMG/M metagenome (GOLD analysis project Ga0316626, IMG submission 207656) | Wetland soil microbial communities from Old Woman Creek delta, Ohio, United States - OWC_Aug_T1_C1_D5_A | ecosystem: Environmental > Terrestrial > Soil > Wetlands | place: USA: Ohio...
CGACGGACGGAGCTGTCCCTCCGAGCGAGCGGTGGTCTGTAGGTGTAGCTGCGCACGTCTTACTGTGTGCGTGTCGCTAGCGTGGTGTTGTGCGTGAGCTTCGAGGCTGGTAGTACCCTAGCAATCAGGCGCGGCACTGTCAAGGCGTACTAGGGTTGGAGGCAGACATGAGCGATACCGGGATAGTAGGCGGATACTGGCCCCATGGCGGGACCTCATTTTCCCCCTGCAAGCGAGGGGGTGAGCTAGCCCAGAAGCGTACGGATGTATGGTCATGGGAGGGCGGGGGTGAGAGGCTAAAATCAGCTCTTGCGGCGTGGCGCGCCCTAGTGATCGAGCGCTACGGCCTGACTCCGGGGCAGGCGTTCGACCTGGCCGCGCGGCACTACGGCAGCACGATTACCCCGTGATTTCGGGCCAATCGTCGAGGCTGACGCCTAGCTTGCGTAGCCGCTGCGCAGTCTCGAAGCGCTTTGGCAGCTCTCCCCTGACGATACGTCGGAGAGTCGTCACCGGTACTCCCGACAGCACGCTAGCAGCCTCTACGCTGAGCTTGTGTCCTCTCATATAGGCTCTGAGGGTGGCATGGGGCGAGCTGGGTCGGTCATCGCCATATGGCGGCGCTCGGTAGCGCTCTGTCCCCGGCCTGACTGAGACTGCTCCATCCATGCGTTCCTAGCCTGATCAGTCCGCCCCGCTCAGTCAACCACTGCGCATCGGTTCAGCATGATCTGTTCAGCGGTCCGTTCAGTGCCCCGGCTGACATTGCTTGCGCTTAGTAATCATTGAGCTTTCGGCTGTTCAGTGTTGTTCAGTACGATTCGTTTGTCATAGGGTCATTCTGCGTGCTCGCGTAATCGTTGAGCATTATCCCTGCTCAGCCGATGGCATGACGCCTGCATATGGTCCATGTCAACAAACGCAACGGCTGGCACCCAGTAAGCCCAGCTCGAAAGGTCCCCATGAACCGCCTGATCGTATCCGCTGGCCTATTCGCCATCATCACCTGCTTCGCTCGCCTCGCGTCCGCCCAACTCGTGGACGCCACGTGGAGCGCCTACGTCACCATCGGAATGGACGGCTCGACCTGCACGGGCGTCACTGTGTGCGACACGCGCATGGATAGCTGCGAGATCACTGTCCTGGCCTGCGATGGCCCCGTCAGTTTGGCCGCCTGCCTTCACGAGGGTGGCGTCGCGAGCGATGTCGAGTCGGAGGAGTGGATCGATGTCCTCGGGTGCTCGACCGACTTGAGCCGCGGCTTCCCTGCCAGCGTGGACGTTGACGCGATTGACCTCTACTGGATCACGGGCCCCTCGGAGCACTACTGCCCTGTCTACGTCGCGGGCAAGCCGGTCCAAGGCGAGCGCTTCAGGTGCGGCTCCTATGCCGAGCAGCACGAGGCTGAGCGCAACCACGGCCGGTGCGCGCCATGAAAGTCGACATCCGCTTTGTTCACAAGATCGCGCCGTCCGCAGCTGACATCAGCAAGGGCGTTTGCCTTGAGGACATCTGGACGTCGTTTAGCCCGTCGACTTGGGCAAGGTGCCTACGCTTCGCAGGGGCATTGCCGCCCGGAACCAAGGTGCGCGAGCTGCGCCGCGACACATGCCCCGAAACCGGACTAGACCGCGTGCTCGTGTTCCCCGGAAACGCGCAGCACAGCACGACCGGCTGGCACTGTCTCAAGATCACGAAAACCCCTAACCCCGCTTGACGCACCCTGCTAACCTGTCACAGTAACGCACCCACCCGACGCCAGGCACACAGTAAGCCCTAGCGCAGCAACCCAAGGGAACCCCATGGCCTACGATCGAACGAGCTACACCGCGGCGGCGGCATACGCACAGAAGCAAGCCGACGAGACCGGATTCGACTTCGGAGTTGAGGATCTCTCCGGCCCGCTGGGCAAGAGCTTCTCCGTGTTCATGCTCCCCGGCAAGCAATACCGCAGCGGCCACGAGCTGCGCTGTGAGGTTCGCTCGTGCACGAATCCCGACAAGATGCGGAAAGGGCACGGCCACAAATGACTAAGAATGAGGTCCGGGTCCTAGTGGACACCAACTTCTGCGCGCTGGAAGCCGTGTGCGGGCAAGCGAATAGCACGTGCGAGGAGCTGCTCTCGCGTCTCGTGGCGACGTGCGAGCGACAAGAGCGCGAACACCTCGCATTCGGCCGGCGACTGCTGGGCCGCGCACCGAAGCGTCAGCACAGCATCAAGCTCACGGCCTATTACTTCGCGGTCAAGTGTGCGAGCGAGGACTATCGGCACCTCGGCACGCAGGACGCGCTGAGCTACCTCGCTGGCTTGCGGGAGGATTACCAGATCGGCGCGATGCTCGGCGCAGCTTTGCGCGAACGTGGCCACGCGTTCTCCCCTTCGGTCAAGTTTCACGAGATCGATTACAGCGTCGACTTTGCCGCGAAGGAGTAGACCCATGAACGCCCCCTATGCCTGGCTCCGCTACTGGATCGCCTACCACGCATTCATCAGCCATCCCTTCCGCCCCGGCGCTGGCCATCGCGGCCCGGCATGGTGGGCCAAGTCGCAGCGCATGAGCGATGCTCTGCGCGACGCTCGAGCCGCGGGCCCACGCTGGCCGGAGCTGCCGTCATGATCCCTCACAACCCCGAGACGCCCGGCCGCTGCGACGGCTGCGGCACGCCCGAGCCGCTCCGCCGGCTGTACGACTACCTTGGCGCTGACCTGTGCGGCGCGTGCCTCGACCTCGTGCTCGCGCAGCCCGAGGACCCCGAACCCGACTCGAGCGAGTCGCTGGGGATCCGGTGAACACCACCAAGCGCCCGCTGGGCCGGAGGCGCCCGGGGAAGGCAGATCCCTTCCTTCGCCAGCTCGCAACGGACGCATGCCGCGCGGAGCTTGCAGCTCTCAGCGAGTACCTAGATCACGCGCACGACGTAACCGACGCAACCCAAGGCGCATGGCTAGAGGCCCTGCGCATGACAGAGGATCCCGACCAATGAAGCTCCGCATGATGCCATGCCCCGGTGAGGCGCACGTCAACGCGCACATCGACAACTGCGGCCTGTGCGCGCCCTTGTGGGGCGTGCTGCTAGCTCGCGAGGACAACGGACCCGTGACCAAGGCCGTCAAGGCGCGCTTCGCTCGCATGCGAGGCGAGATTCAGTGCGAGCTGTTGTCCGCCAAGCCTGCTCTCGGGCCTGCCGAACGCAGCAGGCTCGCAAACGCAATCGCTCTCAGAGTCTTTCGATAACCTCACAACCCAAGGAACCCACCATGAAAATCGATATCGGAACCCCGCAAGAAGTCGCAGCCCTGTTCACGGCCCTGGCCAAGGCCAAGGCAGCATTCAAGCCTATCAGCAAGAACAAAACCGTTCGCATCGAGCGAAAGAACGGCGGCTCGTACTCCTACGAATACGCCACCATGGAAGCCATTCTCGACGCGACAGAGCCGGCGCTTTCGGAGAACGGGATCGTGATCCTTCAGCCGTTTGAGCAAGAGGGCGAGCGCGGGGAGCGCATGAGCCAGCTCACGATCCTTGCTGGCCATGGCGCGGTGGTCACGTTCAAATCTCTGTGGGACTGCCAAGAGCACTGGGTCAACGATCAGACCGGCGTTGCCGGCTCGGGTCCCATGGACATCAAGGACCTGGGTGGCGAGCTGACCTACCGCCAGCGCTACGCGTACACGAAGCTCCTCAACCTCTCGACGGACGCCGACGCGGAGGAGGCCCCGCGCAAGCGCGAGGGCGACGCCAACGTAAGCGCCGGCCCACGCGCGCAGAAGACCGCTCCGAAGCAACCCGAGGCGCCCAGGGCGCCCGCCAAGACCGCCGAGCAGTCGCTGGTGCTCAAAGACCTCACCAAACAGCTCGGGTTCACCTCACCCGCCGAAGCGGAGGCTTTGTGCCGCAAGGTGACGGGCCAAGGCCCCGCGGCTCTCACGTTCGACTCGGCGCGGCTGTTGATCGAGCACATGCAAACGATGGTCATGGACCGGGGCAAGCCCGAGAGCGACGGAGGCGTGTGATGGCCGGCCACAGAATGTCCTCGCTGCCCGTCGCGCAGTTCTGCGGCGCATCGGCGGCCCTATCCGCCAAGCACGGCGCCGGCCGCGCCGCCGCGATGTCCTCGGCCTTCCACGCGTTGCTAGCGGGCGATGCCGCGGGCGATCGCGAACGGGGCCGGCTCGCACGGCTCACCCCGGAGGAGCTGGCAGAGATCCAAACCTGGAAGCGTCCGCCCGACGTCATCCCGCATCCGACGATCACGCTGCCGCTGCACCTCGCCAAGCACGAAACCGAGCACGCACTGTCCAAGGACGGCTACCCGTGCGACCCCAAAGACGCGCTGACAGTGGGTCACTCTGACCTGCTGTTCGTGGTCGATGTCGAGAGCACGGGGCCGGATGTTGGCCGCTACGCCGTGATCGTCGACTTCAAGCGCTCGACGTTCACAACCGAGGACGGCCCCGAGTCCCTTCAGCTCCTCGCCTATGGGCTCTCGGCGGCCCTCGAAAGCCACTGCACGCACTTTCAGGTAGGCATCTGGCCCCTTACCGATGGCGACGGCATGGAATGGGGTCCGGTCTACGAAACGCAGAGCTTCGAGGCCGCGGCGATCTGGGAGCGCATCCGGGAGGCCGCCAGCTCGAGCCCCACGGAATACGCCACGGGGCCTCACTGCCGTCGCTGCTACGGGCGGCCCCACTGCCAAGAGTACCTCCTGCCGGTCAGCGACCCCGCAGCGGCCCTGGCGCCGCTGAGCGTCCCGGGCGGCTTGACGGCTGCCAACGCGCCCGAGGTCCTCGCGCTGTACGAGCGAGCCAAGGTCGTCATGGAGCTGGTCAAAGACAACCTCGAAGCGTTCGCGGAACGTGAGCCGATCCGCGGGGCGGACGGCAAGATCTGGAGAAAGGTCACGTGCGCGAACGGCCCGAGCTTCAACGGCAAGGCGTTTCAGGCCGAGCATCCCGAGCTGGCGCAGAAGTACACGAGCCCCGGCAAGGGGACGCGATCGATGGGCTTCCGGTGGACGAAGTGACATCCGCCAAAAGACTCGGGTGCTATGCGTTGGCGATCCTGCTGGCGCACGGGATCGGGCTGCTCGGCGGCCCAGTCGCCGCTTTCTTCTGCGGCATTCCGCTCGGCATGATTGCAGCTCTCTGCTCGCAGAGGATTCGCCGACGCGAGGAGAACCGGCTGTTCTTTGAGCGCATGCGCGAGATCTACGGGACCAAGTCCTGGAACAGGTGGCCATGAAACCCGCGTCCTCCCAGCTCGACATGTTCGCCACCAAGCCGAAGCCGGCCCCCACTAAGCCCAGCTTCGACCCCTCCAACCCCTACGGCCTACGCTGTTATCAAAGAGACGCTAAGCAGGCTGTAGAGGAGGCTCTCCGGGACAACCACAGCGCGCTCGTAGTCGCGGCGACGGGTACCGGCAAGGCGCAGCCGCTGTCCGCGAAAGTGCTCACCCCGTCCGGCTGGACAACCATGGGGGCGCTGGTCGTTGGCGACGAGGTGATCGGATCGTCCGGTCTGCCCGTGAAGGTGACCGGAGTGTTCCCCCAGGGCCCGCTCGAGGTGTTTCGGGTTCGCTTCTCCGATGACACGGAGACACGCGCCTGCGCCGAGCACCTCTGGGCCGTGCGCACTAAGAGCCATAAGAACCGTGGGGCCGGCTACACGGCGAGAAGCACGTCAACCCTCATGGGTGACCTCGCGGACGGCTCCGGGGCCGCGAAGTGGTTTGTCCCCGTGGTTCAGCCTGTGCACCTCAAAAAGACCTCCGATCTGCCAATAAACCCATGGCTACTCGGCGTCCTCATTGGCGACGGCTGCCTCAGGAAGAGTTCGGTGACGTTCTCCAGTATTGACCCTCACATTATTCGGCGCGTCGAGGCCGAGTCTGGGCTGCCTACGAAAAGGGTCTCGCCCAACAATCCGCAAAACTGCGACTACCTGATCGTTCAGGGTCGGTGCGGCCGAAACGGCGGCCCGCTAACAAACGCCCTTCGCGCGCTGGGGGCGTGGGGCAAGTACTCTCACGAAAAGCGCATTCCGCCGGCATATCTCTCGGCGCCATTAGCCGATCGCGTCGAGCTGCTTCGTGGGCTCATGGATACCGACGGGCATGCCTCCAGAGGCGGAGGAGCGGAGTTTTACACGTCATCGCCCGGGCTGGCCTGCGACTTCTTGGAGCTTGTGCGGTCACTGGGCGGAACATCAACGGCACGGCTCAAGCCAACCACGCACCGGCCCTGCTACCGAGTCTGGGTAGACGTGGCCATGAACCCCTTTTCGCTGCCACGAAAGGCCGCGCGGTACCGAGAAGACAAACGCGCCGCAAGAGTGCGAGCAATAGCCAGTATCGAGCCCGACGGTATCGAGCCGTGCCAGTGCATTTCGGTTGACGCCGGAGATCGCCTCTACGTCACGGACGACTTTGTCCTGACCCATAACACCAGGCTGTTCGCGAGCATCGCGGGCGACTGGAAAGGCCGCGTGCTGGTGCTCGCGCATCGCGACGAGCTGATCTCCCAAACCATCGAGGCGCTCGAGCTGCTCACCGCGGAGCGCATCGGGCGCGAGCAAGCCGAGGACTACGCAAACAGCGAGCGGATCGTGGTCGGCTCGGTTCAGACCTGCCACCGCGACAAACGCCTCGAACGGCTTGTGGCGCAGGGCGGCTATGGCCTTGTAATCATCGATGAGTGCTTCCCGGCCGGCACGCTCGTTGACGGGCGCCCGATCGAGACCATCGACCCAGGCGACACAGTTCTCTCGGTCGATCACGCGTCAGGCCAAATCGTCAGGCGCCAAGTCACGCGGGTCTTTGAAAAGCCTGCACCACGCGATACGTTTGTGCTATCGTGCGGTGCAACAAGCGTCCGGGCGACCGGGAACCATCCGGTGTTCGTGCGCGGGAAGGGCTACGTAAATGCCTCAGAAATCAGGATCGGTGACGTGCTCTGCGTGTGGTCAACCGACGCTGGGCATCCGGCTCACGTGCTCCAAGGCATGCAGGTACAAGACGGCGTCGCTGAAGGCGTCTGCGACCCGGCGAAGCCTTCCGCGGAAGCCGCCGACCACGAAGCAGAAGATCTGTCGACGGTGCGGGGCGACGTTCGAGCATCCGACAAAGCTACCAAGGCGGCTGTGCTCAGAGGCGTGTGTCCGGGCGACCTCCGCGGAGAGTTTGTCGCGAACGAACAGGCTGTACGCGTCCGAGCGTATGACAAAGAACAACCCGATGCACCGCGGGGACAGCCTGAAGCGCATGAAGGCTACCTTGGCGGCCATCGGTCACGGGCCGAAGGTGCGTGGCGGGAATGGCCACGGCGCAACGAAAGCGGAGGCGGCTCTCCTTCTGGCGCTGGGACCGCCTTGGAAGCTGGGCTTCGTAGTCCCGACGAGAATGGGGCGGCACAGCGGATACCCGTCCTGCTACAAGCTGGATCTGGCGGATCCCGAGCGGATGATCTCGATAGAGGTGGACGGCCCGAGCCACTGCGCGCTGGAGCGCCAGCGTCAGGACCGAAAGAAGTCGGACTTCTTGTCTGGGCTCGGGTGGACCACGTTGCGCGTCACGAACAAGCAGATCCTGGAGGAGAACGAGTCTACAATCTCGAGGTTGAAGGAAGCCATACGTACTTCGCGAACGGCGTCCTAGTTCACAACTGTCATCACGCGCCGGCCAAGAGCTACCGCAAGGTGATCGCGGCGTTCGATGGCTGCAAGGTGCTCGGGGTCACCGCGACCCCGGATCGTGGCGACGAGCAGGCTCTCGGGAAGATCTTCGAGGTCGTGGCCTACACCTACGGCATCGAGGATGCGATCCCCGATGGCTGGCTCGTGCCCATCGAAGGACGCCGGCTGCATCTCGACTCGGTGGACGTGTCGGATGTTCAGGTTTCCCAAGGTGACCTTGCCGTGGGCCAGCTGGACGAGGTCATGCTCCGCGCGGTGGAAGGCATCGCGCAGACGACAATCGGCGAGTTTCCCCACCAGCGCGGCGTGGTGTTCGTCCCCGGCAAGAAATCGGCACTGTACGGCTGCGAGCGCTTCAACGCGATCAAGCCCGGCTGCGCCGTAACCATCGTCGAGGACACCCCCAAGCACGAACGCCAGGCCATCATGCGCGCCATCAAGCGCGGCGAGGTCCAGTGGTTCGTCAACTGCATGATCGCGACCGAGGGATTCGACTGGCCGCAGGCCGAGGTCATGATCGGCGCGCGCCCCACGAAGTCTCGAGCGCTGTTCACGCAGATGGTCGGCCGAGTCACGAGGCCCCTCGCAGGCACCGTCGACCCCTATGATGGCGAAGCTCTCGCCGAGCAGCGTCGCGCGGCCATCGCGGCGAGCGCGAAGCCCCGCTGCATCGTGGCCGACCTCGTGGGCAACAGCGGCAAGCACTCGCTCGCGAGCATCGAGGATGTCCTCGGCGGCAACTATGACGAAGAGGTCGTCGAGAAGGCCAAGAAGATCGCCGAAGATGAGGAGGGCGGCGATCCTGTCGACCACCTCAAGAAGGCCCAAGCCGAGATCAACCGCCAGCGTGAGCAGGCTGTCATGGCCGCGAAGGCTCGCCAGCTCAAGGGCTCCGCGCAGTACCGCGTCGAGCGCTACGACCCCTTTAGTCTCGCGGGCATCAAGGGCGGCCTCAAAAAGGACCAATACCTATCGAAGCGCTACGGCGGCCCGATGATGACCGATGGTCAGCGGAGCTTCCTGGAAACTCTCGGATACAAGACCAAGGACATGGGCGCAATCTCTATGAGAGGCGCCTCTAAGATCATCGAGGCCACCAAGAACCGTAGGTCTCAGGGTCTGTGCACCATCAAACAGCTGAACGTTCTCGCAAAATACGGAGTCTCAGGAGACACGACGTTTGAGGGCGCTCGGGCTGCGATGGATTACGTCGCGGGCCTCGACTGGGGCAAGCGTGGGACTGTCGACTCTGCTACGGTGAGGCACCTTGCCGCCTCGCCCCAAAAAGCCTCAGTGGGACCCAAAAAAGAAAGCGCCTAAGGCCGTTGTCGTCGAGGTCGTAATCGACCCTAAGGCCTGCCATGAGTGCGGCACACGCCGGCCCCACGATGATCGCGGCTACGAGCTGCCGTTGCCGTGGGGCTGGTCGATCGAGCAGCTGCCGAGCGATCGCAAGCGGACGTTTCTGCTCTGTGGAGATTGGTGTAGGAGCTTGCGCTGAGGGCCGGTCTATGCCATAAGTTCCTGCATGGCAGCAGCAAAGAACCCGGCGCGGGGCGAGTCGCATTATGCATGGAAGGGCGACCTCGCTCGGGCCGAGACAAAAAGGGAAAGGGCCCAGAAGGCGTTCGCGCTGACCAAGTGCGAGAGCTGCGATGCACAAGCCACCGATCGGCACCACATCGACGGGGACACCGGGAACAACGTCCGGGCAAACATCGCCATCCTATGCCGACGATGCCACATGATTGCCGACGGCAGGCTCGACGCCTTCAAGCGCGCGCAGCGGGCAGCCATGCCGCCGCGGCAGTGCGTCGTCTGCTCTCGCGACACGACCCGCACGTGGAAGGGGCGCTGTCACGCGTGCAACGAGTACTTCAGGCGCAACGCGCGCGATCGGTCGCCCGAGAGAATCGCAGCGGCAGCGGCACGCGGGCGCCCGAAGACCATGGAGCATGTTTTTGCCATGGGCCGCTCTGCGACGGTCGCCGAGTGGTCTGATAGCCTGGGCGTTCCGCGCCGCGCGATCATCAAGCGCCTCGAGTCTGGCTGGGATCCGGCTCTCGCGGTCTCGGCCTCGCCAATGTCTGGCGTTGACAAGGCCCGGCTCACGCACAGAAAGCGCGGGCTATGAAGCCCGTCAGGGACCCTGCCTATCTCGCGTGGATTCGTTCTCAGTCCTGCTGTGGTCCCGCGTGCCCAGGCGGATATCCGGTTCAGGCTCACCATATGACAGGCGGTGGCATGGGACTGAAAACGTCAGACCACCATACGCTCGCACTATGCCTCGCCTGCCACGACGCGTTCCACAAGGTGAACGGGGCCTTTAGCGGATGGCCTAAGGCCCGGCTGCGCGAGTGGCAGCTCGATATGGTCGCGCGCTACAGACCGGCTCCGGAGACCGACACCTTTTAGAGGTAGCGCCGCGCCGGCTGTCAAGTTCCGGCGCGGCGCTGGTGTGTCCCAAGGTCCCGAAACAGAGCAATGACGCCCGAGATCTATAGCTCGAGCGCGGTCTGCGGGTCAACCGGCTTTACGCGAGCCGCGACACGGCAGGCGTCGACCGTCTCCCGATCGAGCGTGACCACGCCGTGCTGGAGCTTGAGCACCACGGCGTGCACCACAAGACGCGAGAAGGCCCGGAAGCCGCCTTGGTTGCACTTGGGGCATCGGGTCACCACGGCCATGTGTCCTCGGTACTCGCCGAGGCCGTAGCCGTCTGGCTTGTCGCGGAGGCCGAGGGTGTAGAGGGTGGGGCCGTCTTCGGCGGGCTCGGGGACTTCGATCTCGACTTGCTCAGCCATAGGACCTCCTGTTGCATCTCACGCATCTCACGATCGATCGCTTGCATCTTGTCGAACCGCGCCAGCAAACGCTCGCGCTCGACGGGGTCTTTTGCTGAACGGATGTCCAGGATGATGCGGACCCACGCCTCAAGCATCGAGAGCCTCCATCACGGCCTGCACGGCTTCCTCGGCGCTGCGGATGACCACGACCGTGTGATCGATGCGCCGCGCGCGGTCATGCCACTTTACCTGCTCCTCGGTGAGCTGGCCCTTCTCGCTCTTGGCCTCGAGCCATATGCAGCGCTCGTGGGGGAGCATCACGAGGATGTCGGGTGTCCCCTTGGGGGCGCCATGGAAGACGCGGCCCTTCCAGACGATCAGGCCGGCGTTCAGCCGAAGGGGGATGACGCCGGGGATCTTCGCCAGCTCCGCGAAGGTCTCTTTGAGGACCTTGCCTTCGGGGGTCATCGAAACCGCTCCCGCGGGCTCAGCTCGGGCGCTCCTCGCTGCACGATGCCGTCCTCCTCGAATGCGCGGAGCAGCGGGTCGCGCACCGCCGCCGCGCGCAGCTGAGCGCTCTCAGCCTCGAGCTGGAGGGCGACGTGGCGCAGCAGGCGCGCTCTCTCGACGTCGCTGGAGGCCGCCAGGCCGATGCGGAAGCGCACCTCGCGCAATGCCGCAAGAACGTGCGGCTCGTCAGCCGGGACGGGCGCGTGGACAGGCGCCGAGTCGCGCGGGCCGAAGCGCGTCGCGAGCATATCGATCGCCGGTGCGGGCGCTGGAGAGGCGGTGGGGGGCTCGCGCAACGGCGTCGTGTCGATGCCGCGCGGTCCGAAGCGGCGCAGGCCGGAGTTCGGGCAGCTCACCGCGTGCACGCCGGGGCAGCGGCAGAGCGGTGCAGCCGTCTTGCGTGCGAGAGCGGGATCGAAGCCTGGACGCATGCCAGCGATCAGCGCGAGCGCAGCTTCGCGGATGGCGTCGCGTTCGGCGCGGAGCATCTCGGCGGTGTCTCGGGCGGACTGCTGAGCAGTGTGGTGGCGCTCGAGGGCTTCGCGGGCATAGGCGTCGGCTTCGGGGCCTTGGTAGGCGTGAGGCAAGCCCAGCGCGGCGCACATCGCTTGTTCGCGGGACGGAGACTCGCCGTCGCGCACGATCACGCCGTCGCGCGACCAGCACCAGATGCCGCTGGCGATCGGCTGCCAGACCTTAGGCGCGTCGCCGTTCTTGTCGTCGCCGTAGACGAACAGCGACGTGTTTATCGCGCGCCAGCCGGCCGCGAGTTGTTCAGCGGCCATACGTCTCTCCCTTGTCGAGATAGCGCCAGTTCACGCCGCTGATCGCGTACGAAGCGGTCTGCTTCGCCACGCCGAACGCGCGGCCGATCGCAGCGTTCGATGCGCCCGAGTACGCGCGCGTCCAACGCATCCACCGCACGTCTTCAGCAGTCAGCTTTGACCACGGGGCCTTCTCGCCGTGCGGCATGCGACGCTTGCTGCGTGCGTCGGCCTGGTTCTCGGCGACCGTCCCGGTAAACAGATGATCCGGATTCACGCAACATCGATTGTCGCAGCGGTGGCAAGCGAGCAACCCGCTGGACGCTGGACGACCGACAAGCTCAAGTGCCACCCGGTGCGCGCCGGACATGCGCCACTTTCCATCGGATCCCCGACGACCGAATGCCCCGTATCCGTACGCGTTGCGCGCACCGGTCCAAACCCAGCAACCGCCGGGGCCGTTGCGATCGACTTTCGACCAGAAGCGATTGAGCGTTGCCTGGTCCATCAGCGCCACCACCGTTTCGTGCGCCGAGCGATTCGTTCACTCGGCAGAGAAGCGCCCGCGCCCACCGTGCTCTCGCTGAGGTCGCTCTCTGGCAGGGGGGTGCCGGGCGATTGCGGAGCTGCGTCGGTGGACGCGGGCGATTGGAGCGCCTCGACGACGTCGGGCGTGTAGTAGCGGCGGGGAGGGTAGCTCACTTCTCGCCCCGCAGCTCTCGGGAGACGCGCAGGTCGAGCCACGGGCGCATCGGCCCGGCGCCGGCCTTCTCCATGCGCGACGCGAGGAGGATACCCGGCAGCTTCTTGCCGTTCTCGATGTGGTGGAGGTACGAGCGGTCCGTCGCGAGCAGCTTGGCAGCCTCGCCGAGCGAGCGCTTGCCGCGCCACGCTCTGAGCCTCTGCTGCGGTGTCTTCTTGGCCATGGCGTTTCCTAGCATGCGTTTCGATGTTGCGCAAGCGGGCAACAAACGTTCCTTTGCATGTTGCGCGTTCAGGCAACAAGCGCTAGGGTGGCCCACCACCGAGACACGCAACTAACACAGGAGATCAGAATCAGATGGCACCGAAGAAGAACAGCACCCTTAAGCACGTGATCGTCACCACCGAGCGCCGCGGTGTTTTTTATGGCGCGCTCAAGTCGTACAACGAGAAGGCGCGCGTAGCGATTCTCGAGAATGCGGCGATGGCCATCTACTGGGGCACGACGAACGGCTTGCTGGAGTTGGCCGCGACCGGGCCGACGAGCAAGAGCAAGATCAGCAACAAGGCGTGCCACCGCCAGATCACCACGGAGGCCGACCATGGCGAATGACATCGACGCGCTGCGTGCGCTGCTGGCGAAGGCGACGCAAGGACCGTGGACGCACGCGCAGTCAGTCTCGGCCGACGCGATCACTGCGCTCGAGGGCGACTACGAGATTGAGGTCGTCAGCGACGTGCACCGCGACGACAACGCCGCCCTCATCGTCGCAGCCGTCAACGCCCTCCCCTCGCTCTGCGACGAGGTCGAGAGGCTGCGGGCAGAGGTCGAGCGTCTCAAGCCTGACTGGCACGACGAAATGGATGTGATCTGATGGACGCTGACAAGCTGGCACTGCTCACTACCGAGGAGCGCTTCGTGGCCGAGGGCCGCTCGTTCCAGGCGTACCGCGAAGAAACAGAAGAGCACCTCACCACCATCGCCACCCTGAGAGCGGAGGTGGCGGGGCTGCGGGCGAAGGCGGCTGCGTGGGACGCGGCCTGCAACGCACGCGATGTGAAGTCGCCAGAGTGCGGCTGCGAGATCTGCTTTCAGCAAGCCTTCGACGTCATACGCAAGCAACAGGAGCCCGCATGAAGAAGCTATCACCCCTGCAACAGATCCTCGGAGCGCGCGCCGGCTGGCAAGGCGCGAGCAGTGCACCGATAAAGTGCCGCGCCATGAGGCCGTCGAGGTGCGTGACCTCGAGCGGTGGCTGGCAAGGCAGCTGTCGTGACCTGCTCGAGCTGCAAAGGCGAAGCCGCGGAAGGCGCCTACAGCCCCGCCCGCTCCCTCGCCTCCCGCGCCCGCTGCTCTTCCCACCGGCGTCGCGCTTCTCTCGCGCTGACCGGAGGCGGCTCACGCGGCGGCACGGGCATGCCGAGGTACTGCTCCGCAATCGCCACGAGCGCATCCTTGAGCCACGACATAGCCGCCCTCCCGTCGCTACTGACACGCCTCCGCCTGCTCGCACGTGGTCGCGCTCGCGATGCACGTCGTGCTGAAGCTGATCACGCGGCACGCCTCAGCCCACGTGTCGTCGTCGGCCGTGCCCCACACGCGATCGATGCCGCTCGATCCGCGCACGTCACAGCCGAGGTCGCAGAGGTGCTGCGCCGCGAGGTCGCACGCGTCGTGCACGCCGTCGCTGCACGGGCCGGCGTCGGTGGCGCCAGCGTCGCGCGGGTCAGGGCCGGGCATCGGGGCGCATCCGGCCGAGTAGAGCGCCGCGAGGAAGCACGCGAGCCCGATCGCGATGCCGAGGATGTGGAGTGCCGCCGCTGAGTCGTGGTCGTGGTCACGCATTGGGCACGATCCTTTGCCAGCCATGTGCGAGTACGATGTCGCGCCGCGTCACGGTGTCGGCGATGATGTTTTCGTAGCCGCCATCGCAGCGGTTGCGACCCCAGCTGTTGCGGTAACGCACGACGCCGCGCTCGTCTCGCGCGCTGATCTGCACCTGCGCATGACCGCCGAGCGCAACGTCGCTCTTGCGCCAGCGGGCATCGTACGGCTCGGCGCCGCGGTGCCTGGCATAGCGCTCGGTGACCGTCCAGCCGAAGCCTACCGGCTGCTGGAGCGCGATCGCGGTGTCGACCATCTCCATCTCGTCGGCGATCGACGTCGGGCGGATGAACGTGTAGATGAGGCCGCGGCGATTGAGTCCGTGCGCGCGTACCGGGTGAGGCACGGGGCGCATGAGGTTCTTTGCGACGCGCGGCCACTCGGCGAGCGTGCCGCAGCCCTTCACGCGGATCTCGCTCAGGCACGCGCGGATGTACGTGCCGTCGTCGACAGGCTCCATGCCCGGGTCCGTGTGCACCATCACGCTCTGGTAGTAGGCCGCGAGCGGGGCCGGCGGATCGTACGGCAAGCCGTGCACGCTCTCGACGATCGCGATCAGCCCGTGCGCCATCTCGCCCACGCAGCTCGAGCCCCACTGGTCGGCGATAGGGGGGCAGTGCTGCTCGAGCGTGGCGCCGACGTGCGAAGGCGCGCCGGCCACCGCGCTCTTTACGCGCATGATGTCCGTGCGCCCGCCTTCGTCGGCGAGCCACACGCGGTCGGTCTTGCGCGTCGGCTCGTGGCGTAGGCCCAGCTTGCGCTTGCCGAGTAAGCGGGCGATGGCTGCGGGCAGGTTCATGGCGCGCCTCGAGACGCGGCCATGCGCGCGGCGTCAGGCGCTTGCAGGAACGGCGCGATCACGTGCGGCAAAATGCAGAGGTCTGCAACGGTGACGCCCATGCGCTCAGCGTCCGCAGAGAGCGTCGCCTCGCAAAGCTCTCGAGCGATGTCGTTCACATCGCGCAGCACGGGCTTGGCGTCTGCCCACGTCGCGCAGCCGGGCACGAGCGCGAGCAGCAACACGAGCGCGACGGGCGGGATGCTCGTGCGCTTACGCACCGCGAGCGACTGCGGCGAGCCCGGCCACAGCTCCTTGCCGAGCAGCAGAAAGCCCGCGTTCGTGATTTCGCCGACGTAGCCGATCTCTCCAGCAACAAGCAGTCCAGCGGCCTGCGCGATCTTCACGACCACGCCCACTGCGATGAATGCGATGCCGAGCCACGTATGCGCGGTCACGTCGCCACCGCCGTCCACTGCGAGAGCAGCGAGAGCAGTCGAGAGCGCGCGCGGCTCTTGGCTGCCGTGTGGTCGGGCGTCGGGTTGTCTTTGAAATCGAGCTTCGCTTTCTTCTGCACGACCGCGTCGACCGTGCTCGTGGTCGAGTCGCAATCGAGGTCGAAGTACCAGACGTTCTCGTTGTTCTCTTCGGTGTAGACGGTGACCTTCAGCGGGCCGCACGACGCGCGCCAGTGGTTCACGTGATCGAGATCGCCGGGTGGCGGTGAGATGCTTGTCCAGGTCAGTGCCATTGCTACCTCTTCTTTTTGTCGGCTGCGATGCCGTCGATCTTCGTTTCCACAACAGCGAGTCGCTGCAAGATTTCGCGATCGACCGCTTCGTCTCGTAGCTTCTCTTGCGACACTTTCAGCTCGCTGATCGACGCGTCTTGGTTGCCGTTGACAACCAGTGTCGCGCGCTGCTGCGCAGCCAGCTCGATGTAGAGGCCGACAACGCTTCCGCCGAGTGCTAGCGCAGGAATGGCGAGGCCAAGAACGATGGCCCAGTTGATCGGGCGGTGGCCGATCGGCTCGCTCACGGCCACACCGTCGCGACCATCGCCTGCGCGGGCGCGCTCGACACGATGGCTCCGCCGACCTGCCAGAGCAGCAGCAAGAACACGCCGGCCTTGAGCCACCGCATGTCGCTCACGAGCGTCGCGACGTCGCGATCACGCGCGCGCTGGCCATCGAGCAGGCCGTGCACGCCGCTCGTGAGAAACGCCTGCTGGTCGAGCAGGTGCTCTACCTCGGAGTACACGCCGCGCAACCGCTCGTGCAGCTCATGGTTGTCGACCTCGACGCGCTGCCGAAACTCCAGTTCGCCGTCGTCCATCAGCCGCCACCTCGCCTGATGCGCGTGGGCCTGTCGGCGCGCGTGGGAACCGTGCTCGGGTCCGGGCGAAGGCTGCCCTTGCAGTGGCGCTGGTGGTCTCGAAAGCGCATGCACCCGGCCGCGACCATCGCGCCGATCGGAAGCTCCTTGAGCCGCCCCGCAACAAGCGCGAACTCGCCGTCAGCGCTAGGCGTGCATTCGACGAAGCGCTGCTCACCGTCCACGCACAGCGCGTGCACGGGCGTGTCGCAGTGGTCGCGGTCGCGGCATCGCGCGTTGCTTTCGAGCGTGTCGGTCATCGCTTCCTCGCCTCCGCGAGCGCTTCCTCGAGCGGCGCCGCCGCCGCTGGCCGCGCTTCGATCTCCGCCTTGCGCTGCACGACCTCGGGGCTCTCGAGGTATGCGAACGCCTGCGCGTATTGCGCACCAACGCCGGGCAGCGCCGTCAGCAGCATCTTTGCGTCGGCCTCGAGCAGCGTCGCGCGTTCTCCCGCGTGCACCTTCCAGCCAGCGCCGTTGATCACGGCGTAGACCTGTCCCGCGGCGTCGTCACGCACGGGCAGCTTGATCACGTCCTGGCACGCGTCCCAGTTGCAGCCGCGCATCCGCACGCGCGTGCCCGCATCCACGCGGAACACGCCGGGCGCGGACGAGCACGCGAAGTTCACGTGAGTCAGCTGGCCCGTGATCTCCGTAGCCGCGTCGAACAGGCACGCGCTGAACTCCGCGATCGCCGGCCCGGTCGCGCGTATGTTGCGCAGCGATGCGCCGGTGAAGTCGCTGTTCTCCGCGCGCAAGCCAGAGATGTCTGCGCCATCCCAGACGACGTTTCGCAGGTCAGCGAATGCGAGCGAGATGCTTTGACGCGCGCAATGTGCAGCGGCGTCGGCCTCGCTCGGGAAGTCGCCCGTAAAGAGCACGCGACCCAGGCCTGTAGAACGCTCGCGCCATGTGATGATCATCAGAGCCCCGCCAGTGCGTTCAGACCCTCGCCGAACGCTTCGAGCGCTGCGAGCGGTCCTGCCGCAGCGTCCTCGCCGATCAGAATCATCGTCGAGAAGTTGCCAACGAATCGGAAGCCGAAGGTGTTGAGATTCGCGCCAAGCGCGGTCCCGGTGGCACCGAGAGTCAGCGTGCTCGAGTCGGCATCGAACTGCGTGAGCACGGTACCGTTGCGGCGAAACACTGCCGCGGTCACGTTGCTCGATGCGGCACGCTTAGCCACCGTGTATCCCGCCTCCGTGATCGACACGAGCGGAGAGAAGTTGCGCGACAACGCATCGCCCGACGAGTGACCGATCGCGTACGTGCTGTCGACCGCGCGCGCCCACACACGCCACGTGGTGCCGGCGCCCGCGCCGCCAACGGCAAACGGCGTGCAGTCGGCTGCCAATGCGGTGTGCTGGTACCACGAGAACAGCGTGATGCCCTGCGCACCCGTGAGCCCGCACGTGTCGCCGCGCGAGAGGTAGTGGCTCGCCGTGTGCACCGTGACCGGTAGCGACGAGACCACCTGATGCCCCGTAGCTGAGTCCCAGATTTTCGGCTGGTTCGAGGTCGTCGCGTTCGTGACGTCGCGACCGTTGCCGCTCTGATCGTAGACGGTGACAACGAACCCGTTCGCGCCGCTCAGCGCCGCCGAGAGCGCGGCGACGTCGATCATGTTGGTTACAGCGTCGTAGCCGATGTCAGTCTGGACGGCCGTCGTCGCGTTGCGCACGCGGACGAGCGCTCCTGTGTACGTGCTCGATAGGCGATGCGACATCGACCAGCACGCAGCGGGCGCCGCGCCGCCGGCCGCGACGTAGTCTTGCAGGATGCCAGAGAACGACGCGCCGCCGCCGTCGTCTGGCCACTGCGTGCCGATCTTCGTGCCGAACACCGTACCCTCCCTATTCCCGAACAGGCTCACGGCTCAATAGGCCTCTTCTCGGAAGAACCACGTTGCCTGGATATACGTCACGGCCGATCCTCCCGATGTGTTGTTGAAGTACACCGAGATGTACGGCGGAGGATTGATGACGGGGATCCGGATCCTCGCATCTGCCGCCTGAGCCGCGGCCAGAACCAGCGTGCCCGGGGCGGTTGATGCCCAGGTGATGCCGGTGAAGGCGGTTCCCTGGAGGTCCGGGCCGTTGATGTAGATCTCCGCGTCGTCGAGCCCCAGGTCATCGTGCGTGCTCTGTGTCGAGCTAATGCCGCCGCGGAATGAGATGGTTCCAACGATGTCCGCGGCGTGCGGGATGGTCAGCTCGAGCCACCCCTCACGGCCCGAGGTCTCGAGCGACGCAGTGGTGAAGTCGGTATTGGTGGGCTTATCCACCGCCATTTTGACGTAAACGTTCACGGCTGTTCTCCTGCTGGTGCGGGCTGCGCGAGGCGCAGAGCCTCCGCCTGCTCAAGGATGCGTTTCTGCCGGGCCTGCTCCTCGGCCGCCAAGGTCGCCTTCTCACGGTCCGACATGACGGCGCCTGCCTGCTCCGTGATGCCGGGTGGCAGGCCGGGGATGTTCGCCATGTCCCTCAGCGTGAGCGCCGGGATCAGCTGCTGAGATGGGGCTCCCATCGACTGCCGCGAGAGCGATCCCATCGACGGGTCGAGCCGCATCCGCATCGTGTCGACGGTGCCCACGGACATCGGCGCCATGCTCTCGTCGAGTCGACCAGGCTTCGCGCCGGCCGTGAGCTTGCGCACGTCGCTCATGGACTCGAGGTCCAACAGTCCCTGCCGGGTCTCGTCGGTGTCAGCCAAGCGGAACGCCGCGGCGTCGTCGGGCTCGTAGCCGCGCCGCGCCGCCCGCTTCTCGATCTTGCCGCGCTGGCCCGTGTTGCGCGGGTCGATCACCTCCTTCGGGCCAAGCCCAAGACCGCCGCGTGCCTCTTCCAGCTCATACAGCTGCGCGTGATGACGCGCTTTGGTGTCGGCCCACTCGCTGCCGTAGTAGCTCCGGTCCTGGCGAGCCGCGGCCGAGAACCTCTCGTAGCCACCGTCGCGAGTCTTCCAGTCCACGTCCTCGTCAACCCGCTTGACGATGCCCTCGATGTCGCGAGCGTTCATCGGCCTGAGCACGAGCTTCACGTCGTCGTCGGCGCCGGCCGTCGCCGCACGAGGCTCCGGCCCTGACCGCGGCGCTGGAATGCCGGGATCGCTGAACTCCGACCCTGGAGATCGGTCGGCGAGCGGCTCGCCCAGCGGGCCGCGCCGATTCTGCGGCGCCTCGCCCTCGAGGCCGGCCCCGTTCTTTGCGACCATCCTCGGTGGTCGGACGGTGGTCGCCCCGGACGACGGCCCCGGCCCGTCGAGCATGTCGTCCAGGCCGAGCATGCCCAGCTGGCCGCGCTTGACGGTGATGGTCCGAGAGTCGCGAAGGAGAGGATCGGCCAGGCCGGCGCCGAGCGCGTCCCGCTGCCCAACGGGAACCACCTTCTCGACCATCGCCCGCAGCGGCGCCTTGAGCGCGTCCGGTTTGGCGAAGGGCTGCTTGCTCTGGAGCAGCTCGGTCACCGCCAGCTCCGCAGTGTTTCGCGGAACCGTCATCTCCTGAGCGCGACGGCTGCCCAGGAACGACTCGTTCTCGCGGTCCATGACGGCCATCAGCCGGTCTTGGCGAGCCGCCGCTTCCGGGTGGAGCTTGCCAGATAGACCCGCCGCGGCACCCTGCTCCGCGGTCATCACCCTCGGAGGCGCCTTCTTGAGCGGGTTCATCGGCGATCGGTCCAGCACGTCATCGAGCGTCATCGCCGGGTTCGGAGCCTCGACGACGGGAGCCATGCTTACGCCGGGGCGCGGCTTGGCCACCTTGAATAGGTCCGTGCCGCCCCCGAGGCTCTCGAGGTGCTGGAGCGTGTGGCCCACATCCTTGTCGGCCCGCAGCGCGCTCTGCATGTTCTGGCCGGTCGCCTGAGCCAACCCGCCCAGCGCGCCGAAGCCCGCGCCGAGGGGGAACGGATCTTCCTCGCGGCCAAGGAACGGGATGGCACCCTTCGCAGCGTCCAAGCGCTCGCCTGGAGCCGCGTGGCCCGCGCGCGACGCGGCATCCATCGCCGCCCCACCGACCGCTCCGGTGGCCGCGGACGCGGCGAGACTGCGCGCGACGCTCGGCGCCTGACCAGCGAGGCCCCTGACCACCGTGCGGCCGAGCCCCGGAAGGCCCATCCCGCCCAGAGCCGACACGACCCCGCCACCCAGCAGCTCGCCGAGCGTCAGCGCCTCGGGCTGGTACTCGGCCATGTCGCGCGTCGCCTGGTCTGCGCCCTCGACGCCGGGGAGCATGTCAGCGATCTCGCCCGCGAAGCCCATCAGGGGGCCGTTCGGGACGCCGGCCAGGAACGAGTCTTCCATGGTCGGACGCTGCATCCACTCCTTCGGATCCGGCTCCCGGTTCGGGTTGTTCGGGTCGAACTCCACCGCCGGCTGCGGCACCATCTTCTGGCGATATACGGGCGGAGGCGGCTTGTCCTTGTACCCGAAGGTCACCTCAGGACCGCCAACACCGTCCTCGGCCATGGCCTCAAAGTCGGTGTCGTCCAGCTGCGCGAGGCCGCCGCGAACACCCTGAGCCCGCTCCTCCTCGGCGATCCGAGCGAACAGAGCGTCTTTGTAGTTGGGGTCCTTACTGGCCTCGAGAACGAGGCTCCGCTCCGCCGGGTCCAGACCCGACAACGCCGCCGCCAGATCCTCGTTGCTCGCTCCTACGTCTGGATCGAGCGCGGCCACGGCGTGGTAGCGCGCGGTCGCTCGAGCGAGGTCAAACGGCTTCTTGGCGGGAGGCGCCTCGGGCTCCACGCTGCCGCCGCCGCTGAACGGGGTGTCCATTAGTTACCCCCGAGATCGTCGAGAGCGCTCTGGGCCGCGGGCGTGAGTTTCGGGGCGCCGCCGCCGCCGGAGCCCAGTCCGCGGTTGCTGCGAGCCTGCTTCACCTTGCTGCCGCCAAGCGTCCGGCGACCCATCGACTTCATGCGCGCCACGAACTCGGGGCTCGCCCCTGGGTCGATGCCGTAGATCAGGTCCTCGATGCCAGACTCGGCGTTCGCGACCTCCGCGTTGACCAGCTCCGACGCGCGCCGCTCCGCCGCGTCGGCGAGGC
>Ga0316626_10000201_pt1 | contig 21539 bp, 14 predicted proteins | sample OWC_Aug_T1_C1_D5_FD_207656 | JGI IMG/M metagenome (GOLD analysis project Ga0316626, IMG submission 207656) | Wetland soil microbial communities from Old Woman Creek delta, Ohio, United States - OWC_Aug_T1_C1_D5_A | ecosystem: Environmental > Terrestrial > Soil > Wetlands | place: USA: Ohio...
GTCAAAAAACACACCCCCCCCCCAGCAGAAATCCGCCGCCTCATTCTGTTGCGGCCGCGAGATGGATGGCGTGTCGCGTGACGACGCCAAGGCCCAGTTTGCGTTGATTGAAAAGGCGCTGGCGGCACGGGGGATTCACCCGTATGCGGTGCGGCGCCAGGGATGGTGGGGCGTACCCAACAGCCGGACGCCTCAGGTGTACGTCAAGGTGGACGTTGTGGATGGCGCCGACGGGCCGGCGGCTGGACAGTATGTGCTCGATGGTCTCCATGCGTGGTATAATCCCGTGCTGATCGCCATACGCTGTGGAATGCTTGACCGCCTCCCTGCCGCCGACCAGGCGTATGCCGCCGCGTGGAATATGCCCGAATTACAGGTGTGGGCAACCGAGCGTACAGCCTGGCGCTCGGCGCGTCAGGTCTGCATTCCAGCGGTGCGGCGCGACGCAGAGGAACGTCTGTTTGACGACTACAAGGCGCTCAAATCCAGGGTGGCGGAGATGGAGAGGAGGGTCAAACAAATGCAGCGTCGAATCGGTGTGGACGACGCGCCATTTGCCCTGAAACACGCCACCATGGACAATGACGCCCCGCCGGACGAATAGTGCCGACCGTCGGTCTGTCTCAATCATTACAATAAAATGTGTCACTGCGCCATGGTGATGAGGGGGAGTGCCACCACGATATGCACCATCTGTCCGAGCTGCGCCATGGGCTTGGTGCTGGCCATGGCGTAGGCGGCAATCGTTCCACTCTCCTGGAGCCTGTCGAGGGCGTTGACGAGCTGCGCCGAGGTGGCCTTGTTGGCCAGCTTCCAATCGGGCACGAAAAACTGGGCCGTGGTCAACGTGTCGCTGGCGTCGGCCGTTTCAATCACCTGGTGGTTGGCCAGCTCCTGGGCCGTAAAGGCGGGCGCCACATGGGTCGCCAAGCCCGAGGACGCGCCCACGCTGCCGGCCAGCGACGCCAGCGACGCCGACGAGACGGGACTGCCCTGCAGCGCCGCATGGACGCCAAAGTGGTGCAGATAGCCCGTGCGGGGCAGCTGGCGGCGACAGCGTTCCAGCAGCGGCTCCACGCGTTGCTTCCACTCGGCGACGCTAAAGGCACGCGCATGCGGGGCCACGAGCGCCACATTGCTGGCGCCGCCGGGCTGGCGATCGCGGAGGAAGGCGCCAATCTCCACGCCGCGCGTTCGCTCGCGGGCGCTGATGGCAATCGTATGGCCCAGCGCCGGCGCCCACTGGTCGTACAGCCGCGGCGCCACCACGTGCAGCACCTGGTAGTAAAACGGCGACGTGTACTGCATGGGATTCGGGCGCGTCTTCGTCTCATACGGCGGCGTCTGGATGCGCACCAACTGCGACAGCGTCTTCAGGTGCTCATTCTTGGGATAGGAAATGGCCTGCAGGAACGCCTTGCGCGTGGCGACGGCGCGCACAAACTTGTCCTGCTGACCGGCGAGGTGGCGCGCCACATCTTCGGCGGGCTGCACAAACGGATAGACGGGCCCCGTGCCCTCGAGGACGAGGGGCGGCACGCGCGCATACCAGCCGGGCACCTGGGCAATATCCTGTGTGATGCGCTGCACGAGCGTTGCCTTGTCGTCGGGGTGCACGCTGTTCAGCCGCTCAATGCCGTCCAAGATGCGCCGGCCCAGGCCCAGGATGGACTCCATCTTGCCCCAGCCGTGGCCGCCCTCGGTCGACTTCTGACTCAGTGCATCGCCCTGGATGGGCAGCTCCTGGTGCGGCGGCGGCGTATTGTTCTTCTTTGCCTCGGCCTGGACGCTCGTATCAACGTAGGGCTCGCTGACGACGCCGCCAATAAAGTAGGGCACCATGTGGCCCAGGACGCGCGCCTCGGCGGCCAGCAAGCGGCCCTTGAGGCTCGCCCGATCCACGGCCGAGGCCTGCTTCAGCCACCGCGACGCCAGGCGGTAGCGCTGCTCGAGGACGTGGGCGCTCGTGCTGCCGCCCTCCTCGCAGTCGCACGACAGATGGGGCTCGCCAATGTGCGTGAACCGATCCGAGTTGATCGTCTCTCGGTCCAGCTCCGTCGGCGGCTTGGCGGCGGCCGTCGCCACTGTCCCACCACCGTCGCGCAGGTGCGGCGGCATGATGCGCGCCGTCGCCTTGGCGCGTTCGAGGGCGAGCGGGTGCAGCGTGCCGCGCAGCAACACTTGCGCCGCCACCCGCTCCTGCAGCTGCGCCGTGGCCGTGCGCGCGACCGCGGCGGATTTGGTTGGAGGCGGCGGCGCAGGGACAGGCGGTGGGTCGGGTGCAAAGTAGGCGCGTATCGCGGGGTCGAGGCTGGCCATGGCGGCGAGGTTGGGCCGCACCAGATCCGATTGGTACGGCCGCGCATTGGCCACGTCCGTGCCCGTCTGCGCAATGGCCACGAGGGCGGTGAGAAACGCAGGGTCAACCAGGGCATCGGCCTCTGTCTTGGCGTACTGTCGCTCAATGGCGCTGAGGAAGGCCTGTGGCGTCTGTCCATTGGCAAACGTGGCGGCAAGGAGGCTGGCCACCTGCTGATTGGTGGCGCGCTCCAGTTTCTGGGGGTCGCCATAGAAGCGCGCATCCATGGCCGCATCGCTCTGCTGCATGTAGAGCATGACGGGCATCTGCCCAATCGGCGTCTTGTAGCTCACCAGGTGCAGCTGTGCCACGAGCTTCGAGTAGGTATTGGCGGCGAATCGCTGCTGCGCCACTGCCTCGGCCGTGACGCCTGCCGGTGGCGCCAGATCGGTGGCCGTCACCAGGTACTGCGTGTCGAGGGTGTTGACAACGGCGTTCATCTGCTGCTGCATCTCGGGGGAGTTGAAGCGCTGGCTGTCGGCCAGGGCGCGGCGCGTCTCCACGTAGCGCTGCACCAGCGGGCGGTCCTTGGCGTCGACGCGCACGCGGATGGAGATGGAGCCCTTGGTGGCACCATTGAATGCTGCCGCATGGATCGTCTGCAGGAGCGGCGCGCCGAGGGTGGCCTCGGGGTCGGCCGCAGCATCGTCGGCGGTATGGCCCGTGGCAACGGCGGCGTTGCGGATCGCCCGCTGCATCAGCTCCGCGTACAGGACATTGTCAAAGATGCGAAACTCCTGGTTGCCGAGGCCGCCCTCGTTCTGCAGGTACTCCTGGAGCAGGGCACTCTGGCCAATGCAGATGCTGCCAAGGTCGGTGCTGCGGGGCGCGGCCGCCTCCTCCTCCTCGAGCTTAGGGATGCCCGGCTTGGCGGTGCGCCCATAGAAGGACATCCAGAGGTTGTCGTCGTCCTGGCGTGCGGGACCGACGGGGCCCGTGGGAATCGGCATGGCGCCCACATCGAGCCAGGCGCCGTCGCGCGCGAGGGGGGCGGCCAGAAACTCGGGCCAGCGGCGGGCGCTTGCGGCCTGCACGTGGGCGTCGGGCACGGTCACGACGAGGCCCGGTTCGGCGCCCTCAAAGGTGGCCGACTGGTAGGCGAGCATGTAGGGCGCCCACTCGTAGGGCGCGCCAGCGAGGAAGAGGCCATTGAAGCGGACCTGCAGGGTGTACGCCATTTATTTTCTCCCTCGAGCAACTGGTAAGGAGACTAGGAGCGCCGGCGATCGGGACGTTGGCGTGGCCCATCACTAACTATCTCGGGGTGCGACTCAAAAAATATGGATCGGCCCACCGCCGCGCTCATGACGCAGCTCGCCAACCAGGCCCTGGCCGACCCAACGCCCCAGCGGACGCGCCAATTCGACGCACTCGCGAGCGTGTGTCCCTCGATTGAACTAATGGCCATTGGGCGCGACCTGCCCCGTGCCATGCGCTACGCGGGATGGACGGCGGCGGAGACGGCACGGCGGGTCACCCGCCTGCTCGACGAGATGGCCGTCAATGTCCGCGTGACGACCGACCAGGGCGATATTGAAACGATACGCAATGCATATCGGCTACGCAAACTCGCCGAGGACGGCAATCCGCGCGCGTTCCTGTTGCGCGCCCGTGGCAGCGAGAGTCTCGCAACCTGTGGCCGCCTCGTGGCCCATGCCCAGGCGCTGGCCATGCGCGCGGCCGAGTTTGCCGACGACCAACACCGGGCGGCACTCGCCAGTGGGCTCAGCGGCACGTGTTTCCATATGACGCGACATCCGACGCAATCCTCGGCCTCCACATCCGGGGCAACGGCGGCAACGACCGTCCCACTCGCCACACTTACGGGCATTCCAGTGCCAGGATTGGGAACAACCAGTACCGGAGACCCCGTGAATCGTGCGCTGGTGAAACCCAATCCGGTGACCCGTCCGGATTCATGGCCCCAGCAGACTGTACCACCGCTCGCCACCTACAAGGATGTGGGCACACCACCCGTCTGGGGTACCCTGCGCCAGAATACGGCGGCCATCACCTACAATACGCGTCTCTTGCGACCGATGAAGCTGAATAGCTCCCGCCTCCGAGAGTTAATGGAGCGCTGCCATATGCGCATGGCACGTCGCCTTGCCACGGCCAAGTCCACGCAGGGTGGCACCGTCAAGACAGTTTGGGCGGCCATGTATAGCAAACTACACGGGGAGATGTTTGGCCAACTCAGTAAGCGACTCGCGGCCATCTATGGTACCAACGTAGACGCCCTCGACAAATACACTGGTTCGGAACACGCGATGTTCGTTGAAACGGCAACATTCCCAAATATTTATTCCCTCACGACGCAAGATGTGCCGACCATCGCGGTGACCAGCATGATGGGGAGAAGATACGATAATGTGGCAGACCCCGAGTATTTCCGGGCGGCAGCGTGGGCTGGCTCGGAGCGCGCCCTCTACAAGTATACACTGTTGCGATGGAACCTAGCGGTCAAGCGGGGAGATATCGGCCATGACACACCCGGCTCCCTTCTTCCGCAACAGCTGCGAGAGATGACATTGGCCGAGATCGACGTCGACACGGCGTTCAAGCGCTGCCATGGCGAGACCATTACCTTGTCGCTCGACGACCCCGCGTCCCGTGCCTTCTACGATGCCTGCTTCCATTTGGCCGACCCGCTCGTATTCGACAAGCTGCTGATGGAGCCCGGCAAGAGTCCCTACCAACTGGCCGAGCCCACGGATATATTCCACCTCGGTGGACTCAACGTCGTCTATCGCTCCGTACGATCGGCGGGGAGTGGCGTCGCACAGCCAACACCCTACGGCCTTGCCAGCGCCTCGTCGTCACGGGCCGGCGGCATGGCGTCGCCTTTCCGCCGGTTGCCCCTCGAGTTCCTGGTCAGCGTCGCCTTTGCCGGCGGCGTCCTGGTCAACCACACCAATCTCTGGGCAATGCAACAGACGGCCCTGTTGGTCACCCAGGCCCTGTCGCCAATCTCGTTTGGCATCTCCGTCGCCCTGGGCCAGCTGGCGACCCAGACGGCGGATGCGGCCATCACGGCGGTGGCGATGGTGGCGCTCAGCTATATCATTGTAACCGGCGTCAGCAGCCTCATTGCAACACAGTGGAACACTGTCGTATCGGGGATAACTCGGACGGTGACAACACCAGTCGAGGGCATGACGAAAGAAGTGTCGTCCGCTGTTGGTGCCACTGTAGCGTGGCTCAACCCGGCGAAGGCCACCCCCGAGGCCCCGCCGGCGCCCAACTTGGACGTGGGCGCGATTGCATCCGTGGCCGAGGATTTGAGGGATTATGTGGAGGGCCAGCGCATATCCTTCATAGACACTCAGCTGGCAACGCTCGCCGCCGACGTACGCACTCGGATTGAGGAGGGCGTCGCCAAGCTGAAGACGGCCGGGCTGTTGGACGCCAACTTGCAGATGGTGGACAGGGAAGGATATCCGGCTAAACTGGGACAGGCCCTGGCTGACCTGGTTGGAGACAAGAAGAAGACACTGACAAACGACCAGCTCCGTACGGTATTAGGCGTTCTCGGTGCCACGGAGACGGATGAGACGCTGCTGCAGAAGATCTACAATGCCGCCGCCAGCGAAAAGACGCCCGCCACCCTCGACGTGGACACGTGCATCAAGCAGACCCAAAAACTCAGCGCACGGGCGACGACCGAATTGGCGGGGCGTGCGTGCACCTTGATCGCTGGCGACCCGGCGCCTCCGCCGCCGCCCCCCTCGCTAGTTGAGACCCCGCCACAACCTCCCCCGACGTCGCCACTCACACCGCCCCCCGAGGAACCATGGCTCCCCCATTGGTCCACGTGGCCGCAGTCCGTGGCCACCTCTTTCACGGCCCAGTGGAATGGTCTGCTGGCCCTCGATTTGGCCAGCCTCGAGCAGCACGCCAAGGACATGATTGCACGCAACAATGCGCGCATCGCTGGTGGCGGCGGAATGTCGCCCCCGACCACGCTGAGTGCCGACTCCATTTGGACTGCGTGCAAAAATGTCATGGTCACGGACACGTGCGGCGCCGCCATGTATCGCACGGGCATGCTCGGCTACGCGTTTGGCGCCAAGGCGTTGAGCATCCTCCACTGGATGTCGCCGCACAGTCCCACCATCAGTGGCTGGCTGAGCTGGTGGTGTCGCATGAAGGGCTACCTCCTGGAGCGCACGCTCCTCTTCGACATGGCGCTCTACTTCCTTCCCATGTTGGTGGAGCCGCTGGGCTGGGGCAGTGCCATTGGGACGCTGGCCATGACCGTGTTTGCGTCCATGGGTGCCATCGTCCTGATTGACAATCTGGAGAATCGGCGGCGCCAGTTGGAGACGACGACCATGTATCTCTTCCATCTGCAGACCGACGAGGCCGGGCGCGACAAGGCGGCCGAGTACGAGCGATTCACCCGCTTTCTCGGCGGATCCCTGCGCACCTTGCACATGCCATTTGCGGGCTGGCATCTCCTCAAGTTTTGGAGCGACATCCCCGCCGATCAGCGTGCGCACATGCCCTACAGCCTCAACCACGTGCGCATCCTCCTCAGCCTGGGCTACATCAAGGATATCCTGACCATGGCCGCCGCCGCGTTTGTCGACGGATTTTCCCTCTTCACCTCGGTGGTGGCCGCGGGGCTGCTGCTGTCGTCGCTCCCGGGACTGATCTGGACGGCCATGGCAAACAATCCCGCCGCGAGCGTGATCCTGGCCAGCCTCGCCCTGCTCTCGCTCATACGCAATCCGCCCAGATGGCTCAACGCGGCATGGGGCGTGCTCATGTACGTGAAGACGCTGGCCATTGCGTTTGCTGGAAATTCAAGCACCCGCCTCGTCGCCGCCTTCGGCCAGGCCATGGCGGAGAATACAGGCATGGACGAGATCCGCCTCATTCTCGCGAAAAATGTCAACGAGCGTGGCACCGATGGCGACCTTGACGTCCTCCGCCGGATCTACCAATTCAACGACGACCAAGCAATCAGCCAGACCATGCGGCCCGCCGAATTGGCCGTCGCCGGCCGGCTCACCCAATTTTTTGGCGAGTACACCTCCCAGCGCGTCCACTATCCCGAGACGGAGCGCCGCACACCCGAGCAACTGCGCGATCAAGTGCGCAAGCACCTGGCCAAGATCCACGGCGACACCTTCCAGGCCGTCGCCCTCGCCGCCAATGTCCTCCCCGCCACCTCGCCTTCCAATGACACGGAGGCCGCCGCCGCTGTCACCCGACGCTACCCCTTTCACGTGCCCTACGACGACCAACAGTTGGCGACCGCCATGATTCCCCTTCTGTCCCCGCGGAGCAGCGTCCCACAGACGGGCCCCGGCGGGCGACACGTGCCCTGGCGCGAGATGATGGAGGCCGTTCTCCCCGACATGAGCGATGCCTGGCTGCTCGAGCACGGCTGGGGTGGGCGCGGCTACATTTTGCATGGCGACGACACTGCCCACTACCGCCTGCGCCGCGAATCCCTCTTTGGGCGCAAGCAATTTCTAGACGCCCCCAGTGACTTTGCCGTGCTCTGACGACCGCGATCAGTAGTCTCCATTGATCAAATAAAATCCAGTGTCCCATCCATGGCGGAATTCAGCTTCTTCTCGACCGAGCAGCGCCAGCTCATCGTACGCCAGTGCCGCCAATCGCGCCTCCGCGTCCTCCATGCAGCGCGCCAAATCTTGGACACGTTCCACACGGCCTTTCCCACGCAGCGCCCAGGACTGACGCCTGACCGCGTCCGCCGCGCCCTCGGCGATCTGGCCGCCGCCTGCCTTTCCTATGCCGACGCGCGTCGTGTTCCCGCCCCCACCGCCCCAACGGCCACGGCTGCGCCGAAACGCGCCAGCGTCTCCCCATTGCCGCCGCGCCCGCCCGCGCCGAAAATGGCAGCGTCCGTCGGCGGCGGCGGCGGCAATGGCCATGGCGACGACGACGCGCCCCCGCTCGTGGCCTATGCGACGGCGCTGAATGCCTTGATTTTCGACGTGCTGGGCTTGACGGCGGCGCTGACGCTGGAGGGCGCCGACCAGGTGGGCTGGTTCCTCGAAGACATGCTGGACACGCATTTGGATCGCGTCGTTCGGCGCTGGGGCGACATGACGCTCTACCACGAACGTACCCTCTTCCTCCTCTCCCACCCCACCTACAATTTCGCCAATGTGGGCCGCGATGGGGACGCCCGGGAGGCGGCCTACTATGCGCGCGTCGCCGCCGACCCCGTGCCCCTGCATCCCGAGCACGTGCGCGAGTCGCTGGCCCACACGAATCGCGCCCTCCGCGCCGCCCGCGGCGAAGTGGCCATGGTGACGCCACCGCCGCAGGGGGGTGCCCACGAACTCTTGGAGCATTTGCTATACGCGCGCCATCTGCCGCCGGCCATGGTGTTGACGCCAGACGACGTGGGCCTGACGGCGGCGGAGGCACGCGGCTATCCCGTGACGCTGGCGCAGGTGGCCAGCAGCGTCGGCCTCTACCGCGGCGTCTACGACGAATTCGCGCCGCTGCCATGGGTGGTGCACCGCCCGCTGGCCACCGCCTCTGCGCCCGTCATGGCCTGGCTGCAGAGCCTCGATGGCGCCGCCACCACCACCACCGTCTACGAACTGCGCCAGCGCATTGATGTGGCGCTGGCAGAGAGTCTGGGCCACGGCCGGGCGAACCCCAACACCCTCGCGCCGCTTGTCGTGTTGCCGGCCGAGGCCGCGCAGCCGCCCGACGTCACGCCGACGCCCGACCCCGTGGGCGCGGCCATCCAGCCCATGGGGCGGCTGGCCAGGCGCTGGTTCCAATCGCAGCCGTCGGCAGATTACGCGGCGCCTCTCCGCCGACACCTCGCACGCCTATTTGAGGGCCGCGATACGGCGCGACGCCTGGAACGCTACACCCAAGTGGACCTCGTTGACGCGCTCTACACCGATGGCCCCGACCTGCTTGCGGCGAAAAAAACGGCGGCGGCCGCGCGTCTGGCGCAACTCGGGGCCACGGCCGCGGCGATTGCCGACGATGCGGAACTCTCGCAACAGACGGTGACGGAGGTGGTCTCTTTATTGATGCTGGTGGACAGCATCACGACGACGCTGCGTCTCGTTGGCGGCTCGGGCGCGGCGGCGGCACTGGGCGTCCCCAGCCACTACGATGAGACGTTGGAGGATAGCATCGAGTTGCTGCGCACCTTGGCCACCGATTGGCACCTGACGAGCCAGGAGTTGTTGCCACCACCCATTCTCGCGGCCGTGCGCCAAATCCAGGAGATCCTAGAGGCGGGTGGGTATGGGCCGATTGAGGCGAACCTCGATTATGGCGGCAGTCTCTTCAACCCGCCGATTGTCACCCGCGACATTGTGGAGCTGGAGGGTGTGCGCCTCGCCGCGCGCAGCGATCTCCACCGCCTCGTCTTGGAACACTACATGGCCGACTGGATGGCCCGCAACGACGCGGGTTCGGCGCGCTACGCCTTTTCCAATGACGCGGCGTCACCGCCGTCGCTCTTTGCCGACCACATGGCCTACTCCTGCGTCCACGTCATGGGCCACACGACCGTGGGTGCGGCGCTAATGGCGGCCGTGCCCTGGGCCCTGGGGCTGCCCCAGCGCGAGAGCACGGCGGCGCGCAGCGTCATTCACATTGCCCTCCAGCGCGGCTACAGTGGCGCCACGGTGCGCACACTCCTCGACATGGCGGTGGCGTGGGCGCCGCCGTCGCGCGCCGGCCGCAGCGCCCTACCGGGCAACATGGGCGCCCTCGTCACCACGATGCACACGCTCGCGGCCAATCCAGCCTTTGAGGTCACGGCCCCCACGGCCGACGGGCGACTGGAGAAGCTGGTGACTCTTTTGCGCGGCCTGGTGGCGACCTATCGCATCACCTTGGACGAGCTCGACGTGGAGCGCACCGCCGGCGACCTAGAGAATACGGCCGCCGCGCGAGTGCAGCGGGAGATTGCAAAATTGGACGAGGCGGACATGGCGAATCCCGACGCGCCCCGTGGACAGCTCGTCGATGGGCGCCTGACGGTTGACGCTGCGGGCACGGAGCGTCTGCCCACGCTGCTCCTCGATCTGGCCCAGTTGGTGCCACCCGATCTGTTGCACAATGCCATTCCACTGAAACACGCGCTGCGGCGGGCCCTCTTTTTCGCGCCAGACTCGCCCACCCTGTAGTTATTATGGCTAGCCAATTGTTTATTTATTTATGTATCAGCGTGTTTCACATTGTGCAGACGTGCGAGGACGCGGCGAATGCGGGCCACGTCGTCGTCGGTCAGGGAGGCCTCGGTCATCTCGCCCGTCGTCGCGTCCGTGGCAAAGCGCAGCAGGACGACGGGGCCCAGCAGGTGGGACCACTGGGGAAAGCCCAACTCGGGGAGGACGGCGCGCGCCACCGCATTCGCCTCGTAGCCCAGGTAGATGGCATTGCCATTGACGTAGCAGCCCATGCCATTGCCGCCGCCGTCGGTTGCTGCCGCCGCCACCCCCACGGCCGTCAGCTGTTCAAGTTCGCCGCCGACCAGCGCCTGCCAGTCGGCCAACGTCGGTGCCACCAGCTCATGAATCATGGCACCCGCATCCATTGTCAGCCACAGCACATGCACGCTCATGCTCACTCGCTCGCTCGCACAGCAAACAACTGCACGCCGGCAGGGAGAAAAAATGGACCCCCCTTCTCATAAATTTTACCCCCCCCCCTCCCCCATCCTTGCGCCAGCGTCACTCGTGTCTAGGAGGAGGAGGAGGTAGTAGTCCATGGCGAGCAAGCGTCGTCGTGAAGAGGCGGAAGACGAGGAGCCGGCGGCCAAGAAGCAACAGACGTCGACGACGCTGTTCAAGCAAAAGTATGGAAAGGACGCCATCGTGTTCAAGTCCAACAAGATGGACGAGGCCTATCGGTTCCTGTCGAACTTTGCCGTCGTCGTGCCGCCCCTCGAGTATGCGGGGCTGACCTATGCGACGGTCGAACACGCCTTCCAGGCGACCAAGGCCCATCGGATGGGTCTGCGGGGCCTCGGCGAGCAGATTCGGGCGGCCGAGACGCCAGCGCAGGCCAAACAGCTCGGCGGCCGCGTGGGCATGCGCGACTACGTCCTCGGTCTCGACTGGCGCGCCGGCGGGACGGCGGCGACCGAGCTTCCCGACTTGGCGCAGCTGTTGCGCGCGGCGACCACGAAACCGGCGCGCATCGCGGCCGCCAATGCGTGGCTGGCCCAGCGCTATCGCGGCGTCTTTGAAAATGCAGCGGCGGGCTATGGCTCGTCCAAACTCCTGATGCACGTGCTGCTCGACGCCAAATTCCGCAACCCCGAGATGCGCCGCCAATTGCTGGCGACGGGCACGCGCGCCCTTGGTGAGCTGCGCGGCCGCGGCGACACGGACTGGGCCATTTCGCCCGACGGCGAACCGGGCGTGCTCGGCGACCTCCTCATGGCTGTGCGGGCCGACATTGTGCGGGGGGCAGCGGCGACGGCGACCGCCCCTCTCCCGTCCATGTAATAACTGAGACATCCGATAATGAAGAATGCCGCGCCGCCGGTCGCCTCCGTTTCCTGTTCGATCAGTCTGGTGCATCCGCGGGGAACGATGAGTGGCGGTGGTGATTTCGCCCCCGTCCTAGGGGGCCGCCCGAATGACGTCTACTTTGTCGGCCTCGCGCAGCCGCATACGGAAATCTCGGCGTGGCCCACGTATCGGGGAACGCTGTTGCGCCCGCACGAGCGGCGACAGGCGGCGGACTGGCTGAGTACGATTGGAGCGAAGCCGACGGCGGCGGTGCCCCTGGTGCTGGACCACGCCAATGTGACGCAGACGGGCGGGCGGAAGTTTGACCCGAGCAAGCAGATCGGACATGTCACTGATGGCTTTGTCGACGCCGGCAACAACCTGTGGGTCGTCGGCCAGCTGGCCGGCGATCGCTGGGAGTCTGAAACGCTGCTGGGCATGGCGAAGAACAAGCGCCCGATCAAGTGGGGTCTCTCCCTGTTTACCGACTTTGCCTATGATGCCGCCAAGAAGAGCGTGGAACAAATCGAGGTCGGTCACGTGGGCGTGACGACGGAGCCCGCCTGGGCCGAGCAGAAGACGTGGATTTATGAGATTACGGACAATCCCGCCGCGATAGGCCGCGTCCTCCGCGACCGCTACTTTGCCGAGCCGGGCGCCTACGTGCCGCGCACCTCGCAGATGCGCTACGCTTCTGAACCCGCGACGAAATATGCACCGGATCTGGCGCCCCCCAATCTCCGGCGGGAGCGGGGACCGGCCGCGGCGCCGTCATTCGCTTCTTCGTCACACGGAAGAATGGCAGAGACAACGGCGCCGACGACTGCCGCAATTCCCCCCTCGACGCCTGCTGCCTCGCCCGCGGCACCCGTGGCCCCCGCCTCCAGTGAGACGCCAGTCCCCTCCCCTGCGCCCTCGACCGCGGCCGCTACCCTGAGCGACATCCTCGGCCGCTATTCAAAGACCAAGGACATTAAGAATCCGGCCGTGCGCCACAAGGAGCTCCGCAACCTGATTGACGCCATTGAGGGCATCACCAATCGCAAGGAGCTGCACTGGACTGAGCTGGCCCAGTTCAATCCCATTGTCGAGGATTTCACCCAGATTGACCGCACCCTGCAGTCGGCACCACCCGCCTACTTTAGCAAGCTCGAGAGCGAGTCGTTGATGAACAAGAGCGACCTGGAGAAGCTCGTGCGCACCATGAAGACGGGCCTCGATGCGCCCCCTCCCAACGAGGACACCCGCCTCGTCATGAACTACGTTGCCGCCACCGCCCAGTTCGACGCCGTCAACCAGAAGAAGTGGGAGCAGGCCAACGAGGACATTGAGCGCGCCCGCGCCGAGAAGCGCAAGTTCACCACCCTCGAGATTGAGTACGCCAGCGCCAAGCAGGACTGGGAGAAGAAGCTCAAGGAGAAGGAGGCCCACAACCTCGAACTCCAGGCCATGCTCGCCAAGGTGGGCGCCGCCACCCCCTCTGCCATTCCGCTCGAGGGTGGCGCTGCCGCCGGTCTGCAACAGCAAGCCGTCGCCGCCGGCACTACCACGGCCTCGGAGGCGGTCCTGCGCAACGAGCGACTCCAACAGCAAATGGGCCTCATGGGCACCCAGGGACCCGAGTACATTCAGCGTCTCCGCAGCCGCGGCGCCGTCAACGCCGCCAGCATCGTGCCCCTCAACTACCACGGCTTCAACCTGGGCAAGGCCACCGACGACGTCGTTCGCGCCGCCTTCGACTAACCCACCACCCACGCCCTCCGTCTCTCTGTTCCATTAAACACACGAGTCCATTATCTCCCATCGAGGGGTGGGAGTGGGGGGCTAGGCCAGATGGTGCGCGAGGGGGCGGTAGCAGACGGCGCAGAGGACGCGCTCGTCCCACTTCCTGCGACAGTCGGGACAGGTGATGGCGGTGAGGTCGATCCAGGCGCTGTCGTCGGTGCCATCGTCGTGGGGCAGCGCCACCTGCAGCAGACAGCCGCAGTAGTAGCATGCGTGTTCCACTTCATCCCTGGGTGTCCGTGCCGCCACGTAGGTGAATACGACGCTGTAGTTTTTGCAGGTTCCCATGGTTATCGGCGGCACGCAGACCAGGCCCATGCTATCGTTGCTAATGTTCAGTCGTCGCAGCGCCATTGGATCGAATGGAGAGGGAACCGGCGCGGATTGTCGCCGAGGGACTCGACGATGACTTTTACACTGAGGTGTTTGGCGATGCGTGGGAAGGGAGCCGCACGCGCACAACGGCCAAGGAGCTGCACCAACAACTGATGGCGCAGTTGCTGGCCATTGGCGTCGCCGAACTCGATGCGCTGGCGGCGCCGCTCTTTGCAGATGGCGCCGCCGCTGTCGTGCGCACCACCATGGCCATTATGCGTCAGGAAACGTGGACGCAGTCCTTCCTCTCGCTGCGCTACGTGGGCGTTGCTGCCGCCGACGCGACACTGTTCCAGACCAAGGTGCACGCCCTCGAAGGCACCGCCCGCGTCAATGCCGTCATTGGGCGCTATCGCATTGCCGTGGCGCACATCCTCGCCGCCGCACTGTTGCGCGCCGCCGGCAGTCGCACAGCCGATAGGCCATCGGGGCCCGAGCTCGCCCGCCACATTGTGCTGGTCCTGGCGCCCGCAAGTCGGCTGGTGGCCGAGGCCATCAAAGAGGCGGGCGCCGACGGCCTCCTGAACAAGACAATGGCGGAGACCATGAAGCGCGATGCGGACGCCCTGTCGCGGTTGCTGCAGAATCGGACAGCGGATGTGAAAGCCTGGGTGGCGAAGGAGCCCGACAATAGTAAGGAATATACGAAACGGATGGCCATCCAGCTGGGGCCAACTGTTCCCAAGTATGCACTGGAGCGCGACGTCATCAGCACAATGGTCGACGACGCCGTTGCTACGGCCCTCGTCGAGTTGGGCGCCAAGAAGGTCGTCCAACCGGCGCCGCCCGTGAAACGAGGCGGCCTCGATACGGATCTGCTCGCGGCCATCAATCAGCAGATGGCGCACTGGTCGCTGGAGAATCTGAAGGAGGCGGCGGCGACCGTGGCGTGGGCGCCGCTGCCGGGACCGCTGCGCAGCATCAAAGATCTTCACGCCGCTTTTGATAAGAGCATGCCTGCGGCGCGCGGCGGCGACAGCGATGAGACCGACGAATAATTGTAGATCCATTTTTTCTCCCACATCCATGATGGAGTTGACGGCGACTGGGGCGGGGGCGGAAAAGGATGTCGCGGCGTTTGATCCCTATGGCGTCTCGCCCGGCCAGGCGCTCGAGAAGTGGGGCAAGCGCCAGTCGTTCTTGGCGGGAATCGTGTCGCGGGCGGGCTCGGGCGCGGCGATTGCGATCGCGTCGACCGTGGCCTATAGTGTGGGCAACACGCTGGTGGCGTCGTTTCTGCTGCCGCTGACGGATCAGCTGTTGGTGCTCGTTGCCTTTATGCTGTGCGTGCTGCTGGCGATCAAGATGGTGCGCGACGCGGTGGCGGTCGTCGTCGATCGCTGGGTGGCCGCCAACAATGGCAGCAGCTGGATTGATTTCCTCATCAACACCTTTGACTTTTTGTTTCTGGTGACGTTTTTTGCCACACTCACGCTGGGGCTGACGGCGGCGACGGCCCTCTTTGGCGTGACGACGCTGCACATGGCGGTCGCCGCGGTGGCGGGCGCGCTGCTGGGGCTGCTGCTCGTCTTGTTCCTGGGCCACCGCATCTTTGGCTTGCTGGCGCACCTGGACACGCTGAGCGCCGACTGGGCCACGCTTGGGAGCGACAGACCAACGGCGGTGACGGCTACGGCGAAACCAACGGCGGCGGCGACAGCGGCGGCGGCTGCAGTCCGGTGGCGAGGTGCCGGCGATCGGCGCTACGATACGGCGCGCCTGCTGTGATGGCGTCGTGGGCCAGACATTTTTTTGAGTTGCGCCGACGGATATCATTCAGATGAAATCGGGGAGAGGAGGGGGTGGGGGTGCGACGGGGGCGGGCGCTCTCCTGGGGGCGGAAGTAGTGTCCGAGTCCATTGTCCATGGCGTCGGCCAAGAAATACAGTCAAATCCCCCTGGAGGCCGTCCACTCGACGACTCACGTGCCCGCCGATGCTCCCATGTCAGAGACCGACGCCGAGAGGACGAAGGTGTATCGCCAGTACATTAAGAACAACAATGCCGCCATTATGAATTGGTATGGTGGCACAGGTGCCGTGCGCGTCGCCGTCTCGCTCGCCTTCCTCATCACCATTGGTGTGCTCGCCGCCGCCAAGGGTCGTGGCCTCGAGGCTTACTTCCCCGCCACCATTGCCAGCGATCTCGTCTATGATACCTACCGGGCAGGCGCCTGGGGCCCCCTCTTCCCCTTCTTGCTCACCTCGGCCGTCCTCGGCCTCATCCAGGTGCTCCTCTGGATTCCCGCCTTCTTCCATGAGGTGGAGGAGTCCATGATGACCCACGGTTACAATGGCTTCCAGAGCATTCTCAGCCTCATCTACAACATCTCCGCCATCCTCCTCATTGCCAACATTTCCGGCATTCAGACCTGGGGCTCTCTCTTGCCGCTCGTTGCTCTGACTGGCGGCGCCGTCGTGGGCTACGACTTTTTGTTCCAGTACGACTCGGCCGACTACTTCACCAAGAATGGTGGCATCCCCCAGTGGAATGCCTACATTATGGGCTGGGCCGCCATGGTCGTTGGCTGGGTGGAGATCTGGATCTACGCCGGCCAATCGATGGTGCACTTTGGCTTCTCCGCCACCTCGCTCGACCAGTCCGTCGGCCTCGCCATCTTCTTTGTCGTCACCCTCGCGACCATTGCCGATGTCTTCTACATGATCTTCCGCGGCATTCGCTTCTGCAACGAGACCGCCAAGTATGGCGATACCCAGACCCCCATCGTCCTCCAGTACAGGGACGGCGAGGGCCGCGTCCTCCACGTGCCCGCCAATGTGGCCGTCGATGGTGGCCTCGTCCGCAACGGCAGGGTCGGTGCCCCTGGCTCCGAGTTGACTCCCTCGTGGTTCTACTTCTTCCACAATGCCGAGTCCTTCTTCATCTGCGTCCAGGCTGTGCGCGACATTCTCTTCATCACCGTGCCCCTCGTCGGTGTCTCCATCTACAAGCTCCTCTAAGACTCTGAGCCACGCCCCGTAGTATGAATGAATGAATGAATAACAACCCCCCATTTATTGTAGCTCAGCGTGGGCGGTCACTTGCTTCTATGGAGGGGGACCGGCTGGTGCTGCCCTATTGCGCCACGACGAGCGTGCAGCTCTGCGACGTCTTGGTCTCGCGCAGCGATGGCGACGGGGAGGACGGGGATGGCGCGGCGCGCGTCTATCCGCCGCTGGCCGACACCTGGCTGCTCGTCCAGGAGACGGAACCGGCCGTGACGCGACCGCGCCTGGTGCGTCCGCCGAACGGCTTCCGCGTCTATCTGAGCACGGGCAATCGGCCGCCAACCGAGGCCTTGGCGGTGGGGATGGCGCGCCAGTTGTGGAACAAGTACTCCTTTAGTCCCCACCACCTGGCGCTGCGGGCCCGCGTCGCGGCGCTGCAGAGCGAGGCGTCCTTGGGGGAAGATGACGCCGCACACGCGGTTGCAACGTGGCACCGCATCTATGGCCCCGACGCGAGCAGCCAGAACCAGCGCCTCGGCCCGCCAGTCAACTTTGTGACGCAGGCGGTGGCGCACGCGGCTGCGAATGTCGTCGAGCTGGAGTTGCCCTCGTTCCATGCGGCGCGGTTCGTGGCGCATTGGGTGCGACAGTATGGTGCGCAAAAGGGCCTGGCCGACACGCCATGCACACTACGCGCCTGCATGGGCGGAGCTCGCTACGTGGATTTCCCCGCAAATGCCAGTCTCGATGCCCTCCTCCTGGCGCAACTGCCCACCTGGACGGCGGGCGTCACCTGGACATGCGCGCCCATTCCGACGGAGACGGTGGTCGACGCCGGCGACGCCGTCCTCCTCGGGCGGCCCCACGTGGAATTCGAGCTCCACCACCTCGCACGGGAAGCGACCATGCAGGATTACCTGCGCCGAGCCATGGCGCGCGCGCCGTCGCTGTGGTTGCGCGCGGCCCAACTGCTCCCGCCGACACGGGGCGTCGTCTGCCAGACACTAACGCGCGTCGATATGCAGGTTGCCCTCAAGCGGGCGCGCGAGGAGGCGGTCGTGGCGCCCGTCGCCAAGAAGGCGCGCAGCAGCAGCGTCACTGGGACGGTGGCCGCCGCACCCGTTCTCGAGGCAGTGCGCGCGCGCATCGGGCGGCCAGAGTATCGGGCAGTGCAACAGGCCAAGGGCGTGGATCATGGCGGCGGCCGCAATCTCGGCCCCAATCGCCGGCCCGTCCACGACGTGTCAATCAAGAGTTTTTTGCGGACGCCGGCGCCTAAGGAGCCCCCGGGTGCTATCACACAGCAGTGACTCCCCAATTGAGACAGTAGTTGTTTCGTCCGTGCGTGTCTTAATGAAACCGTGCAGTGCGCCATGTGCCGGCCGCCGAATCTATCGGCTAGAGACGAATCGCCACTACACGAGCCCAGCCCATGCCCTCCTAAATGACGTCTACAGCAATCCAGATGAGGCGGGCGTCGTGTACTATCGGGTGGGCGAGACGCTGAGTCCGCTGTTGCGGCGCATTGTGGGAATTTTCCGCACCGAGGGTTTCTTCGACGAGGCGGGCGATCGTACGGCCCACGTCCAGCGTGTCTTCTCCGCGCGGCTCTCCGTCTACTTTGTGGCGGCCGACATGCCCGAGGCGGATGTTGATCGCTACCGCCGCGACACGGCCGAGACGGGCATTGCAGTGCGGCAGCAGCAGCAGCAGCAGCGAGGGGCGGCGGCCGACGACCGGAACTTTCATCCGCTGCTGCGATGGGAGTCGACGACGGCGCTCGATACGGGCTACCTCTGGCTGGCGGCCCGCCTATCGAACCTGACCATGCCGCGGGCGCGAAACGACCCCGTGAGCCGCGCGAGCGAGTATCCCGACTACCCCGACATTGATCTGGTGCCCCGGCCCGACCCCGCCACCCTCGTCTGGGAGCCCACGGAGGGGTGTTCGCCTGCCGCGGCGGCCCGTCTCGTGGCCATGGCGACGCAGCCGCGGCTCATCAATACGCCCTTTGCCCAGGCCGTCGTCACGGCGGCGCTGCTCTACGCGGGCGCGGGTGCGCTGGGCCGCTGGGTCGACTATGAACATCGCTTCATGTTTGCGCTGCGCGGATTCGCGGCGCCCGAAATCGACGGCGTCGCCCATGTCTTGCGGCCCAGCCGTCAGTCGGTTGCCTACGTCCTCCTGATGACCACGGCCAATGCCGACGACGACCGGACAATGGACGCTCTGGCGCGGCGCGTCTCCGAGGAGATTTATGCCGACGGCGTGACCGAGCGGGTCATTGCCGCGGGCGTTGACGCCACTCGTCTTGCACCGCCCGCCGATCCCATGGAGGTGGACGACGACGACGATCCCGAATGGGTGGCCATGGCCGACGACGGCGTCTATTCACAGTGGACGGCCGATAGTCCCTATGGACAGGCGGTGGCGCGGCGCCGCGGTGTTGCCCGGGCCATTCGCGTCGACTCGTCGTCGTCCGACGAGGACACGGTGGAGCTGCCGCCCATGGTGTTGGACTTTTCAGAGGAGGGCCCCGAGGCATCTGCCGCCGAGGCGTCTGGCCCCGAGGCGTACGCGCGCGACCTCGATATGGTGCAGAGTCAGAAGGCGCCCGGCGACCGCGGCTACGACGAATTCATGGCCCTCGTCGACCGCATTGATCGAGCGACGCGGGACTACCCCGAGGCACAACGGGCGGACGCGGAGGCGCGTCGCCGATTGAACACTCCGCCGGTGCCCCTGTTGCTCGTCGACTCGGACGCAGAGGAAGAGGAGGAGGAGGAGGCCATGATGGCCACCCCGCCGCCGCGCCACCGGGGCCCGCTGCGCATCCCCAGCACACCACCGCCTGCTCCCGCGTCCGATGTTGAGTCAGACTCGGACTCGGACTCGGATCGGTGACCCCCTAGTCTGCAGGAATATAGAGTGTCATGCAACGTCTATTTTCTCGTGTGGTGCGTCCGTCGTCTCGCGCTCATGTGGCGTGTATGTGATTGGGATGGTTGCGGTGGGCAGCGAGCAGATTGGGTAGTTCATGGGCCAGAGGGCCGCATACGCGCGCTCTCGGTTCTTTGCCTGTGGCTGGTGGTAGCGAAGGCCCGAGCGGTACCGCTCCACCTGGCCCAAGGTCACCGTGGTCGCGGGCGTCGTGTTGCGGAAGGCGGCGCGGCCCTTTTGGCGCTGCTCGTGGTTCTCTAGGTATTGGGCATAGGGCAGAGACGTTAGGCCACCCGCGAAAGAAATGGTCGGTGGCACCACGCCAATGAGGAGGAAGAGAGTTTGGAACTCCCTGTAGCTGATAGTGGACATCCAGCGCACGGTGGTCTCGCCGTCGAGCACAATATCCACGCCGTCCATTTCCGAGGCCTCCAGATCCGTAATGTCATATGGATTGCCACGGATCGTGGTACCCGCCAGGGCAAGTCCGACGGGCACAATGTCGACGATGCGAAACAGGGCATTCTCATCACTTGCCCACGGCGCAATGAGTTGCTTCAAATTGCGCTCAGCGCGGTGGGCAAAGGACGACATGCGTGGAGTGAGGAGATGCAACAAAAAACGGCACGGGGTAGGGAGGGGTGGGGGTATTGTATTACCAGTGTCACAAATGCAGGGGGACGGGCGTTATTCGCGGTCAATCATGGCGGCGGTAATGTCATTGACATTGGTCGTGGGAACAAAGTGGAGTTGGCCGCGCTCCACGTGCACGACAGAGAGCTTGAGGTCGGGCACGGACGGGGGAATGTCGTGGGTGCCCGAGAAGGCGAGGCCGGCGAGGGCGAGGATGGTGACCATGGTCTGGGCGGCCGACCCGTCGTCCACTACGCCGCGCATCGCCTTGTCGAGGGCCGCGAGCGCCGTCGGGGGCGCCTCAGCTGGGAAGAGCAATTGCAGGTTGAGCAGCGAGGCAATGGGCGGGAGATCTTGGGCCATGACTTCCATGTCGTCCACCTCCATCTCGAGGCCCTCGTCGGAATCTTCTTCCTCGAGCTCGTCGTCGTCCTCATCGTCGTCCTCTTCCTCCTCGTCGTCAACCGCTTCCACGTCAATGTCAGGCGCCACAATCTCCTCCACGCCGGGTGCCCCGCCGCTGTCGCCTTCCTCGTCGTCGTCGTCGCTGGAGGGAACGTCGACCGACGAGAACACGGACTCGGATACAGAGTCGGAGGCATCCGATTCGCCCACCTCCTCATCGTCGCCGACGGCGGGCAGGCGCTGGATGGGTTCTTCGCCGTGTCCCAGCGCTTCGTCGCGCAGCAGTCGCAGGATCTTCACCTGGGAGGAGCGCATGGTGGGCAACAACCCACAGGCGTAGCAGGCCCACACGTAGGCCGGTTTCGCGCCAACGAGGAGGCGCCGAATGTTGCATCCCGCCGGCGGCGCCACGGAGAAGACGTGACCGCCCGAGCTCGCCAGTGGGGCGGCACCCGACGGCATCGGGAGCGACCAGAGCATGGTCAAGTAGTCCAGCTTGACGCGCTTCGCTGGGGCACCGACCTCGGGAACAATACCACTCTCCGCCAATGTACGCTTGGGGGCACTCGACATGACAGGAAGGCGAGTGAGTGACCGACTGGCCTGTAAAATTCG
>Ga0316626_10000202_pt1 | contig 21449 bp, 14 predicted proteins | sample OWC_Aug_T1_C1_D5_FD_207656 | JGI IMG/M metagenome (GOLD analysis project Ga0316626, IMG submission 207656) | Wetland soil microbial communities from Old Woman Creek delta, Ohio, United States - OWC_Aug_T1_C1_D5_A | ecosystem: Environmental > Terrestrial > Soil > Wetlands | place: USA: Ohio...
CCACCCTGGTTTGCTGCCCTCTCCCCCCCCCTGCAGAGGCTCCCTAGCATCCCCCCCGTCCTCTCACCAAGGGGACGCACGCGCATCCGCGCGCCAACGGATGAAGGGCACAGATACCCTTAGTCTTGACCCTGCGGGAAAATCGTGGTGAAATGAGTTCAGGGGTGAACTCTTTTCAGGGGTCCACGAGAGGTTTTCCCTGCCACTCGCCCGGACTTCCTCTGGAAAGGCGCTTACCAGAATCGGTTGGGGGAGGTCGGCGCGGAAGAAGGACGCTGCGGAAGGCCGTTCCTTGCCCGCTCCCTCTCCCCAACCGGGTAAGTGCCCCTCTAACGGCTGTGTACGGCGCCTGCCAGGCGTCCGGATGATCCCAAGAGATAAGTAGGCCGGGTTCCCTTCACCCGGCCCTGTATACGAACGTGTGCTTAGCGGAGGGTCACCGTGGCCCGGTCGTCGGGATGGATGACCACGAGAAGGTCGATCTCCTCGTTCTTCACGGTGACGGTGCGGATGGGTCCTCGAGTCTGCATGACCGTCTCATAGACGACCGGCGCTCCCGGTACCCGTGCTTTCTTCTTGTGCGAGCCCTTCTCTGGAGGCATGGCCCCGTCCCCTTCGGCAGATGAAATCGGTGTCGCTCCTCCTTTCTACTACCACCGGATCAGTCCGTCAAGATGTGGGAGAAAGCCTTTTCCTGTGGAAAACCTGTGGGATTCATCTCCGCTCTCTACTCTTTCTTACAGATATCAGTAGTATCCGTAATAGCCTCAACGCATTTCTGTGGAAAACCTGTGGAATCCGCATCCTAGAGCCAAAGTGCCTGTGGATAAACCTGTGGACAACCTGTGCATAACCCTGTGGAAAAAGATCCGCGGCTGGGGATAACCGGGGGGTGAAATCTTTTCAGGGGTGAAGATATTTCAGTGCTCGCTTGACGTACCCTCCCTGCGGGTCCTACATTATGAAGAGTCGTCCATCCGACACGAGAGGGGGTGGTCCGGTCTAACTAGGCGCTCGAGTTTCGGGCGCGGCCGCAGCTCGTACTGCGGGTATGGTGAACCAGACGCACAAGGAGATCGTCATGGCCATCCCTTCCCAGGTCTCACGCCGCTTCGGCGTAGCCAAGCAGGTCAACCATCTGCTCGGCTGGCTCTACAACTCCAACACCGACGGGGCCGCCAACGGCGCCACCGTCTCCGCGCTTGAGTTCAAGCACGGTCCCATCTCCCACACCCGCCTCACCCTCGCCGCTACCCCCGTCACCATCACCGATGACGCCGGGGTGGCCCAGTACGGAGGGTGCGGCAAAATCTACGACTTCCCCGCCGGCCAGCTCCAGATGCTCGGGGCGACCGTGGTGGGCAACCTCACCCTGGGTACCACGGGTACCATCATCAACACCTTCGGTAGCTCCTGCGCCCTGGGCTCGGCCACCGCCACCACCGGGGCCACGCTGACCGGCACCGAAGCCGATATCATGGCCCAGACCGCCGGCGCGACCGCCGTGACCAAAGTAGCGGCCTACAACGCCATGGCGCCCACCGTGCTCCCGCCGCTGGATGGCCGGGCCTCGGCCAAGGACATGTACCTCAACTTCGTCGTCACCGATGACGCCACCCACACGTCGGGCACCGGGACCTTTACCGGCGTGGTCGACCTGTGGTGGATGAACCTGACGGAATAGAGGACCACCATGGCCAAGAAGAAAACCACGGTCACCAAGACCACCAGCAACCTGACGCTGGCGCCTGGTGCCGACCTACCGCCTGACTGGAAACCGCCCGGTGGAGAGGTCGGGGGCGGCATGACCACCAAGACCGGCACCTTCACCCGCACCATCGGCGTCCCCGTCGCTCCGGCGCCCGCGCCGGTGACCGGCAAGACCGCCAAGAAGGGCGTGGCCACCAACCCGGCCGGTAAGACCCCCAAGGGCAAAGCCGTGGGCCAGCAGCGCAAGGCCCAGACGGGGACCGCCTCGGGAAAACCCAAGCCCACTGGAACCGCCAAGGCCAAAGCCAAAGCGGCCAAGAAGATCACCAAACAGGTCCGGTCCTACAGCAAGAAGAAGAAATAGGGGGTGAGCTATGTGCGTAGAGGTCTTTGACTTCCAGCTCACCGCCGACGCGGGCGGCGACGATTCCGTGACCACGGAGTTCGAGATCAAAGGCCGTGTGGTCCGGGTGGAGCTCTACACCGCCGACACGGTAGCCAACAACGCCACTATCAAAGGCTATGAGGCTGGCGCCCTTACCGCCGTGGGCGCGCGCCACGACTTCCTGGCCTATACCAAGACCCCGGCGGCGGCGCTCTCGGCCGAGATTCTGCCCACCATCCAACGGACGGACATAGCCGGAGTCGCCGTGGCTGCCGAGTACGCCCCGCCCATCGTGGGGGGCAAGCTGACCCTGGCCATCGCCGGCTTCACGCCGGACACCGGCATCCAGATTCGCGTGTACGTGGAGAGCTAGAAACCGTCATCTCGACTGGGGGAGAGAAGATGGGACGAGAAGAAAGACTCAAGATGCTGGGACTGAAAAACGCAACCTACCAGCATGCCGACGGATCGTGGCGGGACTACCCACCGGAAGGGTTCAACGGCCTGGATGGTGTCAAAGTAGAGGTCAAAGCCTTCGGCTACGTGACCAACCCTGGAGACCCGGGGTGGGTAGACCCGGCCGCGCCTCCGGAAGTGCAGGCGGAACAGAAAGCCCTGCGCGACCGCCTGGCGCAGGAGTGGACCGAAGAAGCCATGGAAAAGGAACGAAAACTAGAGGAGGAACGCACCAATGGCCAACCACTGTAGACTAGCCAGCGCCTCGGCCATCGCCATGTGCAACGCGCTCGTCGACCTGATCGACGGCGGGGCGGCGGCCGGAACGCTCATCATGTATACCGGGACCGAGCCGGACTACGCGGACGACGCCGGTTCGCTCACCGAGGTCGCCACACTGACCTTCGCCGATCCCGCCTACGGGGGCGCCGCCGCCGATGGCGTCAACTACTGGGCGGAAGCCGACCTCTCGAGCACCATCTCCGACTCATCGGCCACGGGTAACGCCTCGGCCGTGACCTGCTTCCGTATCAAGGACTCCAACTCCGCCACCGTTCTTCAGGGCACGCTGGGTACCAGCGGCGCCGATATCAACCTGAACTCCACTACCATCGGGGCCGGCGCGCAGGTTGATGTGACCGCGCTCCAGGTGCGCGTCCCGTACAACCAGGCATAGCCAGAAGCGCCTGGTGGCGCTGATGGCTCGTCTAACTGAGGCTAAGGGAGGGCCGCTCCGGTAGGGGCGGCCTTGGCGTGTCCTCATGGCGACCTCCGGACCCAACTACCCATCGACTCGCAGCACATCGGCGTCGTTGCCCTATGACGACAACGATTTCGTCAGCATCGCCAACATCGGTGCGGACGATACCGCCTACGCCTCCATAACCGACAACACCTACGACACCAACGACTACTCCTACCTGGCCAAAGCCCAGGGCTTCGGCTTCAGCATCGACACTGGCGCCACCATAACCGGGGTCTTGGTGGAGACCGGCTCCTACGCCACCGGCACCAACCGGGCCGGCTGGATGATGTTCCAACTGCTGAACGCCTCCGGTGCTGCCTTCGGGGATAACAAAGCCGCCACCGAAGTCATCCTGCCCGCCACCGCCATCACCAACCAGACCTGGGGCGGGACCGGGGATATGTGGGGCCTCAACTCTTCCACCTTGACTCCGGCCATCGTCAACGACGCCGATTTCGGGGTGCAGTTCGCCATCCAGCAGAACACGGACAACGCCGACATCTACGTCGACTATGTGCGCATCACCATCTACTACGACCCCGCTGGTTTCACCGGCACGGGTGCTCTGCAGACGGGAGCGGCCCAGCTCTCCGGCAGCGGTCGCGTCATCGGCGACTATCCGTTCTTTGTCGCCGCCACCGACGCCCAGAACGCACTCACGTCCATCACCTTCAACAAGCCCACAGGTACCATCGAGGGTGACCTTCTCCTGGCTCTCGTCTACCACTACAACGATGTGCAAGAGCCCACCATCACGCCACCGTCCGGGTGGGCCAGCATCGCCACCGAGCTTTATACCGGCGGCGGCGGCTATCGCAAGTGGACCCTCCTTTGGAAGCGGGCCGGGGCCTCGGAGGGGGCGGACTACACCTTCACCCAGACGGCGGGCGGAACCGTCTACTCCATGAAGGGCGGCATCGCTGCCTTCGCCAACGTTACCGAGGACGACCCGCCCTACGACCAGTATTCCAACTACACCTACAACACCAGCAACCTCACTATCATCGCCTCGAGCATCACGCCCACGACCTCGCCCTCGTTGGGCGTGTTCATCTCTTCGGGTGCCAACCTGCTCACCGTCTCCTCCATCAACAACAGCTTCACCGAGCAGTACGACCAGACCGCGAGCGAGTTCCACCTGTATGTGGGCACCAAGGACCTCTCCGGAACGGGAGCGGTAGGCGAAACCACGCAGACGGCCACCGGCACCGCCTCGAGCAACAAGCACGCTTTCCTTATCAACCTCAAGCCTCCCAGCATCAACCGCACTGGCACAGGCGCGCTCCAGACGGCGGTAACCGCTCTGGGTCAGCCCACCACCACCTACTCGCAAGAGATAACGGCTTCCAGCCCGCTCGCCTGGTGGCGACTGGACGAAACCACCGGCGATGCCGTCGACGAGATCAGCAGCAAGGTAGCCGCTTGGGGTGCCTACATCAGCCATGGAGCTCCCTCGCTTCTGCCCAAAGACAGCAACGCGGCTGCTACCGGGTCGGGTGGCTCCAGCCTTATCTCCTGTCCCAACGAGAACAGTCCCCCCAACCCTGGCACCGCTATCAGCATCGAGTTCTGGCAGCGGGCTCCCAATGATGCCACCGCGCTCTCGACGATAATCTCCAAGTTCGAGTCTAGTCACGGGTGGATCATCCGTCGCTACGATGAGCCCGGGGGAGCGGGGCGGGCCGATATCAGAGTGGATACCTCGGGGGGCACCAACCAGCTTCCCCTGATCTCCGGCAACATCTTCGACGGACTATCTCACCATCTGGTTTGGGGTCTCGAGGCCGGGACAGATGCCTGCAAGTTGTATGTCGACGGGATACTGGTCGACACCGGCACCATCACCATCGGTTCGGGCTTCGCCAATACCTCGGCTCTGGAAATCGTCAACGGCAAGTTGGGTGCCTCCTACGACGAGGTAGCCATCTATGACCGGGTTCTTACCGCCGCCGAAGTGGCAGCTCACTACGCCGCTGGCGTGGGTCAAGGCCGAGTGCGGTGCTCTGGGAGTGGCGCTCTCACCACCGGGGCCGCTCAGCTCGCCGGAGCGGGCACGCGCCGCCTGGTGGCTACCGGGGCTCTCACCAGCGCCGCCGCCCAACTAGCCGGTACGAGCACGGTCACGGTCAGCGGTACCGGCGCTCTCACCACCAGCCGTGCCCAGCTCGCGGGTACCAGTGAGGTAGAGGTCGAGGGGCAGGGCGCGCTCACCGTTGGGGCGGCGCAACTCGCCGGGGCGGGCGCCGTCAAGATATCTGGTACCGGCGCGCTCACCGCCGCCGCCGCCCAGCTCTCCGGAGCGGGCACGCGCCGGCTCCTGGCCACCGGCGCTCTCACCACCGCCACCGCGCAACTGTCCGGTAGCGGAAGCGTCAAGGTATCAGGTACCGGAGCACTCACCGTCGCCGTCACTCAGCTCGCCGGCGCGGGTTCCATAGGCGGGACCATTGGTACCGGGGCGCTTACCACGAGCCGCGCGCAACTGGCCGGTACGGGTACCTACAAGTACAGCGGTACCGGCGCGCTTACTCCCGGCTCCGCCCAGCTCGCCGGGGCAGGAGCCGTCAAGGTCAGCGGTACCGGGGCACTCACCGCCGGCGCGGCGCGGGTCTCTGGGACAGGTACACGCTATCTCCTGGCCACCGGCGCTCTCACCACCAGCCGTGCCCAACTCGCGGGTGCGGGGGCCGTCAAGGTCAGCGGTACTGGCGCTCTTCGGACGGGCGCGGCCACCCTCTCGGGGGCGGGAACCGTCAAGGTATCCGGGTCCGGGGCGCTTACCACGGGAACCGCCAGCCTGAGCGGGGCTGGGGCCTGTGGCGCCTTCATCGGAGGCGGGGCTCTTACCACGGGAGTAGCCCAGCTCGCCGGCGCGGGTTCGGTCAAGATCGCCGGTACCGGAGCCCTGACTCCGGCGTCGGCAACTCTCGCTGGGACCGGGGCCACCCTCGAGGACATAGCGGGTACCGGGGCGCTGACCGCCGGCCCCACCGTGCTCTCTGGGCAGGGGACCATCCGCATCACCGCCACCGGCGCTCTCACCACCGCGCCGGCCGCACTCCAAGGTAGCGGGGCGATAGCGGCCTACTCAGGCACCGGCTACCTGGAGAGTCCAAGACCGCAACTCGCTGGCCAGGGCGCCATCTACATCACCGGCTCGGGTACGCTCCTGGTGGCAAGTCCGACCCTGGCCGGCGCCGGGGTTACCGGGGTGAACCGCACCGGGTCGGGCGACCTCACCACCGCGTTCGTCACCCTGGACGGTAGCGGCTGGGTGGAGCAGGTAGGCTACATCGCTCTCGATCCCGAACGCACGACGTCGGAACTACTACTGGTCGACCTGGAACCAGAACTGTTGGTGGGATGATGACTACCTACTACGTCAAGAACGGCGGGAACAACTCGCTGAACGGGCAGACCCCGACGAACGCCTGGGAGACCCTGGCCAAGGTCAACTCCGTCACCCTCAATCAGGGCGACAAGGTGCTGTTCAACCGAGGCGATACCTGGCGCGAGAGCGTCGGTCTCCGCAAGTCCGGTGTGGGGGTGGTCGGTAATCCCGTCATCTTCGGTGCTTACGGGACCGGGGCGCTTCCCGTCATAGACCACGGCCTCGACCTAAGCGCCACGGGTAGCTGGACCCGGCCTGATCCTAGCGGCAAGCCGAACATCTGGCAGGCCACGGCTCCCTATCAGATAGGCCAGCTTCTCCTCGACTGGAACACAGCCACACCTTCAGCGGGCACGTTGGTTGCTCGCGGGGGCTTTTGCGAAGCCGGCGGCACGGCCACCACTATCGAACTGTGGACACACGTTCTCGGGATGATCTCCAACGTCGATGACCAGTACAACGGCGCCTACCTCTACTGCCCCCGCTGCAATCACACAGATCACCCGCACCAGGGCGAGAACCGTCTCATCACCGACTATATCGGCGGCAGCACCAAGAGAGCCATCGTAGCCAGCGGTTCCTCCTGGGATACCAACGACGCCTACTATCTATACGGCACGGTCTCCCCGTTGATGAGCACCGACGGCGCTTTCTGCTGGGACCCCGTGAACGGGAAGGTCTATCTCTACCTCGCCGGCGGCGTCAACCCGGCTACGGTCTACGACGGGATCGTAGGGACCCAGCGCATACGCTCCTACATAAACGGAGCCACGCCCAACGCCACGACCTCCTTCATCGTGGAGGATTTGGAGTTCACCCTGAGCTGCGACGACTGCGTGCTACAGGCCGGGCCCAATAGCATCATCCGGCGCTCCAAGTTCTCATGGCTCGGCGGCGAGTGGGACGTGGAGAACGGCTACCGCGACGGCTACGGCATCATGTTCTGGACGGCGTGCAACAACGTGGAAGTGAGCTATTGCACTTTCTACGAGATATTCAACAACGCGCTCTCTTGGCAGTACGGGCACATGGACAACCACAAAATCCACCACAACCTGTTCGTCAATATGGGTGGTGGGTGTAACGAACTGTGGCCCGTCAGTGCCACCTACTCGAACTTCGTGGTGGTAAACAACACCGCCTACAACAACGGTCTGGGCATCATAGGGTCGCAGATGCACGGCGGCACCGGCGTCACGACGTCCGAGTTTTTCTCCAAAGTCGGTGCGGGCTCCTACCCCGGCCTGGTCATAGAGAACAACATCTGCTCCTCCAGCGAACACTCGATGCGGTTCTTCGCCTGGTCACTCAACGATGACACGGCGGTCACGGACTGCACCATGGACTACAACTGCTGGCACCCCGACCACACTGACGCCTACAAGTACAACCCCAACAACCTGCTGGACTCCCTGGCCGACTGGCAGTCTATGTCCGGTGTGGACGCCAACAGCATCAACGATGACCCGCTGTTCGTGGACGCCGACAACCTGGACTTCCACCTAGAGGCGCTGTCGCCCTGTCGAGGCGCCGGCGTGTTCGTGGAGGGGATCAACAGCTACGACCCGCCTTCCATGGGCATGTACGAGGAGACCGATGCGCCGGCGGCTACCGGGGCACTACAGACGGCGGCCGCCACGCTTGATGGCAGCGGTGACGTCAGCACCACCGGGACCGGCGCCCTTACCGTGGGGGCGGCGCGGATTTCCGGCGGAAGCTACACGAGCGGCGAAGGCTATCCGGGCGGGGAGGCCGGGGTTCTGGACCTCGAGGTCCACCTGGAGATGATAAACCGCTACGCGCTGAACGACGACGCCGGGGACTACAACCTGGACCGTTCCGTGCTCCTCTTGGACCCCGCGCATTACGACGGCGCCACCTACTACTTCGAGATCGTGGCCCGCAACCAGGGCAACTCCACCATAACTGTCTCCCTGGTGAAATCCGCCGACTCTACCGTCATGGCCAGCATCGACGTGCCGACCTCGGCCGACGACTCCACCCGGCTCCGCTCGGCCAGTTTCACGCCGGCGACGGGGCCCACGGAGTACAAGGTGAGGCTGGAGGACTACGACGGCGGGTACCTCTGGCTGTACGTGTCCCGCGTGATAGTGGTGCAGAAACAGGCCACCAAGACCCGCCTGCAGGTCCCCTTGTTCACGTCCTACACCCAAGCCTTCATACCACCTGGCGCTACCCCGGCCGCCAGCGTGTTCTGTCCGATATGGCTCAAGGACAACGAGAAGTTCGCGGCCGTGCTCACCTGCAGTCTCGAGGGCATGATGGCCGCCCCCTCCTCTACGACCACGGCCACCATGGGGCTCTACTCCAAGACCTCTGGTCTGCTCGTCGCCGGATCGGAGGCTTCGGTCACCGGCGCCACGCTGGACTACTGCGAAAGCAGCGGTTTCCTGTGGACGGCTACCAACTTCACCGATGACGAGGAGTTCGAGGTCAGGTACTCGCACGACCATGCTTCCTGGAACGGGAAGATAGATGCGGCCTGGCTCTACATCACGCTCACCGACCTGGCCGCAGCGCAGGTCGTACATCGGGTGACCTGCCACGACCTGCCCGGGGAGTACCCGGTCTCCAAGTTCCGCATCTTCTACGACCTGGACAACTGGTTCACGCGGGGCGCCTGCTTCTTCGAGGCGACCGGCTACAAGTACAACGGCCGCCGCGCCCAGGCCACGCTCTGCTCCGACGACCATGACTCCGGGGATGACACCTACAGCCCGGTATGCACGGTACAGACGGCAGACGTAGCCGGGCGAAACCGGGTGCGCACGACCGCCGCTCTCATCGACAGCAAACGCTACTGGTGCTATGAGAACGACATATCGGCGGGCTTCGCCGGAGGGCTCACGCAGACCTGGCTGCTCCTGGAGGTCGGCCAGCCGGATACCCCCCGAGCGCGAGTGGACCTGGAGATACCGTTGCAGATGGGAACCGCACTCGTCGAGAGCACGGACGCCACACACACCTTCCCGGAGACCATCCTCCGCCTGAACCCGGCTGACTACGATGGGACGGTCAGCTTCTACTGGGAGCTGGTCTACTACAACGACCATACCACCACCGACGTCACCGCCACGCTGGTCGACTACGAGACCGGGACCACCGTGGCCTCTCAGACCATGACCCTCACCCATGGTGATGAGACCGATGTTTTCGAGCGGGTACGTGGCGCCGCCTTTACGCCGCTCGCCGGGGTCCATCTCTATGCGCTCAAGCTCACCGCCGGCTGGGAGTCAGGTATCCACACCTGCGAGGTCTTTTCCCGCATCTTCGTCAAGCAGCATGAGGCCACCAAAACCCGCGTTCAGATTCCGCTCATGGGAGACACCAGCGCCCTACTAAGCGGTGGAGCCCCGCCAATCTGGGAATCCGCGCGGGAAGGCATCCTGTGGCTCAAGACGGAGGCCAACTGGGACGGGGTGACGGAGTGCCACGTTGAAGGCGTTATGGAAGGGTACTTTGGTCCCCACGACTGCTTCATCGGGTTTTACAACTACACCGACGACCAGCAAGTAGCGGCCACCAATGCGGTGAGTCTTGGTTCAGACGAATACGGCTACGGCGTCAGCAACGCCTTCGCCTGGGACGCCACCTATTTCGACGAGGGCGACGAGTTCGAGATGCGTGGCTATCACGATGACAACCTGAACTTCTACGTGCATAGCGCCTACCTCTACGTCACGCTGGAGAGCCTCAAGAAGTGCGAGGTCTACGTGGCCGTGGTGGGCACGGTCCAACTCTACGACATTCCCTGTATGGAACGCCGCTGGCTCTACACCGCGAACGACTGGGCAGCGGTGGAGAGCGCCTGGTTCGAGATAAGCGGCTATGACTATGCGGACTTGGATGAGTGTCCCGGCAATATGACGCTCTGCCGGGGCACGGGCGACGTGGCCGAGGCCACTTACGGGGACGAGATAACCGAGAGCGGCCTGACCGTGATCCACGAGATAGTCCTCGGCAACGTGGATCTTCCCGACAAGCTCCGGGCGCGCTACCAGTTCACCCTGGTTGATGAGGCTCGGTATGTCGGTTGGCACGGGGCCGACCGCCCCACGATGCACGGCGGCACTTGCTCCACCTTCATCATCCTGGCGCTGGGGACGCCCCCGGATAGCGCCAACGTCACCGGCACCGGGGCGCTCCAGACGGCTCCGGTACAGCTCGAGGGCAGCGGGCCCCTGGCCGTCACCGGCAGCGGTACCCTCACCCCGGGCTCCTGCCAACTGGCGGGCTCGGGGTCCTTCCGGGTGGTGAACACGAGCGACGGCAGGCTGCGCACGGCGGCGGTCAAACTGAGCGGCACCGGCACCAGCACGGAAGCGGCCCGAAGTGGTACTGGCGCTCTCACCGTGTCCGGGGCTAGGATACAAGGAGACAGGGCCTACACGGGGTATCCCGAAGATGCGTTCAACGATGCGGCGGACGTCGAAGCCGAGCTGCTCTTGGTCGATCTCCCTGCCGAGATGTACGGAGGTTTCTGATGGCACAGATAGTGAAGAAACGGAACCCGGTCATCGGCGAGACCGTGCCGATCAGAGTGCGGGTGGGCAGGGCGGATAGAACGCGGGTCGACCTGACCGGGGCGACCATGTGGCTCACGCTCAAGACGGACCCCGACACCCAAGGTGACGTGTTGGCCGCACTACAAATCAACAACGTCGATCATCCCACCCAGTTCTCCGTGGAGAGTCCGGCCACTCGTGGCGTGTTCACCGTGACCATGAGCCACACGCAAACGGCGGCGCTGAGCGCCGGCCTGCAGTACCGCGTCGACGTCAAGGTCAAAGACGCGGCTGGCAGTATCTACTTCCCGGTGCCCAACCAAGTGCTACAGTTCGATCAGTGGGTAACCCAAGCGACGAGTGAGTGATGGCTAAGAAAGCGGAGTACATCATCGACGAGTCGGGCTGCTGGCTTTGGCAGGGAGCCAAAGACAAGGACGGCTACGGCGCCAAGTGGGACCAAGGGCGCACGCGCCCGGCCCACATCGTCTCCTACGAGAACCACGTTGGGCCCGTGCCCGAGGGCATGGTGCTCGACCATCTGTGCCGGGTGCGGCGCTGTGTGAACCCCGAGCACCTGGAGCCCATCACCCAGCAGGAGAACATCATGCGGGGTGAGAACCAGGCGGCGACCATGGCCGAGCGCGAATACTGCGACCACGGCCATCCCTTCAACGAGAAGAACACCGGATACGACCCGGAGGGCTATCGCTACTGCAAGCTCTGTCGGGCCCTGGCGGCGCGGAAGTCCCGGGAGAAGAAACCGGAGACGGTCAAGCCGCCCAAGCTGCAGAACCCGGAGAAGCAAGAGAAGCGCACCGTCGACCTGCCCGTGGAGGACCTGGCCGCCATGGCGGCAACGGCGGCCGTGCGTCTGGTGCTGGAGGGCAACAAGAGCCCCACGCCCCAGGACGTGTGGCGGGCCATACGCATGCCCGAGGAGTACCCGACCGTCCCGCCCATCATCGGGAGCGTCATGCAGGGCTACCTCTTCCAGCGCCTCTTCGACCTGCGCCTGCGGCGGTCGACCATGAGTTCGCTCGAGGAAGTGGTGTTCCTCAAGGACCTGGCCAGGGATATCACCAAGCTCGCCGGTGACGGCCTGGTCGAGGACCTGCTCATCCATCCTGACCGCATGAATCCCACCGAGAAACGACGGACCATGCTGGAGGTAGGAGAACTCTATGAGAGGCTCACCAAACCCCTTGGTCAACCCGCCGCAACGGCCGGTGAACTTCCGACTCCGGAAGAGGCCGCCGTGGTCGAGGCTTCGAGCATGGAAGAGAGCCTACAGAGAGTGCCCGCCCAGCTCCGGGCGCGAGCCATAAAAGCCTGGAAGCAAGGGGAGATTCAACGTCTGGGGGAGGAAGAGGCGAGGCTTCTTGGACAGTCAACTTAGCAAGCTGTCCCATGAGTTCCGGGAGGCGGAGTCCGAGGCCGACCGCAGAGAGATTCGCCTAGAGGCGCAGAAGCGGACCCGCGACTATCGGTTCTCCCCCAAGGCGCTCACCGAATGGAAAACGGAAGCCTTCGCCATCTGGTGCGTCACCTACATACCGCACCTGATCCCCGAGGTCGAGGACTGGCAGGTCCCCTCGCTCGACGACGTGTTCAGCTACGGGCGCATCCTCATCATGTGGCCGGCCACCCTGGGCAAGACCACCATGTTCTCCATCGCCCTGCCTCTATTCCGCGAGGTCAAGAATCCGAACCTCGAGGGGCTGGGGGTGTTCAAGGACGATAGCGAAGCCAAAGCCTCGCTCAAGACCATCAAGGACGAGGCCAGCGACAACGAGCTGCTCATCGCCGACTACGGACAACTGCGGCCCAACCCGAGCGACCGGAGCAAGAAGTGGAACGAACACCGGGCCGACTTCGCCCAGCGCACGCGACGGGGCAAGCAGTCGAGCCTCATGTTCTATGCCTACGGGAGCCAGGTGCTCGGGCAGCGCTCCCACTGGCGCTTCGCCGACGACGTGGTGACCCGCAAGATCGCTATGTCCATGGTGCTCAATCAGCAACAGCAGGACTGGTTCACGGTCGACTTCGAGACCGGGCCCTACTCGCCGCAGGACAAAGCTAGCTACGCCGCCGGCCAGGATCAGATCATCGTGCAGATGACGGCCATGACCGCCGACGACCTGGGCAACTACCTGCAAACCCGCATCACCGACGAGGTAGCGCGGCGCAATCCCATGGTGCAGCCCTTCAAGTGCCGGGTGGTCGACCTCCTGGATGAAGCTCACGAGCGCACCATCACGTCGCGGTACACCTGGGAGCAGGCCAAGGCGAAAGAGCTGGAGATGGGAGTCGCCGCCTTCTCCATGCGGTTCCGCAACAAGCCTATCTCCGAAAAGACCACCAAGTTCAAGCGGGTCTACTTCGAGGGCGGCTCCTTCGAGGGAGTCACCTATCCCGGCTGCTGGAACAAAGACCTCACCTACGATACGGCGCTCGAGCCCGGGATGACCGTGACCATCGGTTATGACCCGCAGAGCGGGAGCCAAACCCACCAGGCGGCACAGGCCGGTATCGTCATGGTCGGTAACGTCTCCAACGGCACCTGGAAGCCGCGTCTCTTGGACTGGGAGAGCGGCAAGACGGAAGTGCTGGGGGACAAGGACCCGTCGAGCCAGATACAGAAGATTCTGCGCATGGCCAAGCGCTGCAACGGACTGGGGATCATGCCCTGGGTGGTGCTCGAGGACAACAACGTCCAGCGGGCACTCCGGGTGGGGATCATCGAGGCCGCCCAGCGCAAGGACGTCATGGTGCGCTGCACCCTCTCTCCCACCACGGGCAAGAGCAAGTGGGACGACGAGACCGGGATCGAGACCTCCATCGTCGACTTCGAGAACGGCTGGACCGAGATACCGGGCATGTACCCCTCCGACCGCGAGCGCTTCCAAGGCTTCATCGAGGCCATGGTCAAGTACGGTAACTCGCCCTTCATCGACGTGCCTATCGCCTACTGGAAGGCGCGCCAGTGGCTCTACGACCATCGCGGCAGCCACGGCAAAACGCAGCAGGTCATCGCCGTCACTACCAAAACACCGCCCCGCGTCGCCCACCGGGCTCGCCGTCTAGGCTGGGTGGGAGGACTCGTCATCAGGGACGCATACGCACAGCAGCAGGAGGTCAACGATGGTCAACGTGTCGGATAGGATTCTGCCGGCTGCTGTGGTTTCGGCCCAACGCTGGCTCAAGAAAGAACGAACGGCCAACCTGGGCCGGGACCTCGCCATCCGTAGGCTGAACAACGCCTACGATACGAGGCTCTCCGACCTGGACGCGGGCCAGGAGGACTACACCTTCACCCGGACCCTCAAGGATGAGCCCAAGCGACCGGGAGAGACGGAGGGGTCCACGCCCCGCTACTCCGAGGTCCCGGTGCCCATGGTGCGGGCCATCACCGAGGACTGGAAGAGTGTCATGGCGGTCACGCCCAACCACTACTGCCCGCCGGTCTCCCCCGGCGACGATACCTCCGAGCGTGAGGCCGAGCGTCGGGAGAACATCGTCTCCGGCATCTACTGGGACTCACAGCTCGACTTCCGCATGCAAGAGGACGCCCACTACCGTTCGCTCCACGGCGGGTCGCTGCGCTACGCACTCCCGGACCCGTCCGACAAGCGGGTGCGGATCGAGGCGCGCTCCAGCTACAAGACCTACGCCCGGCTCAAGAACGCCAGGCGCGACCTCATGTTTATGGCCTGGGACTGGGACGAGGACACCGAGTACGTGCTCGACCAGTTCCCCGGGGTGGAGCGCTACTTCATCAACAACGTAGAGGGCTGGGAGCTGAAGGGCGAAAGGCTCTCCTACCCTGACAAGGTGACCATGACCGAGTGGTACGACGAGAAGAACCGCCTGGTCATGGTGAACGATACCTGGATCGAGGCGATGCCGTGGGCGGTCCACAACTGGGGATTCGTCCCCGGACAGGTGGTACCCAACATCGTCGGCGTCGGGCTCTGGGGACAGTCGGACGCGCTCTACGCCGTCCACCTGGCCCAGCTCTACTCCGAGACCCTCTCCATGATGCAGGATGGCATCTTCCAGACCATCTACGATATCCCCATCATCTTCGACGACAACGCGGTCGGCAAAATACAGATCGGGCCGCACGAGGCCCTGCAGATGAGTTCGGGAGCGCACACCGGCACCTTGCGCGGCAACGTGAAGATGCCCGAGGGGAACCTCATCCTCGACATTCTGGAGCGTACCGCTAGGTTGGGCGCGGGCTGGCCCAAGGTCCAGAGTTCCGAGATGGATAGCCCCATCATTTCTGGCAAAGCCTTTGTCGCCGCGCAAGGTCCTGTGGCTGCTCGAGCCGCTATCAAACACATCGTCTCCGCCATCAGCCTCGAGCGCGTGACCGGATACGCCCTGCGGCTCTACGAACACCATTTCCCGGATGATGAGATCGAGCTTTACACGGTGCCCGGAGCGGTGCGCACGTCGGTAGTGGCTGACCGCACCGCCATGGGGAGTCAAGTCCGGTTCGTCCCCTCCCGCGATATCGGCGGGGTCTACTGGGTGGTTATCAACTTCCCGCCCGGAGGGGCCGACCAGTACCGGGCCACCATCGAACAGCTACAGCTCATGGAGGCTGGCGTCGTCTCGGTGGAAACGGTGCGCCAGGCGCGGCCGGGGATCAATCCCAAGGTCGAACGGGTGCGGACTGACCGCGAGTTCCGGGAGAAAGCGGCGCTCCAAGCCGAGGGCGCGACCATCATGGCCCAGGCGCAGATGGCCATGCAGGCGCAGATGGCCGCCGGCATGCAGGGCGGCGGACCCGCAGGTCCTCCGGGGGCGGCTCCGGCCGGGCCTCCTGGCGGTCAACCTGGGCCCGCCGCCCCGTCGGCCGGCGCCGGCGGGCCGCCTCCGGCGGTGAACGTCGAACGGGCTCAGCCTCAAGCGCCGACCCCTGGTGGTACGGAGCAAGGCTGGCCACGGGTCACCCGGGCCGCCGTCCGGGCGGAGTTGGCAGCGGTACGGCCGCTTCGAGGGCGCGTGTTCCTCATGGGCGCTATCGCCCGGCTGGGCTGGACGACGGGCATGATCGAGATAGGGCTCAGCGATATGGTGGACAAAGCCACCATCACTCAGAAAACCACTTACGGCAAGCAGGGCCGCCTCGTGTTCCAGCAGGTAGACGAGAACACGGCTGGCGGGCCCGGCATAATCAACGTAACGCCGACGGCATAAAGGAGGGGTCATCATGGCCATGGTCCCCAAGGCGCGCGACCTCGAGCAGTCACTTACTGGCGCCACTATCAGGCTGGCCCAGCGCGAGGGCTTCGACCGGCGCTCGGCGGTCAACGTCCCCTCCGCCACCGGAGGAGCGCCTGACCAGAACCTCCAGCCCCTACCCATGCCCGACCTCACCAAGCAGTCGGAGCGGCCGGCTAACCCGGCGGAGCAGAGCTTCTGGCAGGGACGGGAAGCACCCTCGCGCATGCCCATCATCCCCTTCCTCATGCGCACCAGGCGCCCGGTGGAGGACTACGACGTCACCAACAAGGACTTCATCGACTACATGGGCACCGTGTTCGCCGACCTGGCCGGCCGCAGCCCTGCCTGGCAGAACCGGGTGGACATAGCCGGGGATGCGCGCGAGCTGGCTCTGCAGCTCGTGGCTCAATGGCAGCGGGCGCACGAGCCCGACGTGGAGACCACCGACCTTCCGGCCGCCATCCATCGCTCCCGTAGCACGCAGGAGGTCGCGGACATTCTCGACTGGATTCATGCGCAGAGGGCGAGGAGGTAACCATGGCTGGCGTCGAACAGCCCACGAACGCGACCAATCCGCGGCCTCTCGTACAGGGAGAAGCGGGCGCCATCGAGGAGCAGATGGGCGGGGCTCCCATCGGGCCCGAGCAGCGCGGCCGTCCCGCCAATCCTCCCACGCTCACCATCCCGCAGATGCCTGTGGAAAACGCACCTATCAACACCGGCACCATCGCCGAGGTAGTGCCGCAGAGAAGCGCCGTGGCGCACGCGGCCATGGCTCGTCCCTCGACGCCGGAGGAATCGGTGGGAGTCGCGCTCCTCGGTCTCCCCGGTCTGTCCGCTACCGGCCGCCGGCTGGCTATGCACCTGGCCGGTTTCCCGCAGGCCGACATGTTCACCGAGACTCCTGGGCGAGAGGCGTTCGTCCCGCCGGTCATGGTGAACCCGGACGAGTGGGCGGGAGGTATCCCCGTACCCGAGGGCGAAGAGGAAGAGGTAGTACCGGAAGAACAAGTGCCTACCCAGCCGGAGGGAGGGGAGGTCTAAATGGGCTACGACCCGGATCAGCGCGAGTACGCCCGGCAACAGATCGTAGCGCAGAGGGCCATACAGGCGCCGTCCTGGTTCACCCAGCAGCAGCAGCGGGACCAGCAGAACGTGAGTCTTGCGCGGACTCTCTTCAACCCGACGGTCACGCGGGCTACCGGGCTGGGCTCCTACATGGACGACCCGGTGGTGCAGACGGTCGACTCCGTGATGAGGATAGGCGGGGTCAACTACTTCAACTATCGCCTGCAGACCCTCTTCAACGACTGGGTGGCCATCATGGGTCGCCAAGCGGCCCCTTCCCTCATCGTCGACCTGGCGCGTTCGCCCGTGGACCTGGCCGACGCCCAGAAGGCGCTCAAGGCCATGGCGAACACCTGGAGCGCCTACCGGAACGTCCTCTTACCTTCCGGCGGCCTGGGGCTGGATCAGCAGATGGCCCGCTACCTGGAGCGCGGGGTGCCGGTAAGGCCCAGTCTCGCCGTCCTGCACGACCCGGACTACCGGGCTGGCGTCTACGCCGATGCGGTCGATCAAGAGGTCAAGAACACCCTGGAAGGGAAGCAACGCTACGACCCGCTGACCACGGGGCCGGCCCCTCTCAATCCGGATGACAACGCCATCCTGCGCGATCCGCGTTTCAGTCACATCGCCGCCTCTCAGATACAGGCTATCAAGGAGAGCCGGACGCTCTACGGATACAAGGACAACGGCTATCTCCGCATGACCGACACGCTCATGGGCATGAACCTCGTAGAGAACCTCATCAACGTCACCGCCCCACGGACGGAGGAAGAGGCCGTGAGCGAGGAGCTGGCGGGGGTCGGGGTCCTTTACGCCATGGGCATGTATGACCTGCGCGAGTGGGACAACAAGTACCACAACAAGGACGACCTCAACGCCGCCATCCTCGAGCACTACCGGCGCAACTACAGTCGCGGGGGACGGGTGGGCCGGGCCTTCGCTTTCAAACGGGGCGAGAACATCGCGCCTACGACGGGAGAGATACTCCACTACAGCGGTCTCGAGACCGTCCTCAAGGCGCTCGGTTGGTACGACGCCCAGAAGGGTAAGGCCGGCATCTTCCTCAGTGAAGCGATCAAGGCCGAGCAAGAGATTCGTCAGATGAGGCCCGTGGGTAAGGGCTATGCACGCAAGGCCCCCGGCCCTGGTTTCTGGGAGCCCGAAGCTCAGGAGATACTCGAGGAGGCGTGGAACACGGCCAAGCAGACCTACGCCGAGGGCGGTTCCATCGGCTCCTATCTCATAGCGGAGGCGGGGCTCGACCCGGCCGAGCATCCCATCCTGACCTGGACGGCGGAGTTCGCCTACCAGACCGGGGTGGACTCGCTGCTCTGGGCAGGAGTGAGCACCGGAGCCCGGGTAATCAAGATACCGGAGGCGGTCAACTACGCGCTCACTCACAGCGGCACGGTGCAGAGCGTCGCCGAGGTCATCGCCAGGACCAACAGCCCGCGCATCATCAGCAAGCTCACCGATATCACCGACCCGAGGGTGCTCACCAAGCTCAAGTACGCGGACACGGCTGAGAAGGTGACGGCTGCGCTGGGCTCTCATATCGTGGAGGCCGGTGGTATCCGAGGAACCGAGGTCATGGCCTGGCGGCGCATGAGAACGGCCATGATGGAAGCGACCGATGCAGGCGGCGGCATCCCGCTACCACAGATCGTCAGCCGCATGTTTCAGGTTTTCGGCGAGCGCACGCTGGCCATGCACGACGACGAAGTGCTGCGTTCGTTCGAGCAGGTGGGTCGTGCCACCCGCCGGCCGCTGGACGAGATCAACCGCTTCACCGACGAGGCTATCGAGGCCGAGGATCACGCCTCCCGCGTAGGCATCATGGCCCGCTGGATGGATGAGATTGCCAAGGAGGACAAGGACAAGTACGACAGCCTGGTCGAATACTGGGGCAAACAGGCGCCGGAGATCAAGGTCAAGGAGTCGGGGCAGACCTATACCCCCTTCCCCTGGGCCACCAACGAGGCCGAGCTCCACGATATCTACAAGGTCATGTCCGATGCCAAGTACAACTACCTGGCGCGGGCTCACCGGGCTATCAACCGGGAGATGCTGGTACTGCAGCGCCAGCTCCAGCTCAAGGAGTACCGCCTCCCCGGTGACCCGCTCCGGCCCGATGGGCTCCCGGACCTGCGCTACCCGGAGCTGCGGCGCGCCGGCCTGCTCGAGGACGAGATCACCGCCGTCATCGAGGGCAAGATGAGCCCGGAACAGGCGGCCGATGCCATCCGGGCGCGCGGGGCCAGAACCCCTGACTTCGATATCGGCGGCAACGTCACCGGCGCCACCACGGAAATGCCCATCCCCTCGAACGTGGAGAAGGTGCTCGATGAGGCGCTGGGCTACACCTTCGACCGCGACGCGGTGGATGGCGTGGCCTGGTTCACCAGCGAGGCGGGGGCCACCGCTGGCGGATACGACTACGTGATAGAGGGCGCCGAGCTGGTGGTCAAGCACCTGAACGTCATCGAGGACTACCGCAACTACGGCATCGGGACCCGGCTCATCTCCGATATCGCCAAGCTGGCCAAGGGTCAGAACTTGGGCCTGCGCTTCGAGCTGGGCGAGGGCTGGACGGAAGCTCTGGGCAAGCTGGGGATTCCCGAGGTCATGGGCAAGGCCGCGCTCTCCCCGGACGAAGTAGCGGAGCTGGCCTCCACCAGCGCCCGCCGCGAGCTGTCCAAACGGGTCAAAGACGCCGCGCAGGCAGGGACCGGGGCGGGGCGCAAAGATACTGAGATGTACCTCGAGGACCTCCGCCGCCGGAGCAGCGTAGAACTCACGGTGCGGGAACTCAACAACCACATCGAGACGGTGCTGCGCCCACAGGCGGAGGAGATCGACAGCTACGTCAAGAGCATCCTGGACGCCAACTCCGCGTCCGAGGGTCTGCTCAAGTGGCTACGCGCCTACGTCAAGAGGGCCGGGCTTATCAACCTCCACGGTACCGACTTCGGCATCGACGAGGGCGGACGCGCTATACAGAAGGCCAGCCACAACCTCGCTCACCGGGTCGACCCTGGAACTACCGTCATCCGGGGCGGACGCCAGGTGACCAAAAAGAGCCAGGCTCGCATGGGCCCGAGCATAGACTCGATAGCCACCGAGGTAGCGGCCCTGCCGGAAGCGAAGATGCTGAACATCACCGACACGGAGAGCTTCTGGGAATGGCTAAGAAACTACCGCCCGCTCAACAAGAAGGAGCTGCGGGCCAAAGCGGAGGACCTCATACTCTTCGATGACGTGGACCGTGCCCGCGAGCTGGCCGACTCACGGGAGATTCTCGCGCACTACGCGCAGGAGATGGAGAAGGCGGGGCTGGACGCCCGGCTCGCGCGTGCAACCCTGGCTCGTCTGGACGAGATGCAGACCCGTCAGTCGGCCGGGGACCTCATCGAAATCGACATCTTCAAGCGGGCCGCCGAGCAGCAGAAAGACCTGCTGGATATCCCGCTCGATGAGACCCAGAAGCTCCGCCAGCTCCAGAACCGCTCGCGGGGCCTCGAGGAGATCATGGCCAAGATGGAGAACGCCAGCAAGGATATGGAGGGGAAGATATCGGCCCCGGCCATGCCCTATCAGCTCGCCCAATACTATGTGCCTCCCGCGCCTCTGCACGTTATGGCCGCCCACTGGTCGGGCGGGCCGGTGAAGTGGCTGGATCGGATGCAGCGCGCCTCGGTGCGGGTGGGCTCGGAGCAGCACCACATTCACATGAACCTCGACCTCATCACGTCCTGGTGGAAGAAGTACCTGCTGGCGGCGCCGGCCACCATGCTCAAGATCGCCACCGACGAACCGCTGCGCATGCTCGTCGAGGGCTACCCGCTCACCGACGTATTCCTGGGGCCCTGGAACCACGGCAAGTCGCTGCGCTGGATTCGGGCGCTGAACGAGAACCCCGAGCTCAAGGAG
>Ga0316626_10000205_pt1 | contig 21247 bp, 19 predicted proteins | sample OWC_Aug_T1_C1_D5_FD_207656 | JGI IMG/M metagenome (GOLD analysis project Ga0316626, IMG submission 207656) | Wetland soil microbial communities from Old Woman Creek delta, Ohio, United States - OWC_Aug_T1_C1_D5_A | ecosystem: Environmental > Terrestrial > Soil > Wetlands | place: USA: Ohio...
CGCTTCCGTCTCCCGCTTGAGAGCCAGCGCCGCCGTGGCGGTGAGCGCCACGGTCTCCTCGGGAAAGAAGCAGAGATCGCAGAGGGCGGTCACGGAAGTGGGGTGGGGAATCCTGGAGAGGGCCTTGATCGCCTCCTTCTTCACGCGCAGGTCGGGGTGGGTCAGGGTGGCCGCCACGTGCGGGGCGAGGTCGGGCATCCCGAGGCCCCCCAGGACGGTGATCATGTTCCGCACCATGTACCAGCGGGAGTCGCCGAGGTTCTCGAGGATGGCCGGGACCGCCGGCCTCCCGATGCGGGTGACGATCTCCACGATGAGCTTCCGCACGAGGAGGTCCTCCTCGTCCGCCAGCATCTGGAGCAGCGGGCCGACGGTACGCTCCTCCAGCGCGACGAGGACGGTCTCGATCTCCTTCCGGCCGCGGCCCCCGCGCTTCCGGAGGAGCCCGAGATAATGCGCGATCAGTTCGTCGGAGGCCAGTTCCTTGATCCCGAGACGGGCAAGGGCCCCGATCTCCGCGCTTCCCCCCGGCGGGAGCTCGATGTGCCGGATGAAGATCCCCATCGCCCGGCTCGCGTAATCGATCCTCCGGCCGGACGGCTCGGAGAGGAGGAACCGGGAGAACTCCACGATATGGCCGCGGTACGCGGAAGGGTCGGTCTCCTTCTCGATGCGGGCGAGGAGGGAGTCGAGCGTGACGACCTCCGCCGGTGTCTCGTCCTCCGGGAGGCCCACCGGGTCGGTCGAGCGGAGCGGCTCTTCCACGAGGTCCTCTGGTTCCACCTCGACGAGTTCCTCCTCCTTTTTCAGCAGCTCGGTGAGGCGCGCGTAGTCGACCCGGTTCGCCCAGATGCGGGAAACCTTCTCCTGGAGGAGGACGCTCTCCAACCCGCCCCCGTCCTGGATCTGTTCGACGTCCCGGGTGACGATCTTCAGGAACGCGACGACCTGGTCGGGCGGCAGGTTCGGCAGGAAGATGATCCGGGACGCACGCCGGAGATACAGTTCCCGATTGAGGTCGGCGAGCGCCTTGATCCCGGCCGGCAGGGGGACCTCATTGTACAGCAGGGCGCCCTTGGTGACCGTGATCTCCAGCCCTTCCTCCGGCAGGGGGATCTCCTCGAACAGCAGGATGATCTTCGTCACCGTCTGGACCAGGCTGGGGTGCCCGGCGGGGTAGAAGCTCGCGCTTTTCATCCCCTTGGCCAGTTCCGTGACCGCCAGGGTAACGCGATTCATGAAAAGGTCGTCGGTCGGCCGCGGGGTGTCGGTCATCCCTGGGATGGAAAATGCGGTTTTATGGTCATACTGTGGTAAATATCCGTCATGGGTGCCGTTCAAGTCAACCGTTTTCGGGGAAACCGCTGGCTTCGCGGGGCGTTGCGCGCCATTGCCACCGGTTTCGGTGCGGGATTCTGTCCCGTGGCGCCGGGGACCGCCGGGACGCTCGTCGCCCTCCCGCTCTGGTACTGGTCCGGGGGGTGGGGGGCGCGGCACTTTTTCCTGCTCGCCGCGGTCCTCCTGGTGTCGGTCCCCTCTGCGAAACAGGAGGTGGAAGCCACCGGGAACGCGGACCCCGGCTCGGTGGTCATCGACGAGATCGCCGGGATGCTTCTCGCGGCGACCGCGATCCCCTGGAGCCTGCGCTCCGCAGCGATCCTCTTCCTGCTGTTCCGGCTGTTCGATATCCTGAAGTTCGGGCCGGCGGCGTGGCTGGACAGGCGGAAAGGTGCCGTGTACGTGGTGGCGGACGACCTGGCCGCGGGCCTGTACGCCGCGGCGGCGTACCGGGGGATCGCATGGCTGACCGGGTGACCCGCGGGCGCTCCGGCAGGCTGGGGGAGCTTCTCCTCGCCTCGGGGAAGACCTTGGCCGTTGCGGAGTCGTGCACGGGGGGACTCCTGGCGGGGGCGATCACCGACGTCCCCGGGAGTTCCCGCTACTTCCTCGGGGGATTGGTGGCGTATCACAACGACGTGAAGGCCTCCGCCCTCGGGGTCCCGCCCGCCCTCGTCGCCGCCCACGGGGCGGTGAGCGGGGCGGTCGCACTCGCGATGGCCGAGGGGGTCCTGGACCGGATCGGCGCGGACGTCGCGATCGCGACCACGGGGGTGGCGGGGCCGGGCGGCGGCACGAGGGGGAAGCCGGTGGGCACGGTGTGGGTAGCCGTGGCGGACCGACGAGGGGTCCGGCGGGCGCACCGGCACCGGTTCGGGGGAGACCGGGGAGAGGTCCGCCGCGCGACGGTCCGGGCGGCCCTGGAGGCCGCCGTATCCCTGCTTTCCGAAGGGAGGGAGGGGCAGCGGTGCGGCTGTTCACCGGGATCGCTCTGACTTCGGTGTGCCGGGCCGCCGTCGCGGCGGCGGTGGCGACGCTCCGTGCCGATCCGGCCCCCGTTTCCTGGGTGGCCCCGGGGAACCTTCACGTCACCCTGAAATTCCTCGGGGAAACCTCTCCGAACCGGGTGGGGGCCGTCGCGGACGCCCTGGCGGGAGTCGCGGCCAACTTCCCCCCGTTCGGGCTGGAGGCGGAGGGAGCGGGATTGTTCCCCGGCACGCGGAATCCCAGGGTCCTCTGGGTCGGCCTCCGGGAACCGCTTGAATTGGTAAGGGAGTTGCAAGAGAATATGGAGAACGCACTTTCGGGGGCCGGGTTTCCCCGGGAGGATCGTCCGTTCCACCCCCACATAACGGTCGGGCGCGCCCGCGGGGTGCTGCCTCCCGCGTGGGGCGACCGGTTCCTCCGGGCCCTCTCCGGCCGGCGCTTCGGCGAGGTGCCCGTTCCGAAGATCACGCTCTACGAATCCCGCCTCTCCCCCGGGGGGGCGGTCTACACCGTCGTGCGCGACTTCCTGCTGTCGGGCGGGGCGCGGGCGTGGCGGGAAAACAAGGAGAGATCGCCATGAGCCAGGACGCAAGCCGCCGCAAGGCCCTCGACATGGCCGTCGCGGCCATCGAGAAGAATTACGGGAAGGGCGCCATCATGCGGCTGGGGGCGGACACCCCGGCCAAGGACGTCCCCGTCATCTCCACCGGGGCGATCTCCCTGGACGCGGCTCTCGGCATCGGCGGGATCCCGAGGGGACGGGTGACGGAGATCTTCGGGCCGGAATCCTCCGGGAAGACCACCCTGGCCCTCCACATCATCGCGGAGGCCCAGAAGACGGGCGGGATCGCCGGCTTCGTCGACGCGGAGCACGCCCTCGACCTGGCGTACGCACGGAAGCTCGGGATCTCCACCGAGGATCTCCTCATCTCCCAGCCTGATACGGGGGAACAGGCGCTGGAGATCGCGGAGATGCTCGTCCGCAGCGGCGCCCTGGACGTCCTGGTGGTCGACTCCGTCGCCGCCCTCGTCCCCAAGGCGGAGATCGAGGGGGAGATGGGGGACGCCCACATGGGGCTGCAGGCGCGGCTGATGTCCCAGGCCCTGCGCAAGCTCACCGGCACGATCAGCAAGTCCCAGACATCCGTCATCTTCATCAACCAGATCCGCCAGAAGATCGGCGTCATGTTCGGCAATCCGGAAACCACCACGGGCGGAAACGCCCTGAAGTTCTACGCCTCCGTGCGGATGGACATCCGGCGGATCGCCCAGATCAAGAAGGACGACGATGTCATCGGGGGCCGTACGCGGGTCAAGGTGGTCAAGAACAAGCTCGCCCCCCCTTTCCGCGAGGCGGAGTTCGACATCCTCTACGGGGAGGGAATCTCCCGGGAGGGGGACATCCTCGACCTGGGGGCGGAGCTCGACATCGTGGAGAAGAGCGGCGCGTGGTACTCTGTCGACGGCGAGCGGATCGGGCAGGGCCGGGAGAACGCCCGCGTGTTCCTGAAGGAGCACCCGGAGATGGCTGCCGCCCTGTCGAAGAAGATCCTGGCCCGGTACGGGATCGGGGAGGGTGGCAAACCCGCGGCGGAAGGAGCGTGATGCCTTGGAGCTGAACGACATCCTGAAGGTGGCCTCCAAGCACGGCGCCTCGGACGTCCACCTCAAGGTGGGGCTCCCCCCCATCTTCCGGATCAACGGGAAACTCGTGCCCCTCAAGGTCCCGGACCCGCTCAAGACCGAGGACCTGGAGGCGATGACCCGGCTCATCTTCCGGGAAGGGCAGCAGGACCGCTTCGAGCGGCACCACGAGCTGGACTGCGCCTACAGCGTCCAGGGGCTGGGGCGGTTCCGCGTCAACGTCTTCCAGCAGCGCGGGACGATCGGCATCGTGCTGCGGATCGTGCCCGTCGGCGTGAAGACCTTCGAGGACCTCCACCTCCCAAAGGTGCTGGAGAAGGTCGCGCTGGAGGAGCGCGGGATGATCCTGTGCACCGGGACGACGGGGTGCGGCAAGTCGACCACCCTCGCCGCCATGGTGCAGTTCATCAACACCCGCCGGAGCTGCCACGTCATGACGATCGAGGACCCGATCGAGTTCCTGCTGCGGGACAACAAGAGCATCATCAACCAGCGCGAGCTCGGCGTGGACACCTCCTCCTTCGCGGACGCGCTGAAGAGCGCCCTCCGGCAGGATCCGGACGTCATCCTGGTAGGGGAGATGCGCGACCTGGACACGATCGAGACGGCGATCACCGCGGCGGAGACCGGCCACCTCGTCCTGTCCACGCTGCACACCCTCGACGCGGCCGAGACGATCAACCGGATCGTCGCGTCCTTCCCCCCCTTCCAGCAGAAGCAGATCCGCCTGCAGCTCGCCTCCGTCCTGAGGGCGGTCGTCTCGCAGCGGCTGGTGCCCCGGGCCGACGGGCAGGGGAGAGTCCCCGCGGCGGAAGTCCTGCTGAACACCGCCCGCGTCCGGGAGTACATCGAGGACAAGGACAAGACCCGGAAGATACGGGAGGCGATCGCCCAGGGATTCGTGAGCTACGGGATGCAGACGTTCGACCAGTCCCTCATGTCGCTCCTGAAGGAGAACCTCATCTCCCTCGACGAGGCGCTCCGGCAGGCGAGCAACCCCGACGACTTCGCGCTCCGCGTCCGCGGGATCTCCTCGACATCGGACCTGACCTGGGACGACTTTGACAAGGCCGGACCCCCGAAGGAGAGCTGAGGGAGGAGGGGTCCCGCCGCCCCCCGGAAAACCGCTGGACCTGGCCGTGCGGATGCTCGCACGGCGGCCTCTCAGCGAGGGGGAGATGGCGATTCGCCTGGCGGGGAAGGGGGTCCCGGAGCCGGTGGTCGCCGGGACCGTCGCACGGCTGCGGGAGCTGGGGCTCCTGGACGACGCGGCGCTGTGCCGCCAGCTGGCCGGGAGCTGGCAGGAAGGACGCCGGTACGGGCCGGCGAAGATCGCGCGGAACCTCGCGGCGAGACGGTTCCCCCGGGGCATGGTGGAAGCGGTGCTGCGGGAGGTCTCGCCCGCGGCCGCCGTGGCCGCGGCCGCCGCCGCGGCCCTGCGGAAACGGTTCCGGGGGGGTATCCCCCCGGGAAGGGAGAACGCCGCGAAGGCGTACCGCTTCCTCGCGGGGCGGGGGTTTCCCCCGGAGGTTTGCCGGGCGGCCGTCGGACGCCTGGCTTCCGACACTCCCGAAGGAGACGACTGAATGGCCAAGACGGGTGCGCAGCTACGTTCCGCGTTCCTCGCCTATTTCGAGCGGCACGGGCACAAGATCCTGCCCAGCGCCTCCCTCATCCCGGGGAACGACCCCACCCTCCTGTTCACCAACTCCGGGATGGTCCAGTTCAAGGAATATTTCCTCGGGATGACATCCGCCTCCTTCCGGCGCGCGGCCACCTCCCAGCGGTGCCTGCGGGTCAGCGGCAAGCACAACGACCTGGAGAACGTGGGGTACACGGCGCGGCACCACACCCTGTTCGAGATGCTGGGGAACTTCTCCTTCGGCGACTACTTCAAGAAGGATGCGATCTTCTTCGGATGGGACTTCCTCACGCGGGAGGTCGGCCTCGACGGGAAGCGGATGACCGTCTCGGTGTTCCGGGAGGACGACGATGCGTACGACATCTGGCACGGGACCATGGGGATCCCCGCCTCCCGGATCGTCCGGTTCGACGAGAAGGACAACTTCTGGGCGATGGGCCCCACGGGCCCCTGCGGCCCCTGCTCGGAGATCATCTACGACCAGGGCGAGGGGGTGGGCTGCGGCCGGCCGGAGTGCGCCGTCGGGTGCGATTGCGACCGGTTCCTCGAGATCTGGAACCTCGTGTTCATGCAGTACAACCAGGACGAGGGGGGGACCAGGACGCCGCTGCCCAAACCCAGTATCGACACGGGGATGGGGCTGGAGCGGCTGGCCGGCGTGGTGCAGGGGGTCAAAAGCAACTACGACACCGACCTGTTCCGGCCGATCCTCGCGGAGATCTCCGGTCTGTGCTCCGTTGCGCCGGGGAGTTCCGCCGCCCTCGACGCCGCGGTGCGCGTGATCGCGGACCACGCGCGGGCCACCGCGTTCCTCATCGCCGACGGCATCGTCCCCTCCAACGAGGGCCGCGGCTACGTCCTCCGCCGGATCATGCGCCGTGGCTTGCGCCACGGGAAGAAGCTCGGCTTCGACGGCCCCTTCCTGCATAAGGTGGCGGGGAAGGTGGTGGCGGAGTTTTCCGGGGCGTACCCCGAGCTGGGGAAGAGCGCCTCCTTCATCGACACCGTCTCCTTCCAGGAGGAGAGGCGGTTCCTCGAGACGCTGGACGCCGGCCTCCGGATGGTGGAGGATGAGTTTTCACGGATGGAGAAGCGGGGGGGGAAGGAGTTCCCGGGGGACGTAGCGTTCCGGCTGTACGACACGTTCGGGTTCCCGGTCGACCTCACCGGCGACCTGTGCCGGGAGCGGGGGGTGACCCTCGACTCCGCCGGGTTCGAGGCCGAGATGGAGAAGCAGCGCGCCCAGTCCCGGGTTTCCTGGAAGGGCGGCGAGATCGGTGGACAGGACGCCGTCGCCGCGGAGCTCGCCCGGTCGGGCGTCGCGGTGAGCTTCGTGGGGTACGAGAGGCAGTCGGCGGCGGCCCGGGTCGCCGCCCTGTTCCTTGGCGGCGTCCGCGTGGGCTCCGCAGACCGCGGGGAGGAGGTCGACCTGGTCGCCGACCTCACGCCGTTCTACGGGGAGTCGGGCGGCCAGGTGGGGGACGTCGGTACGATCTCCGGCGAGGGTTTCTCCCTCGAGGTCACCCACACGCGGCGCGCCGCGGCCGACCTCGTCATCCACCGGGCGAAGGTCCTCTCCGGGACCGTCCGGGAAGGTCAGCCGGCGGACTTCGCGGTCGATCCTGGCAGCCGGCGGCTCACCCAGGGGAACCACACGGCCACCCACCTGCTCCAGGCGGCGCTCCGGAAGGTCCTCGGCACGCACGTCAAGCAGGCAGGATCCTACGTGGGGCCCGACAAGCTGCGGTTCGACTTTACCCACTTCGAGGCGGTTCCGCCCGAGTCGCTGGCGGCGGTCGAGGAGGAGGTGAACCGGGCGGTCTTCGCCGCGACCCCCGTCACGTGGGAGAACCTTCCCTACGAGGAGGCGGTGGCGGCGGGCGCGATGGCGTTCTTCGGCGAGAAGTACGCCGACGTCGTGCGGATGGTGACCGTCCCCGGGGTGAGCCGGGAGCTTTGCGGCGGCACGCACGTGGGGAACACGGCCGAGATTGGCCTGTTCCGCATCCTGTCCGAGGGTGCGCTTGCCGCCGGGGTGCGCCGCATCGAGGCGGTCACCGGGCTACCCGCCTGGCGGCACCTGCGGGAGGAGGCGGAGACCCTGCACGGCGTCGCGCGGGAACTGAAGGTGGCCTCCCCGGAGGTCCCGGAGCGGGTCCGGAAACTCTCCGCGCAGATCCGCGCCCTGGAGAAGTCGCTCCAGGAGGCGCGCCGCCGTTCGTCGCGGGACCTCGTCGGGGAGATCCTGTCCCGGGCCGTGGAGCAGGGGGGCGTCCGCCGGGTGGCGGCGGAGGTGGAGCCGATGGATCCCGCTGCGCTGCGCGAGCTGGGCGACGCCGCGAAGGGGAAACTGGGAAGCGGGCTCCTCCTCCTGGGGACGCGCGAGGGGGACCGGTGCCACCTCGTCGCCGGGGTGACCCAGGACCTGACCGGGAGATTTTCCGCCTCGGACATCGTGAAGAAGGCGGCCGTGCGGGTGGGAGGCGGCGGAGGCGGGCGCAAGGACATGGCCCAGGCGGGGGGGGCGCGCCTGGAGGGCCTCCCGGAGGCCCTCGCCACCCTCTCGGAGTGGTGACACCCGGCGTCGAGGCGCCGGTTTAGCCTTCTCCCGTTCCCCGATCGAGCGTGTTCAGGTACACCTGGACGATCCGGTTGAGCGGCTCCCGGTAGAGGGCCTCCTCCCAGGACCGGCGCGCCAAGGACCGGTCCCCCGACAGGAAGTGGAGTATCCCTTTTTGTAGAAGCGCCGGCGCGCTGCCCGGGGACACCGCAAGATAGGCGTCCACCTCCGACATCGCCTCCTCGGGCCGTCCTGCCTCCCGCAACGCGACCACCAGGCGGATCCGGATGTCGGGATACCAGGGGGCGACCGCGATGGCCTCGCGGAATTCGGTGATCGCCCGGTCGAACTGTCCCAGGGCCAGGTACAGTTCCCCCAGTTCCTTGTGCAGGTTCGCGATCCGGCCCCGGAACATGTTCTCCTGGGGCTGGGCCCCGTCCCGGGAGAGGACGTCGGCCGCCTTTCCGTATGCGGACCTCGCCTCCTCGTACCGCCCCATGTCGTTCAGTGTGATGGAGAGGGACAGGAGGGCCTCGGTGTAGTCCGGGTTGGCCGCGACCGCCTCCCCGAACCGCTCCACCGCCAGCCGGAAGTTCCCCCGCTGGTGCTCGATCAGGCCGAGGGTGTAGTATATGTCGGCGTACTTCGCCCCCCCGGCGACGGCCTCCCGGAGCAGCCGCTCGGCACGGAGGAAGTCCATCTCCCCATACGCGCTCTTCCCCATCCGGATCAGCGCCGCCAGTTCCCGGCTCATCGCGCCATGGCGCCGACGACTACGGCGACATTCCTCGATGGATGCATGGTGTCCCCCCGTTTTGTTGTTGGATCAGGTCCCCGGCCGTATCCCCGTCAGAACATGTAGCCTAGGTCAAGCCGCCCGCCCATGAAGTCTGTGGTTCCCGCCTGGCCGAGATCGACCCATTGCCACCCCACGCTGCCGCGCAGGAAGAAGCCGGCCGTCACGTCCCACCGCGCGCCGAGTCCCAGATTGTACGAGAAATAGCTCTTTGTGTATGTGTTCTGGTAGGACGTGCAGACGTAGCCGTACCAGGGGTCGTACCAGCAGACGCCCTGGGGGGGGCCGGAAGGGATGTTCGAGTCCACGAACGCCCAGCCGATCCCGCCCAGGAGGAAGGGGGTCAACGGACCGTCCAGAATGTAGTAGCTCAGGTTGAGGGCGACCGTGGCGGTGTCCAGGGTTCCCCCGACCGTTGTCGAGCCGGTAGGTTTCCCGTCGGTGTCGGTCGTGGCGATCGTTGCCTGGTAGTCCGAACTGGCCCAGGACCCGTCCAGGTGCAGGGCGAGCTTGTTGGTGAAGTTGTAGCCGAACCCCAATCCGAAACCGGGTGCCGGGTCGAGCGCGAGCTTCGACCCTCCGTTGCCGTCGATGTCCTTCGAAGCGCCGTACCGCGGCTGGAGGGTGACCTCGTACCGGCCCTTGCGGCCCCGATACGACGGCCCCGGATCGTCCGCTCCGGAGAGGCGCAGACCGGCGAACCATTTCTCCCCCTCGTATCCGGGAAATTTCTCCGCGAGGACCTTTTTCGCCTCCGCGGCGTCGTCCTTCAGCCCTTCCTTCTCCAGGGCCTCCGCGAGCAGGGCCATCAGGGCGGGCGTCGACGGGACGTCCGGGAATTCCGCAAGCGCCCGGCGGGCCCTGGCCGCCGCGCTCTCGTACAGCTTCCGGGACATGTAGTTCGACACCACGGCCACCTCGTGCCGGGCCAGCCGGTTGCGAAGGTCCCGGACCTTGCGGGTTGCCTCCGCGGCGCGCGGGGTGGACGGTTCCTTCTCGAGGAACAGGGAGTACGCCTTGACGGCCTCCCGTGTCTTCGTCTGGTCCCGCTCCGGCGCCAGCACCTGCCGTGCCAGCAGTTCGCCTTTCAGGAAGAGGGCGTCCGGCACCTTGGCGTCGGCGGGATACAGGCGCAGGAAGTCGTCGAAGGCCACCTCCGCCTCCGCGTCGCTCCCGTCCAGCATCCGGTTCTGCGCCAGCCCGAACTGGGCGCGGGCGGCCAGGGGGGAGGTCGGGTACCGCTCGATGAGGAGCTGGAACGCCTCGGCCGCGTCGGAATATTTCTTCTGCTCCGCCTTCTTTTCCCCGATGGCGAGGAGTTCGGCGGCGCCGAGGTGGGTCTGCTTGGACAGCTTCGCGGAACAGCCGGGGGACATCAGCAGGAAGCAGAGGGCCAACGCGGGAAGCGGTGCGTTGAGGGCCTTTCGCATGGGGATCGACGGTAGTATAGCGGGCCGGAAAAGTCAAACCGGGCGGTGGAAAGGGCGAAAACCCGGTTCCATTCTCCGCGGCCCGTGGTACACTGCATCGGCGCGTCCGGAAGGGGGCCGTCGCCCCCGCCGCCCGGGGCGCAATTTTCCTGCGGAGGTTTCTCATGGAACGGTTCGGTAGAGGACTGCTCGCTGCTGCCGGCATCGCACTGTCCGTCGCCCTGTGCGGCGGCGTCATGGCGGCGGAAACGATCAAGGTGGGGGTTCTGCTCCCCCTGACCGGCGCGCAGGCGAAGTTCGGCGAGATCGAGAAGAAATCCTTCGAAATGGCGGCCGAGGAGATCAACGCCAAGGGCGGGGTGAACGGGAGGAAGATCGAGCTGCTCTTCGAGGACGACACCGGGAAGCCGGACGTCGGGCGTTCGGGGGTCGAGAAGCTGATCTCCCGGGAAAAAGTGCCCGTCATCACGGGCGGCTACTCCAGCTCCGTCACCGCGGCGGCCGCGCCCGTCGCCCAGCAGTTCAAGGTGCCGTTCGTCATCTGCACCGGGTCGGCGGACGACATCACCGAGAAGAAGTACGACTACATATTCCGCATCAACCCCCCGGCCAGCGAATACCCCAACGCCGTGAAGAGTTTCCTCCAGGAAGTGGGGAAAGACGTCAAGACCGCCGCGCTCCTATACGAAAACAGCTCGTTCGGCCAGTCCAGCTCGAAGTCCTTCGAGGACGACGCCAAGGAACTCGGCCTGAAGATCGTGGTGAAGGAAGGGTACCAGGCCGGCGCGATCGACTTCAAGCCGATCCTCACGAAGGTCAAGGCGGCGAACCCCGACATGATCTACATGGTTTCCTACGTCATGGACGCCTCCCTGCTGATGCGCCAGTCGAAGGAGCTCCGGATCAACCCCAAGATGTTCGTCGGCGGCGGGGCCGGGTTCACGCTCCCCGAATTCGCCAAGAGCGCGGGCGACGCGGGGGAGGGCGTTTTCTCCGCCACGCTCTGGGTCGAGACCTTGCCGTTCCCGGGTGCCAAGGATTATTTCAACAACTTCAAGAAGAAGTTCGGCTACGAGACCGAATACCATGGCGCAGAGGCGTACGCGGCGATGTACGTCGTCGCAGACGCCCTGAAGCGGGCGAAGGGCATCACACCCAAGGACGTGCGGGACGCCCTGGCCACGACGGACATGAAGACCGCCTTCGGGCCGGTCAAGTTCGTCTCGTACGACAAGAAGACCCAGCAGAACAAGCTCGACACGTACCTGGTCCAGTGGCAGAAGGGGGAACTCGAGGCGGTGTGGCCGAAGGGCGTGGCCACGAAGCCATATATCTACCCGACACCGCCCTGGGACAAGCGCAAGTAATCACTCCGGGCGGGTTTTCCTGTTCGCGGCCGCCGGGCGGATGACCGCTTCCGCCCGGCGGCCTCATCAATCGGCCCCGGGGCCGATGCGCTGGGAGATGGCATGGACGTTTTCCTGCAGACCCTCGTGGCGGGGATCCTCAAGGGCGGCCTGTACGCCCTGATCGGGATCGGGATGACGCTCATCATGGGCGTCATGGGGATCATCAACCTGACCCACGGGCAGTTGATGATGGTGGCGATGTACGTGACCTACGTCCTCAACACGATGGGGGTCGACCCGTACATCTCGCTCTTCGTCGCCATGCCCCTCCTGTTCATGCTCGGCGTGGCGATCCAGAAGTTCCTCCTGAACCCCCTCATCAAGGCGGATACGATCCTCCCCGAGAACCAGGTGCTCATGACCGTGGGGATCGGGATGGTGCTGACCGAAATCATCCGGTTCATCTTCTCGTCGGACTACAAATACATCACCACCACGTATTCCAACGAGACCTTCTTCCTGGGGAATATCTCCTTCAGCATGGCCCTGATGATCGCGTTCGGGATCGCCCTCGTCTTCACCGCCGCCATGTTCTTTTTCCTCATCAAGACGGACCTGGGGCGCTCCATCCGGGCGACCGCCCAGGACAAGGACGCGGCGACCCTCATGGGCGTGAACACGGGGCGCATCACGGTGATCACCTTCGGGCTGGGGGCCGGGCTGGTGGCCGCCGCGGGATGCCTGCTCGCGCCGGTCTACTACATCTTCCCCGACCTCGGGGGGCCCTTCACGGCCAAGGCCTTCATCATCACCATCCTGGGGGGGCTGGGATCGACGGTGGGGGCCATCTTAGGGGGAGTGACGCTGGGGCTGGCCGAAAGCATGGGGGCGACGTACTTCGGCATGGAGTACGAGGACATCATCGGCCTGACCATCTTCGTGCTCGTGCTTCTCTTCCTGCCGGGCGGCTTCAAACGCCTGACGAAGGTGTAGGGGCGCGACGTGAAGAAGCACCTCCTCCCCCTCGTTTTCGTCGCCCTGCTCGCGGCCCTGCCGCTGGCCCTGAAGGACAACTACTACCTGCACCTGATGATCCTCTTCCTGATGTGGGTCGTCATCGGGTCGGCGTGGAACCTCATCGCCGGGTACACGGGACAGGTTTCCTTCGGGGATGCCGCCTTCTTCGGCTGCGGGGCATACACCGCGGGCATGCTGGCGACCCACCTCGAGATCTCGACCTGGTGGGGGCTGGCCCTCGGGGGCTTCACCGCCATCGCGGTGGGCCTCCCCTTCGGGTGGATCTGCTTCCGGATGCGCGGCGCCTACTTCGCGCTGGCGACGCTGGCGCTGAACGAGGTCCTGCGGCACGTCGCGACCATCGCGGAAAAATACACCGGCGGCATGGTCGGCATCCTCATCATGCCCACCTTCACGTCGAAGGTCCCCTACTATTACATCGCCATGGCGATGGCGGTGGCGAGCCTCGCCAGTCTCCAGTGGGTCGTGCGGTCGAAGCCGGGGTACTACTTCGTCTCCATCCGGGAGGACCAGGACGCGGCGGAGAGCCTGGGGATCGACACGCACCTCTACAAGATGCTCTCCCTCGCGTACGCGGCGTTCTGGACCGGGATCGCCGGCGCCCTCTACATGAACTACATGGGGTTCATCGACCCCCACGTCGTCTTCAACCTGCACGACATCTCCATCATGGCCATCCTCGTCGGCATCGTCGGGGGCGTCGGGACGGTCTACGGACCCGCCGTCGGCGCCTTCGTGATGGTCACCGTCCAGGAGATGTTCCGGTCCGGTTTTTTCGGCCTCTTCAAGTGGCTGGGCGCCGCCTCCGGTTCCGACAGCCTGGTCAAGGTCGCCGAGGTCCTGACCCAGGCGCACGTCCTCGGATTCGGGATCCTGGTGGTCCTGGTGATCCTCGTCCTTCCCAACGGGATCGTCGGCGACTGGCCGAAGATCCGCAAGAGCGTCTTCCGCTCGAAACCCTCGGCGTAAGGAGCAGGGCATGGCGTACTTCCAGGTCGACAAGCTGGTGAAATATTTCGGGGGCCTGGCCGCGGTCAACGGGGTGTCCTTCGAGGTGGGGAAGGGAGAGATCTTCGGGCTCATCGGCCCCAACGGCTCCGGGAAGACGACGACCTTCAACATGATCAGCGGCTACCACCGGCCCACCTCCGGGAGGGTGCTCTTCCAGGGGAGGGAGATCCACCGGTTGCCGACGCACAAGATCTGCCACCTGGGCATCGGGCGGACGTTCCAGGTCGTCAAGCCCCTGGGGCGGATGACCGTCCTGGACAACGTGATCGCCGCGGCGTACTCCCGGGTGAACACGCATCACAAGGCGAGGGAGGAGGCTCTGAAGGCGATCGACTTCTGCGGCCTCACGCCGGTCAAGGACGTGCTGGCTAAGGCGCTGCCGATCGCCGGGCGCAAGCGGCTGGAGATCACCCGCGCGATGGCCACGAAGCCGGACCTGCTCCTTCTCGACGAGACGGCGGCGGGACTGAACCCCTCCGAGCTCCTGGATGCCATCGACCTGATCCAGAAGATCCGGGCGAGCGGCACCACGATCATCATCATCGAGCACATCATGCACGTGATCATGACCATCTCCGACCGGATCCACGCGATCAACTTCGGCCAGACGATCGCAGAAGGGACGCCGAAGGAAGTGGCGGCGAACCAGGCGGTGATCGAGGCGTACCTGGGGACGGACTATGCTTAGGGTGTCGGGGATCGACGTGTTCTACGGGGACCTCCAGGTCCTTTGGGACGTCTCTTTCGAGGTGCGCGACAAGGAGATCCTCGTCCTGGTGGGCGCCAACGGCGCAGGGAAATCGACCACCCTCAAGACGATCTCGGGCCTCCTCAAGCCCCGGAAGGGGACCATCGAGTTCGACGGCGTCCGCCTCGACCAGCTTCCGCCGGACCGGGTGATCGGCCAGGGGGTGGTCCACGTCCCCGAAGCGCGGCGGCTGTTCCGCGAGATGTCGGTGGAGGAGAACCTCATCATGGGATCCCTCTCCCCCGAGGCGAAGAAGAAGCGGTACGAGACGATGGACTGGGTGTACCAGCTCTTCCCGCGGATGAAAGAGCGCCGGAAGCAGGCCGCCGGGACGATGAGCGGCGGGGAGCAGCAGATGTGCGCCATCGGCCGCGGGCTGATGGCCCTGCCGAAGATCCTGATGTTCGATGAGCCGTCGCTGGGGCTTTCCCCCATCCTTGTCCAGGAGGTTTTCCAGATCGCGAAACGGATCAACCGGGAGGGGGTCACGGTCATGCTCGTGGAGCAGAACGTCCGCCAGACGCTGGCGATGTGCGACCGCGCCTACGTGCTGGAGAACGGCCGGGTCGTCCTGGAGGGGACCGGCAAGGACCTCACGAACGATCCCCACGTCAAAGAGGCGTACCTTGGGATCTGAGGGTCCCACCCGAACCCAGGGGTGTTCCTGCTGTCGGGAACAGGGGCCGGGTTAGGCGGATGCGGATCACTTGTGTCTCCGGGGACATCCGCTCCGTCCGCGCGGACATGGTGGTGGTGAACCTGTTCGAGGGGGAGAAGCGCCCCGGGGGCGCCACCGCCGCGGTGGACGCCGCGATCGGCGGGGGGATCGCGGCGGCGATCCGCGACGGAGACTTCCAGGGAAAGGCGGGGGACACCCTCTTCCTGCGCCCCGCCCGCAGCATCGCCTCCCCGCGGGTGCTCGTCGTAGGGCTGGGGAAGAAGGAGAAATTCTCCCCGGACCATGCCCGCCAGGCCGCCCTGCCCGTCGTGAAGCTCGCCAGGAAGCTGAAACTCTCCTCCGTCGCCTCCGTCGTCCACGGAGCGGGCGCGGGGGGCGTCGATCCCCGGACCGCGGCGCGGTTCTGCGCCCTCGGAGCCTCCCTGTCGTCCTTCGAGTTCGACCGGTACAAGGCGGAGAAGGGGCACCGGGTCTCCCGGTTCCTGTTCGTGGAGCGGGATGCGAAGGTTCTCCCCGCGGTGCGCGCAGGGGCATCCCACGGGGCGCGGCTGGGCGAGGCGATCAACTGGGGCCGCGCCCTCGTTGCGACCCCGCCGGCGGAACTGCGGCCCGGGGATCTGGCGCGCCTCGCCAGGGGTATCGGCCGGGGGATCGGCGCGGGCGGCAGGCGGATCCGCGTCCGGGCCCTCGGCGTGCCGGACCTCGTCGCCCTTTCGGCCGGCGGAATCCTGGCGGTCGCGAAGGGGAGCGCCGCGCCGCCGCGGCTGATCGTAGCGGAGTACCGCGGCGGAAGGCCGGGAGCGCCCTGGACCGCGCTGGTCGGGAAGGGGGTGACGTTCGACACCGGGGGGATCTCCCTCAAGAAGTGGGAGGGGATGGAGAAGATGAAGTACGACATGGCCGGAGGGGCCGGGATGCTGGCCGCCGTGCGCGCCGCCGCCGCCCTCGGGATCCGGCGGAACCTCGTGGCCGTGGTCCCCGCGGTGGAGAACATGCCTTCCGGGACGGCGTACCGTCCCGGGGACGTTCTGCGGATGATGTCGGGAAAGACCGTCGAGATCCTGTCCACCGACGCCGAGGGGCGCCTGGTCCTCGCCGACGCGATGACCTATGCCGTGAGGAAATACCATCCGGCGGAGATCGTCGACGCGGCGACCCTCACGGGGGCGTGCGTGGTGGCGCTGGGAAGCGTGAACATGGGGATGATGGGGAACGACGCGGGGATGCTGGACCGCATGAAGTCGGCCTCGGCGGCCTCGGGCGAGAAGGCCTGGGAGCTGCCGCTCCACGAGGAATATTTCGAGCAGATCAAGAGCGAGATCGGCGACCTGAAGAACATCGGCGGCGGCGAGGCCGGGACCATCACGGCGGGGTACTTCCTCAAGGAGTTCGCGGGGGAGACGCCCTGGGTCCACCTGGACATCGCAGGGACGGCCTGGGTGGAGAAGGAGAAGCGGGGATACGCAGCGGGACCATCGGGCGTCCCGGTGCGCATCCTCGTGGAATACCTCTCCGCCGGACCGCCGGGCTGACGGCTGACAAGGACGACGGACGGCGGCCCGATGACAGACACTCCTGCCTCCCGTCCCGGAGAAATTCCCAACATCCGGTGTCCGCACTGCACCATCCAGATCCCCGCGGACGTTTCGGTGTGCCCGTACTGCCTCCGGTCGGTGTTCAGGGAGCGGCGCGAGCGCGATCGCGTGGAGAGCGGCCCGGTGGATCTCCGGCATCGCCTCGTCCCGCCCGATCGGTTCCCCGCCCTGAACCGCCTCTGGGGTGAGCATGGAAAGTGGCTGAAGATCGCAGCACCGGTCCTTCTCGCAGCCCTCGCCCTCTGGGGCGCCTACGGACTCTGGTCGGGGCTGAAGGTGACGGTGACGCCGGACAGCGCCTTTCTCATCGAGGCGAAGAAGGAGACGGGCGGGCCGAACGTCCTGCTGAGGGGGACGCTGACCAACCGCGGGGAGGACATCCCCGACCTCTCCCTCCGGTCGATCGGAGTGATCGTGGAACTCCGGTACCGGGACGGCAGGACGGAGCGCCGCCGCGCCTTCCCGAAGTCCCTCTACCGCGGGGAGGGAGCGTTGATGCGGGGTGAGACGGGTTCCTTCGAGATCGAGGTGCCCAAGGAGGTCTCGGCCGTGACGCTGCGCGGGGAGATCGTGGATCTGGGCGAGGACCGGAAGTTCATCCCCGCCGGGCAGGCTCCCCGGCTTCCCCCGACGCAAAAAACGAGGTGAGGCACGCCCGGGTCCGGAGGCAGCGGGGTCCCGGGTGCGCCGCGAGCCGTTCCCGGAGGGCGAGCAGGTCCCCGAAGGTGTCCACGTCGCGCTCCCGGCGGAGGAACGAGAAGGGAGCCCCGGTGGCCCGGCAGCGCGCGGCCGTCTCCCGGAGGACCGCCTCCGTGCTCCAAGGAATCCCTTCGAACAGGCGGACATCGGGAAAGGTCAGGCCGAAGAGATAATATCCCCCGTCCGCGGCAGGACCGAGTACGGCGCCGGCCCCCGCCCGGAGCTCCCGGAACGCCAGGCGCACGCGCCCGGCGGTGAGGCCGGGGCAGTCCGCCCCTGCGAGGACGACGCGCCGCGCCCCACCGCGGAATAAGAGCGAAGCGGCGCTGAGCATCCGCTCCCCCAGATCCCCGCCGCGCTGGGGGAGGAACTCGAAACCGGCGAAGGGTGCGCCGCAGGTCCTCGTGACAGACTCCGGGGGGTCGAGGAAGAGGAACCGGCGGACGCCCCGCAGGGAGGCCAGTTCCTCCGCGGTGTCCTCGAGGAGGCCGGAGCATAGGCGGGCGGCCTCTTCGTGCGACAGGGGGGGGCACAGGCGGGTCTTCACCCGGCCGGGCGACGGTTCCTTCGCCAGCAGCGCGAGCGCCTCGAGCGATCCCATCCCGCCATCCCCTTTCCGCCGCAGCGAGGTCCCCCATGAATATGGCAGCCGCATGCCCCGCCGCGCCATCCCCCCGGATCTCCCCGCCTGCGCTTGCCAGCCCGGAGTCCGGAGTGTAGAATACCTCGCTTCACCGTTATCGACCGCAGGGGAGCCCCATGAAGGAAAAGGAAACCGCCGTCCTGAACATCGGCCTGCCGAGCGGGAGCCTGCAGGATTCCACGCTGCACCTGTTCCGGAAGGCGGGGTTCCCCATCAACGTCGGTTCCCGGAGCTACATCCCGACGATCGACGATCCCGAACTCTCCGGTCTCCTCATCCGGGCACAGGAGATGGCGCGGTACGTCCAGGACGGCATACTCGATCTCGGTCTCACGGGCAGGGACTGGGTGCTCGAGCAGAACGCGCGGGTCAAGGAGGTGTGCTCCCTCCTGTACGCCCGCGGCGGGCTTCGCCCCGTCCGGTGGGTGGTGGCGGTGCCCAACGACTCGCCCATCCGCCGTCTCCAGGACCTCCAGGGGAAGAGGATCGCCACCGAACTCGTCCAGTTCACGCGCCGCTACATGAAGGAAAAGGGGATCGAGGCGCAGATCGAGTTCTCCTGGGGCGCCACCGAGGTGAAGGCGCCGCGCCTCGCGGACGCGATCGTGGAACTGACCGAGACGGGGAGCAGCCTCCGGGCGAACAACCTGCGGATCGTGGAAACGATCCTCGAATCCACCACCGTCCTGATCGCCAACAGGGACTCCTGGAAGGAACCGTGGAAGCGCCAGAAGATCGAGAACATCGCCATGCTTCTCCAGGGGGCCCTTCGGGCGGAGGAGAAGGTGGGTCTCAAGATGAACGTGGGGCGGGCGGACCTCGACCGGATCCTCCGGGTTCTCCCCGCGATGCAGAACCCCACGATCTCCACGTTGAGCGAGGCGGGATGGTTCTCCCTCGAGGTCATCGTGGACGAGAAGACCGTTCGGGAGCTGATCCCCGTGCTGAAGAAGGAAGGCGCATCCGGGATCGTCGAGTACCCCCTGAACAAGGTCATCCCGTAGGAGGTTCGGCTGGCCGCCTCGCGGGGCCGCTCGCCCGCCTGGCGGCCGGGCAGGGAGGGACCGACCCCTCCCACGATCCGGTGGCGTTCCCGCGGAGATACCCCGACCGGCGCGATGCCGAGGCGGCCGCCTTCATCGCGGCATCGTTCGCCTTCGGTGGGGTTCTCCAGATCCGGAACTTCCTGTCGCGCCTTTTCGACGCCCTGCCACCGTCGCCGCACGCCGCCTTGACGGCCGTGAAGCCGATTGGCCGACGACCGGTCGAGGGTCTCTCCCACCGTTTCATCTCCTCCGACGGGGTGTACCGGTTCCTGCGTTGTTTGCGCTCGGTTTACCTCGAGCACGGTTCGCTGGAACGGTTCTACCTCGCCGGCAGGGGAGGGGAGCCCCCCGAGCTCCGGCGGGATCTCTCCCGGTTTCTCGCGGCGTTTCGCGGCCTGTGGGGCGCGGCGCTCCCCCGGCAGCGGGACTTTCTCTTCCCCCGCCCGGAGCGCGGATCCGCCTGCAAGCGCCACAACATGTTCCTGCGGTGGGTGGTCCGTGGCCCGGACGCCGTGGACCTTGGCCTGTGGACGGCGGTTTCCCCCCGGGACCTCGTCGTCCCCCTCGACACCCACATGGCCCGCCTCGGAAGGTGGCTGGGGCTGACGCGGCGGAAGACCCCGGACTGGCGAATGGCGATGGAGATTACGGAAGCGCTGCGGACGGCGTGCCCGGCCGATCCGGTGATGTACGACTACCCCCTCACCCGCCTGGGCATCCTACGGATCTGCACGCGCCCCCGCCGGGGAACGTGCGCGGAATGCCCGGTGGCGCCGCTGTGCTCCATGCGGGACGGTCGCGGCGCCGGAAAATGATATTGCCCCTCTTTCCCTCCCTGCGTTAGATTTAACTGTTAGCCCTGCCGCCCTCTCATGCCGTGCCAGGAGGTCGAATATGCCGGAAAAGAAATTGAAAATCGGGGAAATCCTGGTTTCCGCCGGGGTCATCCGGGAGGAGCAGCTCTCGGAGGCGCTGCGGAGCCAGCACCAGCTGGGAGGCACGCTCGGGGAGAATTTGTTGCGGCTGGGGTCACTCACGGAGGAGGCCCTTCTCCTGGCCCTTTCCGGGCAGCTCGGATTGCAGCACATCAATCTCGCGAAGGTCGAGGTGCCCGCGTCCGTACAGCGGCTGGTCCAGCTGGAGACCGTCCGCATCCAGCGCCTGTTGCCCATCGGCTTCGAAGGGAAGCGTCTGGTGGTCGGGATGGTCGACCCCACCGACATGTCCGCCCTGACGGAGGTGGAGTTCCAGTCCGGGCACCCCACCAAGGCGGTCATCCTATCCGCAACCCACTTCGAGCAGGCCATGGCATTCTTTCAGGCCAACGGGTACGGGACCGCGTCCCTGAAACTGGACGCGGAAAAGGAGGAGGTCCGGCGCCCGAAGGGTGAGGCCACCCTTGCCGACATGCTCTCGGTCCTCCTTTCGTTGAAGGGGCAGGATCTCCACCTGTCCGCGGGGGCCGTCCCTTCGGTCCGGGTGGACAACGAGATCCGGCGTCTGGACCTCCCCGCACTGAAGCCCGCGGAACTCGAGCAGATGATTCTGGCGATCCTGACCCCCGATCAGCGGCGGGTCTTCTGGTCGACCCTCGAGCTGGACTTCGCATTCTCGCTCCACGGCGTCGGGCGCTTCCGCTGCAACCTCTACCGGCAGAGGAACTCGATCGCCTTCACCGCACGGCACGTCTCGGAAACCATCCCGTCGGCGGCCGAACTGGGGCTCCCCGAATTCCTCCGGGAGTACGCCCTGAAGACCCAGGGGCTGGTCCTGGTGACGGGCCCCAACGGGCACGGAAAATCCACCACCCTCGCCTACCTGGTCGAGACGATCAACCGGGAGCGCAAGGCGAACATCATCACCATCGAGGACCCCGTCGAGTTCACGTTCCGGCACAAGAGTTCCAACGTGAACCAGCGCGAGGTGGGGACCGACACCCTGTCCTTCGCCGAGGGGCTCCGCAACATCTTCCGGCAGAACCCCGACGTCATCGTGATCGGCGAGCTGCGGGATTGCGAGAGCATCTCCATCGCGCTCACGGC
>Ga0316626_10000206_pt1 | contig 21226 bp, 26 predicted proteins | sample OWC_Aug_T1_C1_D5_FD_207656 | JGI IMG/M metagenome (GOLD analysis project Ga0316626, IMG submission 207656) | Wetland soil microbial communities from Old Woman Creek delta, Ohio, United States - OWC_Aug_T1_C1_D5_A | ecosystem: Environmental > Terrestrial > Soil > Wetlands | place: USA: Ohio...
TTCTCGCGCGCGATGGCCGGTTCGTCCTTGGCTTATACCGACGCCACATGAAGGTCATCAGCTACTTGAGAACGCTGGACAGGGTCTTCGGGGTACCGGCCACGATACGCAATTGGAATACCATCTCCGCGATCGCCAAGGTGCTGAACGATGAAGCGACATGATGGTCATCGAAGAAAATCTGGCCATCGGGGGTCGTCGGAGGAAACTGCCACCCAACAACAGGTTGAAGCTGACGGCTGCCCTGCGAAAACACGGAGGTCCCGCAGCGAAAGCCGGGCGTTAGGCGTCAAATGGGTGTCGAAATCGAGCTCGCCCACTCGATTACAGAGGGCCATTCCCGGCGTTACCCATCGAAAGGAGATCGAATTATGTCCAGCACAATCCACCTTCATCGTGTCCTCCGGGCCACGCCCGAGCGGGTCTATCGGGCGTTCCTCGATCCGGAAGCAATGGTCAAATGGCTCCCTCCAAACGGATTCACCGGCAAGGTTCACCAGATGGACGCTCGGGTGGGTGGCTCCTACAAGATGTCGTTCACGAACTTCACCACGGGCAAGAGCCACTCCTTCGGCGGGGAGTATCTCGAATTGGTACCACACGAACGAATTCGCCACACCGACAGGTTCGACGATCCGAATCTACCCGGCCTGATGCACGTGACCATCACCTTCAAGAAGGTGTCCTGTGGGACTGAGATAAACATCACTCAGGAAGGGGTCCCCGATTTCATTCCGGCCGAGGGATGCTATCTTGGCTGGCAAGAGTCGCTTGCCCTTCTGGCGAAACTGGTCGAGGCGGAGATTCCAGATGAGCCATGAAGTCAATCAGATTGCCGCCTAACCACAGGCTGGAGCTGATGGCTGCCCGGCGGGGGATCATGAGTCCCCGCAGCTCAGCTTGAGAGTTAGGCAGATTCTGGATAGAGGTGTGGACTTCCCCCGGTTCGTTCGCGAGCGCCGAACCGAGTGAGAAGGAGTTGGCTCGACGCAAAAAGATGGCAAATGAGATGCAGTGATGTGAAGAGGACATCCGTGCGCGCTAACCATTCATTCAAGCCGGCGCCACTTCGTGGCGCGGCTTAATTCAGGCGTTAGGCGCGGGCAGACCCGAGGGGCACGACGAACATGAGAAAGCTGGTTGTGGGGACCTTCCTGACTCTGGATGGCGTCATGCAAGCACCCGGCGGCCCCGACGAGGATCGTGACGGCGGCTTCCTGGCCGAAGGCTACCGACCCGGCGGACGAGAACGCGACCGCGCTCAACACCAGACCGAAATACGTGGCCTCGCGTACACTCAACACGGTCATCTGGAACAACTCCCGGCTGCTCAAGGGGAACGTTGCCGAGGAGGTCCAGAAGCTCAAGGCGCAGGATGGCGGCGAGATCCAAGTCCACGGCAGCGGCGACCTCCTCCCGGCGGCCTCAAGTATGGCGAAGCAGAGGTCGGCGAGGAAACGGTGATCTTCGATTCAGACACAGCATACAAGTGACACGTCAGCGCCTAGCAACCGGTTTCAGCGGACGGTCTGCGGCGTGGCACGCCGCTGAACCGGAGCGTTAGGCTATTTAACAAAGGGTATTCTTTGGATATTGAAGGAGATATATTTATGGATTATTGCAAAGGGAAAACAACAAAGGTGTTGGTTGATTATTTTGGTTGTGATTTCAGACAAATAACCCATGCGTTGGAAGTGCAAGAATATGTCCCATCACGATACGATTATGTTGAGCTGAAAATCCTCAAAGAGGCCGATATAATTGTGAACAAGTTGGAAGGAAAAAGAGAATTATTATAAAAATGCCGCCCAACAACAGGCTGAAGCCGACGGCCCACCCGGCGAACTTCCTGTGTTCCCTCAGCTGAACGTTAGGTGGCGGCATTCGAAAGGCACTCAGTAGAAAGGTCGGCCATGCATCAGGAGTTGCACCGCAGCGAGCGGATCGGATGGTTGCGCGCGGCCGTCCTCGGCGCCAACGATGGCCTCATTTCCACGAGCAGCCTGGTTGTCGGTGTGGCTGCTGCCGAGCCGGGCCGCGTGGCGATCCTGCTGGCTGCGGTCGCGGGGCTGGCGGCCGGCGCCCTTTCTATGGCAGCCGGCGAGTACGTCTCGGTCAGCTCCCAAGCGGACACCGAGCATGCCGATCTCGCCCGGGAGCGTGGCGAACTCGCGAACTCGCCGGAGGCCGAGCGGGACGAGTTGGCGGGGCTCTACATCGCACGGGGACTAAGCCGTGTGCTTGCGATCCAGGTTGCAGATCAACTGATGGCACACGATGCCCTGGGAGCCCATGCCCGGGACGAGCTCGGCATCCATGAGACGACGCGGGCCCGCCCGATACAGGCAGCGGTAGCGTCAGCGACCTCCTTTGCGGTAGGGGCGGCGCCACCGGCCGTTCTCGCCGCGTTGTTGCCCGCAGGGAGCCTGACACCGGGCGTGGCGGGAGTGACCTTGGGGCTCCTCCTCGTGCTCGGGGGCGTGGCGGCTCGCCTTGGCGGTGCTCCGCTCGCACGGGGGGCTCTGCGGGTCGCGTTCTGGGGTGCGGTGGCCATGGGGTGTACTGCCGCAGTCGGACGTCTCTTCGGTGCGGTCGTCTAGAAGCACTATCCAAAAGGGAAATACAGAATGAGACCAAGGGATATTATCAATCGAAGAAAGAATATTTACTTGGTGATCGTGGCAATAAGTTTCGGAGTGTTTGCTGTTGTGGCATTTGCGGAAAAATATTTGCCGGAACCATTGGGGAAAGCGATCTCGTATGGGGCAGGCAGTGTATTCCTGGTCGGTGTGTTATTTGTGTACTTCGGAATAAAATGTCCTAAATGCAATAAAACATTGGGGCTGAATTTCGTATACGCAGAGGAAAAACTGACACATTGTCCACGGTGCAACGTAAATTTCGATGAGGATTCCCTGTGAAAACAGATCCGGGGAAATTCGCCTCTCTTGCCCTTAAGAAATCGGTTCGAGGATCGGTTCCGGCGGTGTGCAGGGGTTACAGCGGCGCGTACCGGCGTTCTCACCGATCGGTTTCCCCTTGACGGCCGGTCCGCCTTGCGCTCTAATACTAATCTTTGATTTCGAGGGGAAGGTTTGCGCGATGAAAACGACGAGAATGCTGACCCGGGAAGATGCCGACCAGAAGTGGTACGTGGTGGACGCGAAGGACAAGGTCCTCGGGCGGCTGGCCACGAAGGTCGCGGACGTCCTCCGGGGAAAGCACAAGCCGACGTTCACCCCCAACGCCGACATCGGGGACTTCGTCATCGTAGTGAACGCCGGAAAGGTGAGGCTAACCGGCAAGAAGATGACCGACAAGGTGTACTACCACCACACCGGCTTCATGGGGGGGTTGAAGTCCACCACCCCGGAGAAGGTGCTCGGGGGCAAGCACCCCGAGCGGGTAGTCGAATGGGCAGTCCGGGGGATGCTCCCGAAGACGCGTCTCGGGGACCGGCTGTTCACCAAGCTCAAGGTATACGCCGGGCCGGACCACCCGCACAGGGCGCAGCAGCCGCAGGTGCTGGCCGTCAACGAATAGGAGGGACCACCGCACCATGGCACAGCTGAAGGTGTATGCCACCGGGAAGCGGAAAACCGCGGTCGCCCGGGTCTACCTCAAGGCCGGGAGCGGCCGGATCACGGTCAACGGCCGGGAGTTCGACGATTACTTCCCGGTCCTGGCCCTGCGCGCGGTCGCAACCCAGCCCCTGGTCCTCACGGGAAAGCGCACGAGCCTGGACGTCGAGGTGAACATCGGCGGCGGTGGCCCCATGTCCCAGGCCGAGTCGGTGAAGTTCGGGATCGCCAAGGCGCTGCAGATCGAGAACCCCGAGCTGCGCACGTCCCTCAAGCGCGCCGGGCTCCTCACCCGCGACGCCCGCATCAAGGAGCGGAAGAAATACGGCCAACCGGGGGCGCGGAAACGGTTCCAGTTCTCCAAGCGGTAAGCCGGGAAGGGGCGGAAAAGCCCCGAAACGGACGTTCTCCCGAAGGGGAAGGCCGGGCAACCCGCCTTCCCCTTCTTTTTTTCGCGGGCGGCGGGCAGCCGGGCACCCTCGCGGGGGAAACCCGATACAATGGAAAGGATGGGCAGTCCTATGAAGCGCGTCGCGATCTTCGGGGCGACCGGGTACACCGGCTTCGAGCTGGTCCGGATGCTCCTTTCCCACCCGGGGGTGAAGATCGTTGCCCTCACCTCCGAACAGTATTCCGACCAGCCCCTCGCGCAGGCGTTTCCTCCGTTCAAGGGGAGGCTTTCCGGCGCAGCGTTCGGGAAGTTGGAGAAGCTTCTCGGTGCGGATTTCGACGCCGCCTTCCTCGCCCTGCCGCACACCGTCTCCTCCTCGGTCGCCGGGTCGCTCCTTTCGCGGGGTGTTCCCGTGATCGACCTGTCCGCCGACTTCCGGTTCCGCAGCATCCCGCTGTACGAGTCGGTCTACGGGGTGACGCACAAGAGCCCGAAGCTGTCGGAGTCGGCGGTCTACGGGCTGCCCGAGGTGTACCGGGAAAGAATCCGGAAAACCCGGCTCGCCGCCGTCCCGGGCTGCTTCCCCACCTCCGTGATCCTGGGCCTGTATCCCCTGCTGAAGGAAGGGCTGATCGACCGCAAGGGGATCGTGGCGGACTGCAAGACCGGGGTCTCCGGCGGCGGGCGGGGGCCTAGCCTCGGCTTCCACTACCCCGAGGTGGAGGAGGGCGTGCGGCCGTACGGACTGCCGAAGCATCGCCACAACCCGGAGATGGACCAGGAGCTCTCGCTGGCGGCGGGCGACAGGGTGTCGGTCACCTTCGTCCCCCACCTGATGCCGATGGTCCGGGGGATTCTCGCCACCTGCTACGCCACGGCGAAGGCGAAGGTGACGGAGAATGACTTCGAGGCGGCGTACCGGAAGGCGTACGGGAAGGAGCCGTTCGTCCGGGTACTGCCGCCCGGGCTGCTTCCGTCCACCAAGGACGTGCGGGGGAGCAACTTCTGCGACATCGCCTGGCGGCTGGACGGGAGGAGCCGCCGCGCGGTGGTGGTCTCCGCCATCGACAACCTCGTCAAGGGCGCCTCGGGGGCGGCGGTCCAGTGCTTCAACCTGATGACGGGGTTCCCGGAGGAGGAGGGTCTCCGGGCGATGCCCCTCTACCCGTGACCGCCCGGGGGACCGGAGCCCGCGTGGCGGTAGTGATCCCCGCCCGCTACGGCGCGACGCGACTGCCCGGCAAGCCGATAGCCGAAATCGACGGCCGCCCGATGATATGGTATGTCTGGGACAAGGCGCGGCGGGCGGAAACGCCCTCGCGGGTGGTGGTTGCGACGGACGACGCGCGGATCGCGGCGGCGGTCCGGGGCTTCGGGGGCGAGGTGGTGATGACCTCGCCCGACTGCGCCTCCGGGACCGACCGGGTTGCCGAGGCGGCCCGCGGCATGGACGAGGAGGTGATCGTCAACCTCCAGGGGGACGAGCCGATGATGCACCCGTCGGTGGTCGACGCGGTGGCGGCCCCCCTGGTGACCGACCCCGGGGTCCTCATGACCACGGCGGCGATCCTGCAGGACGACCCGGCGGAGTTCGGCCGGCCCTCCGTCGTCAAGGTGGTGGTGGACGCGAGGGGCGACGCGCTCTACTTCTCGCGGTCTCCCATCCCGCACTACCGGGACGCCAGCCCCCGTCTTCCGGGGGCCGGCCCCCGGGAGACGGGGACCGGGCCGGGCCGGTACCGCAAGCACCTCGGGATCTACGGGTACCGCAGGGAGTTCCTCTTCCGCGTGGCGGCCCTGCCCCCTTCCCTCCTCGAGGAGGCGGAGCGGCTGGAGCAGCTGCGCGTGCTGGAGAACGGGCACCGGATCCGCGTGGTGGACGTGGCGCACGACTCGGTCGGAGTGGACACCCCCGAGGACCTCAAGGCGGTGGAGGGAAGGCTATGCGGGCCGAAAAGACGGTAAAGCCCAAGTTTGTCTTCGTGACCGGCGGCGTGGTCTCCTCCCTCGGAAAGGGCCTGGCAGCCGCCTCCATCGGCGCCCTGATGGAGGCCCGGGGGCTGAAGATCACGATGCTCAAGCTCGACCCGTACATCAACGTCGACCCCGGCACGATGAATCCCTTCCAGCACGGCGAGGTGTTCGTCACGGACGACGGCGCCGAGACCGACCTCGACCTGGGCCACTACGAGCGGTTCGTCTCCTCCCGCACGGGGAAGAAGAACAACTGCACCACCGGGAAGATCTACCACTCCGTGATCACGAAGGAGCGCCGGGGGGACTACCTCGGCGGGACCGTCCAGGTGATCCCCCACATCACCGACGAGATCAAGCGGGTCATCTACGCCGCGGCGAAAGGGTACGACCTCGCGATCGTGGAAGTGGGGGGGACGGTGGGCGACATCGAGAGCCTGCCGTTCCTGGAGGCGATCCGGCAGGTGAAGGGGGACCGGGGAAAGGAGAACGTGCTGTACGTCCACCTGACGCTGGTCCCATACATACGGACAGCGGGGGAGCTCAAGACGAAACCGACGCAGCACAGCGTCAAGGAACTGCGCTCCATCGGCATCCAGCCCGACGTGCTGCTCTGCCGGACCGACCGGCCGCTGCCCAAGGACATCAAGGGGAAGATCGCCCTGTTCTGCAACGTCACCGAGGACGCGGTGATCACGGCGAGCGACGTGGAACTCATCTACGAGCTCCCCCTGGTGTTCCACCAGGAGGGTCTTGACGACAAGATCATGGAGCTGCTGAACATCTGGGCCAGCGAGCCCCGCCTGGACGACTGGACCCGCGTCGTGGAGAGGTGGAAGAACCCTGTCGGGGAGGTCACCATCGCGATCGTGGGGAAGTACGTCAACCTGAAGGAGTCGTACAAGAGCCTGAACGAGGCGCTGACCCACGGCGGGATCGCCCACCAGGTGCGGGTGCACCACCGGTACGTGGACTCCGAGGAGGTCGAGCGCCAGGGCGCGGATGCGCTGCTCAAGGGGGTAGACGGCGTGCTCGTGCCCGGGGGATTCGGTTCCCGCGGCGTGGAGGGGAAGATCGCGGCCGTCCGGTACGCCCGGGAGAACAGGATCCCGTACTTCGGGATCTGCCTCGGGATGCAGGTGGCGGTGGTGGAGTTCGCCCGCAACGTCTGTGGCCTCCCCGCGGCCACCAGCCGGGAGCTCGACAGCGAGAGCGAGTGCCCCGTCATCGACCTGATGCCCGAGCAGCGCGCCGTGGAGGAGAAGGGGGCCACCATGCGGCTGGGTGCATACTCCTGCAGCCTGCAGGACCGATCGCTCGCCCGGAAAGCGTACGCGGCCCCGGAGATCTCCGAGCGCCACCGGCACCGGTACGAGTTCAACAACGACTACCGCGACCTCCTCTCGTCGAAGGGGCTCCGGGTGACGGGCGTCTCGCCGGACAACCGGCTCGTCGAGATCGTCGAGGTCGAAGGCCACCCGTGGTTCCTGGGCTGCCAGTTCCACCCCGAGTTCCAGTCCCGCCCGATGGCACCGCACCCCCTGTTCCGCGACTTCATCGGGGCGGCGTACGCCCGCGCCCGCCAGGGAGGCCCCGCCTAGTGTCGCGTCTCGTAAATATGCTGGCATTCGAGCGCCGCTGCATCCGCCCCTGCTGCGTTGCGCTCCTTGCGCCGTACTCTTCAAGTACGCCTCAGTCGCGCGCCTTGCCGGCGCGGCGCATCGCCGCTCTCGGTGCTTCAGCCTATTTCCGAGATGCGGCACCAGGCGGGGCGTGGGCGGGACGGTGATCCGGCGGGTCGCCATCGGCGGAAGGGTGGAGGTCGGAGCGGAGCGACCGCCCGTGCTCATCGCCGGCCCGTGCGTCCTCGAGTCGGAGGAGCTGGCACTCGAGATTGCGGCATTCCTGTCGGGTATCGCCGCGCGCCTGCCGCTGCCCGTGATATTCAAGGGTTCGTTCGACAAGGCGAACCGTTCCTCCCGCGACTCCTACCGGGGCCCGGGGGAGAAGGAGGGGCTTCGGATTCTCGACAAGGTCCGGGAGCGCCACGGTCTGCCCGTCACCACGGACGTCCACGACCCCGTGCAGGCCCGCCGGGTGGCCCCCCGCGTCGACCTGCTGCAGATCCCCGCGTTCCTTTGCCGCCAGACGGATCTGCTGGTGGCCGCCGGGGAGACCGGGGTGGCGGTGAACGTCAAGAAGGGGCAGTTCATGGCGCCCTGGGACATGCGGAACGCGGTGGAGAAGGTGCGGTCCGCGGGGAACGCGAACGTGCTCGTCACGGAGCGGGGGACGACCTTCGGCTACAACAACCTGGTGGTGGACTTCCGGGGCCTTCCCGCGATCCGCGAAGGGATCTGCCCCGCGGTCTTCGACGCAACCCACAGCGTGCAGCTGCCGGGCGGTGCGGGGACCGCCTCCTCCGGGGAGCGGAAGTACATCGCCCCCTTGGCGCGGGCGGCTATGGCCGCCGGGGTGGACGGGATCTTCCTGGAGATCCATCCGGACCCCGACCGCGCGCTGTCGGACGGGCCGAACAGCCTCCCGCTCCCGGAGGTCGAGCCGCTGCTGCGGACCCTTCTCGCCATCCGGGACGCGGCGGAAAGGGAAGGGAAGCGGTGACGGACGACCGCGCCGCGCGCGCCTCCCGGGTCCTTGCCGTAGAGGCTGCGGCCATCGAGGGGCTCCGCGGGAAGCTCGACGCCCGTTTCGGCAAGGCGGTGGACCTCCTCAAGGCGGCGACCGGGAAGGTCGTCGTCACCGGCATGGGGAAATCGGGGCTGATCGCCCGGAAGGTGGCAGCTACCCTTGCTTCCACGGGAACGCCGGCGTTCTTTCTCCATTCGGCCGAGGGGATCCACGGCGACATCGGGATGGTCCGGCGGGGGGACGTGGTCATCGCCCTCTCCAACTCCGGGGAGACGGAGGAGATCGTCCGGTTGATGCCGGTGTTCCAGCGGCTGGGGCTTCCGGTGATCGCCTTGACGGGGAACGCCGGCTCCACCATTGCCCGCTACGCGGACGTCGCGCTGGACGTGGGCGTCCGCGAGGAGGCATGCCCGCTGGGGCTCGCCCCCACCGCATCGACCACGGCCGCGCTGGCGATGGGGGACGCCCTCGCGGTGGTCCTCTTCGAGGAGAAGGGATTCTCCGAGGAGGACTTCGCGCGGCTGCACCCCGGGGGCGCTCTGGGGCGGCGCCTGCAGACCGTGGGGGACCTGATGCACACGGGAGAGGCGATCCCCCTGGTATCGCCGGACACGGCGCTCAAGGACGCCCTGCTCGTGATCAGCGCAAGGCGGCTGGGCGTGACCGGCGTGGTGGACGCATCGGGAAGGCTGGCCGGGGTGATCACCGACGGGGACGTACGGCGGGCGACGGCACGCGGGGTGGACCTCTACCGGACCACCGCCGCCGAGGTGATGACCCCCGGTCCCAAGCGGATCGCCTCCACGGAGCTGGCGGCGGCGGCGCTGCGGAGGATGGAGGAGTTCTCCATCACCAGCCTTTTCGTGCACGACCCGTCGGCCCCGGAGACCCCCGTGGGGATCGTCCACGTCCACGATCTCCTGAAGGCGGGCGTGGGATGACGGGCCCCGTCGCGCGCCCCGGGGCGGAGGAGAAGGCGGCCCGGGTGCGCCTGTTCCTCGTCGACGTGGACGGGGTCCTGACGGATGGCGGGATCGTCCACGGCAGCGACGGGGTGGAGACGAAGCGGTTCCACGTGCGCGACGGCCACGGGATCAAGATGCTGCAGCGGGGCGGCGTGACGGTGGGGATCATCACCGGGCGCACCTCGGAGGTGGTGGCGATCCGGGCCCGGGAGCTGGGGATCGGCATCGTCCGCCAGGGGGTGTTCGACAAGCTGCGGGCGTGGCGGGAGATCCTCGGGGAACAGGGGGTTCGGCCCGAGGAGACCGCCTACGTGGGGGACGACATCGTGGACCTGCCGCTGCTGCGTGCCGTGGGATTCTCCGCGGCCCCGGCCGACGCGGAACCGTACGTGCACGAGGCGGTGGACTACGTCTCGTCCCGTCCCGGCGGAGGCGCCGCGGTGCGGGAGATCATCGAGTTCCTCCTCCGGGCGAACGGCGCCTGGGCCGGGGTGGCGGCGAAGTATTTCCGCACAGGGGAAACCGGGTGATCGCCCGGCTGTTGCCGTGGGCTGTGTTCGCGGGCCTCGTCCTTTTGGTGGCGCTGTTCCAGACGCTGCCCGGAAAGGTCCCGTCCGCCCCCACCGCCGGAATGCCGCAAGGTCTCACGGTGAGGCCGGAGATCCGCCTTGCGACGGTCGACGTGCGGGAGTTCCATGACGACAGCGGAGACTGGAACCAGCTGACCGCGGAACAGGCGTCGTACGAGTACGCCTTAAAGACGGTGACGGGGACCACTGTGCTGATCCACCTGATGGAAAAATCCCTCCGGGGGACGACGGTGCAGGCCCCCGCCGCGTCCTGGGATTTCGACCGCGCCGCCCTGTCTTTTCCGGAAGGCGCCCGCCTGGCCCGCGAGGGCGGATGGGAAGCCGATGTTTCTCCCGCGACCCTCGATATCGCAGGCCAGATACTGCGCGTCCCCGGCCCCGCGACCCTGTCGGGACCGGGGATCACCGCCTCCGGGAAGGATCTTGTGTGGAAATGGGGAGAGGGAAAGATCACGATGGATTCGCCGAGGGGCCGCTTCCGCCCGGCGGAAGTGTCCCGGTGAAGGGGGTGAGGAACATGGGGAAACGCCTCCCTGCCGCGGCGCTTCTGCTCGGGGCGGCTCTCTGCGCGGCGGCGCCGGTAGCGGCACAGCAGTCGACGGGGATTTCGAACCGCGAGCTGGGCAGCCGGCCGATCGAGATCACCGCGGACCGCGTCGATGCGGACAGCGTCCGCAACTCGGTGACCTTCGAGGGGAACGTCGTGGCGGTGCAGGCCGACGTGACGCTGCACGCGAACCGCGTGCATGCGGAATATTCCCGCGAGGCGAAGGCGATCGAACGGATCGTGGCGGAAGGGGACGTGCGGGTGGTCCAGGGGGACCGCGAGGCGCGCTCGCCGCGCGCCGTCTTCTACAACCTCGAGCAGCGCGTCGTACTCTCCGGCGGGGCGGACCTCCGGCAGGGGGAGAACACGCTCCGGGGCGAGACGCTCACCCTGTACCTCCGGGAGAACCGGTCGGTGGCGACCGGGGGTGAGGGGGGCGGCCGCGTGAGAGCGGTGATCAACCCGAAAGGCATCATGGAGCAGGCCCCGAAGTGACTTCGCCGGTCCCGCAGGAGGGGCACTCGCACCGGAGGCGGGAGGAGAAGGGGGGAAAGTCCCTGGCCGTCCGGGAGCTGCGGAAGCAGTATCGGCGCCGCGAGGTCGTCAAAGGGGTGTCCATCGAGACCGGCTCCGGGGAAGTCGTGGGGCTCCTCGGCCCCAACGGGGCCGGCAAGACGACGATCTTCTACATGATCGTGGGGCTGATCCGCCCCGACGGGGGGGAGGTGTCCCTGAACGGCATCCCGGTGACGGACCTCCCGATGCACCGGCGCGCGCGCATGGGGCTGGGGTACCTGCCGCAGGAGCCCTCGATCTTCCGGAAGCTCACCGTCCGCGAGAACATCCTCGCCTTTCTGGAGGAGACCCCCCTCTCCGCCGGGGAGCGGACGGAACGGCTCGATGCCCTGCTGCGGGACATGCGCATCGGCACCGTGGCGGACACGATGGGGTACGCTCTCTCCGGCGGGGAGCGGCGACGGTCGGAGATCGCGAGGGCCCTCGTGCTCTCCCCGGACTTCCTCCTGCTCGACGAGCCGTTCGCCGGCATCGACCCGATTTCCGTGGCGGACCTGCAGCAGGTCATCCTCGGATTAAAAGAGCGCGGCATCGGCGTTATAATAACGGATCATAACGTTCGCGACACCCTCAAGGTGTGCGACCGTGCGTACATCATCTCCGAGGGGGAGATCCTGCTCTCGGGGACCCCCGGGGAGATCGCCGCGTCGGACCGGGTCCGGGAAATCTATCTGGGGGAAAGCTTCTCCCTCTGACAGTGAAGGGGCATGGATGGCGCTGGAACTCCGACAGTCCCTGAAACTCACCCAGCAACTGGTGATGACTCCCCAGCTGCAGCAGGCGATCAAGCTGCTGCAGCTGTCCCGCCTCGAGCTCCAGCAGGCGGTCCGCGAAGAGCTGGAGGTGAACCCGGCGCTGGAGGAGGGGGCGGACGGTCCGGACGGGTCCCCCGAAGAGGATACGGCGGCAACCCCGGCGGAGGAGGAGACGGCCGCCCCGCAGGCGCCGCAGGAGGCCTCGACCAAGGGGGACAGCGGGCTCATCGACCGGGTCGACTGGGAGTATTACTTCGGCGACGGGGCCCGCGAGGGGAGGGTGGAACGGGACCCGGACGAGGAGGATGGCCGCCCCTACTACGAGAACACCCTGACACGCCGTCCCACCCTCGCGGAGCACCTCGAGTCCCAGATCAACCTCCTGGACCTGCCGGAGACCGAGCGGACGGCGGCGTTCTACCTCATCGGGAACATCGACGAAAACGGATACCTGACGGTTACCGACGAGGAGGCGGCCGACTCCCTTTCCCTCCCGGTGGAGGAGGTGACGCGGGCGATCGCTCGTGTCCAGACGCTGGATCCGCTGGGCGTCGGGGCGCGGGATCTCCGGGAATGCCTCCTGATCCAGGCGCGGGAGAAGGGAACGGGGTTCGAGCTCCCCGTGCGGATCCTCCAGGACCACTTCGACCTGTTCTCCAAGGGGGACGTGGCGGGCGCCGCCCGCCGCCTGAAGATCCCGCGGGAGGCGGTCAAGGAGGCGTTCCAGAAGCTGGTCACCCTCTGGCCGAAGCCCGGGCGGGCCTACTCCGGGGACGACGTCCACTACATCACGCCGGATGTATACGTCTTCAAGGTGGACGACCAGTGGGTCGTCACGCTGAACGAGGACGGACAGCCGCGGCTGCGCCTGTCCTCGTACTACCGCCGCCTCCTCACGGGCGGCGGGGAGGAACTGCCGAAAGAGGACCGGGAGTTCCTGAAGCAGAAGGTGAACTCCGCCCTGTGGTTCATCAAGAGCATCGAGCAGCGCAAGCGCACCATCTACAAGGTCGTGGAGACCATCATAAAGCTCCAGCGGGACTTCCTGGAGAAGGGGCCCGAGCACATGCGCCCGCTGACGCTCCGGGACGTGGCCGAGGAAATCGAAATGCACGAGTCCACCGTGTCGCGGGTGACCAGCGGGAAGTACGTTTACACCCCCCACGGCATCTACGAACTGAAGTTTTTCTTCAACTCGGGTCTCAACCGCGACGGGGGAGAGGAGGACATCGCCTCCAAGTCCGTCAAGGAGAAGATCCGGGAGATCATCCGGGCCGAAGGGGAGGGCAAACCCCTCAGCGACCAGGAGTTGATGCGTCTGCTGCAGAACCAGGGGATCCGGATCGCGCGGAGGACGGTGACGAAGTATCGCGCACAGCTGGGGATGCTTTCCTCGTCCCGGCGCAGGAGGCAGTTCTGATCCCCGCAAGGCCCATTCCGACGAAGGAGGGGTACATCGTGAACCAGATTTCCGTGACGTTCCGGCATGTCGACCCCAGCCAGGCGCTGAAGGACTACGTGACCGAGAAGCTGGGGAAGGTGCAGAAGGGGGTCCAGAAATCGTTCGACGCCCACGTGACACTGTCCGTCGAGAAATACCGCCATATCGCCGAGGTGTTCCTGACCGCGCGCGGTATCACCATCAAGGCCTTCGAGTCCACGGAGGACCTGTACTCCGCCATCGACCTGGTGTGCGACAAGGTCGAGCGCCAGCTGAAGAAGTACCGTGAGAAGCGAAAGGACAAGGGGCAGGGCGCGATCCCAGAGCCGATGGTGTCGGGATCCTCCCTGACCATCGCGCCGGGGGAGGGGCGCCCCCGCATCGTGCGCAGCGACAACTTCCTGCCCAAGCCGATGACCGTGGAGGACGCTGCGCGGCACCTCGATCTCCTGCGGGTGGACGTGGTGATGTTCGTGAACCAGGAGACCAACCAGCCCAGCGTGGTCTACCGCCAGCAGGACGGGAACATCGGGTTCACGGAGCCGGCCGCTCGATGAGGATTCTGGACCTGGTCCCGCCGGGGGCCGTCGTGGACGGCCTCCGGTCGGAGACGAAGGAGGGAGTCCTCCGCGAGCTCTCCGAGGTGGTCTGCCGGCTGCTGCCGCCCCTCTCTCCGGACCGGTTGGCCGCGATCCTCATGGAGCGGGAGGCCCTGGGGAGCACGGGGATCGGCGAGGGCGTGGCGATCCCCCACGGGAAGGTCCCGGGGATCGAACGGCTCGTCGCCGCCTTCGGACGCAGCCCGGAGGGGGTGCAATTCGCATCCCTCGACGGCAAGCCCGCACGCCTCTTCTTCCTCGTCGTCGCCCCGGAGAACTCCGCAGGGATGCACCTCAAGGCGCTTGCGCGCATCTCCCGCCTGCTGAAGGACGAGCGGTTCCGCCGGAAACTCCTGGCCGCGGAAGGGGCCGACGGCCTCCTCCAGGTGTTGCGGGAAGAGGACGAGCGGCCCTGAACGGGCCGCGTGGGGGGATCTTGCCGATCTCCGTCGCGACGTTCCGGGAGGAGTGCTCGGCCCCCCTGCGTCTACGTCTGCTCGCCGGGGAGGAAGGCATGACCCGGGAGATCGCGGGGAACCGCGCGCAGGAAGCGGGGCTCGCGGTCACCGGCGAGGTGTCACCCCCCCAGGGGGGGCGGGTCCAGATCCTCGGGGAGACGGAGATCGCCTACTTCCGGCGGCAGGACCCGGGACGGCAGGCGAAGGGCGCCGACCTGTTCTTCGCCGGCCCGTTCCCATGCGCCGTGGTGTCCGCCTCCCAGGAAGTGCCCGGCCTCTTCGTGGAGGCAGCCGGACGGCGGGCAGTTCCCCTGTTTTCCTCCGCACTCCCCACCGTGGAGCTTGCCGACGAGATCCTCCGGCAGCTCTCCCGGCTCCTCACGGAGACCACCACCGTGCACGGCGTCCTCATGGACGTCGTGGGGGTCGGCGTCCTCCTCGAGGGGAGGAGCGGCGTCGGGAAGAGCGAGTGCGCCCTCGACCTCATCCTCCGCGGGCACCGGTTCGTCGCCGACGACGCCATCCACATCGACAAGCTCGGGCCCGCGACCCTCGTGGGGCGGGGGAACGACCTGACCCGCCACCACATGGAGATCCGGGGGCTCGGGATCATCAACATCCAGGAGCTGTTCGGCCTGACCGCCACCTCGCAGCGGAAGAAGGTCGAGCTCGTCATCCGGCTGGAGGAGTGGGACGCGGGGAAGGAGTACGACCGGCTGGGCCTCGAGGACCGCACCACGGAGATCCTGGGAGTCCCCCTGCCCACCCTCCTGATCCCCGTGTCCCCGGGGCGCAACCTCGCCTCGATCGTGGAAGTCGCCGTCCGGAACCACCTCCTCAAGCAGCTGGGGGTCCACTCCGCTCGGGAGCTGTCGGTCCGCCAGGAGCGCAGGACGGTGGAGAGGAGGGAGCCTTGACGGCGCATGCCAGCCGCGGGCACCGTGCCGACATCGTGGTCGTCACCGGCCTCTCCGGGGCCGGCAAGAGCACCGCGATCAAGGCCTTCGAGGACCTCGGCTACTACTGCGTGGACAACCTGCCGCCCGTCCTCCTCCCCAAGTTCGTGGAGGTGGTTTCCGAGGCCCGGGGAGAAGGGGCCCGCATCGCCCTGGGAGTGGACGTCCGGGGGAAAGAGTTCCTTCCCGACCTGTCGCGCGTGCTCGAGGAGCTCCGGGAGGGGAAGAGCGCGGTCCACGTCCTGTTCCTCGATGCCGCCGACGAGGCGCTCGTCCGGCGTTTCAGCGAGACCCGCCGCAGGCATCCCATCGCCGCCCGGGAGGGTGCGAAGGAGGCGATCCGCCGGGAGCGGGAGATCCTCTCGCCCCTCCACGAGATGGCCGACGAGGTGATCGAAACCTCCGCGTTCACCGTCCACCAGCTGCGGGACGCGCTGGTGCGCCGGTTCCGCCGGGAAGGCGCCGGCGGCCTGCAGGTGAACATCATCTCCTTCGGGTACCGCTACGGCCTCCCCGGGGAGGCCGACATGGTCCTGGACGTTCGGTTCCTCCCCAATCCGAACTTCGTTCCCGCCCTGAAGCGGCACACCGGGCTGGACCGGGGAGTGCGGGAGTATGTTCTCCGCACACGCCCTGCGCGGATGTTCCTCCGCCGCGCGGCGGAGCTGTTGCTTTTCCTCCTTCCACTTTACAGGAAGGAGGGCAAGGCGTACTTCACGCTGGGCGTAGGCTGCACCGGGGGCCGACACCGGTCTGTCGCCATCGCGGAGGCGCTCGGGGAGACACTCGGGAAGAGGGATGGAGCCGCCGTCGTACTCCACCGCGACCTTTCGCGCTCCTCCCTTCCCAAAAGGGGGGCGGGATGATCGGGGCCGTCGTCATTTCCCACGGCGCGTTCGCAACGGAACTCCTGCGGGCCGCCGAGATCATCGTCGGGAAGATCGAAGGTGTCATGGCGGTCGACATCGCCCCGAACCAGGGGATGGAGGAGATCCACGCGGCGGTGGATGGCGCCATCCGCACGGTGGAGGCGGGCGAGGGGGTGCTCCTGCTGACCGACATGTTCGGCGGTACCCCCTCCAACATCGGCCTCTCGTTCCTGGCCACCCACCGGGTGGAGGTGGTCACGGGGGTGAACCTGCCGATGATGATCAAGTTCCCCATGGCCCGCGCCTCGATGCCGTTGCCGGATCTCGCCCGCCACCTCCAGGAGTGCGGGCAGCGCAACATCACGATCCCGGGGGACATGCTGAAGAAGAAGGCGGAGAAAAAGTAGGAGACCCGGATGCCCCTGGTGCTCGCCCGCATCGACTGCCGCCTGATCCACGGCCAGGTCGTGGAGACCTGGGTGCCCCACATGAAGGCGAACTCCCTCGTGGTGGCGAACGACGATCTCGACGCCAATCCGTTCCTGCGGTCCGTGATGGAGCTGGCGGTGCCGCGGGGCGTCGCGGTCCGCTTCTGCCGGCTCTCCGAGGCGGCATCCGCGCTCGCCGAGGCCGACCGGAACGGGGAGCGGTCGATCCTGCTGGTTTCCAGCGCGGCGGACGCTGTGGCGCTCCGCCAGGGGGGCGTGCGGTTCGACCTCCTGAACATCGGGAACCTCCACTTCGCGGCCGGGAAGGTGGAAATTTCCCCCTCCGTATTCTTCTCCCCGGAGGACTTCGAGGCGATCCGGTGGCTCCGATGCCACGGCGTGTCGGTCCTGGTCCGGGGGACCCCCTTCGAGGCGGGAACCTCCTACGAGGCGGAAGGGGGAGGGTAGGGGATGGCCTTTCAGCTCGCCCTTGCGGCCCTCCTCGGGGGGGTGTGCTACCTGGACCGGACGGCGGCGTGCCAGCTCATGCTCCACCGCCCGCTGGTGGTGTCGACCCTGGTGGGAGCCGTCTTCGGGAACCTCGCGGCCGGGGCGCAGGTCGGGGCGGTGCTCGAGATGCTCTACCTGGCCCGCCTTCCCGTCGGCGCGTCGGTTCCCCCGGACGACACGGGCGCGGCGATCTTCGCCGGCGCGGCCGCTGCCGTCGCCTCCTCCTCCATCGGCCTCGACGGCGGGAGCTTCACGGCCCTCCTCCTGCTGTCGGTCCCCTCCGCGGAGCTGGGGAAGCTCGCCGACCGGTACGTCCGGAAGGTGAACGGAAGGATCGCCCAGCAGACGGCCGAGGCGGTGGACCAGGGAGACCTCCGGGCGGTCGAGCACGGCCTTCTCGCGGGTCTCACCCTCTTCGCGCTTTCGGGGGCGATCCTCGCGCTGGCCTTCTCGGGAGCCGGGGTGGCGACGGCGAAATTCCTGCTCCCGCGGTTCGGGCCCGGAAGCCGCCTGGAATTCTCCGCCCTCCTGCCCGCCATCCCGATGCTGGGAGCCGCCTCGGTCTACTCGTGCAGCCGCACCGAGAGGACGGCGGCGGTCTTCTTCCTGACGATGGCGGCCGTCTTCGCCGCCACCGTGTTCTTCCGGTGGGCGGCATGACCGCGCCGGCCTTGTCCGCCGCCGCGCGCCGCGCCGTGTGGCGGCGCCAGTTCCTCCTGCAGGGGTGCTGGAACTACGAGGGGATGCAGAACGTGGGGTTCGCCTACGCGATCCTCCCGGCGCTGAGGGAGTTCTACGCGGGGCGGCCGGAGGATGCCCTGAAGGCGGTGAAGCGCCACCTCGAGTTCTTCAACACCCAGCCCGCGATGGGGGCGGTGATCCTCGGCGCTGCGGTGCGGCTCGAGGAGCGCGCGTCGGCGGGGGACGCCGACGCGCGCTCGATCGGCACGTTCAAGGTGGGGCTGATGGGGTCCCTGGGCGCAATCGGGGACGCCTTCTTCTGGGGAGCCTTGCGGCCGATGGCCTCCGCGGCCGGGGCCATCCTGGCACTGCTCCACCCGCTGGCGGGGATCGTCGCCCTGCTGGCGCTCTACAACGCCACCCATCTCCTCGTGCGGTACCGCGGGTTCGCCGCGGGCATGCAGGGGCAGGAGAGGGCGGTGGCCTGGCTCAGGGCGGCGGGGATGAGCGTCAAGACCGAGGACCGGAAGCTGGCGGCGGCGGTGCTGGGTGGGGCGTACGCGGGGGTGTACGCGGGGCGGCACGCCGTTCTGGGGATGGACGCTCTGCACGCCACCGTGCTGTTTGCCGCCGCCGTCGGGCTGGTACGCCTGTACACGGCACTCTTCCGGAAGGGGGTATCGCCGTCCGAGATCCTGGCATTCCTCCTCCTCATCGGGGGGTTCATCCTGTGGGATTGACCTCCGAACGCGAATTCGACATCCAGAACCGCCTGGGCCTGCATGCCCGGGCGGCCGCCCAGCTGGTACGGCTGGCCAACCAGTTCTCTTCCGAGATCCGGTTGGTCAAGGACGGCGTGGAGGTCAACGGGAAGAGCATCATGGGGGTCCTCATGCTGGCGGCGCCGAAGGACACGCGGATCCTGGTCCGGGCGAGCGGGGCGGACGCCGAGGAGGCACTGGCGGCGATCGGGGCGCTGATCAGCCGGAAGTTCGGGGAGGAGTAGGGGATGGGGGAAGGCGGGCGGACAAGGATGCGCGTGCTGAAGGGGATCCCGGCCTCGGCGGGGATCGCCATCGGCAAGGGGTACTTCCTGAACCGCACCCTGCCACGTTCCGTCAAGTCCACCATCGGCCGGGAGAAGGTGGAGGAGGAGGTCGCCGCGTTCCAGCGGGCTCTCGGCCGTTCGAAGGAGCAGATCCGGTCCATCCGCGACAGCGTGGCGGACTCCACGGCGGAGCACCACCAGATCCTCTCTGTCCACCTGGCCCTCCTCGAGGACTCGACGCTCATGGAGCAGACGGTCCGGATGATCCGGGAGAACCAGTTCACCGCGGACTGGGCGTTCAACAGGGTCCTCCAGAGTCTCCTGGAGACGTTTCACCGGATCGAGGACCCGTATCTCCGGGAGCGGGGGCACGACCTGCGGCAGATCGGACACCGGGTCCTGGAGAACCTAGCCGGCCGCCCCCTGGATTCCGTCGCATCCATCAAGGACCCGGTGATCATCGTGGCCCACGACCTGTCCCCCGCGGACACCGCACAGATCCTGAAAAGCCCGGTGCAGGGATTCGCCACCGACGTGGGGAGCCGGACCTCCCACACAGCGATCACCGCGCGCTCGCTGGGGATTCCGGCGGTGGTGGGGGTGGAACGGATCACCGAGGAGTACGGCACGTCGGAGACGGTGATCGTGGACGGCGAGGAGGGGGTTGTCGTCCTCGACCCGACGGAGGAGGCGATCCGGGAGTACGGGGAGAAGCGGAAGGCCTTCGCGCAGCGGACCCGGGACCTGGCGAAGTTCGCCCGCCTGCCCACCGTCACGCGGGACGGCAAGACCCTGTCCCTCCTGGCCAACATCGAGTTCCCCGAGGAGGCCGACGTGGCGCTGCGCAGCGGCGCGTACGGCGTGGGGCTGTACCGGACGGAGTTCCTCTTCCTCAACCGGAAGGACCTGCCCTCCGAGGAGGAGCATTTCGACACGTACCGCCGGGTCGCGGAGAAGTTCGTACGGCACACCGTCACCATCCGGACCTTCGACCTGGGGGGGGACAAGTTCGCCTCCCAGCTCGAGCTCGCCGACGAGATGAATCCGGCGATGGGGCTCCGGGCGATCCGGTTCTGCCTCCGGGAGAAGGACATCTTCAAGGCGCAGATCCGGGCGGTCCTGCGGGCCTCCACCTTCGGCAAGGTCCGGCTGATGTTCCCCATGATCTCGGGGGTCTCCGAACTGCGGGCCGCCATGGCGGTCGTCGAGGAGGCGCGGTCGGAGCTCCGGCGGAAGCGGGTCCCCTTCGACAAGGAGATGTCCATCGGCATCATGGTGGAGATCCCCTCCGCGGCGATGGTGGCGGACCTTCTCGCGCGGGAGACGGACTTCTTCAGCATCGGAACGAACGACCTGATCCAGTACGCCCTGGCGATCGACCGTGTGAACGAGCACGTCTCCTATCTGTACGAGCCCCTGAACCCTGCGATCCTGCGACTCGTCCGCCGGATCGTGGAGGCCGGGCACGACGAGGGGATCCCCGTGTCGATGTGCGGCGAGATGGCGGGCGAGCCGCTCTACTCCTACGTGCTCCTCGGACTCGGTCTGGACGAGCTCAGCATGAACGCCACGTCGATCCCGAGGGTCAAGCGGATCCTGCGGAAGTCGGTGGCGCACGAGGCGAAGGAGTTCGCTGGCTCCCTGCTCCAGCACTCCACGGCGGCGGAGATCGAGCGGGTCCTGCGGAAAAAGATGGAGGACCTGTTTCCTGACGAGCGGTTTTAGCATATAATCCCGAGGCTTCTAGTCAATCCCGGATACAGGAGCGAGCATCCATGAGGGAATTCCTTTTCACGTCGGAGTCGGTGACGGGCGGACATCCCGACAAGGTGGCCGACCAGATCTCCGACTCCGTCCTCGACGAGATCATCCGCCAGGATCCCCGCAGCCGTGTGGCGTGCGAGACGATGGTCACCACGGGGCTCGTCGTGGTCGCGGGCGAGATCACCACGAAGGCCCTCATCGATTTCCCCGACGTCGTGCGGAAGACGGTCACCGAGATTGGGTACGTGGGGAATGCGAGGGGATTCGACGCCCACAACTGCGCGGTCGTCACGGTGATCGACCGGCAGTCCCCCGACATCGCCCAGGGGGTCGACCGGGGGAACGAGGAGAAGCAGGGGGCGGGGGACCAGGGGATGATGTTCGGCTTCGCCTGCGACGAGACGCGGGAGCTGATGCCGATGCCGATCTCCTTCGCCCACAAGA
>Ga0316626_10000207_pt1 | contig 21206 bp, 15 predicted proteins | sample OWC_Aug_T1_C1_D5_FD_207656 | JGI IMG/M metagenome (GOLD analysis project Ga0316626, IMG submission 207656) | Wetland soil microbial communities from Old Woman Creek delta, Ohio, United States - OWC_Aug_T1_C1_D5_A | ecosystem: Environmental > Terrestrial > Soil > Wetlands | place: USA: Ohio...
GATGAAGAGGCCACCTCGGGCTCCTCGCCGTCCCTCCTCACCGACCTGAACGGCGCGTTGCTCTTCAGCGCCGACGACGGCCGGCGCGGGCGAGCGCTGTGGCGCAGTGAGGGGACCTGGAGCACGACCGAGCTCGTCGAGTGCGTCAATCCTGACGAGGGACAGGGCTTCTGGGGGAGGAGCCGGCTGGTGCGACTCGGAGACGAGATCTTCTTCGCCTCTGCGGGTGCGCTCTGGAAGAGCGACGGCACCCCCGCGGGGACGGCGGCGGTACAGGAGTTCATCGGTTGCGGCTATCCAGGGCCATTCGGCCTCAGCGGCGCTGACGACGCGTTGTTCTTCATCGCCGACACCGGTGCGTGCAGTGCGCGGCTGTGGATCAGCGACGGGACGGAGGAAGGCACCGTGCCGACGGACACCTGGGTTGCCTGCACGATGGATGGCTGCCCCGATCCCCTTGTCACGTCCGTCGGAGATGTCGTGTTTTTCGTCGGGCTCGAGGAGGGCGGCCCCTTCGCACTGTGGATCAGCGACGGGACCGTCGGCGGAACGATGCTCGTGAGGGGCGGTTTTGGGTGGCCGCGCCCTGGGCAGCTCACGGATGTCGATGGCGCGTTGTTCTTCGTTGCCGGAGGCGAGCTGTGGAAGAGCGACGGTACCGAAGCGGGAACCGTCATGGTCAGCGACATTCGTCCTGGCGGCGACTCCTCCTCACCCGATGCGCTCACGGCCGTTGATGGCACCTTGTTCTTCGCAGCCGACGACGGCGTCAACGGACGTGAGCTATGGACGAGCGACGGGACGGCGGTGGGGACGATGCTCGTCGCGGACATTCGCACCGGACCAGACGGTTCGGGCCCGAGCGAGCTGGTCGCGGTGAACGGCGTCCTGTTCTTCACGGCCGACGACGGCATCAATGGGCGCGAGCTGTGGAAGAGTGACGGCACGGCCGCCGGCACGGTGCTGGTGCAGGACATCAGCGCGGGAGCAGTTAATTCCGACCCCGGCGCGCTTGCGGACATCGGCGGGCGGCTCGTTTTCCAAGCCTGCGAGCCCAGCGGTGGCTGCGAGGTGTGGACCAGCGACGGCACCGAGGCGGGCACCTGGCGCGTGGCGGATGTCGCCCCGGGAACGGCTTCCTCAAACCCGAGCGAGTTCGTCCTGTCGGGTTCGCTGGTCTACTTCACCGCCGAGGAGCCGCGGCACGGCCGCGAGCTGTGGGCTATCCCTGCGTCCGCGCTCGGGCTGACCCCACCGCCCACGCGCACCCGGACGCCGACCGGGACCGTGACGCCGACGCCGATGAACACACCGACCGCGACGCCGGTGCTGAGCGCGACGCCGACGCGAACGGCCACGCCAGTGCCTACTCCCACACAAACCGCCACTGCGACACGTGAGCCCAGTGACGGCGGTGGCGGCGGCTGCACGGTGACGCCAGCTCACCGCGCCGGCGCAGCGTGGTGGCTGCTGCTGCCGGCGCTGAGGCTGCTGGGGGCGCGGCGGCGATGGCGCGGGCGGGGGTGAGGAGTTTGGGGACGAGGAAGCCTGGACATCACTCCGGCGCGCCTCCCTGACTTGTACTCGTGCTGGGCGGCCAGCGTTCGCCCGCCACATCGTCACGCGGCGCGTTTGTGCCGTCGGTCCGAGTGGCGGGCGGAGGCAACGGTTCGACGTGATGGCTGCCTGAGTCGGGCGATGGCCCGACGGAAGGATGGCAGGTACGGACGATGCGGTTGGGTGTTCGGCCCCCGACGACGGCGGCTTCTTTGTTGCTTCACCCCACTGGCAACGAACTCCCGTCGGCCACCTGGCGGGCGGGAAAGGGATCGCCGGAGTGCTCGTCGTGGTGCTGGCTGCGGCGCTTCTGCACCCGACGCCCGTGGTGGCCGCTGGTGTCGTGGGTAACGGCAGCGCCGCGAGTTGCACAGACGCGGCGCTGGACGAGGCGCTGGCGGGGGGCGGGTTGGCGACCTTCGACTGTGGGGCGGGGCCGGTTACGATCACGATCACCAGCACGAAGACGATTGCCGCCGACACCACCATTGATGGCGGGAGTGCGATCACGATCAGCGGCGGGAATAGCGTGGGCGTGTTCTCCGTGAACACTGGCGTCACGTTCACGGTCCAGAACCTGACGATAGCCAACGGCAACGGCCTGGCCGGTGGCGGCATCTTCAACGGCGGGTTCAAAGGCGAGTTCGACATCATCGCCGGTGGCACGCTGGTGGTCACCAACAGCACCTTCTCCGGCAATAGCGCGGGCATCGGCGGCGGCATCTGGAACCGCGGCCCGCTGACGATCACCAACAGCACCTTCTCCGGTAACGCGTATACTTGGGAACTGTCGCAACGCTTCTCGCGGCGGCACCTGTGCGCGCCGACGCAACCAAGTGGAGCGATATCCCCGAAGTACAAGGATAGAGCTGGGACAGCGTCGGGCGTCCAGAAGATCGTGCTGAAGGGGAGCAACAAGAAAAAGGCAAGGGCGCTTCTGAAAGGCAAGGGTGGTGGACTGCCAGATCCGACGCTCGGGTCGCTGCCACTTCCGGTGACCGTGCAGTTGGTGAAAAGCGATACGAGCGTCTGCTTCGGGGCCACTTACGACGGCGGCGACGTCATCAAGAACGAGCCAGACCAGTTCAAGGCGAAGAGCCAGCAGTAGCGGGCAGCGGGGCGCACCGGCTTTATGAGCAAGAGTTGGGGAAGCCCGAAGGCTCCCCGAGTTGCAGAGCCCTCCCGTGTTGTCCGCGCGGGCATCCGAGGAGGGCGAGCCTCTGTGCGAGCCGGGCGGCGTGGCGGGGACGGCTCGGACCCTTCGAATTCGCATAGCGCGGGGCGGTGCCCGCAACCCGAAAGGCAAAGGGCAACAGTCGTGGAGGGCGCCGGTCGGGAAAATCTTCGCGCGCCGCGAAGAAATTGAATCCGGGAGGGTGGGCGAACGTTCCCCGTTCCTGAGGAGCTTGTCGAAGGAGGGCAAGAGCATCCCTCAGCTGCCCGCTTGGCGTCGAGCAGAAGTCCGAGGGTCCCTGTGAAGCGGACGCCGACGGTGGCGGCCACCTGACGCGCGAGCGCATCGTCCAAGATCACCACCGCGTCCGAGGATTCCAGCGCCAACGCAAGTGCTTCCGTCTGGAGTGCCTCATCGAGGACGGTGAGGAGATCCCCGTCGAGCACGGGGCTCCCATCCTGCAGCGCATCGCCGTCAGCCTCGCCAAGGCATGAGCGGGCGCCTGCCGTCCTGCACGGCGACATACGTTCATCCGCGCTCTGGAGCGCGCCGGCTGGCGCAAGTGAGTCACCGGCTCCCACTACTTCTTCCGCACCCCGAGCGTCCCGGCCTCATCTCCGTCCCCTTCCACCGGCCCGACCTGAGGCGCGGCACTCTGCTCGGCATCATCGCTGACGCCGGCCTCACCGTCGAGGAGTTTGCACCAGCCCTGAGGCCGCCAAGGTCGCCTCGGAGGGTGGCGCGCAAGTCCGCGACTTAATGAGGGAAAAGAGCGCGCCCGGGGTGATTCGAACACCCGACCTACTGGTTCGAAGCCAGTCGCTCTAGTCCACCTGAGCTACGGGCGCGTCGCCGTGTTTCTGGCTCCGTAGGAGTACCGGATTGCGGCGCGTTTGCAAGCGTTGCTGCGGTCGTAGACGGAGCACGAAGCGCCCTTCGTTGGCAAGTGGTGGACACCAATTTTCCTCCGTCATAGCGAGGCCCCCTTCTCACTCTCCCCCCGTGCCACAGCGGCACGGGGGGAGATAAAGAGGGGGGACAGCCTTCGTCGGCATGACGTTTGGGTTGCGGGCGCAGCCCACGATGTGCTCTCTGGAGGACATGTTCCACGGCTGGAAGCTGGTCGGGGCGCTCAGCGTGATCCTCTTCTTCACCGGCGGAGGCGGCCTCTACGTCTTCCCCGTCTTCATCGCGTCGCTGCGGGCCGAGTTCGGCTGGAGCATGACCCAGATCTCCAGTGGGGCGGCCCTGTTCGCGATCGTCCTGGGGCTGTCGAACCCGCTCGTCGGCACGCTCTTCGCGCGCTTTGGAGCGCGGCGGACGATGCTGTTCGCGGCTGCCCTGAGCGCCCTCACCTCCCTGAGCTACGCCGGGTTGGTCAACCTCTGGATGCTCTACGCGACGATGCTCGCCTCCGGCGTCGCCATCGCTGGAACCACGCTCCTCCCGGCGCAGACGCTGGTCACCAACTGGTTCAACGCCTACCGGGGCCGGGCGATGGGAATCGCGATGCTCGGCATCGGCGCCGGCGGTTTCCTGTTGCCGCCGTTCAACGAGTTCTTGATCCGCGCCGTGGGCTGGCGCGCCGCGTGGCTGGTCGCGTGCGTGGTCACACTGGGGATTGTGATTCCCCTGATCGCCGTCTTCGTCCGGACCTGGCCTGCGGACCTCGGCCTCGAGCCTGACGGCGTGGGTGCGGACGAGGCCGACAGCGGGACCCTTGGCCCTGCGCGCGGCCTTCCACCCGCCCGCGCCGTGACCACGCTGACGTTCTGGCTCGTGGCGGCGATCTTCCTCTGCCAGTTGATCGGCGTCTCAGCCCTCAACTTCCACTTTGTCCCATTCGCAACCCAGCAGGCGGGCTTCAGCTCCCGGGACGCCGCCTTCTTCTACGGCTCGGCCGTCGGCTTCAGCATCATCGGGCGTCTGCTGTTCGGGTGGCTGGCGGACCGCTGGAGCGTGACGCTCCTGATCGCGGCTTCGCTGCTGCTGCTGGCGGCGGGCCCCACTGTCCTCGAGTTGCTCGTGGTGCGGCTCGGCTTGCGCACGACCGCCGTGCTCTGGCTGTATGCGATCCCGTTCGGAACCGGCATCGGCGGGAACGCCGTGGCGCTGCCCGTCCTCGTCGGGCGCTGCTTCGGCGTGCTCTATTTCAGCAGAATCATGGGCCTCCTGATGAGCGGTTTTGCGCTCGGCATCATCGTCGGCATCCCGGTGGCGGGCTGGATCTTCGATCGGACCGGAAGCTACGAGTGGGCCCTGATTCTTTGCGCGCTGGTGCTGTTCTCCTCCTCCCTGCTGGCGCTGGCGATCCGTCCCGAACGTTACCACAGCGAGTTCGTGGGCGCCGCCTAGATCCCCGCGAACAGACTCGCGGACTGTCGTCGCCGAGAGGCCCCGCCCAGCACGCGGATGGCCCTGCGCGCGGCGCGTCGGTTGCCAAGCCTCCGGCGGTTCGACTTTCACCCGGCGGCCAAGATAAATCACACGTGATGAAGTGTCAGAGCTAACATGAGGAGGTCATCGTGAGCCGCATTACCGTTGGGGAGCTGCTGGTCCGTTGCCTGAAGGCCGAGGGCGTCGAGATGATGGCCGGCATCATCGACGGCGCGCACATCCCCATCGTCGTGCATCTGCCCAGGTACGGCATTCGCTACATCAACACCCGCCATGAAGAGGCCGCGGTACACGTGGCGGAAGGCTACGCCCGTATCACGCGCAAGGCCGGCGTCGTCATCGGCAACCCTGCCTGCGGAACCGGCAACATGCTCGCCGGTGTCGTCAGCGCCCACGGCGAGGGGCATCCGATCGTTGCGATCGCGACGACTCGCAATCGGCTGAAGGCCGATCCGAACCGAGGCGGAGCGTGGCAGGCGGCCGATACGGAGAACATGGCGCGCCCGATCACCAAGCACGCCGTCACCGTGCGGCAATGGGAACGGCTGCCGGAAATGGTGCGAGCGGCCTTCCGCGCCGCGATGACCGGACGGCCCGGACCGGTCTATCTGTCAATCCCCGACGACGTTCTGTCGGCAGAAATCGATGCGACCGATCTGCCGCCCATCTATCCGGCCGCCCGCTACCGAGTGACGAACATGGGCGCCGGCGACCCGGCGTCGATCGAGCAGGCGGCGGCGCTGCTCGCCAAAGCAGAGCGTCCCTTCTTGCACGCCGGCAAGGGCGTGCTCTGGGCGGATGCGGCGAAGGAGTTGCTCGCCGTCGGTGAGTATCTGGCGGCGGGCATGAGCTCCAGCCTCGGCGCACGTGGGGTGATTCCTGAAAATCATCCGCACTGCTTTCATCCGTTCGATCTGAACGGCGTCGGGCTCGCACGCAACCGAGCGGACGTGGTCATCGTCGTTGGCGCGCGGCTCGGCGAGTACGACGGTTGGGGAATGCCGCCGGTGTGGGGCGATCCATCCAAGCAGAAAACCATCCACATGGATGTCGATCCGATGTCGATTGGCCTCAACCGCCCAGTCGATCTCCCCATCGTCGCCGACGCCAAGGCAGGTCTGGCGGCGCTGCTGGAGGCACTGAGGACCAAGACCCAACCGCGCCAGGACATGGCCGGCCTCGCCGAGTGTCGCGAGCAGTCGGCGAAGACCATGGAGCAGGGGTTTGCGTACCTCGGAAAGGAAGGAAAGACCGGCGTCAATCCCGGGCAGATGGTTCTCACCGTTCGCCAGTGCTTTCCGCCCGAGACGATCACCGTTCTCGACGGCGGCAACACGACCCTCCTCGCGGTCGCCTATCATCCGATTCTGTCTTCGCACAGTTTTCTCTACTCGGTGAAGATGGGCTACCTCGGTACCGGCCTGCCGTTTGCCATCGGTGCGAAGGTCGCCGCGCCGGAGCGGCCGGTGTGCCTCATCACCGGTGACGGGGCGCTCGGGTTCAATCTCATGGAACTGGAGACTGCGGTCCGCGAGAATCTTTCGATCGTCGTCGTCACCGCCGTCGACAATGCGTGGGGCATGGAAAAGACAGCCTTCACCGCCCAGGGATACGGGCCGGAAGACTGGGCGAACCGGGGGATCGAGATGGCGCCGGTGCGCTATGACGGCGTCGCCGAGATGCTCGGGTGCCATGGGGAGCGGGTGGACAACATTGAGCAGCTGGCCCCGGCGTTACAGCGGGCGACGACGTGCGGTAAGCCCGCGCTGGTGCACGTTCAAGTAGACCGCGAGCTCAACACCGTCCCGCCCGGTTGGGAGCAGTTCAGAAAGGCCCGCAACGTCCGCGGGTACTGACGCGCGACCAACCAGCGCAGATCGGGCGCCCGCGAGAGCGAGCCGCCACAGCCTGCTGGCGGCGGATCGTTCGTCAGCGCGGGACCGGCCGCGAGTTGTCACGTGTCGGCTGGAGAGTGGCCGAGTAGACGGGCTCGCGCACGGGCCGTGATCCGAGGCTGAAAACCCGAAGCTCTACCTGTCCGTCGTACCGTGCGTCGATGCTCATGAACCCCGGCGCTCGCTGAGCGAAAAGCGTGCGGTCGTCATGCCCGACGGCGGACAGCTTCGAGCCGGCACCACTGACGAGGACAAAGCGGGCCGCGCTGCCTTCCAACACCTGGAGGTTGTGATCGTGACCCGCTGCGTAGAGCAGCGGCGGGTCAGCGGCCATCGCGCGGAAGATGCTGTCGACGAAATGCTGATACGAGGTGGACCCGAGGTCCTGTCGTGCAATACCCAGCTTGCGTGCCATCACGTACAGAGAACAGAAGACCGGCAACGGCACATACTCGGCGCACAGCAGATGCTCGTGCCATGAAAACCAACCGCCATGCTCGCCCGTCGTGCTCAACGGATGATGCGCAACAATCAGCCGGGGCGGGCACTCGACGGGACCTTCGCAAGCCAAGGCGGCCTGCAGCTCGCGGAGAACTTGCCCCTCCTCGGCGTTCGTGCAGCCGTTTGCCCTGGCCCACTTCGTCCGTTCGCCGGAGCTCTGCAGCCACCACTCGGAGTCAAGGGCGATCAGTCGCAAGCCGTCGAGATCGACCACCTCCGGACCGGGACAGCCGGGTGGCGGGACGAATCGAACTCGCCCGGCACCGCGCACCGAACCCTCGAGGTACTGGGCCTCGTTCGTGAGCTTGGCAATGCCGTCGCTGAACCGTGCCCGGCAAGCGGCGGCATCCCAGTCGTGGTTGCCCGGCACGAACAGCACCGCTTGCGCGCCGGCAGCCGCGTCGAGCTGAGCGTCGAGCGCGGAGGACGCGCGAGCGTTGGAAGCAATCGCGTCGACCGAGTCGTAGAGATTGTCGCCCAGGTACACCACCACCGTCCGCTCCGGTACCTGGTTGTGGACGAAGTGACCCAGCATGGCGAGAAGATCCCGTCCCCCCTCGAGGTCGCCGGCGTCTCCAACCAGGATCACACGTTGGCGAATCTCAGACTCACGAACCGCCTCGGCAAGCGGCAGGTGTCGGTCAGGTTGATAAGGGAGCGTGCGAGAACACGCCGCCAAAATGACACCCAGCGCAGCGAGGGCGACGCAGCGTCGGCGCAGGGTCACACGGCAACCCCATTGCCACGATTGGCCGCACCGCACAAGCCAGAACATGACTTTGCTCCGGTCCGCCGCTCGGCGCGGCAACACTGTCTGCACGAAGACCACCCAGGACGCACCCTTGCCGCGGCTGGTAGCAAAGCCTGAGAGATCAAGTCAACGCGATCGGTGGACACTCCACCCGGCTCGAAGGTTCACGGGCTCCACGCGGACCTTCTTGACTATTCGACCTGTCAGCCGTGCCGCTCCAGTGGCAGGTCAGATGGTCAAGAACGTGCCCTTCCGCGCATCACCGCTGGGCTGCGTCACCGATGGGCTTGCGCGTCGAGGTCTTCGACGCTAATCCCCGAGTCCGGTAACGAAAGGAGAGCCCGATGGCCAGTGAGCAGCTCGCGATGATTGTGGACATGTTGAAGGCGCAGTGGCCGACCCGGGAGCCGACCGTCGAGGAGATGCGCGCCGGTCTGGAGGCCATGGTGGCCGGATTCACCGTGCCGGAAGACGTGCGCTGCGAAAAGCTCGTCGCGGGCAGCGTCGCGGCGGAGTGGGTGATCACCCCGGACGCCGACCCGACGCGTGTGATCCTCTACCTCCACGGCGGCGGGTACGTCGTGGGCTCGCTCAACACGCACCGTGACCTGGCCCAGCGCCTGTCGCGCGCTGCCGCTGCCCGCGTGTTGCTCATCGACTATCGCCTCGCTCCGGAGCATCCGCATCCGGCTGCCGTCGAGGACGCGCTCAACGCGTATCGCTGGCTCCTGGCGCAGGGCGTGAATCCGTCGCAGCTCGTCGTGGCAGGTGATTCGGCAGGCGGCGGGCTCACGGTGGCCACGCTGATCGCGACTCGTGACGCGGGTCTGGCGCTGCCGGCGGCCGGTCTCTGTCTGTCGCCCTGGGTCGATCTCGAAGGGACGGGAGAGTCGATGAAGACCAAGGCCGCCGTCGATCCGATGGTCCAAGGCGACGGACTGCGCCGCATGGCCGCGCTGTACCTGAACGGCAAGGATCCGCGCACGCCCCTGGCAGCCCCGCTGTATGCGGACCTCTCCGGCCTGCCGCCATTGCTGATCCAGGTCGGCACGGCGGAGACCCTGCTCGACGACTCGACGCGCCTGGCCGAGCGGGCGCGCAAATGCGGCGTCGAGGTTCACCTCGAGCCCTGGGACGACATGATCCACGTCTGGCAGGCCTTCGCCGCCGTTCTGCCGGAGGGGCAAGAGGCGATCGAGCGCCTCGGGCAGTTCGTCAGGGAACGAACGAAGGGCTGACCCGGGAACTTCAGCCTGATCCGGTATCAGGCTTCGCCGCCTGCGGCGCCGCGCTATGGCTTGTGCTGCATGTCGATGAGCATTTCGCTCGCGAATTTGCCACCGGCCTTGATCCAGGCGGAGATGACGCGGTTGGCATCGCGCAGAGGATTGTAGACGTCCTCCTCATACGAGAAGAGGCCGTTGCCGGCGTAGATCAGACGCGTCCAGCTGGGGAACTGGAACGGTTCACCGTTCGGGTCTGTCGGGTGTTCGAGGCGGTTCTGGCACTGGAACACGATGGCGCCGTTCTCCTCGTCATAGGCCACCCAATCCTGTGGAAACGTCATGTGCGGAAAGGGCGCCATGACCTTGGTGATCCAGTCGCAAATGGCCGCGCGCCCGTGAAACTCGCCGTACGCGTGCTCGACGTAATGGGCGTCCTCGGTGAACAGCGCAGCCCAGATGGACCAATCTCCCGTCCGCGACGACTCGTCCCGCGCACGATTGTATTTCTCCAGCGCCCGCTCCAGCTCGTTGCGTGAGAACTTTCCCATGTCAATTGACCTCCAAAGCGGCGAGCCGCCGCATCCAACGATCGAACCGCCCCCCACCCTCGCCCTCCCCCGTTGCCGGAATTGGCAACAGGGAAGGCGTCACGGGAGGGGACCAAATAGAGTGCGAACTTGTCCTGCCGCGCCACCTCGGCCCAATCCGAAAATACAAACCACAGAGGCACCGAGATCGCAGAGGAAAACACTGAGCCGATCAACTCAGAGGCTGTGAAAAAATCGCCGCTCATGCTTCGACAAGCTCAGCATGAGCGGCACGGTCCTTTGATTTCATTGCGTTTTTTCCGCTCGCCCTGAGGCTCTCGAAGGGCGAGGGTCGATTTTTCCACAGCCTCTCGGATGACCCCGGAATCAAACCTCACGAGGATGAGGATGGACCCGGGAGGCATGGAGCGCAACTTCTTCATGGTTTTCTCTGTGCCCTCCGTGCCTCGGTGGTGAAAGTTTTCTTCGCTTTCGGGCTAGCGCTCGACCTTCCATACTGTTCCCTGCGGGGTGTCTTCCAGGGCGATGCGCTTTGCCTTCAGTTCGGCGCGGATCGTGTCGGCGCGTTTGAAGTCGCGCGCCTGGCGGGCGGCGTTGCGCTCGGCGATCAGGCGATCCACCTCGGCGGGCGAGAGCGCCGTCTCGGCCAGGTGCTCCTGCCTGCCGCGCTCCAAGAATGTGCGTGGCTCCTCTTGCGCAATCCCGAGCACGGAACCCATCGTGGCAATGGCGCGGCGGGCCGTCGCCGCCGCATCCCACTCCTCCGCGTCGAGATGCCGGTTGAGGGCGCGGACGGCATCGAACAGTGTCCCCAACGCCCGCGCGGTGTTGAAGTCGTCGTCCATGCCCTCACGGAAGTCGTCCAGCAGCGCTGCGAGCCGCTCGTCATCGATCCGGACCTGTCGATCCGCCAGCGCCTCGTCGGCACGTGCCAGGGTCTCGTACAAACGGTCCAGCGCACGCTTCGATTCCTGCAGGCGCTCTTCGGAGAAGTCGAGCGGGCCGCGGTACTGCGTCCCGAGCACGAACAGCCGTAGCGCCTCGCGGCCCACGAGCGTCGCCGCCTGCTGCACCGTCATGAAGTTGCCCAGCGATTTGGACATCTTCTCCTGGGCGATGGTGACCATGCCGTTGTGGAGCCAGTAACGCGCCAGGGTCTTGCCGACCGCGCCTTCCGACTGCGCAATCTCGTTCTCGTGATGCGGGAAGATCAGATCGCTGCCGCCGCCGTGAATGTCGAACGGCTGGCCGAGGTACTTGCTGCTCATCGCCGAGCACTCGATGTGCCAGCCCGGACGCCCCGGCCCCCATGGGCTGTCCCACTGCGGCTCGCCGGGCTTGCTCGCCTTCCACAGCGCGAAGTCCATCGGGTGGCGCTTGCGTTCATCCACCTCGATCCGCGCGCCGGCCATCATGTCGTCGAGGCGTCGTTTCGACAGCTTGCCGTACTCGGCAAACCTGTCGACCGCGAAGTACACGTCGCCGTCGACAGCATACGCCAGCCCCTTCGCCTCCAGCATCCGGATCAGGGCAATCATCTCCGGAATGTGGTCGGTGGCGCAGGGCTCGACGGTTGGCGACTCGCAGCCCAGCACTTTCACGTCCTCGGCAAACGCGCGGATGTTCGCCTGCGCCACCTCGGCAGCCGACAGACCGGACTCCTGTGCCCGCTTGATGATCTTGTCGTCGACGTCGGTGAGGTTGCGGACGAACGTGACCTCGTAGCCGAGGAAACGCAGGTAACGATACACGACGTCGAATGTCACCAGCGCGCGGGCATGGCCGACGTGCGAGCGATCGTAGACGGTGACGCCGCAGACGTACATGCCGACCCGGCCGGGCACGAGGGGAACGAACTCCTCGAGACGACCGGTGAGGGTATTGTGAACTTTGAGTGCCATCGGGTTACGGGGTTACGGGGTTACGGGGTTACGGGGTTACGGCCAACTCCTAACCCCTTAACCCCGTAGCCCCTTAACTCCCTATTCCTCCTCCTCCCGCAGCTTCGCGAGCACCGACAGGTCTTCGAGCGTGGTCGTATCGCCGATGGTTTCCTTGCCGCTGGCGATGTCACGCAGCAGGCGGCGCATGATCTTACCGCTGCGCGTCTTCGGCAACGCGTCGGCGAAGAAGATGTCGTCGGGACGCGCAAACGCGCCGATTTCCTTGGCCACGTGCTCGCGCAGCTCCTGCTTCAGGGTGTCGCTCGTTTTCAGGCCGGACTCCACCGTCACGTAGGCCACGATCCCCTGCCCCTTGATCGGGTCCGGACGACCCACCACTGCCGCCTCCGCCACGGCGGGATGACTGACGAGGGCGCTCTCGACCTCCATGGTGCCGAGGCGATGGCCGGAGACGTTCACCACGTCGTCGATGCGGCCCATGATCCAGTAATATCCGTCTCCGTCCCGCCGCGCTCCGTCGCCGGTGAAGTACACGCCCTCGATCTGGCTCCAGTACTGTTGCTTGTACCGGTCGGGGTCGCCGTAAATCGTCCGCAGCATGCCCGGCCAGGGCCGCTTGATGACGAGATAGCCGCCCTGGTTGGGAGCCACTGGCTGCCCCTCGCGCGTCAACACGTCGGCCACGATACCCGGAAACGGGCGCGTGGCTGATCCGGGCTTCGTTGGGGTCACCCCAGGGATCGGTGTGATCAGAATACCGCCGGTCTCCGTCTGCCACCACGTATCCACGATTGGGCAGCGTTCTTTGCCGATCTCGCGCTGGTACCACATCCACGCTTCCGGATTGATCGGTTCGCCGACGGTGCCCAACAAGCGCAGGCTGTTGAGTCGATGCCGGCGCGGCCACTCCGTGCCCCACTTCATGAAGCTGCGGATGGCGGTGGGCGCCGTGTAGAAGACCGTGACCCCGTACTTGTCGATGATCTGCCAGAACCGGTCCGGATTCGGGTAGTTCGGCGCCCCCTCGTACATGACCGTCGTGGCGCCGTTGGCGAGAATGCCGTACACGCTGTAGCTGTGCCCGGTGACCCAGCCGATGTCGGCCGTGCACCAGTAGGTGTCCTCATCCTTCAGGTCGAACACCCACTTGCTGGTGATGTAGGTGTGTACCATGTACCCGCCGGTGGTGTGCACGACCCCCTTCGGCTTGCCGGTGGTACCGCTGGTGTACAGGATGAACAGCGGATGCTCGGCATCGAGCGGCTCAACCGGGCACTCATCGCTCGCCGCATCCACCAGGTCCTGCCACCACTGATCCCGTCCGGCCTTCATGGCAACCGTATGCCCGGTGCGGCGCACCACCACGACGCTCTCCACCGACGGCGCCTGGCGCAGCGCCGCATCGACGTTTTCCTTCAGTGGTACGACGCTGCCGCGCCGATACCCGCCGTCGGCAGTGACGACGACCTTGGCTTGCGCGTCGTTCAAGCGGTCGCGGAGCGCCTCGGCGCTGAAGCCCCCGAAGACAACGCTGTGGGTCGCCCCGATCCGCGCGCAGGCCAGCATCGCAATGGCGGCCTCGGGTATCATCGGCAGGTAGATGCCGACACGGTCACCAGGCGTGACGCCCAGGCCTTTGAGGACATTGGCGAAGCGCGACACCTCGCGCTGCAGATCCGCGTAACGCAGGACGCGACTGTCACCGGGTTCCCCCTCCCAGATGATCGCGGCCTTGTTCCGTCGCCACGTGGCGACGTGGCGGTCGACACAGTTGTAACAGAGGTTGGTGGTCCCCCCGCCGAACCACTTGGCGAAGGGCGGATTCCACTCCAGCACACTCCGCCAGGGACTGAACCAATGGAGGTCGCGGGCGACCCCCGCCCAGAACTCCTCCGGCGCCTCTTCTGCCGCAAGGCTCAGCTGAGTCAGTTCATCCGCACTCTTGATGCACGCCTTGGCATTGAACTCCGCCGGCGCCTGAAAGATTCGCTGTTCGTTCAGGACCGATTCAATATCGGCACCCATGTTTTCCTCCACTCGATCAGGACCTCATCCCTTTTCATGCCTGTACAGGTCGGTCAAGCAAGCGAGACGGCTCAACTCTCTGTCTCTGCTCTGACCGATGTGGTACAAGCCAGCTCGCTCAGGGAGGAAGCAGCATGCAGCCACGCGTGCGGCGGTCGGGGTTGGTACTGGTTTTGGCAGCGCTTCCGTTGCTGCTCGGCATGGGAACGATCGGCGGCGGCCAAGAGGTCATTCAACCGCCGGTCGACTTTCACGCCACTCTGGTCGACAAGGATGGCACTCGGGTCGACGTGTCGCGGGTGAACATTGGTGGGCGCGTGCAGCTCGAGGGAGACCTCGGCCGCGGCAACCTGCGCATTCCCTTCGCCAACATCAATCGCATCGATTTCCACAGCGGCGCGCGCGACCAGATTCAGGCGACCGTGCATCTGAGCAACGGCGAGCCGGTGAATCTGAGGGTGCGGAGTTCCCTGACGTTTTACGGGCAGACCTCGGTGGGATTGTACGAGGTCCGCGCCCGTGACCTCGAACACATCGAGTTTGCGCGTTGAGCCCGCATTCGCGATTGCGGAATGCGGATTGCGGAATGTGAAAGGAGGAATGTTCGATCCGAGGTACCGGCGCCTCGGCGGCTCGGCGCTCTGTGGGCTGCTGCTGTTGCTCGGAGGCGCGACCGTCGACGCCGTCGAGCTGAAGCTCTGGCCGCTGTTCCACTATCGTCACGATGCGGCCGAAGGCCGCACGCGCCTCCAGTTGCTCGGACCACTAGTCGACTACGAGGCGGACACCAGCCACCGCCGGTTCGTATTGCGCCCGCTGCTCTATCTCGAGCGAACGCAGCGCCCCGCTAAGAGCCAGGTCGCGTTCCTCTATCCGCTCTCGGTGATCCGTTGGGACACCGAGCAGAGCACCGTTGGCATCCTCGGTGTGTTCTCCTTTCAGACGCGCCGCCCAGTGGACCACGACGGTGCGGATTGGGACCGACGGGCCACCCTTTATCCCGTGGTGTTCTACCGGCACAGCCGTGCCCTGGGCACCTCGTTGTCCGTACTGCCGTTCTACGCTGACCTCGATAACTTCCTGGGATACGACCGCATCCAGATGCTGCTCTTCCCGCTCTATCTCCATCTCGAGGACTCGCTGGATCAGCGATCGTGGGCGCCGTTTCCGCTGGTGTCCTGGGCCGGGGGCCCGCTGGGACGCGGATGGCGGGTCTGGCCACTGTACGGTTGGCATGAGAACGGGGACGCGGAGCGGTTCCACTACGTCCTGTGGCCCTTCTACATCCACCACGAACGGCACCCGACCGTCGCGGAACACGAAGTCAGCGAGGTCATTTTCTCTTACGCGCGCATCGATTCCCCGACCCTACACAGCCGCTGGTACTTCGGGCCGCTGCTCACCCACACCGTGGACACCAAGGAAGACACCGAGACGTGGGGATTCCCGTGGCCTTTCTGGGTCTGGCAGCACCGCCGCGACACGGGCGAGCGTCTGAGCCTGCGTCTCGCGCCCTTCTATCAGGACCGCCGGCAGGGTAATCTGCGCTCGCGCTTCTATCTGTGGCCTCTCTATCGGGACCGCACGGTGGAACTCCCGGAGTGGTCCTGGACTCAGCGGGAATTCCTTTTCGTCATCGGCCGGGATGTGCGGCAAGAGCGCTTTCCGCACGGGCCCCGCCACAGGAGGTCAACGCTTTTCCCCCTCTGGCGCGACGTCGAGAACGACGGTGAACGATCCTTCGGGACGATGGCCTGGCTCGATGCGCTCTTTCCATCGAACCAAACCATCGCCCGTCTCTACGCACCGCTGTGGCAGGTCTACGCGGGCGAGGGACGCGATGACCAACCCCTGCGCTGGAGCCTGTTGTGGGATCTGATCGAATCCGACGGACGGCGGATCGCGTATCCGTTGGCGTTCGACCTCGGGACACACTAGACCCAGTCCCGCGCCACCAACACCGGCACTCGCGGAGCATGCACGCGCTCATTCCGGATCGCACGGACCGGTGCAGAACTGCAGCACCTGCCCGTTCGGTTTCAGGAACTCCGCGATCTGCGCCCCGGTTGCCAGCGAGCCCGTCGCGCCATGGTTGCCGTTGTTGTACGGCGGCGCCTGATTCGTGAGCGGCGGGATGTCCGGATCGCAGAAGGTGTGGGTCGGCGGGTCGCCCGCTTTAGGACACTCAGCATCGGTGGTGCACGTGGCGCCGGGGCTGGGGCCGCCGCCCGGTACGTTGCAGCGTTTGCGCTGCGGGTTCACCTCGACGAATGCCGAGGTGTCGAACGGCGCGGCGGCCTCGTTGATCTGGAAGAAGCTTCGGTGCACCGGCGTCACCTGCTCGATGCCGAGCGAGCGCACCATGATCTCGGTGGCGAGGTTCGAGACCTCCGAGTCGTAGGTCGCCATGTGGATCAGGATCTTGTGCGGCACGGGCGGGACCGAGAGGTCGCCGGCGGCCAGGTGGTTCATGTAGCCCTGCGGCTCGGCGCGATCCCAGAGCTGCTGGATGAGCGCCAGCAGGAGCTCCTCGTCGAGCCGGTCGGGGTAGGCGGTCCGCTGGGCCGCGAGGTAGGGGTTGAAGTCGATGCTCCGGTGCAGCAGGGTGCTGTAGTTGGCCCCCGGCACCGCGACGAAGCCGCGCTTGAAGTCCTCGGCGATCGACATGATGGCGACGCCGAAGATGCCGCCCTGGCTCCCGCCGGAGTAGTACACCTCGGTGGTGTCAATCAGCGGCACGCCGCCGTACTGAAAACCGGGATCGGAGTTGAAGCCGTTCACCGGATCGCCCAGAAGCCGGCCGAGCAGCAGGTGGTTGAGGAAACCCTGGTGCAGCCGCTCGGGGATGAAGTGGAACTGCGAGAGATCCTGAACGAGCGAAAAGACGGTCGGCACGTCCAACGACGACATGCCCTGCATGTCGACCCCGCCGATGACGAAGTTGTAGGTGTTGGCGAGCAGTGAGAGCGACGTCACCTGCGTGCGGCTGCCGAGCAGCCCGTGCCCCCAGAGCGTCGGCCGCGCCGGCTGCGGCGTGCCGCCGACGTTGACCGCGAGGCGCGGGATGTCGACCACGAAGGGCACGGTGGCGTAGCCGTTCTGCGTCGGCACACCGTTCACGAGGTTCAGGCGCGACCCCGGAGCGTCGGCGGTCATGAACAGCGGCGCCTGGAACGTCCCCTGGACGCGGCGGTAGATGTTCGCGTTCCGTCCGGCCCCGCCCCCGTCATCCACGCTGGTTACAGTGAAGGATGGGGTGCCGAGGGCGAACGCCTGGTCGCGGACCGAGCGAATCCAGCCGGTGAGCGCCTGGGTGCTGGCGGTCGTGAAGTCCCAGGCGAGGATGAGGCTCGCCGGATCGACGCCGTTCGTCTCGAGGCGCTGGAAGACATCGGTGAAGACCGAGCGCCGCGCGATGACGGCGGCTGCGCAGGCACTGCCGCAGGCTGCCGCAATCTCCGCCTCAGTGCCGCCGTCGCGGATGGCGCGGAAGGCAAGCCGCGGGCGGATCGGGTTCCCCATCGTGTCGACCAGGTTGCGGAAGGCCACGATGTAGCGGGTGGCGTCCTCGAGCCGACGGCCGGGCCGCACGATGAGCGCCCGGCGGGTCACGTCGGCCGTGTTGGCATCGAGCTCGGCGAAGTGGACGATGCGCTCTCCGGTTTCCGCCTTCATGAGGACGATCGGGTGGTCGGCGTCGAGCGAGCGCGCGAAGTTGGTGTGGAAGGCGACGTTCGAGCCCGGACCGACGGCGACGGGGAGGCCGGTGTCAGGAAAAAGCGCGAGGATCATCGGACCGGGGCTGAAGCCGTCGAGGGTATTCCAGTCGGTCGGGTCGACGTACACGCCGCCCACATTCTGGGGCAGCGACTGCGGGCCGTAGTTGACGCGGAGGCCGGTCGGCGTCGACGGGTCGGAGCGGAGAAAAAAGGACGACGGGTACGGGAGCACGCAACGCTCCTCGATGAGGAAGTCGCAGGCCGGGTTGGTGTCGATCGCGAGGCCGCAGAGCGGCGACGTCGTGGCCGGCGACCGCTTGAGGTAGCCGCCGAAGGCCTCATCGGCAAAGGGTTGGTAGCCGGCGCTCGCCTTGCAGTGAAGCCCCTTGCGGCCGGGCACGCAGGGGGAGACACAGGTGCGGACGCAGCGGCTCGCGGCCGTGAACGAGGCGCGCACGTCGCGCCCGGCGTCCGTGCCCGCGATCGAGGCGTCAACGCGAAGTGAGACCGTGACCGTATCGCTCTGCTTCTTCGAGTCGCGGAGGACGACGCTCCCGGGAAACGAGCCGAGGCCGTCGTACACCGTACGCTTCCGCCGGGTGACGAACCGGTCAGCGGGAATGTCGACCACGTACAGGATCGTCGCCGGGTCGTTGGCGTCGGTGAGTTCGACATGAAACGGGTCCGTACCGCCGAGGAGCGTGTCGTGATGAGCGCCCGGTCGCGAGATCGTGCCGGCGAGGCGCAACTTGGTTGCGCTCAAGGACAGGGAACGGATGGTTCCTCCGTCGCAGTCGGGCGCGGCCGAGGCCGCGGACGCGAGGGCCAGGAGCACGGCGAACACCAAGGCTGCCGCAGCGGCTTGCCCCTTCCGCATCTGCGTCTGAATCATGCCTGCCCCCCTTGTCACCAGCGTCGTCGACAACTTTCAAGCATCGTATGCTGCCGTCTCGCCGTGAGTCAACCTTGCTCATCAAAGAAGACAGCGCCACGGCACGGTCACCGACAAAGCTTCTATGGCTGCCGAAGCGATGCCACCGCCTTCCGATAATCGGCTGTCATTCCGGCGAAAGAGGCTGTCGATAAACCTTATACGTTGACAGTTCCAATCGGCTCTTGGCAGCGCGCGCGGGGAACACACCTGCGCGCTCACCACGACCGGCGGGGTTGTCTGCTGGGGAGACGACCGCTCCGGCCAGCTCGGCGATGGAAATGCAATGATCTCGTTGGTACCCAGGGACGTGCTGCTACCCCGGAACCTCCGCCCCGCCACGCCGGCGCCGGGGTGCCGAGGCGCTGAATGGACCACCCTGTCGATTTCGGAGAGCACGGGGCAGAGAGACACCGCCTGGCGGTGGATCAAGGGTCAGGCGACGAACGCGGCCGAATTTGGCGACCCGACCACGAGCGCTCGCTACGCCCTGTGCATTTACGATGGCACCGGTCTCGCGCTCGAGTTGGACGAGATCGGGTGGAGTTGCTGGAAGAAGGGCAAGAAGAGGACCTGCTGGAAGTTCGCCGGGACGCGCGGATTTCGTTACCGGCACGTCGGGCTGGACCGCCAGAGGATCCTGCTCATCGGGAGCGATGAGAACACAGCCGAGGTCGAGGTGACGAACCGGGGCGCGGCCGTCACCGCGCCCGCGCTGCCCATGGTCGCGCCGGTGACCGTCCAGTGGCAGACCACACGCACCGATTTCTGTTGGGAAGCAACGTACACCTCTGTGGACATCACCGAGAACACCACCGCCCGGTTCAAGGCACAGACGCGGAACTGAGTACTGCTTCTCGCGCCCATCCTCCGAGCAAGCGTGCGCGAGGGCCCGTCACCATCCCTCTGGAGCGTTGGGCATCCAGCACAGCCCCAGGAGAGAGTCGCCGCGGTCGCGATTCACAGCGGCGAAGACATCCCACTCGTCCGGCCGCACGTCGATCTCGATAATGGGATACATTGGCGTGCCACTACCCGCACACACGAACGTGTCAGGGTCGAATCCCTTGACGCCGTATGCTTCGGCGATGACGGCGCCGATCTCTCGCTGCCACGTCGTCGGTGGCGTGTTGCGTTTCGGGACATGGGTCGGGTTCCAGGTCATGGTTCGAAAGCTCGCCGGATGCGCGACGCGTCCGCAGCAGAGCACGCGCTCCCCGGTCGGGACGGCCGCAGCCATGAACGCTCGTTGTTCGAGCTCGCGGAAGAGGCCGCGGCGGCGGAAGCGGGGATCCACGCAGCAGATGCCCGCCAGCGCGACGGCCTGCCGAGGGAGGCGCGGCAGGTCCATGATGCGCATCTCGCCCAGCGCAAAGCCCGCGAGTTCGTTAGACGACGTTGCGGTCGCAACGAATCGGAGCCTGCCAAGCGACCGCGTGAGGTACGCCTCGTTGGCGGCGTCGTAAGCCACGCGGAACAGCGCCAGGACGCGCGTCAGTTCCCGCTGCCCGAGATCGCTCGTGGCAACGACGTCGAACTGGAGCGATGCGGCGGCGTCCCCGTCCATTCAGGTGCCCGAGGTATCACTCCGCCAGAAGCCAGCGGTAGCCGGCGCGCAGCGCCGGGCGTCCCCCACGCTCCAGCACGTCGCCATGGGCGACCACGACGCGATCGAAATCCCACGCGAGAATCTGCTCAAGGCTCTGCCGCGCGGCACGGCGATCGCGAATGAGCAGCGGGTCGAGACGCGTCGGACGGAAGCGACCGTAGCCGCCCAGCAGCGTCATCACCACGCGGGTGGTCATGGGCGCCGTCGCGCCGAAGTTGAAGGCGAGGTCGCACAGCACCAGCGTGCGGCTCGCGCGGTGCAAGAAGACGACTTCGTTTTCGAACGGCCGCCCGCGGAAGTAGAGCTGGTCGACCTCACCCTTCCACTCGGCGGGCGGGTCGTCAGCGAGCACGCCGGCGATCTCGAGGTCGGGACGCTTGCGCTCGACACCCGCCGCCACCCACAGCCGCGTCTCTGGATACGCTCGCGCCACGTCGCCGGCATGAAGGTGATGGAACCGGTTTGGGGCGATCGCATAGCGGACGGTTCCGAGGGCATCGAGTTCGTCGCACAGCCGCGCATCGAGTGCGACGGGGGAGTGCAGCACGAGGCTCGCGTCTTCGAGGCGTATGACCGTCATGCGGCAACCAACCTCGAGCCCGTAAAAGCGTTGAGGCCGTTCCGTGACCCAGAGGTGCTCGGCGAGTTGGCGCAACATGGAGATCCCTGCCAACGGCAGGATACTCGACGCCACCCCAACAGGGAAGTCGCTCATATTCCGACGCGGATCCGAAAAGCGGAGCCTGAGTCTCGTCCGACACGAGTCGAGAGTTCAGAGTCGACGGTTGAGAGAAGACCTCTTGAGCGTGCGCCGCAGTTCCGACGCGGGCGTGAGACGCTTGACACACGCGACGGGTTTTGATCGGTTAGCCGCGTCACCGTGACGCGAATCACGGTGACAAGATCGCTTGCCCCAAAGTCCGCCGCGGCCTTTGGGGCTTTTGTTTTGCAGGGCGTGATCGGCCGCAG